>Ga0222653_1001271_pt1 | contig 12716 bp, 10 predicted proteins | sample AntAcemetagen419_FD_179856 | JGI IMG/M metagenome (GOLD analysis project Ga0222653, IMG submission 179856) | Saline water microbial communities from Ace Lake, Antarctica - #419 | ecosystem: Environmental > Aquatic > Non-marine Saline and Alkaline > Saline | place: Antarctica: Ace Lake...
CGTTATTTGAGAAAAGAAAGTAAAGCGACAGATTTAGAGCAAAAAGTCTTACATATCGAACAATTTGGTCCTATTTTAATCGAAACTTTAGGACGAGTTCTAGAGTCAGATCAAGATAGAAAGGACCGAGCAACAGCTGGATTAAGAAAAATACTTGAAAAAGATACCAAGGGTATCAAACAAGATTTAAAACATGCTGACCAGCGTTTGACTCAGTATTTGGACAAAAAGAAAGAGCGCTTAAGCGGGTTCTTTGACCAAATAAAAGACGAACGATCAGCAGCTAAGAAAAAAGCCAAAGCTGATGCAGCCGCTGCTAGAGAAGGTAGCAATGGTGACGATGAATACGACTTTGACGAAGATCAAGAAGTTGAGACAGGCGATAAAAAGTCTAATAAGAAATCTAAAAAATCTTCAGCTAAGAAAAAGAAGTCAGTATCTAAAAAAGTAGCGAAAAAATCTGAGACTTCTAAAAAAGCGAAATCTGCAAAAAAGGCTAAGAAGAAGAAATAAACTATGGCTAAACCAATTATCAAAAGAAATGTTAGAACACCTGATGACGTCATAAAGATGGGGATAAATCTTTGTGACGTTATGATGACTGACTTGGAAAAGGCTAAGCGCCCGGCACTTGAAGCTACTAAATGTGCATTGGACAATGCTATTTACCATGCTCAGGTCGGATTTCTTACACCAGGTACAAAGAAGGTTCGCTCGGAACTAAACGTTAGTTCGGTCAAGAAAATTGCCCGCGCTATTTTTATGCTTGAGATATTAATGAGAAACGTTGATATCAAAAACATAAACACTAAACGTGAATTGTATTATGTCGCCAAAGGTATGGTGAAAGGCACGCCTAATCTCAAGCCTTTGGATTTCCAAGATCAGAGTGAATCAGACTCTGTAATCGATTTCATTTGTGAAATGCTAGAAGCCTATCGTGAAGAGTTAAACTGCGTAGCAGATGATCGTGGCGGGCAAACCTATTCGCAGCAATTAATAGTTACAGAAAATATGGTAGACGGTACGACGGCCACTATTGATTTGAGCCAGCTTGGTACCTCTCCCTTTCAGCCAAAGAACCGGCCGCAAAACTTAGTATTGAGTGCAAAATCTAAAATAGATTTCGGTTTGATCGTAGAGTCACAAGGTACTGCAAACACCTTGGTAGCCAATGGATTCACAAAGCGAAATAAATGTATCGTTATCGGTGCTCAAGGTGTTCCGAGTAATGCTGTGCGGGGTTGGGTCAAGCGTATCCAAGATCAACTCAAAATTCCCCTATACTTCTTTGGCGATTTAGATGCGTACACTATGCAAAATATCTACAGAACCTTGAAAGCGGGCTCTGCAGCTTCCCTGATTCGTAATGCTGATTATTCAGCACCTGAAGTAAGATTTTTAGGTGTGCTTCCAGAAGATATCAAAAAATACGATTTGTTTGATTATCCTGTTACAGAGAAAGATGCAGGAGAAGCACGTGCTTTGAAAAAAGCTAGAGATGCTCTGGCGAACGACCCTTTCTTTAAAGACAAGAAAAACAAAAAACTCAAAGCGATTCTTGAATGGCTTGTTAAAAATAAAAGACGTTGCGAACAGCAGGCGTTTATCTCTGTTGATCCCAGGGACCCTTTGATGATGGAGAAAATCATCATCGACAAGATCAAAAAAGGCAACTATATCGGGTAGTTGGTTTGTGACAATAGACTTTACAAAAGCACAGATACGATCTGTGCTTTTTTTTGTACTGTAGCGGTCAAGGATATTGGGGGGAGAGACATTTGCCAGTCGCGTATGGCCTAAATAGTTTATTAAAAGAAATCACAACCAGTTTGGCGGGCGAAGAGTTTACGCAAATTGCTGGTGTGCCCAGTGCTATGCAGCAGCTTGCAATTCTTTCACTGATAAACAACAAAGACTTTCCCATTAAAAACTTAATAATTGTTGTTCCACAACCTAAGGATATGAGCCCATGGTTGCAATTACTTGATTTCAATTTACCTTTAATTAGTAAGACGACTTTAGCATCGGCTTTGCCCGGATATGTAAATTGGGGGAACGATAGATTTGTAAATCAATCCACTACAAGAAACCAACGACTTTACTCTTTCAATGCTCTGGTGGAAGAAAAGTCTAATATTGTAGTTACAACAATGCAGGGACTTTCTCAAACTACTCTTTCCCCAGAAGAGTTCAAGAAAATATCCCTAAAATTAAAAACAAGTCAGACCATAGATTTAGATGACCTAACGCAAAAACTCATTGATTTGGGTTTTGTCGAAGTGGGATCTGTGGACGAAGAAGGGGCCTTTGCTATAAGAGGGGGGATTGTCGATGTGTTCCCGGTAAGCGTCAACGACCCCATTCGTATTGAATTTTTTGGAGATGAAATTATCTCCATCCGGTTTTTTTCTATAGAAACTCAACGAAGCAAGATTTCTATAGACCAAATTAGCATTACGCCATGTGTCGAGGCTGATGTCAGCTCAAATTCCCGCAAAGAAGATGTCCAGAAGCTTTATAACCATCTATTGGATTCAAACGTAGAGACTTCAGATCGAGAAGGCTTAATAGATGTTTTTAGACAGGGCGTTAGGTTTGGTACCTTTGATATGTTTGCACCGTTATTTCGTGACGGAGAGCAAAGTCCTAAGTCAGAACAAAAAAAGTTCACTGCCTTTGATTATTTGGACGACCAAACGCTATTATTTTTTCCTCAAACTGTCGAAAAAAGCTTAGAACTATATAAAGAGTATTTCGACGATGCCATCATAGCTTGCGAAAATGACGCAGAGCTCAAGCGTCCTTGCCTAAGTGTAGACCGTCACTTTCTCAATTTAAGTGAAGCCCAAGCTAGAATAGGCAATCTCAAAGTTTTAGAAGCAGGCAATCCACACACAAAAAATCCCTACTCTTTTATCCGCTTAGAAAATAAAGCAATGCTCCAGGGTATCCCTCCCGCAAACAGCGAACCTTCGGAACTTTTTGATAAGTGGCTTGAAATCTTTCAGACAGTATTAAAGAAAGATGTGAGTAGAGTTGTAATCCTCGCACATCGCACAGAACAAGTAGAAAGACTAAATAATTTAATGTCTCACCGTGGGATAGTGCCCGTTCATGATCCAAAGCTTTTAGATAGGATGTTAAAGAACGCGTTAGATCCCGGACAAGTATTTATTGGCAAGGGAGAAATTTGCTCCTACCTATGGAACGACGAGGTCGAAACTCTTGTAATTCCCGAAGCCGCAATTTTTGGTAAATCGACAGCCAAGGCAAAGCCCGATAGCAAAAAGCTTCAGAACTATCTCAATTCTTTCAAGGACCTCAAAGTAGGTGATCTCGTTGTTCATGTCCAACATGGCATAGGCAAATATTTAGGAATGCAAGAAATAGAAGCTGCTGGCATGCGCGGGGACTTTCTTATCCTCAGCTATCACGGCGGCGATAAAGTCTATTTACCGGTGGATAGACTTAACATGCTGCAAAAATACGCAGGCAGTGAAGCTTCAAGCTCTAAAGCCCTTGATAAACTGGGTGGCCAAGCCTGGGAGAAGCGAAAAACCAAAGTCAAAGGTGCTGTCCGCGATATGGCGGACGAACTGTTGAAACAACAGGCCAAGCGAGAGTTGGCCGAAGGCTTCCAATATGCTGCTCCCAGTGATGACTACATCAAATTTGAAGCCGCATTTCCCTATGAGGAAACCCAAGACCAGTTAAAAGCAATTGACGATGTGAGTGCGGATTTCGAATCCACAAAGCCCATGGATCGATTAATATGCGGAGACGTAGGCTTCGGCAAAACTGAAATAGCTTTAAGAGCTGCCTATAGAGCAGTCTCAGAAGGGTTTCAGGTCCTCGTATTAGTACCCACTACTGTGTTGTGCTACCAGCACTTTAAAACGTTCCAATCTCGCTTAGAGCCTTTTGGCGTTCGCGTGGCACAAGCAAACCGATTTGTAAAACCCAAGGATTTAAAGCAAGCACTCAGTGATTTAGAAACTGGCAAGATTGACATCCTAGTAGGAACCCACAGAATTCTATCAAAAGATATTAAGCCAGCTAACTTGGGTCTATTTGTAGTCGATGAAGAGCAGCGCTTTGGTGTTGCTCATAAAGATCGTCTCAAAAACTTATCAGCCGGTGCGGATGTGCTAACTCTGACTGCGACACCTATCCCTCGGACTCTACATATGTCTATGCTCGGACTGCGTGACATTTCCATCATTGCGACTCCCCCTCAGGATCGTATGTCAGTGAAGACCTATGTAGCGAAATTCGATGAAACCCTGATACGCGAAGCTTTAAAAACAGAAATTAAACGTGGTGGCCAGGTATTTTTCGTACACAATCGTGTCGAAGATATCGAAGAAGTGGCAAGTTTTGTGCGGTCCCTCATTCCCAATTCTGAAGTCAGGGTTGCTCACGGACAGATGAAAGAGCATCAGTTAGAAAGGCAGATAGTCGACTTTCTTGAACAAAAGTATCCGGTATTAGTTTGTACGACGATTATTGAATCAGGTATTGATATGCCTAACGTAAATACTCTAATTGTAAATCGTTCTGATCGTTTTGGTCTAGCCCAGCTTTATCAATTAAGGGGACGAGTCGGGCGTTCAAATCGCCAAGCCTACTCCTATTTCCTAACTCCGCCCTTAGATCATCTTTCAGATGATGCGAAAAAAAGACTGGAAGTCATCGCTGCCTACCAAGATTTAGGCTCAGGATTTCAAATCGCTTCTCATGACCTAGAAATTCGTGGCGCTGGTAATTTAATCGGTGGCGAGCAATCCGGACACGTAAGTGAGGTCGGCCTAGAACTCTATACAGAAATGCTAGAAATCGCTATTGCAGAGCTACGCGGTGAAAAAGTCAGAACGAAAACAGATGCAGAGCTCAAGATCCCGGTTTCGGGCCTAATCCCAGATGGCTACATTAAGAACCAAAACCAAAGACTACATTTATATAAAACGCTTTTCTCGTTTGACTCTTATGACGAACTCATGGCTTTCAGACAAGAGATCGAAGACCGCTACGGAAGGCTGCCAGCTGATTTTGATCGGCTTATGAAAATCGCAAGACTCAAGCAGATGTTGCGTTTATGCAATGTCTTTAGGTTGTCAGTCGGTGCCAAGCACTACTTAGAACTCCAATTTGCAAAACTAGACGATAGTGAAGTCTCCAAAATGCTAAACGTAATTAACGATCAGCCCAAAAAATACAAGCTAGCTCCAAACAACAGTTTGATCCTATTTGTAGATGTACCGAAAAACCCTGAGCCTGAGCAGCAGGAGATATTTCTATCGACAATTATTAAGCTCTTAGATCCGTTAGAAGAAGCTTTGGGATAATTTGTTGGTTGTTCTTTTTTTATAGGGTAAACGTAGTGAACGGTAGAAATGGTTGATTGACGCACCTTGGGGTAAGATTCTGAAATTTAAGGCAAAATATTATATACCGCTGTTCGCACTGATGTTATTCGGAATGGGCGCCTATGGGCTTAAAATTAACAACACAGGCTATATGGACGAAATTCTCACTACTTTTGAAGGGAGTGTCGCGCAAATCCCCACACATTCAACAATCGCAAAAGTGGGCGATTTCGAAATTAGATCTGCCGACATTGATTTTGAATTCAAATTACAAACTAAAGATATCTTCAATGCTAACGATCTTTCTCCTATACCAGATTTGGGGAAATTTACTCTCAAAGAACTTGCGCCTTTAAAAGAGAAAATTGCATCCTCATTAATTGAAGGCAAGTTACTCTATTCCATGGTCTTAAAAGATCGCACCTTCAATATAGAAGATCCAAGGCGTTTTAAAAAATGTTTAGCCGAATGGCAAATTACAGTAAATAATTCCGAAGACTTCAAATTAAAGCGCGATCAGCAAAGGCTTAAATCTCGGCTGTGTGAGCGTGAAATTGTTGATCAATATTTAGCGGAAGTCATTTTTAACGATATAGCCGTTACGGATGAAGAGGCTTTAGAGTTTTTTAAAAACAACACATCAATGTTCAAGCGCCCTCAAATGATAGCCATTAGGCATATTTTACTAGCTTCCGAAAACGATGCCAAAAAAGTTCGTGCCCAATTACGAAGGCAGAACTTTGCTCAAATGGCAAAAGAATATTCCATAGCCCCTGAGGCTCGCAAGGGAGGGCTATTAGCTCCTTTTGCCAAAACAGACATGCCACAAATATTTCTGACCGCATTTCAAATGCGTCGCGGACAAATAAGTAATATCCTAAAGTCTACCTATGGATATCATTTTATAATGGTAGAGAAGCGAATTGATGCAAAAGAACTTTCTCTAGATGAAGCGATGCCGATTATAACGTCGAAAATTAAAGAGTCTAAAAAAATGGCGAAATATCAGGATTTTTTAAACCATGCATTGGGCACAATTGATATTAAGTCTCCGAAGTCGTCGTGGTAATTTTGATAACGCTCATGGCAACCATAGACAACAAACAGTAGGCTAGAAAATAATAGAAACCTTGTAGAATTTGCGAGTCCATCTTCAACCCAATTTCAATGGGAAGGTTCATCCCAAGCACAGAAATATTTTGTTTAACCGATTGAATATGCCCAGCAGTCGACATGAATGTCAGCAATATAGCGACTACAAAAACATCAGCCATAGACCATTTCGAAATCATATTGACCCAAGTAAAGATGCGTTTTGAGTGAGGTTTAGAGCTCATAATCACTGCATATATTACACTAAAACCTTTTAATGCTGGAATTATTGCGGAAAAAAATAATATGAGAATGGCTACTAATGTTCTGTCTTGGGAAAACAGTTCATCAATTGTTCCTAGTATAGAATTTGTATTGTTAATGATTTCGCCAGAAATATTGGCGAATTGAGACTTGAGCTCTCCACTAACGTTGAGTTTAAAAACGGGCTTAGTTAGGCCGGGAACAAGTATTCCCAAAGCAATAATTGTTAAGATCAATCCTGCAATATTTCGTTTGATCATAAGATCCTCTTGCTTTAAGTGGTTATTAATTTATTCGTGAACGACCAATCTGGTCAGAAATTTAACATACAAGTATATTACAGATAACTAGATATGTGGCCAATTTTAAAGATTGGATAGGAATTTAAAATCCTCTCAAAGCCAAAAGATATACCAGCCGACCGCAATAGAAATCTTAGATGATGCCGAATTTCCTTCCTCCAACTAAATATCCCGCATCCAATAAAACAATGGCGTTCACAAAATACCTATAAGCGATGTGGTTTCACATGGTGGACAATCGGCAATAAGATCCTATGGTTTATTCTTGAGAAATTCGATAAGGCAACAGACCCTAAGGCGGGCAAAGAAATATAGAAACTATTCACCATTGATATGGAATGATGCCCATAAGCACTGAACGGGCGGCGTCAAAGCCTCTCACGTACTAAAGTAAGCGGCGCTGCATGGAGCGACTTTTCCTTGCCATGCAGCACTTCTGAGTATTACGTGGGATTCGCAATACAGATATGCTTCTAAGTTACCAATAGTTTTACTAATCTGTGGATTTGCACCTCCCCCCAAGCTGGGGTTTAGCGCCTTGCTCGCCCTTGCTGAGATCACCTATTTAGTGGTTTGTGGCACTCACGGCTTGTTCAGGCTTGCCATCAAGTTAAACTGAGGGGTATGCTGCCCCATATAACTTGAGGAACTCTATGCGCTTTTTCCATATATTCGTTGTTTTACAGCTCCTCCTAGCATCTGATTTTGTCGTAGCAAAAGAGGTGTTACTCGACCGTATTGTGGCTATCGTAGATGGTTATCCGGTTCTCTATAGTTCTGTTATGCAAAAGGTCAAAGTTGGGCCCTTGGTAACAGTTTCAGATTTTCCTGCCGAAGAAGATGCGTCACCTTTTGAAAAAGCTCTTCAAGATTCCATTAATTTTGAGCTCGTGATGTCCAAAGCAAGAGAGCTTGAAATCGAAGTTCCCGAGAGCCAAGTAGACGCAGAAATTGATAGGTTCATTCAAAACAATGGCCAAACGAAATCTGGCCTAATGGACTTCTTGGCCCGCCAAGGAACATCTTATGATGATTACCGTTCAGATTTTAGGGATTTGATGGTTTTAAGAAGGTTTCAAGGGCGTGTAATTACTCCCATGGTTAAGATTACAGACAAAGACTTGATCACTTACTATCTAAAGAAATCAGGTACTTCAGCAGAATTAGTAGAAATAACTTTACGGCAGATTCTAATAAGCGTTGATGACTCTGCTGCACCTGAAATTGTCGAAGCCAAGCAGAAAATGGCTCAAGAAGTCCTTAAGAAGCTTAAAGACGGCATGGATTTCAAGGCTGCTGTCAATATCTACTCTGATGATGAGGGGAAATCCAAAAACCAAGGCTTGATGATGTCAATGAAACTGAAAGACCTGGCTGGCGAAATCAAGACTGCTGTATCTGGTCTTAGCAAGGGAGAATACTCTTCTGCGGTACGCACTTCTCAAGGCTTCCATATTTTCTTCTTAGACGACAAGGAGTTTGGTGGAAGTGATGACTTCTTAAGTAACAAAAACAATTTAGAGCGCGAGTTGCGAGGGATGGAGTTGGCTGCCCAAACCAAGAAATGGCTTGAGCAAGAGCGCCAACGCACCAAAGTAATTCTTGTTACCGATAATAGTGAATCATAGTTATTTTAGTTACTTACCAAATAGATCGTGCCTACTTACAGGAAGATTCCATCGAATACCTCTGCGCTTACCGGAAGGTAGGCGCCATCTAGTTGAACGGATGCCCGCTCATTACTGCCGATTTGACGCGCGTTGTAAGCATTATTAGTCTTTTCAAAAAATACCATCAACTTCCCATCGTGAATTTTTATCGCTTGGTCCCTATTAAATATTCCCTCGCGAATTGAAAGTCGTATCAAATGTTGAAAGTCTGTATGACCATCCATGATGTGAATGGCAAACAGCTCTTTGTCGTTGCCAAACGTGTAATACATCAATAAGGGCAATGATTCTGGATTCTTTTGAATCTTAGATTGCAAAGCTACCCGCTTAACATTTACCTGTATGTCCTGCAATACAGGCTCTCCGTCTTCCCAGAATAGCCCCCTATATAGTGTTGCGTTAAAGCTGGTTCTTAAAGGGAGGGGTTGCGTAAGTGTCAGCAATTCTTCTAGACCAAACACTTCTGGTTTTAGTGAGTAACGGGTAGATTCTGTTCTGCCTTCGTCTAATTGATACAAACTGTTGGGTTCTTTTGAGTTGTGACGGAGCACAATTTCCAGAACGACTTGATAGGCTTCAGAACCGACGAAGGCTGGCTGGTAAACTGCATAAAGCCGCTCCGTTCCAACTATCTCCAGATGTTGAAGAGGTGGCTGTGAGTCCCTCTTAAGGCTAATGTAGGGATCAGAGACCTCTGGATTTAGAAAGTTACTTTTTACACAGGAAATATTTGAGGTAAGAGATAAAATCAAAAAAAGGAGGCAGGCTTTAAAATGCCGACCTGTTTTGATTAAAATTTCATATTCTGGTTTATAACTCATGGGGTCCCTGGTTTTATTTTTTTGTTTGGTAGTTTGATCGGAATCTAACAAAAGCTCTAAAGGGGCAAAATTTTCGCAGTAACACACAATCAAGTAAACCGCTAATATTAAAGGGATTAATATAAAGTGCGAAGTTTTTTCGAAATAGGGGACAAAAAGTTTGTGAAAAGCTCTTGACTACAATCCCCCCTCGGTTTACAACCCGGTCCTCAGGTAAGCCTGCTTTCTTTTGCAAGCCTATGCCAAACATCTTCTTCTGATGTCTCGCTAGCTCGTACTAATTGTGCGCCTACCTGTAAATTTCTTATAAAATTGTAATCCGTTAAGGTTAACGAAATGGACAGTCAAAAAATCAGAATTCGTCTTCGTGGCTATGATCATAATTTACTTGATCAGTCTGCGGCAGATATCGTCGAACGTGCAAAGCGAACTGGTGCACGTGTAGCAGGGCCGATTCCATTGCCAACAGCAATAAATCGCTACACAGTACTTCGTAGCCCGCATGTTGATAAAAAATCTCGTGAGCAGTTCGAAGTAAGAACTCACAAACGGGTTATCGACATCTTAGATCCAAAGCAACAAACAATTGATGCTTTGATGAAGTTGGACCTTGCGTCTGGCGTTGATGTTGAGATCAAACTTTATTAAAAATAGTGGCGATCCACATGTTGTGGGTCGTTAGAATGGTAACAATCACGCATTTCGCGTGTAATGAGCTTAGGCTCTGAACTTATAGCGACAGGTTGTAAGAAATGACAACTACGGGACTAATCGCAAAGAAGATCGGCATGACTCGGATGATGGATCCGGAAGGTCAAAAGATGTTGGCAGTAACTTTATTTAAAGTTGAGTCTAACACAGTGACCAAGATCCTGAACGAAGAGCGTGACGGCTACAAAGCGTTGCAAATTGGCTACTATGCCAAAAAAGAAAAACATCTTACGAAACCAGACTTGTCTCGTTTACGTAAGGTAGGCGTCAAAGAGAACTTCTCGCGCTTCAAAGAGTTTCGCGTAAACGAAGTTCCAGAAGGCGTTGAAGTAGGATCATCTATAGGACTTGAATCCTTAGAAGGTGTTACAGCTCTAGACATCAGTGGCTTTACTAAGGGACGTGGATTCCAAGGTGCTACAAAACGTTGGAACCATAAGACAGGTCGTAGAACTCATGGTTCTCACTTTCACCGTCGTCCTGGTTCGCTCGGTTGTAGAACTACTCCAGGTCGCGTAGCAAAAGGCAAGCACATGCCAGGCCATATGGGTGATAAGCAACGCACGATTCAAAATTTAAGAATTTTAGATATTGATTTGGACGCAGGTACAATCGCTGTTGGTGGATCTACTCCTGGACACAAAGAAAGCTTTGTTGTTCTTAGGCCCACAAATAAAAAGTAATAACACTAGGGATTAACCCGAGAGTCATAGGTTTTTGAGCTATGGAATTAGAAGTAAAAAATATTGAAGGCAAATCTGTCAAAAAGATTCAGGTGCCAGATAATATCTACGGATTAGAGATGAACGAGCATGTTCTTCACTCAGCAGTGAAAGCATACCGAGCAAATCGCCGTCAAGGTACACACTGCACTAAAACGATTGCCTTTGTATCTGGTGGCGGTAAGAAGCCCTTTAAACAAAAAGGTACTGGTAATGCTCGTCAGGGTTCGACTCGATCAGGCTTGAACCCAGGTGGTGCAACGCTTTTTGGACCACGTCCTCGCAGTTACCGCGAATCTACAAACCGTAAAATGAAGCAACTAGCGCTAAAAGTAGCTCTGTCGGACAAAGCTCGTCACGGATCTTTAATTGTTGTTGATGACTTTGCACTTGCGAAATACAACACTAAGCATGTTGTTGGAATTATGGGCAAGCTTGGTACGCCGCGCGCTACATTGCTTGACGAACGTAAGGACGATGTGCTTTATAAATCCACTCGCAACATTCACGGTGCACAGTGTGTTTCTCCAACAGAAATTACTGCAGAGCAGGTTCTTCGTTTTGAAAACCTAATTATTAGTGAAACTGCTTTGAACGCATTACAGCAGCGATTTGAGGAGAAATAAGAAATGCATCCATTTGATGTTTTAGTAAAACCAGTTCTCTCTGAAAAGAGTAACGATCTACGTGAAAATCAAGGCAAATACGTCTTTCAAGTTCGCATAGAAGCCTCCAAGGCTGACGTAAAAAAAGCCGTTGAAAAAATGTTCGACGGAGTAAAGGTTGGATCTATTACAACATGCATAACACGCGGTAAATTCAAACGCCGTGGTCAGCATGTATCTAATAATCCAGGGAAATCAAAGAGAGCAGTTGTTTCTTTGACAAAAGAGAGTAAAAAGATTCCTCTATTTGAAGATCTTTAGGATATAAGTCAGTAATGGCCTGAAGTAGGCCGCAAAGACAGGATAGCTAATAATGGCAATTAAACATTACAAACCAACATCACCCTCACTTCGTGGTACAACTTCGATTGATTATAGTGAATTGGACAAAGTAGAACCATACGGTCCATTGACGTCAAGCCTTTCAAAAAAAGGTGGTCGTAACAATATGGGCCGTATTACTGTACGTCACAAGGGCGGCGGTCATAAAAAGAAATATCGTATTATCGACTGGAAACGCTCCAAAATCGATATCGTCGGCAAAGTAGAATACATAGAGTACGATCCCAACAGAACGGCATTCATTGCACGTATCCTTTATAAGGACGGCGAGCGTCGCTACATGCTAGCTCCCTCTGGTCTTAAAAAAGGCGCAGAAGTTTTACGTTCTGAAGGCGCAGACATCCTTGTTGGAAACTGTCTTCCTCTTTCTAAAATTCCTTTCGGTACTGACCTTCATAATATTGAAATGTATCCTGGCTCAGGTGCTAAAATGGCACGCTCTGCGGGCGCTAAAGTTCAATTAGTTGGTCGAGTAGACGGAATGGCTCAATTGAAGCTTCCATCTGGTGAGCTTCGTCTTGTACCAGAATCTTGCATTGCAACTATTGGCCAAGTCGGTAATGAGCAGCACTTTAATGTCAAGCTTGGTAAGGCTGGCCGTAGTCGTTGGAAGGGTATTCGCCCAACTGTTCGTGGTGTAGCTATGAATCCTGTAGATCACCCTCACGGTGGTGGTGAAGGCCGTACTTCTGGTGGACGTCATCCAGTGACTCCATGGGCTGTACCTACTAAAGGTCACAAAACTCGTAAGAACAAAC
>Ga0222653_1001276_pt1:0-7500 | contig 12690 bp, 5 predicted proteins | sample AntAcemetagen419_FD_179856 | JGI IMG/M metagenome (GOLD analysis project Ga0222653, IMG submission 179856) | Saline water microbial communities from Ace Lake, Antarctica - #419 | ecosystem: Environmental > Aquatic > Non-marine Saline and Alkaline > Saline | place: Antarctica: Ace Lake...
GAACTCTCTATCTATTCACCGCTTTGGTTCTACTCGTTGCAGGTGAGCGTTGCGTAGAATTAGTTATTTCCAAAAGAAACATTGAACACAGCCTGCAACTTGGTGGCAAAGAACATGGGGTAGGTCACTACCCAGCCATGGTAGTCCTGCATACTTTGTTTCTAGTGGGAATGTTAGCCGAAGTATGGCTTTTCAAGAGGCCGTTTATACTTGAACTTGCAGTACCCATGCTCATAATAGCCGTGGGGGCTCAATGCCTACGATGGTGGGCGGTTCAAACCCTCGGCACCGCGTGGAATACCCGTATCGTTGTCGTTCCAGGACGCCAACGAGTTACGGGAGGTCCCTACCGATTCTGCCAACACCCCAATTACGTGGCCGTTGTTTTAGAGGGATTTGCTTTGCCCCTTATCCATTCAGCATGGGTCACCGCAGTAGTCTTTACGGTTTGTAATTTTGTCCTCTTGTGGGTCAGAATTACGGCGGAAAATAAGGCTCTTCAACTTTTAAAGTCCGAGTGAGAATCGATGCCAAAGTCGCAACAACTTGACGCCGATCTAATCATAATCGGAGGAAGTACCGCTGGTTTAGCGACCGCAATTTTTGGTCAACTATCCGGTTTGAAATGCCATGTGTTTGAGCCCCGACTCAATAATTTCGTCAAATCTTGCGGCGAAGGCCTAATGCCTTCGGCTGTGGCACTACTTGACGAAATGGGAGTAAACATACCTGAATCATCTCCCCTTTCGGGTATTCGCTATGCCTCAGGCAATCAACAGACTCAAGCCCAGTTCCCAACCGGCACTGGCTTGGGTATCCAGAGAGAAGTTCTACACGCAGCCATGCTACAGAGGGCAACAGAGCTTGGTGTAACATTTGAAACCACGAAAATTAAAAAATTTCAAGACCACGGATCTTCTGTAAGTGCCGGAGGCATGACTGCGCGCTGGCTTGTGGGCTGTGACGGCCTGAAGTCTTCTGTGCGCAAACAAATTGGCATTGATCACGGTAGAAAATATCCTGTTCGATTTGGTCTCAATCAACATTATGAAGCAAAACAGCAGAATACCTATGTGGAAGTCTATTGGTCCAAAGATTTTGAAGTATATATTACGCCGGTAGGACCGCATGTGGTTAATGTTGCCGTGCTATTCTCTGTGGGCCGACCTTTTGAAGAATTCATTGAAGTTGTGCCCGGAATTTTTGATAAAATCGGACAACCGTTATCATCAGTTATGGGTGCGGGACCCTTCGAACAAAGGCCATTAAAATTGAAGCATGGCAGTATTTTTCTTGTTGGCGATGCTGCGGGATTTCTTGACCCAATTACTGGGGAGGGTAACCAATTAGCAATGAATGCCGCTAAAAATCTTATCCACTGTATTGTTAGCGAGAAACCCGGTACCTATGGCAAAAAATGGCACCAGATCACCCGTGATTACTGGTATTGTACCAGCCTGTTACTTTGGTTTGCACGCGGAAAGCTTCGCAGAAAAACCATTGTTCCTATGCTAAAGATATTTTCGGGCCTCTTCCCTTTTATTCTGAAGCGCATCTCTTAATACCCGAATTCCTCCAGCGTAATTTAAAATGAAAATTACGCATTGCAGGCCTAGGTGCTCTTATCTGAGTTTAAGCCGGAAAACTTTGGCAAGCTGAGATTATCTATACCGAATGAATTATTTCATCCAGTTACAAACGGTCCATCGGACCAGAGACTGTCAAACTTGAGTGGACGGTCCAAGTTTTTTTGCCCAGCGTCCACGCCTTTTGTCTGAGATTGTCGGTTTCTTTAATCTTTCCCGTAATTTATTTCATCGATTTTTTACCAGAGTTTGTAATGAGTCCACGGCGGACAATTACAAAAAAGCTGGCATCTCAGACACGGGTTGCTGGAGAAAGACCGGTGGCGATGAATCAAAATAGAGTAAATTGCCAAGCCTTTCGCTTAGATACTCGTTGGCTTGTTGCCAAAAATGCAGCGATATTGAAAGTGAGTGCGATGCCGCATCTTGGACATGTTGCCACAGGTTTGTCAGAGATGATGGGCCGCAGCATTTGATGAGTGCCCACGCCACAGATTCCAGATGAAGCAAAACCTGTGATGGTGAGCCCTTATTTTGGGCCTCAATAATTTCCAATAATATGATTTGCGCACATTCATATTCATTTTTGAGAAGAGAGGGCATGATGATGGCCGCTTTTTCAATGCCAGCACGATATTCTTCATTATAGATTTGTTTGGCTTTGGTTTCTTGTTTGTTGCGGAGTATTGCCATGAAATAAGCTGAGGTAAATGTACACTCTGGATGTTTTACAATTTGTGCGATGTAGCTCGCCTGCGTGTCAATTAAGGTTTTTGCTGTGTAATATTTTAGTTGGCGTTTGATTTTGTTTTCAGCTTCTTGTGATAAATATTCGAAATGCTTTCTTGCATTGGTGATGACCTCCCACTTTTCCTCGATGTTGCTAGTTTCTTGGGTGAGGCGATTGGCAATTTTTTCTACACCGCTTCTTTGATGTTCGGGGCGTCTTGAATTTTCTGCTCGCTCGTTTGGAGTAGCCCCGTGAAGCCTTTTGCGGGGCTGGTTATTTCTAAGCTGGGTGAAAATTTCTACCATTGTTTTTGCAATGGATTGGGCTGTTTGTTCACTTGTTTTGCCACTAATATTAATGTCACCGACAAAGCGTTCGAAAATACCAAAGTTATTTTCAATGATTCCGTTACTTTTAGAGTTGCCGGGGAAGGTACGGATAAGTTCTATATTATGTTCTTTCATAAATTCGTTGATGGGACTTAAATCTGTGTCTGAGAGGCGATTATCGATAAGTACACCAATAGAATAAACACCACTATTTTTGTCGCCATCTTTTAGAGCTTTAAGAAAATTTTCTGCAGTCTCGGTTTTGTCGACATTGGAGCCGACAATTAAAGTGGTGCTTTGGTCAGTGAAAGCATACCAGCAAAACGAGTGACGCTTACCATTGATGGTGATGTTGATCTGTTTACCGTCGCCTTCCCAAATGGCATGAGGATCAAAAGGTTTTTTTACGCTGCCGTGGTTTTTGATTTTAGGTCCTCTGGGGCTATAAAATCCCAAATCTATGAGAATCTGCCTAAGTTTGTGATAGGATATTTCGATATGCCCATGTTTTTTATCTAAGAAATAACGGAAATCATCGATGGTTTTCTTATTTTTTGGAGGAGCATTGTTCCAAATGCGTGCTATTTTGATTGCCAGTGGATCGATGTCTTCGGCCTTCATAGGGGTATTCGCAGAAAATCCCATGAGAGTTTCTTCGCTGATACCCACCAAATCTGAAAGCTCTTTGTATGTGACCTTGTGCTTATGCTTGATTTGGCCAATGACAGCCTTAAACCAAGGCGTATAAGAGGCTCTTTGGTTATTGCTACTCACGGCATTGCTTTGCTCTAAAAGTTCCTTAACAATGGTTTTAGCGTATTCTGGAAGGCACTTTAGTGAGGGAGATGGGGTATCTTGGTTGATTCTCTCGATCAGCTGCTGCCGATTTCTTAGTTCACTGCTTAAAGACACATTTAGCTCTTTTGCTAATTCAGCAATTGTAGAAGATTCTTTAACGCCGGGAATTATTTTTGTTAGAGCGAATATTGAAACCTTGTCTATCGAAGAAAAATTAGCTAACATAATCCCACTTTGAGTCAGTAAAATGACTCGTTTTTGAAGATGAAGGAGCGCCCGTCGCCTACTAGCTGGGAGTGCTCCTTCATTTTTTTTGGTTTAAATTATAGCTATGATGACTTCTTTAGTTCGGCAAGTAAAGTCCCCATTGTCTCGGCGATAAGACTTTGCTGGCTGACTCTTTGAGATATTTCACCGTAAACTTTTCCCGCACCGGGGAAATAGCGGTCTGCTGGAACTTGTACGTTTGATAAGCCTTGATGCGGGCGGGAAAAATTGTAAAAACCGACCCACTTGGCTAGTTCAGTATCAAAGTGTTTAAGGCTACTAAAAGTAGTAGTCAGTAAAACTTCTTTTTCGACTTGCTGATTGAGGTTTTCGACCTTGCCGTTGACATTAGGAGTTTGAGAGATAAATTGGTCGATGCCAAAATCTTCTAGAAATCGCGTGAATTTTGAGGTGCCGCGCCAAGAGAAAAAGGCCGACCCGCCATCAGACATAATCGATTCTGGTTTGCCGTGAATACGGATAGCTTCTTCTACAGCAATCAATACTGCTTCGACGTTTTCAGAATCAGTAACCGCATGGCCTGTGATAAAACGTGATTGATCGTCTTGAATAAAAAGGATGTAGGCTTTGGATTTATTGATATAGTGATGCTTAAAATCCATGTGCCACATATAATTGCGCCGAGCTGCTTCATAAAATCGAATATCGGTATTTACGCGGCTTGATTTTACAAATGGCGGCACCCAGCCGTGTTGCTCCATAACTTTTCTAACCGAATTAACTCCCATACAAAGCCCAAGATGCCTTCTAAGATAATCCCTTATCTGAGTTGGTCCCATGCCAGGATGGTTTTTCATAAGCTCCACCACGGGAATATAACGCAAAGGAGTATGCGTTTTTCGTTCAATGGCAGTTTCAGACTGTCTTTTTAAACGGGCAATAGTGTCATAAGAAACCTTGAATTTGACATGTACCGCTTTGGAACCAAACCGCTCAACCATTTTCATCATGAGCTTTTTTTCGGCGAGAGAATATTTTTTACGAGTTTTGCCTTTATGCCGTTCTAAGAAAAGTTCGAGTTGTTTAGCTTGGGGATCATCATCTACATTGATTTCCAGTGAAACTTCTTCTTTGGAAGGTTCTTTGTTAAGTCTAGATTCATAGTAGGTATCGTCTTGTTCAACAGAACTATCAACTTCACCCCTGCCTTTTTCTAGCCATCGTTTGATAGTGGAGCGAGGAATGCCTAGTACACTGCTAGATGTATATGCTGTTGTCATTTTTGCTAATTTGCACACTTGTGGTCTGATTGCGTTACTATAGGGCTGATTTATACCTCTATGAACATCGTATTGGGCGATCTTTTCTTTGAGTTGTGCGACAAACTCTTCTTCGCTGAACCAGCGTTCTATCGACTCGCAATCAAATTTGGTAATTTCAGCAATAGTTTTTGAGTCCAGGTCTTCACGGGCTTGCAAGATTGCCGCTCTTAAATTCTCAGGAACATAGAGCCAATGATTTTTGGGGTCTACTTTGGATAAATTTTTGGTGAGGATTAGGGATTGTTCTAATTGATGCTTGTGTTCTGATGGGGTCATTTTGGGCTCCGAAATTAAGTGACGGCTTGCCAAAATGGGGTGGTCATATCCGGCTTAAATATCAGATGAAAGCACCTAATCATAGTAATACCAAAGTTCTTGCTTTACATGGTTTTGACGATCCGATAGCCCGCATAACCATCGATTTTTATGTAACCCTCGAAGGTGCCAAGGAGTCTTTGTGCTACTTTTTTCTCGCGAGTGGGGTCGTGTTCAAAAACGACCAGCGGCTTTGGGCCCCATCTAGATGTGATACAGCATGTGACCACGCTTGAACGATAGCAGGAATCAATTTTGGGTCAACTCCATGAATGATTATCGAACCATCGATAGCCAAGGCAAAAGTTAACTCTGGAGAAACTGTGAATTCCTCAAAACTCTTTTTCACTTTGTTACCAAATGGACGCCGGGACTTGCAGAGATGATAGCGAAAATTTTGGATCTTGATTCCGGAATTTTCACAATATTCTTTGATCTGCATGCCGGATTTTTCATAATTGGCTATTTGCTGTGGCCAATCAATTTTGGGTGTTTTCATTTAATGACTCCTCAATTTGTGAAGCCGGAGTCTAGGTGATCGTTAATAGAGGTTCAAGACGGCAAGATAGAGCGCTTATTCTTTTTCTTCTGAAGCTTTCTTGTGAAGACCTTTTAGATTCTAGTGCAACAAGCCTATCAAGTATCAATTCATCAAATTCTTTATCAGGCTTATTTGGATAGGGGTTTATTTGAAAGAAATATCTTCATTGTTGAGATCATAAGGCGTCAACCAACTCAGATATTTTTCATTTTGTTTGTCGACAATATTAATGGTTAAGCCTTTTTGGCGTGAAAAACTGTCTTTATTCTCAATAAAATCAGGAAAGCGGAGTTTTTTTGAAGATATTCTTTGAGGTTTGAAGTCTTAACCTGCAATGATTCATCTTAATAGAGGCCATTGGTCGATTTCTTGTCGGTCAAAGCTAACATTGGAATAGTTAATCTTATGTTATTACTAGTAAATATTTAGGTGAATAAAAAAGTAAAAATAATTGAAGAAACAGTTTGACGAAAGCTAAAGGGCTTGGCATAACCCTTCTCACGTGACCGAGACAGAGCGTAAAGCTCTTTAAAACTTGACTTCATTATGAAGCTCGTATTAGTGTTTCCGACCTAGCTCTTTGAAAACTGAATAGTGAAATTTAATTGACAAGGAACAAACAGATTGTTGTTTTGTCTAAAGCAGTTTACTGCTTTAGACAAAGTGCTATTGGCACTTAAAATAAGAAACAACTACTGTTTCTCTTAGTTGATTCCTAAAAGTAATTTTAGAAAACGACAAAAAAAGAAGAACAATAGTCAAGATTTAAACGTTAGAGTTTGATCCTGGCTCAGAACGAACGCTGGCGGCGTGCCTAATACATGCAAGTCGAACGAGAAAGCCTTCGGGTGAGTATAGTGGCGCACGGGAGAGTAATGGATAGGAACGTACCAATTAGTGGGGAATAACCATTGGAAACGATGGCTAATACCGCATGTGGACTTCGGTCTAAAGTGGGCGCCTTCGGGGCTCGCGCTAATTGATCGGCCTATTTCCCATTAGCTAGATGGTGGGGTAAAGGCCTACCATGGCTACGATGGGTAGCTGGTCTGAGAGGATGATCAGCCTCACTGGAACTGAGACACGGTCCAGACTCCTACGGGAGGCAGCAGTAGGGAATTTTGCACAATGGACGAAAGTCTGATGCAGCAACGCCGCGTGTGTGAAGAAGGCTCTTGGGTTGTAAAGCACTTTCGGCAGGAAAGAAGGAAACATTTGCGAATAGCTTTTGTTTTTGACGGTACCTGAAGAAGAAGCACCGGCTAACTCCGTGCCAGCAGCCGCGGTAATACGGAGGGTGCAAGCGTTGTTCGGAATTACTGGGCGTAAAGCGCGCGTAGGCGGGTCTTTAAGTTAGATGTGAAATCCCAGAGCTCAACTCTGGACGTGCATCTAATACTGGAGATCTTGAATACCTGAGAGGTTGGCGGAATTCCCGGTGTAGGAGTGAAATCCGTAGATATCGGGAGGAACACCCGAGGCGAAGGCGGCCAACTGGTGGTGTATTGACGCTGAGGCGCGAAAGCATGGGGAGCAAACAGGATTAGATACCCTGGTAGTCCATGCCGTAAACGATGATTACTAGCTGCTCGAAGAACTAACTCTTTGGGTAGCGCAGCTCACGCATTAAGTAATCCGCCTGGGGAGTACG
>Ga0222653_1001292_pt1 | contig 12548 bp, 6 predicted proteins | sample AntAcemetagen419_FD_179856 | JGI IMG/M metagenome (GOLD analysis project Ga0222653, IMG submission 179856) | Saline water microbial communities from Ace Lake, Antarctica - #419 | ecosystem: Environmental > Aquatic > Non-marine Saline and Alkaline > Saline | place: Antarctica: Ace Lake | collected...
CCGCTCAACCGGGTTTTCACTTGTTGAGTCCTGTCTATCGACCCCTTACAATGGAGCGACCTGATGACTTTATGCCCCGATCACTCCTGATGATAAAGCAGCCCTATGAAAAATATGCGCTTTCGAAGATTTGTTTTGCTCTTGTGTACGCTCTGTTTTCTGTTCTCGTCTGTTAATTTAATACAGGCAGCCGAAAAGCCGAATATTATTCTGATCATGTGTGATGACATGGGCTATTCTGATATCGGCTGCTATGGTGGCGAAGTTGAGACGCCCAACCTGAATCGACTTGCCAGCGAAGGCATGCGGTTCACTCAGTTTTATAATAACGCTAAATGCACAACGACCCGCGCTTCGATTCTGACCGGTTTATATCCCCGCTTCGGGAAGGGGGGACACATGCGACAGAATATGGTCACGCTGGGAGAAGCGATGAAAGTCGCCGGCTATCACACCGGACTGAGCGGCAAATGGCATCTGATGCGTACGCAAGGTTATGCCAAGAGTAAAACACCCGGCGGGTGGATTGGCCGTTACGACAAAACCACTCATCCTTTTTTTCGTGGCTTTGATTCCTATTACGGTGTGCTGGATGGCTGTTGCAATTTCTTTGATCCGACGATTCCCGATCCGGCTTATAAAAAGGCTGGCATTCGCAGCTTCGGACATGATGACAAAGCCGTCACCCAATTTAAGGACGGTTATTACACGACTGACGCGTTTACCGATCATACGCTGGATATGATCCAACGTTACAGCAAAGATGAAAAGCCGTTCTTCATTCATCTTTGCTACACGGCTCCTCATTATCCGCTGCATGCAGAACCCAAAGACATCGCTAAATACGCGGGTAAATTCAAAATGGGCTGGGACCAGATGCGGAAAGACCGCTGGAAACGCCTGCAGGCATCGGGACTGGCCGGAAAGAACTGGTCACTTTCCGCAGGAGACAGCCGTGCATACGATTGGGAAACGGCGAATCACGAATTCGAAGACGCGCGGATGGCCGTCTATGCGGCAATGATTGACAGCATGGATCAGAATATTGGCCGAATTATGACCACACTCAAACAAACGGGGCAGCTTGACAATACGCTGGTATTGTTTCTCTCCGACAATGGTGGTTGCAGTGAAGAGCCTGGTGGACGTGATCCAAATGTCAGAAAACCAGGACCGAAAGATGATTATGTTGCCGTCGGTCCTGCGTGGGGTTGGGCGCAGAATTCTCCTTTCCGCCGCTATAAATCGTGGGTGCATGAAGGGGGGATCTCGACGCCGTTAATCGCCTGGTGGCCCGGCAAGGTTCCGGCAGATACGATCAATCGCAGTCCGGCCCACATTATCGATTTGCTGCCGACCTTTCTGGAAATGGCCGAGACCGACTACCCGAAAAATTATCAGGGACACGAGATTCTCCCGGTGGAAGGAACGAGCATACTGGCACTGTTAAAAGGCGAACAGAAAACGCTGCACGATTCACTCGCCTGGTTTTGGTCGGGGAATCGAGCCTTGCGACAGGGGCCGTGGAAACTGGTCTGGGATTCGCAAGTCAAAGAATGGGAGCTGTATGACATCAGTGCCGACCGCTGTGAAACAAATAATCTGGCGGATCAACAACCGGACCGTGTGAAGCAGATGGCGCAGGACTGGTTTGTGTGGGCGGATAAAGTGGAACTGGGACCGAAGCTGAAACAGAAGAAATAGCTTGCATATTCGATTACAGTATTCGTTGCTTTTCTGCTGCCTGCTGTGTTTGGTTTGAGTGCGCGCTGGAACTCATATATTTGGTGAGGAATGGTTGTCTTGCGCACTGTCGGGCCAGTATTTAGGCCAGACACATAGCACACAACGTTGTGGTTTTTGTTTGTTTTATTTGTGACCTCTTGCTCGCTGCGCTCGGCCCGGATGTGCATCCGGGCCCACCCCGACTCATCTTGTTTTGACCGAGCGGGTGGTTCCGGATGTAATCCGGAATTGCTGGAGGCAACAGGAGGTGGCAGTGAAAGCGTTTCTTTGAATCGCCGACTTTTCTCTTGTCAGCGTTTGAGTCGTCTGTACTGTAACTGCCTGGCTTGCTTCATGCGTTGCGTTTTACTGCCTGTTGCGTTTGGCTCGAATGTTCGTCTGAACTCATTTGTTTTGGTGAGGAACGGTTGTCTCGCGCACTGTCGGGCCAGTATTTAGGCCAGACACATAGCACACAACGTTGTGGTTTTTGTTTGTTTTATTTGTGACCTCTTGCTCGCTGCGCTCGGCCCGGATGTGCATCCGGGCCCACCCCGACTCATCTTGTTTTGACCGAGCGGGTGGTTCCGGATGTAATCCGGAATTGCTGGAGGCAACAGGAGGTGGCAGTGAAAGCGTTCCTTTGAATCGCCGACTTTTCTCTTGTCAGTGTTTGAGTTGTCTGTACTGCAACTGCCTGGCTTCATGTGTTGCGTTTTGTTGCCTGCTGGGTTTGGTTTGAGTGCGCGCTAGAACTCATTATTTTGGTGAGGAACGGTTGTCTTGCGCGCACTGTCGGGCCAGCCGACAGTGGCACACAACGTCGTTGTTTTTATTTGAAAATTAGTACCGCGTGGGTGATAAAGGGAGGTCGTCGTAGGTTATTGTGGGCAAGCCGATTTGTTGGACATGTGCCAGGATTTCTTCGAGTGCCTTGGGCTGCAGATGATGACCGGGTCCGTTGTCACTGATGTTGTGGGCGTAAAAAACAACGATTTCTCCTCGTTGTTTTGCGTGATCCAGCGCGTCTTTGATCTGTACCAGATAGTCGGGGCGTTTTTCGGTGCCTGCGTAATCGATGCCGGTACCGATCAGACAGCCGGTGTCCGCGATTTCATCAATGGGAACAAAAATTGATTTGAGATCACGCATGCGCTGATTTGGTGATAAGCCTGTGCCGCCACGCAAGTGACGAAAGGTTTTTAACAATGCCTGATCAATTTCCGGATTCCGAGAACTGCTGGGGTAGGCAAAAGCTGTCGGTTTGAGGCCGGCGTCGGTCATACGTTTTACTGCAGGATTGATTTCGTCCTGCAGGTAACGTTCGATGCCGTGCTCTCGTACATAGTCGACCGCTTTGCGATGTTTCACGCCATGACAGCCAATGACGTGGCCGGCGTCCTGTAGCTTCTTCAGTGCTTCGATCTGCTGTGGCTTTAAAGTGTGGAAGTGATCGACAAAAAACGTAACTTTGGCATTGTATTTCTCAAAGAGGGGAATCTGCTTGACCCACTGATCAATGAAGCGGTCGTCAAAGGTGAAGACGACCCCCGACTGAAACTTTACGGACTGTTGTGAGGTAACGTTGAAATTCTTCTCCGGTTTCTCGGCAGCGGTGGTCATACAGGTTGCCAGTGAGAAGCAGAGCATCAAAAATGTCAGTCGCATGCGATCCATTCTTTTCAGTGGAAGTCGTGGGGAAATTGCAATTCCAGTATACAGCTTGCCTGGAGAGGATTGGAACAATAAATAAAAAAAGTTGGCCATTGTGTAAGGATCGGTCCCTGAGGCGCGCTGTCGGGCCAGCCGACAATATTACGCGATGCTTCTGTTTCAGTAGTATTTGAAACGTATGGGGCGGCCAGTTTTATCGATGTTGCGATTCAGTTCGTCATGTTGGATGCACTACTGATTGTTCTTCATCTACGGTTTTCAGGTGGTATCAGATAAAATCATCGACGTTTGATTATTTGGGGACAGCGAACTTGTGCGCTGTTTGTTTTAAGTATGACTGCCTTATATGGAAGCGTCTTGTCATGGATCTGATTTGCTGTTTTTTCATTTCGTGTTTGACTCGTCAGAAACTGTATTGTGGGGAACGGCGTGAAGCAGTCAAGCCACGAATGCAGAATGATCTCTGGCAGAGGATCACTGAAATGCGTTCGATATGTGTCGAATGTTGTGCGATGGCGTTCGATAACAGTGAACATCAGGAGCGACTCGTCGCACTGGTTTCGAATATGAGTCTGAAATATGTCAAAACACAGAGGTTTTTCGCGTGCGAAGATCAACAGGTGCGGCTGTGTGTACCGAGAAATATAAATTTTACGCGCGCGACGCAGAACGAGATAATATTTAAAGCTCTGACGAGGTCAAGTGATGTTTATCTACGACTCAGTTCAAAATGGACTGTCTCTATTTTGGTGGGAACAATGCGATTTGCATTGGTCGGGCATCTGGTTACACTGAAGCGTGCTGCAATAAAGGGCTGTTTGGCTAAGATTTATCAAACATGACACGATGAGAAATTCAAGATGCAGGAAGTGACACGAATCTTACGGGCGCTGGAAGCAGGCGATGTGGCTGCCACCGATGAACTGCTGCCGATTGTGTATGCAGAGCTACGAAAGCTGGCGGGCAATAAAATGGCTCACGAAGCCCCCGGGCAGACGTTGACCGCGACGGCGCTGGTGCATGAAGCTTATCTGAGACTGGTGGGCAATAAAGACGAAGAACCGCAGTGGGATCATCGGGGACACTTCTTTGCGGCGGCTGCGGAATCGATGCGCCGGATTCTGATTGAAAATGCACGTCGCAAAAAACGACTGAAGCATGGCGGCGAACACGACCGCGTGGATCTTCCGGAAATCGCAGCGCCGGTCTTAGATCAGTCAGATGATCTGCTTGCGTTAGATGATGCACTCACAAAATTCGCGTTAGAAAGCCCCGAGAAAGCAGAGCTGGTAAAGCTGCGGTACTTCGCCGGGTTAAGTGAGCAGGAAGCCTCTGAGGTACTGGGGATCTCACGCGCGACCGCCGCCCGTCACTGGGCTTATTCACGAGCCTGGTTATTTTCTCAAATCAAATCTGACAAAGATTAAACTATTTAGTAATATAGACTTACGGCGAGAAAAGTGTGCCTGTCAAACGTCGGTTTTCGAAAATAATACGAGTTTTCAAATAGTCGCTGAGGCGCGCCGCCCGTCAAAAACGCATGGAATAGTAGTCGTGGGACAAAGACTGTCCCGGTTTGAAATCTTTTCCTGATGGGATCTCCCATCCTGAAGAAAAATAAACTCATGTCCGACCTTGAATCAGACTCATCCGAAAAACCTGAGCAAGAGCCAGATCAAACACGGGCGAATGTGAATCCTCAGTCAATTGAGGGATTATTTCTGGTCGCGCTGGAAAAGAAAACACCGGCGGAGCGCGCACAATATCTGGATGAAATGTGTGGCGATAATGCAGAGCAACGCAGGCGTGTTGAGGCTTTGTTGATGGCGTATGACGATGCCGGCAGCTTTCTGGAAAAATCGCCGGTGGGTTCAGGTGAGGTCAAACCCTATTCGCTCGATTTTCTGACGCCCTCTGATAATCCCGATTTACTGGGAACGCTCGGGGAGTACGAAATCTATGAAGTGATCGGGCAGGGAGGCATGGGGATTGTCTTTCGGGCCCTTGATCCCAAGTTGAATCGAATCGTAGCAATCAAAGTGATGTCGCCGTTACTGGCGGTGAATCCGAATGCGCGAAAACGATTCTTGCGTGAAGCACAGGCAGCGGCTGCGGTGAGTCATCCGCATATCGTGACAATTCATGCCGTTGATGAAGCACAGTTGCCTTATCTGGTGATGGAATATGTGGTGGGGCAGTCGTTACAGGAGAAGCTCGACAAAGTTGGTTCTCTGAAGGTGACTGAAATCCTGCGGATTGGAAGCCAGGTTGCCGAGGGACTTGCCGCCGCTCACAAACAGGGACTGATTCACCGCGATATCAAGCCGGCAAATATCTTGCTGGAAAACGGTGTCGAGCGAGTCAAGATTACCGATTTTGGTTTGGCGCGCGCCGTCGATGATGTGACGATCACGAAGACCGGCGAAGTCTCAGGCACGCCGCAGTATATGTCTCCCGAGCAGGCAACGGGAGACCGCGTCGATCAACGCAGTGACCTGTTTAGTTTAGGGGCAGTGCTATATGCGATGTGTACAGGGCGATCGCCATTTCGCGCGAGTAATCTGGTAGCCGTTGTACGTCGGGTTTGTGATGATACGCCACGTCCGATTGAGGATGTCAACGAAGAAATTCCGGTCTGGTTGATTGAGATTATCGATTGTCTGCTGGAAAAACGACCGGAGAATCGTTTTCAGACCGCGAGCGAGGTGGCCGCTTTACTGGAAGCGCACCTGGCTATCGTGCAGCATCCGGCGGCAGTGCCTGCGATGGAACGGAAACCGTCGCGGCCTTCCCTGCAGGCAGCAGCCCCTCAACTGGCAGTACCCAAAACCGATTCTTCGAGGTCTACTACATCTGTCGTGTTGAAAAGAGGGAGCACTCCGGCTGATGGCATTCTGACCCTTTTGATGATTATTTTCTTTGGAGTTGTAATCGGAATTCAGTGGATCAGCCCCAGCACTCCTCAGTCCACGATGACTTATGGCACAATGAATCGCATCTTTAAGTTCTCACTATTTCTCACGATAGCACTTGCTGGAGCCTCCATAATATATCAGGAAAAAACAGGTAGGAAAACGATGCCTAATTTTGCCTGGTATCTGTCAAGTATTTCTGCGTTCCTGACGCTGTGGCTGTCATTTATCACGACGGCTGTCATCCGTGCTACTCCCCCCTCAATCGAATTTCAATCGACGTATGGATTGATTCTGGTTGCTTCTGTGTTGGGGGTGCTGGCTCTTGCAGGGTTCGCCATGCTGGGGCAGTGGAAGCATATCTTAAAACAGGGACCTGATTATGTTACGGCAGTGAAACAAAAAGATGCACGCACTCTGACAGGAATCGGCATTGGGATCTGGATTCTGCTGGTGTTATGGAACTGGGCTATTGCGACGGGGGTGTACCATCCCGCGTTTTTGTCGAAGGAGGCATGGCATCTTGTGCCGATATTACTCAGTTCGCTGTTGGGCGGGGGATTTATTCTAGCAGGGTTCCTGATGGATCGCAGTTGGAGACAGGATTATGCAGCGCGCCATCCGGAACTTGAGGGGACGTCAGCCTATTCTGAGAAGAAATCTGTTTTTGCTGACGCTTCCAGGGGAAGTTGGGGAGACCGAGCCGCCGTCTGGGTGGGAGGCATGTTGTTACTGGTCCCTCTTTTTTTATGGTTGATTGGATCAGCGGGGGGAGGGTATTTTACGTCCAGCGTCTCAGAGATGGTCGTTGTCTCCCTGCTATTTTTCAGTCCGGTGGGTTTGCTGGTGTTGATCTGCGGGGCACAAAATCTGGTGGAGCCAGATTCCAGAGCAGAGAAGCTGATGGAAGGTCTGTTCCTGCTGGTTTGTTTGATTTTGGGACCACTGGGGATCTTGCTCTATATTGCCCGTTACATCAAGAGGCGAGATAAACTTACTGAAGCGAAAACGAAGCCTGTTGCCCCTGGTGCGGATCCGTTTGTTGAAGAGCATCGTCGCTCGAATAAGCGGATTTTACTGGGAGTTGTGATTGGCGTCCTGATATTGCTCAGTTTAATCGTGTTTGTTGAGAACGTAAGGCACCTGAGTGAGATTGCGCTATACCGGGCGTTGAACTGGGACTTGAAACTGGTTGTGGTCTGTGGCATGTTTGTCGCCGCCTATTTTATTAAGCGGAAGGGAGCTGGTTCTGTAATGAATTATTCCTGGAATCTGATGGGCTGGGTGACTGCGATGCTGGCTGGTCTGTTTTCGCTTTCGATGTTGCTGCAGATTGTCGCACCCGTTACGACGAATTCTACTGATTTCGTCGTTATTTATTATAATCCCAAAAGACCGATTATCGAAATCGAGGAGATGGAAACTGGTATAAAGCATCAGGTTCGTTCCCATCCCGAAATACTCCAGCTTAAAGAAGGTCGGCATACATTAGAGATGAGCTATCGGGCCAATGGCCAAGTCCGTACTTTACAACGGATCTTTCACAAATTGAAATCGAAAAGTCTCATGATTAATGTGTCGCAAGAAATCGATGATCGACTTCGTAAAAATCAAAAACAAGAGATCGCCAAAAATCAAAAACAACTCCCAGCAGAGTGGGAGAAGAATCTCGGTGCGATTATTCTGAGTGGACAAGGGCCCCGTCTGCGGGCTGGTGTATTTCCGGTGCCGGAGGCAGAATCAGATGGTATGATGGGGGGAGGGTTTGGATATGGCCCGAGAGGGATGCTGGAATATTCTGATTCTATACTTACACTGGAACCGATGACGCTTGAAATTCCTGCCGGGAAGTATCTCATCCGCGTTTCCAGTGAACTCGCTGGCTGGGAAATTGGTGGCAGTACTCCTGCGTATGATCTGACTAAGATTGATGTGAAGCCGGGGACGATTGTCCCCGTGACGATTTCGCAAGACTATGCAAAACTGGCAGAGAATCACCCGGACTGGTCCAAGGGAGGGCTGTTCAAGTTTCGCTGGCCAGAATCGAAACTACGACCACGACAGGTTTATATTCTTAGTGTCCGGGACGCTCAGGTCGTTCAACATTTGTTGGAAGCGTTCGCAGACGGTAAGCCGGATGTGGCGGAAGCGGATTTATTGGAGATCGTGGATTCAAGGCTCGTGCCAGATGATTATGATTCGTTGGAACAATATTTCAAGAACGGGAAGCATCCCGCCTGGGGGAAACTGATTGTGGCTGGGAAAGAGGCGGGCACCTGGCGATTGGCGGAACCAGAATTCATGCAACCATCGACACAGAATCCGTTTGAACTACCGCCGCAGAAAGTGTTTGAAGACAATCATCCTGGTGACAGCAAACAGAAAAGAGCAAAGCGAAAAGCAGGGGGTATGCTAATGCTCTCGACTGACGAACCCGGCTTGCAGATTGAAGTCAAACGTGCTGATTCTCCAGAGGATCCAGCAGATGATCCTGATTTCTGGATCACAAAAAAATCATTATCCGGCAAATCAATTTATGAGATGTCTCCCGGCGAATATGTGATTGAGGTCACCAGTGGTATTGCTGGTTGGGAAGTCGAGAATCAACCACCTCAATATATTGATTCACAAGTGACGGTCAAGTCTGGTGAAGTGATTACGGAGACGATCAGGCATGACTTTCGCAAATTGGCAGAGCAGCACCCCAATTGGTCAGAGGGAGACAGTTTCAAATTTCTTTGGCCTGATGCAACGCAGGGGACCGGAGCTGTTTATACGCTCTCCACACCTCAAGCTAAGGTGGTGCAACAGTTGTTGTCTGCGTTTGCTATAGAAAAACCTGATGTCACAGAGTCGGCTTTGCTCAAAACTGCCAATGCTGAATCAAAAAAGGAACCTTTGAAATCACTGAAAGAATTGTTTGATTCAGTGAAGAAGCCTGTCTGGGACTCACTGATCGTGCCCGGAAAAACGGAAGGTACCTGGCGTCTGACGGAACCGAAGTTTTAGCCATCGCGCCAACCAAAATCGTCTGGTTCTGGAATGGATTAAATTCACCAAACGCGAATGCCGAGTGGTGATTTCAATGCCAGCAGACTGGAAGTTGAACTGTTTTCCCGCCTGGACGGCTGAAAATCGATGTTTGAAGACGGACAGTATCGGGCAGAATAAAGGCGACGGGTTCTTGTTTCAAATTCGGTTAACAATAAATTTGTGTCAATCAGGATGTTTGAAATTCGTTTCAAAGTGGGAGATGCCGATCATGAGAGACCTGCTGGCTACGATCTCATCGATGATTGTGATTTTGATTTGTCTCTCCTTATTAATGATGAGTGGGGAAACTGACAGCGGGGAATCGATCAATAATGCGAACCTGTTAGCCAGTTATCAAAGTAAACAACCGCCGGCTCCCAGAACAACACTCTTTAAAAAAGTACAGTCTGTAACACTGGAGCAGAGGGTTTTGGTGTTTATTACGTCAGAGAAAACGGGGCTGAAGGAACATTATTTCCTGATCCACGATAAGAATGTTGTTCTCATTAATAGTATGACAGGGGATCTGCCACAGGATACAATCAGATTTGACTATGATTGCAGTACGTTGCTGGTGACCATTCCGGCTGTGTTCAATATAGACATCATGGAATCGCTGACGTCGTCATACTAAAACAGGACTCACCCTGTTTCATCCTGCACGCCTGAAAGATTGTATGGCGAGCTTCACTATCGGGAAAAGCGATCAAAGTTGACTGACTTGAGTTGACTGACTTGAATAGATAAATTCACTATGATCGCCGGGGATTGCATCAGCAAACCAATCAATCGAATTTCTCTGTCAGGTCTGGGGATTGTTTCAGGCTAGAGACAAAAAAAGGCTCTCAACGCGATTGTGCTGAGAGCCTTTCATGTTCAATACCGGAGGGGGGACTTGAACCCCCACGAGGTTTACCCTCACTGGATTTTGAATCCAGCGCGAGAAAGTCGTAAATATCGGTGGGAAAGGGTTTTCCGATTCTGTACAAATCCATGTTGTAACGCTTGTTGCAACGTGACCAAAACAGACTGATTTGATCAGGATTTACTGCTCCCACCTGTGACTACAAACTGTCCCAGTCCGACACCTAACCTGTCCCAGTCAGACCGACGGCACTGGGACAGAAGCGACGCTTCGTTTCTTCCTTGCTCTGTTGGGTTTACGTTCCTTAACCCTGTCTGTGTCCCGGTTGTCCCGGTATTTGAAGTGTTCTTTCTGCTTTTTACTATGAACCTATCAGGAACGCTGATCAATCAACATTCAGCTGATTAGAGAGAGAGTGCACAGTCAGTTTTATCCAGCGAGTGAGCAGCACTCAAGGCACGAATTCTGTTGTTAGTTCAGGGGAAATCATAGATTTTGAAAACATGCAACTTTATTCTCAGTTACCTCGGAAAATATGAACTGCAATGCGTTCTTGACTGAGCCTTGCGTAACCATGATTTCGATGCCAATTGATCGGACGCCACGTTTCCCAAATCTTTTCAAATCCTTTTTCTGCGAAAAGTATATCCAGCTCTTTCATTGAGTCCCATCCTTTAAATTTTATGGCTGTAGGGGAGCCGAGCACAGTGGCAACATATCCGCCTACGCGAAGCAAGTCCGATGATAAAGTGACAAAGTATTTCAAGCCTTCTAAATAATCTTGCTTAGCCTTTTCACCTTGAAATCGCTGTCTACGTTTCCCGATTTCGGCAGAGAAGTCATTCTCAATTTCATTTGGATGCAATAGTTCATAAGAAAGTCGTTGTCCCAATGTGTAATCTGCCATGCATAAGTATGGGGGGGAAGTTATAATCGCTCCAGCTGAGTTGTAATCAAGCCCATAATCCTCAGGCTTAGAAGTTGAGACATTAGTTCGTATAACTTTTGCCCTATCTAGAACTTTCTCTGGATCATCTCCATCTCGCTCAATCTGTACATAAAGACGTTCGATGATTTCAAGATTTCTATTTATGCGTAATAAGAATTCTTCAACTGCATTTTGGTATGGGGGTGCGTCTTTTCCTTTTTCTAAAGGAGTATTATCAGCAAAGTATCCGTGCTCCTTGCCGCGGCGTCCAGTACAAGAAGTGAGCATTGCAGAAAGGCATGCAAGTAAAAATTGCTTTGCGACAGGGTCGCGCCGTCGTTGAATATAGGTCTTAAGCATGCCAATTTCAATAAGTGTATCAGGGTGGAACCACTTGTCCCGATTTGCAAAGTCTGGTAGTGAAGAAGGTTCACATGAATTAATGTCAGCTTTATCTACCTCACGAATCCGATCTCTGGAGCGTGAACCAAGATATGTTAGACGTGCCCGAGCTGCAAGACATGCAACAAAGTTTACATCGCCGGACACGCCTTGGCATCCCAAGCGGACTGCCTCGGCTGTTGTTTGGCCTGTACCACCAAAAGGATCGACGATGATATCACCTTGAACTCCTAATGCTTTTATCAAAGCTGCAGGTATAGCATGCACGAAAGTGCCGGGATAGGAATGTAAACTAGTGTTACGCGAAAGGCGAAAGCTCCAGTCGCCGTAGTTTTGTAGATTACTTGTTACATCATGTACTCGCGGTTTTGTGTACGAATTCCAAGGTTTTTCTTTACTCCAATCTTTAATTCGTGTGGCTAGCCGGCGAGAGAGTTCTTTTACTGATACTTGGTTGTCTAGATCTACTTTGTTTTTCGATGAGCATCTCAACCAATTTGGAAGATATAATTCTTTTGGAGGACCACCAAGTTTAAAAATCAGTAGCAATCCTGCCGGAGGAGGAAAGAGTGTAGAAGTCCGAACATTTCTACCATGTCTAGCACGAACCACGGTTACTATTGGCTGGAAATAGGAAGTAGATAAATGTTGTTCAATCCATGCAACGCTTTGCGGTAATCCTATGGTCTTAAGTGTGGCGTCATCCTCAAGTTCGACTTGAGCAATTTTAAGAGGTGCTTCTAGTAAACGATATCTCTGTACTAATTCTTGAAGGGGGGGGGCATCAACTGTCGTCTGTGATTCTTTAATATGCTCCATTTGAAAAAGTAAACGTTCGTCTGTATTCCAAATTAGGGTCTCTCGAGACATTCCTGCGAGAAGAGCTCGACGCATTAGATGTTGGAGAAATGCTTGGCGACCGAGTTCTTCATCTGTAGACTGAAAAAAACTCGAATATAATTTGTTGGGGATGTCCCGTTTATTGTTAAAACTCTCGATGGTCTCGCTG
>Ga0222653_1001294_pt1 | contig 12541 bp, 10 predicted proteins | sample AntAcemetagen419_FD_179856 | JGI IMG/M metagenome (GOLD analysis project Ga0222653, IMG submission 179856) | Saline water microbial communities from Ace Lake, Antarctica - #419 | ecosystem: Environmental > Aquatic > Non-marine Saline and Alkaline > Saline | place: Antarctica: Ace Lake...
ATGCTCATGGTCCAGTTCAAAGCGCCCCACCGCAACTGGATGCCGGCCGAGCGCTACCTCCACCTCTACGACGACATCGAGATCCCTGAGCCGGCGACACTCTTTGATAAGTGGGAGGACAACACCCTCGCGGCTCAATATCAGGAGTTGGAAATTGACCGCCACATGGACATCAACTACGACCTCTTCCTCGATCTCACCCCTGAATTCGACGGGGCAGCCGTGCAAAAAACTCAGGACAAATCGGCCTGGGGAAACATGAAGCGCATGACCGAGTCACAGCTCACGGCCTGGCGTGCCGCTTATGCACCGAAAGACGCCGAGTTCCATGCCCAAAATCTGAGCGGCGATGATCTCGTGAGGTGGAAATATCAGCGCTACGCCAAGAACTACCTCCGCTGCGTCAAAGGTGTCGACGACAACGTCGGCAATCTCATGAACACACTGAAGGCGCTCGATCTCGACGAAAATACGATCGTGATTTATTCCTCCGACCAGGGGTTCTACATCGGAGATCACGGCTGGTATGACAAGCGGTGGATGTATGAAGAGTCGCTCAAAATGCCGCTCATCGTGAAGTGGCCCGGTGTCACCGCGCCGGGTTCGGTCAACGAGGAGCTCGTCCAGAATCTCGATTACGCCTCGACTTTTCTCGACATCGCCGGTGCGGAAATCCCTGCCGATCTCCAGGGTCAATCCCTCAAGCCACTTCTCGAAGGAGCCGTGAATGTCGCGCCGTTCCGCGATGCGATTTACTACCACTACTATGAGTATCCCAGTGTCCACATGGTGCCTCGCCATTACGGAATTCGTACGGAACGCTACAAGTTAATGAGCCTCTATCAATTCGGCGTCTGGGAAATGTACGACCTCCAGGAAGATCCTGACGAACTCACCAACATCTACGAAACCGCCGATCCAGCGCTCGTGGCGGAGATGAAGACAAAACTGGAGAACCTGAAAAATTTCTACGAAGACGACAGCCACGAGGCCGAGTATTCACTGGAGAAGAAGAAAGAGTTCTGGCCGGCCTACACCGAGTAAGACTGTAGCGGACGGCGTCAGCCTTCCGTTTATCGGGCAATTCGGAACCTTTACAGGTTCCGCTACGTTTCCCCCGCGTAGCGGACGGCGTCAGCCTTCCGTTGATCGGGTTCGGAACCTTCACAGGTTCCGCTACGTTTCCCTTTTCAATACCGCCTCGGCCGCCCAGAAACCACACATTCCATGCACTCCACCGCCGGGCGGGGACGAGGAGGAACAGAGGAAAATATCCGCGGCCGGGGTTGTGTGCGGCTTGAGGCTCACGACGGGACGCGTGATCAATTGCCGCCAGTCTGCAACACCTCCGACGATATCACCGCCGATGAGATTGGGATTGTAGCGCTCATAATCCGCACAGTTCATGGTGTGACGCGCGAGAACGACCTCGCGGAAGCCAGGCGCGAACCGCTCAATTTGAGCCTCGATCACCTCCGTCATATCGACCGTCGAGCCTGAGGGAACGTGACAATAGGCCCAAAACGTATGCTTCCCCTCCGGGGCGCGCGATGGATCACACAAACTCTGCTGCGCGGTGAGGAGAAACGGCTTCTGACAATGCTGGCCCTCCCACGCTTCGCGCTCGGAAACGACGATCTCATCCATTGTCCCGCCGACGTGGACCGTCCCCGCTTTGCGACAGGCTTCTGCCGTCCAGGGCACCGGCGCGTCGAGCGCGTAGTCGATCTTAAAAATCCCCGGCCCATGGCGGAACCGCCCCAGTCGGGCACGATACTTTTCGGGAAGTCGCTCCCCCGCGATCCGGCTCATCGCTGAAGGTGGAGTGTCAAAGAGATAGGCCTTCGCCTTCGGGAGTTCCTTGATCGACTCGACCTTCCACCCCGTCTCCAGTTTCCCGCCGAGGGATTCAAAATAGCTCAGGAGCGCGTTAACAATGCTAACCGAGCCACCTTTCGCGACGGGCCAGCCGTGGGCGTGACCGGCCATCATGAGAAGCACCCCGATCGCGTTCGTCGCGAGGAGACGATCCAGCGGCAGGACCGAATGCGCGGCGTTTCCGGCGAGCAGTCCCCTCGCCTTCTCATCGGAAAACCAAAGCCTCGCGGCATCGAGCGCGGCGGGAAGCGCCCGCAAGCCAAACTGAGCGCCGACAATGGGGTGCTTCGGAATACCCGGCGGAGAGAAGATGTCACGGATTAATTCATCGAAGTGCCGCGACGGATAACCAAAAGCGAGGCGATAGGCCTTCGCGGTCGTTTCATCAAACTGAGCCGCTGTTTCCTCGACCGAGCGATGCATCACCGCGGCGCTCCCGTCATCGAAAGGATGCGCGAGCGGAATCTCCGGATGAATCCACTCCAGCCCGTGCTCCGCGAGCGGTAGCGTCTGAAAATACGGCGAGGCGAGACCCATCGGGTGAATCGCCGAACAGACATCGTGATGAAATCCCGGCAGCGTCAACTCTGCGGTGCGGGCGCCTCCGCCCGGTCGCTCGTGCGCCTCGACGATGAGCACGGACTGCCCCGCCTGCGCAAGCCGAACTCCGGCGGCAAGCCCGTTCGGACCGGAGCCGATCACGACGGCATCGTATTCAAAAGATTCACTCATGTTCACTTCGGCGTTGTTTCGTAATCCACGCAAGCCACTCAGGATCTCTCCAGTTCATCCCGATAACACTGCCATGCGTGCCTCCGGGGATAATTTTGATCTCCGCGTCGCCACCCAGCTCGCGGATTTTTTTGATGAGAGCGAGATGGTCTTTCATCGGGACCGCTTCGTCTGAATCTCCATGCCAGGCCCGAATCGGCATCTTCGTGAGCTTTTCCGCGACCCAGTCGGCACCATGCGCCGTGATCGGTGAAAGCGCCGCGAATCGCTCCGGGGAAGTCCCCGCCAGATTCCAGGCTCCCATCGCACCGAGACTGTCCCCCGTGAGAATGACCCGGTCCTCGTCGATCCGATATTTCTCAAGACACTCATCGAGGAGCGCATTTAGGCCCGCCGGCGGCCACGCTCCATCCGGGAGTTGTGGACAAATCACAACGAAGGGAAAGTCGGGCTTTTCCCCGAGGAACGAAGGCGGCCCATACCGTCGCAACTGATCCAAATCGTCGCCCCGCAGACTCCGCCCGTGCAACCAGAGGATCGCCGGCCATTGCGCCACCTCATTCGCGTCGTAGTCGGCTGGGAGAAAGAGAAAATAACGCCAACTCTCCCCGCCCACTTCAACCCGAGCCTCAGCCGTGACCTTGGCCGGCCTTTCCTCCGCCCGGGTCTCCAGCGCCGCGAACTCGACGAAAATCGCCAGGACCGTACAGAAAAAACGCCCCGCCCTTCCCCTGCCGAAGCAAAAGAAAGAGAGGCGTCTCATTGAATTATTGAAAAAGACTTAGAGCTGCCCGCAGTCAGCCACTTTGATTTCCTTCGCGGTTTTTCCGCTGCGACTGCCGAGTGCTTCGAGCTTTTCGACGACATCGAGGCCCTCGACGACTTGGCCGAAAACGACGTGCGCTCCGTCGAGCCAATCCGTCTCAGCCGTGCAGATGAAAAACTGCGACCCGTTTGTGTTCTTACCCGCATTGGCCATGCTGAGAATGCCGGGACCGGTGTGCTTCAGCTCAAAATTTTCGTCTTCGAATTTCTTGCCATAGATCGACTGACCACCGGTGCCGTCACCACGGGTGATATCGCCGCCCTGACACATGAAGTCAGGGATGACACGGTGGAACGGGCTGCCCTTGTAGCTCACGCCTTTCTCCCCCGTGCACAAGGCGCGGAAATTTTCAGCCGTCTTCGGGACCACATCAGGGCGGAGTTCCATGACAATGCGTCCAACCGCTTCGCCGCCTGCTTCCATGTCAAAAAAGACTCGTGGTAGTTCTTCGTTATTTTCACTCATATTGTATAAAATTTCGGGGTAAATATCTGACTGCCAATTTACGGCAGAAGCGTCACGCTCTTGATTACGACGGTTTCCACCGGCACGTCGCTCATCGGGGCATCGCCACCTTTCGTCGTGAGGACCTTGGACGCCGTCGCGCTCGCTGCAATCTGATCAACGATATCGAGGCCCTCGACGACCTTTCCGAAAACCGCATAGCCCCAGCCGTCGAACGAGGGATGATCGAGATTGTCGTTGTCCCCGTGATTGATGAAAAACTGAGCCGTCGCGCTGTGAGGATCGCCGGTCCGCGCCATCGCGATCGAGCCGCGTGCGTTCTTGAGACCGTTTTTCGCCTCGTTCTGGATCGGTGACTTCGTCTCCTTCTGCTGGATTTTGCCATCTTCCATGAGGCCGAATCCTCCGCCCTGGACCATGAAGCCTTCGATGACGCGATGGAAGACGGTGTTGTTGTAGAAACCTTCCGTCGCATACGTGAGAAAGTTCTCGACCGAAGCCGGTGCCTTCTCGCGATCGAGTTCGAGGACGATGTTACCGGCGCTCGTCTCGATGCGAACCTTTGGCGTCATCGAAACCGGAGCGGGCTCTTCCGGAGTTTGCTCAGGCACAGCTTCCTCCACGACCGGAGCTTCGGGAGTCTCAGCCACCTCAGTGGTCTCGCTGCAGGCGGAAAAAACGAAAGCGGATGCGATGAGAAGGAACGAGAGGCGTTTCATGAAGTGGGAATGATTTTGGGGTTACGATTTTCGGGACGGGAAGGTCCACGAGAGGCCATTTGAAGTCAACCCCTGCCCTGTAACGGAAAGAACGCGGATTCGCCATACGAATTTGGCGAATGCGGACACATGCGTCATGGCTTCGATCTTGCCCTGTCGGGGCCATCATGTATCATTTCGCGCACACGAATCATAACCCCTCGAATTCCCCTATCATGTCATCACTGAAATTGCACAACGCCATGTGGCCCGGTCTCGTTGGAAAAGGCGACGACGAAGGTCAGGAGCCCCCCATCTCGCTCGACCGCATGCTCGAGCTCACTGCCGCCGCTGAAGTCGATGGACAGAAGTATGATGGCATCGATTACTTTCTCTTTTTTCCACACACCGATCCCTACGCCTCTGATTCGGATCTGAAAGAAATCGCCGACAAGATTGCCGGTCACGGTTTTGACGTCGGTTCCCTCGTCGCCCCGATCTGGCCCGGCACGGTGGGTGATTCTGCGATGGGCGACGATGAGTCAAAAGCCAAATTCCTTGAGTCGATCAAAGTCGGTTGCCGCATCGCCGGGATTTTCGACGACCACGGCGTTCGCAAGAGTGGCGTGATCCGGATCGACTCTGCTGAGTTCGGCGTCGACAAATGGCGCGAAGACTCCGGGGCAAACACGACGCGTATCGCCGAAACTTTCCGCGAAGCCGCCAAGATCGCCGCCGATCATGGCCAGCGCCTCGCCGCTGAAGGTGAAATCTGCTGGGCCGGAATGCACAGTTGGAAAGACATGCTCGACCTCCTCGAAGAAGTCGGGATGCCGGAGACGCTTGGCTTCCAGGCCGACCTCGCCCACACTTACCTTTACCTCCTCGGCTACAACGCTCCTGAGCACGCCCTCCTCAAGGAAGGCTATGGCGACGACGAGTTCTACGCCGCCTACGAGGAAATGACCGACAAGCTCCGTCCCTGGACAATCGACTTCCACGTTGCGCAAAACGACGGCACCGTCCACGGGGCCGGCAGCCACGACAAAACCGGCAAGCACTGCCAGGCCGACGACCCGAACGGCAAGCTCGACATCGTGAAATGCTCGCAGTATTGGCTCAAGGATTACGCCGCTCGCGGCATCAAGCACATTTGCTGGGACGGCTGCATGTTCCCGAATGCCGTTCTCGAAACGCCAGAGACCTGGAACACGATTCTGAAAACCATGATCGACGTCCGCGACGCGGTTTGATCGACCTTTTGGAAAAAGCCGTCCTGCAAAAGCGGGGCGGCTTTTTTTTGTGTCCACTCAACAGGGTTAAGTCGAGCACGTCACCCTGTTAACTCTGCAATCACGCCAATTTTTGCGTTTCCATTTTTCGAGTAGGTTGCTAGGGTCGCGACTCTGAATTTTTTGTCCCATGAGTAACAATATCGAATCGCTGCAAAAGGAGGACCGGGTCTTTGCTCCGTCTCCTGATTTCTCCGCCCAGGCTCACGTTAAATCGATGGAGGAATACGAGGAGATGCATCAGCGCTCGATCGAAGACCCCGAAGCATGGTGGAGCGAGCAGGCTTCGGCCCTGAGCTGGCAGAAACCCTGGGAGCAAACCCTCGATTGGTCGGACGCGCCTTTTGCGAAATGGTTCGTCGGCGGCAAACTCAATGCCTCGGAAAACTGCCTCGACCGCCATGTCACGGCCGGCAAAGGCGATGATGTCGCGATCCACTTTGTGGGCGAGCCCGGCGACACCCGCGACGTGACTTTTTCAGAACTCCTCAAAGAGACCTGCGTCTTCGCGAACGCGCTCAAGGCTCGGGGGATCAAGCCTGGAGATCGGGTTCTCATCTACATGCCGATGGTCGTCGAAGCGGCGGTCGCGATGCTCGCCTGCGCCCGGATCGGGGCGGTTCATTCGGTCGTTTTCGGCGGATTTTCAGCAACGTCGATCAAGGACCGGCTTGAAGACTCGGAGGCAAACGCGATCATCACTGCAGACGGGGGCTGGCGTCGTGGAAGCGTCGTCCCGCTGAAACAAAATGTCGACGAAGCGCTGAAGTCCTACGGCGGGGTTGAAACCGTTTTTGTCCTGAAGCGTTGCGATAACGAAGTCACGATGACGGATGGCCGCGATCTCTGGTGGCACGAAGCGACGGCGGGCCTGTCCGACGACTGCCCGGCGGAGGGCTTTGACGCCGAGCATCCCCTTTTCATCCTCTACACCTCCGGATCGACCGGGAAGCCGAAGGGCATTCTCCACACCACGGGCGGTTACCTCACGGGGACGGCCTCGACCTTCAAATACATCTTCGATCACCAGCCTGATGATGTTTACTGGTGCACTGCCGATGTCGGCTGGATCACGGGCCACAGCTATATCGTCTACGGTCCGATGGCGAACGGGGCAACTCAAGTCATGTATGAGGGGGCTCCGAACTTTCCGGATTGGGATCGCTTCTGGAAGATCATCGCCGACTACAAGGTTTCCATTTTCTACACCGCCCCGACCGCGATCCGGGCCTTTATCAAGGCCGGCGATGAGCATGTCGATAAGCATGACATCAGCTCGCTGCGCCTTCTCGGAACCGTGGGCGAGCCGATCAATCCGGAAGCCTGGATGTGGTATCACCACAAGATCGGCGGCGGCCGCTGCCCTATCGTCGATACGTGGTGGCAGACCGAGACCGGAGCGATCATGATTTCTCCGATCCCCGGAGCGACGCCGACCACTCCCGGCACCGCGACCCGGCCCTTTTTCGGAATCGATGCCGCGATTCTCGATGAAGAAGGCAACGAATGTGGGGCGAACGAAGGCGGAAAGCTCGTGATTCGCCAGCCCTGGCCCAGCATGTTGCGGACGATCTACAAAGATCCAGAACGTTTCAAGGAGACTTACTGGAACGAATACGAGGGCATTTACCTCGCCGGTGACGGCGCGAGAACCGACGATCACGGCTATTTCTGGATCGTCGGTCGTCTCGATGACGTCCTCAATGTCTCCGGGCATCGTCTCGGCACCGCTGAGGTCGAAAGTGCTCTCGTTTCGCACGATGCCGTCGCCGAAGCGGCGGTCGTCGGACGCCCTCACGAAATCAAAGGGCAGGCCGTGATCGCTTTTGTGACCCTAAAAAGCGACGTCGCTCCCAACGATGACTTGATGAAAGAACTCCGCAACCATGTCGGCATCGAGATCGGAGCAATCGCAAAGCCCGATGCGGTGCTTTTCGCAGATCGTCTCCCGAAAACGCGTTCCGGAAAAATCATGCGTCGATTGCTGAAGGAAATCGTCAGCGGTGGCGATGTCAAAGGCGACACCACGACCTTGGAGGATCACGAGGTCGTCGCTCAGCTTCAGGAAGAGTTTCAGCGAGTCATTGGCGGAAATTAAGAGAGCTTAATATCTGCTCATTCTCCCGCTTGACGGGGGCGCAATTCTCCCCTAGAGTTGCGCCCTTCCTAACTGGAGGAAGTTCCAGCACTCCAAAGTATCTTATTTCCACCATGCCACAAATCGAAGTCAAAAAAGGTGAACCCATTGATCGCGCCCTCAAACGTTTGAAGGGTAAGATGGAAGCTGAAGGCATCATGGAGGAAGTTCGTCGTCTTCGTGCCTTCGAGACACCTACTCAACGCCACAAACGCAAGCAGCGCGCTACGGCAAAGCGGAATAAGAACCGTTTTCGCTGGACTCTCAACACTCGTTCCGAGTCTTCCTCAGACGACGGTTGAGAACCCCCTCTCCGGTTTGACCGGAAAACGCGAAAGCCGCCTCAAAAGGCGGCTTTTTTTGTGCCAATTACTCTGCAAAACCTTCGAAGCTAGCAATAGCGTTAAGGGCAATTACCTTGCAGGTGAGATTGGGGCAGAAGGATCAGCAGGGTGATCCGACATTCCAGTGTTTTGGGGCATATCCCCACCTCTTTGATGCTGATGTAAATCATCCGCTTCCTTTGACGCATCCCAACTTCGGACAGCTTCGCCAGTAAAGTAATCTTTTAAGAAGGATCCAGCAGCTTTAGCAATGAAATCGACTTCATCTGCATGGTGGTGAAGAACTACCAAGCGATGCCCTTTTAACAAAACAAGAAGTAGGTTGCCCCCATCGTAACAGAACGAAAGGATGTCGGGATTTCGCCCTTCCTGGTCAAAGTAGGCTATGATGTCATCGAGAACAGAAACCATCACCTCGACACGCTCAGGAGAGTAGGCGAGATCAGAGAAGATCTCTTCTGTGCCATTCGAAAAGAGCACTCCGAAAACCGATCCGGCGTGACGCATCGAGCCGAGGGTGGCAATGAGCGATTCAGGAGTCATCGGTCAATAAAGTCGCGGATGGAGCGGTTGAATTCACGAAACGACATACGCCGGTTCACCATCCCGCCGGCCACGTGAGGGTCCTGCGGGTTGGAATTCTGGTCGAAGCAAAACCCGACGGTCTCACTTTTCTCGTAAAGCGTCGCCGAGGCAACCGCATGCATTCCGAGCTGCTCTCCGAGGAGGATCGCACACTCCTGAAGGGTCATCAGGTTTTCCGCAAAGCGGGCGGTGTCCTCGCGCCCACTTTTCCCGCTCGCAGAACCGCGACCGGCGGTGAAGAAGCGAATCTCCCCCCGTTCAAGCGCTTCCTTGAGCACCTCATTCTCTGACTCTTCACCTTCTGCCATGGGCATCTATTGGCCTATTATCGACCCTGAAGATGTTAACCGAATTCGTCTGGATGTCGAATCTTTAGGCTTTGTTCACTATATTTAGAGGCTAAGCTTGAGGAACGATGACTCTGGCCAATAAAATCACGATCACCCGGCTGTTCTTCATTCCGGTCTTCGTCGTTTTTGCTGCCTACTACAGCAAGAGCATTGATGCCGGGCAGGAGGACGCATGGCTTCGTGTCGCAGCCCTCGTCGTGTTTGCTCTTGCGGCCCTGAGCGATGCCCTGGACGGCTACATCGCGAGACGCTACAACCAGAGCACCCGCCTCGGGCGAGCTCTCGATCCCGTCGCGGACAAGCTCCTCCTTCTCGCGGGAATCGTCACTTTGAGCGTGACGAACTGGCACACCGGCCTGCCAATCTGGTTCGCAGTTCTCGTGATCGCGCGGGACATTCTCATTGTCACAGGGGTGATTATCATACATTACACGGCCGGAAAGGTGAAGATGGGGCCTCTTATCACCAGTAAAATCTGCACCTTCTTACAGTTGAGTTGCGTCTGCTGGGTTTTGGTGGACTTTTGGAGCGTTGGGGCCCGCCCTCTACCGCTGGACATTCTCATTTATCTGGCGGCTCTGTTCACCCTCGTTTCCGGCTACCAATACGTCGCCGAGGGTATCAGGCAGTTGCGGGAGCAGGGCCACACCACTCCAGATACGCATGTCCCGTAAACATTTACCCAGTGTCGCCATCGTTGGCCGCCCCAACGTTGGCAAATCAGCCATCTTCAATCGCCTCGCCGGTCGGAGGATCGCGATCGTGCACGACGAGCCCGGCGTGACCCGCGACCGCATTGCCGCCCGGTGCAAGCGTGGACGCTTTGAATTCGAACTCACCGATACAGGCGGGATCGGCGCGGTGCTCGACGATGGCTTTGCCGAGCAGGTCAGGGCTGAGGCGGACATTGCGATCCACTCTGCGGATATCATCCTTTTCGTGGTCGACGCCCGTGAAGGCATCCACCCCATTGATCAGGAACTGTCAAAGGTCCTTCGGAAAGAAGCGGCTCAAGGCAAAGTGCTCCTCATCGCCAACAAAGTGGACACGGCGAAGACAGACAACGACGTCGATGAGTTCACTCGTCTCGGCTTCGCGGATTTAATCGGTCTCTCCGCCGCTCATGGTCGAAACTTTGATCTCCTCGAAGGGGCGATTGAGGATCACCTCGAAACCCTCTATGTCGAGCCTTACGGAGAAGACGAAGAAGCGGAGGGAGATCCTGTCAAAATTGCCATCGTTGGTCGCCCCAATGTCGGCAAGTCATCACTCATCAACGCGATTCTCAACGATGAACGAAGCATCGTCTCCGATGTCGCGGGGACGACGCGGGACGCCCTCGATGTCCCTTATCGTTGCAATCACAAGCCCTACCTCTTAATTGACACGGCCGGAATTCGACAGCGAAACCGCCGCGATACCTCGGTCGAGCAATTTTCGGTGATGCGCTCGGAGCGCTCGATCCGTCGTGCCGACCTCTGTCTTCTCGTCATCGATGCGTCTTCAGGAGTAGTCTCCCAGGACCGCCGCATCGCCAAGATGATTCTCGATGAAAACAAGCCCTGCCTCCTCCTTCTCAATAAGTTCGATCTCTATCATCCTGATGCCCACTTCCAAGACCGAATCGATCAGTTCCGTGAGGAGCTCGGAGACGATCTTTTCTTTATTCCCTATGCTCCGAAGGTCGCGATTTCGGCAAAGCATAAGCAATACATCACAAAGGTTTTTGATGCCGTTGAAAAGGTCATCGAAGTGGCTGAGCACCCCGTCTCGACGGGGATCCTGAACCGACTCCTTCAGGCGGCGATCGAGCGGAATCCCCCGCCGGTTCGGCAGGGCAAACGCCTGAAACTTCTCTACGCGACCCAGCGTCGGGATGACAAGGCCGGTCCTGTGCCGGTCCCTGAATACATGCTCTTTGTGAATCACGCGAGCCTCCTCACGAGAACTTACGAGCGCTTTCTTGAAAACCAGATCAGGAAAGAATACCCGATGGAGGGCCTTCCCTTTGTCTTCAAGGTGAAATCACGCGTCTCTAAGAAGAAGGGTGCCTGATCAGCGGGCCCTTTTCTATCGGGAACGGATATCGTTGATCTCGTCCTCCGTCGCCGGGAGGACGTTCATCTTTACCTCGTTCGGAATCTCGACCTCGGGATTCTCTTCATAAAGGTATGACTCCATAATCATGTAGACCTTGCCGCGGCTGTTAGGGCGAAACGTTCTCGATCCAAGGGCGCGCGTGATTTTGATCGGCTCTTCACCGGTTTCAATTTCAAGGACGAATTGCTGCCCCGAGAGCCCGAAGGTCGGATCCACTTTGCGCATTTCATTCTGAATTTCCACGAGGGGCCGGAAGAGTTCCTGATAGCTCACCTTACCGTCTTTGATCTCAGGTGGAGTCACTTTAGGGACCTCCAACTCGACATAAATATTCAACGACCCGCGCGGCTGATTAGCAACCAGGTCAGGGTTCAGCTCAAGCAGGTCCTGACGAAACGGGACAGTCATGAAGCCATCATTGTCGACTACGAGAACAAGGGGGGCATCTTCCAAATCGAGGAAGAGTTCGATATCGTTTGATTTGACGCTGGAGTCGCGACTTTGAATTCGGAGACGGTATTCCTTCACCTCTTTGTCCGAACGGGCATCGCTCTGCGCGATCTTGATGAGATGCTGATACGGAAGACGGGCCAGATTATTAAAATCAAGCGGACGCCCCGAAAGGGTTTCCGGAGTCGCGACACTCTCCTCATCCTGCGCCGTCACAGAAAATGAACAGGCACCGAGAACAAGGGCAAGAACGACGGTGGCTTTTTTCATCATTGATTTCAGAATCTCCGTAATTGAACACCCCTGCACGATGCAATTCAAGCCCGATCATCAGTAAGCTTCTCCCAATAAAGGCGAATCCCATCGGCACACATCGCGGTTCCGTTGATGTCCTGAAACGTGGCCCAGTCGTCAGAGCGAACCCGCGCCCGGAATGCCTGCTCCATTTGAAAGGCTTCGTAAGCGACCTCGAGGGACTCGGCGTCCATGCCTTCTTCGAGGCGCTGCTGGATGAAAAGGGCGTTCAATTCCACCGCTTCGTAGTAGGCCTCGAGGTGAGCCTCGGGGTTATCGACTTCGCCAAAGTGGGTCAAATAGAGCGACGCCGGGGCGAGGTCGATGAGATGATCAATACTCGACAAGGTGTGTTCGAGGTGAAACTGAGGCGGCGCTGAAGTCACCGAG
>Ga0222653_1001302_pt1 | contig 12500 bp, 11 predicted proteins | sample AntAcemetagen419_FD_179856 | JGI IMG/M metagenome (GOLD analysis project Ga0222653, IMG submission 179856) | Saline water microbial communities from Ace Lake, Antarctica - #419 | ecosystem: Environmental > Aquatic > Non-marine Saline and Alkaline > Saline | place: Antarctica: Ace Lake...
AGCGATGCTCCTCGATCCGCTCGACTTGATACCCTGCAATTCCGATTTCTTGTAGCTCTTGTGACATGAGTGAACTCTTGTTCATTTTTACTCATGTCCCCACTTGTTGAGGGAGAGCCAGATTACAAAGAACGATGGGATCTTTCTGCTTTTTCCCCTCCATCTTTCTCAAACCGGCTTTTCATGTCACCTCTCGTCTCCTGGCTCCTTATCTTTCTCTGCCTATCGCAGTCGGCCATGTTTTCCGGTCTCAACCTGGCCCTTTTTTCCATCTCAAGGTTGGGCCTCGAATCAGAAACCGCCCTTGGAAATAGGTCCGCTCTGAAAATTCTCAAGCTTCGCACGAACTCCAATCTCCTTCTTTCGACTATCTTGTGGGGAAACGTGAGCGTGAATGTTCTCCTCGCGATGCTGTCCGACTCGGTCATGGCGGGCGCGTTTGCTTTCGCTTTTTCGACGATTGGGATCACCTTTTTCGGCGAAATTATCCCTCAGGCCTATTTTTCGCGGAACGCGATTAAATTCGGTGCGCTTCTCTCTCCAGTAATTCGTTTCTACCAGATTATTCTTTACCCTTTCGCGAAGCCGAGCGCGTATGTTCTGGATCGTTGGATCGGGCCCGAGGGTCCTGACTTTCTTGCTGAGCGTGATTTTGAAATCCTCCTCGATCGTCACATTACCGAGCGGCACACCGACATCGGCTATGCTGAGGGCCGCGGGGCACTGAATTTCCTTCGGATAGATGACCTCCGGGTTTCCGGCGAAGGAGCTCCAGTTGATCCCGAGACGATCATTGAGGTGGATGACTTTGAAAACGGAAAACCGGTTTTTGTCGGCTCAGACTCTGAGAACATCGAATTGATCGAACGACTTAAGAAAACCACTTTAAAGTGGGCGATTCTCACCGACGGGAGTGGCTACCCGAAATCGGTCATGAACATTGATGAGTTTTTCAGGCAGATCATCACCGCGAGCGGTCCGGTTGATCCTGCTGACTTTTGCCATGATCCCATCGTCGTTGAGAACTCGGAGACGACGATGGACCAAATTCTCTCGAAACTAATCGTTCAACCCAACTCTTCGGAGGATCGCCTCGTCGATGGCGAGATCATCCTCTATTGGGGCTCCAATTCAAAACGGATCATCTCCGGTCCGGATATCCTCGGAAGACTTCTGCACGGAATCGCCGGGCGCACTGATATATCCGATGAGCATTGAGGCCGAAAATGGCCCCCCAATGAGCTGAAATAGGTGATCCCCGCGAGGAATATCCTGTTTACCCCTTCCATTCGAGCCTATCACGCCCATACTGATCTGGCTTAAGGTTCGATCCTGAACCTTTATCGTCCCTAATTATGAATCTGACCATCCTCTCCCGGGCTCCAAAATGCTATTCCACCCGCCGCCTTGTCGAAGCGGCAAAATCGAGGGGTCACAAGGTTCTTGTTCAGGACCCACTGCGCTACGCGATCGATATCGATCAGGGCGATCCTGATCTCTACTACAAAGGAAAATCGATCAGCGTCCCAGACGCCGTGCTTCCCAGAATCGGAACCTCGGTGACCCGATATGGAACCACCGTTCTGCGCCAGTTCGAACAGATGGACGTCTACACTCCGAACACATCGGCGGGTGTCAGTAATTCCCGCGACAAATTGCGGAGCCTCCAGATTCTTTCGCGTCATAACATTGGAATTCCAACGACCGCCTATGTGAGCAATAAGGCAGATGTTGAAGATGCCATCGCGCGGGTCGGCGGCACTCCGGTGATCATTAAATTGATCGAGGGCACTCAAGGCGTCGGTGTGATTCTTGCGGACAAGCCTGAGATTGCGAAAGCGATCATCGAAACGCTCCACAGCGCGCAGCAGAACGTCTTGATTCAAAAATTTGTCGCGGAAAGCAAAGGCAAAGATGTCAGGGCCTTTGTCATCAACGACCGCGTCGTCGGTGCGATTCGCAGAACTGCGCAGGGCCAGGAATTCCGCAGCAATGTCCACCGTGGTGGAGTCGCCACAGCGATCGATCTTGATCCCGCCTACGCTGAAGCCGCTGTCCGCGCGGCTCAGATCATGGGATTGAAAGTGTGTGGTGTCGATATGTTAGAGGGAAAAGACGGTCCGCAGATCATGGAGATCAACTCTTCGCCCGGACTTGAAGGAATCGAGGGGGCAACCGGTCTTGATATCGCCGGCGGAGTAATCGAGTTCATCGCCGATCAGGCAAACATGCCGGACATCGATTTACGCCAACGCCTCACGATCAGTCGCGGCTACGGAGTCACCGACATCACGATCCACGCTGGCAGTGCTCTCGTCGGTAAGACCATCAGTGATACCGGGCTTCGCGATGAAGACGTCGTTGTTCTGACCCTGAAGCGTGGCGACTCAGTCATCTCAAATCCGAAGTCCTCGCGACCTCTCGAAGAGAACGACACCTTGCTCTGCTACGGAAAGATCGAGAACATGAAAAAGATGGTTCTGAGTCGCCCCCGCCGAAAGCGTAAGCTCGAAGCGCTGCCGGAGACTCCAGTCACTGAGGGCATTACCCATGGGTGATTCACCTGACATCCCACGCGAGAAGCGCCCCATCGGAAAGTGGGGTAAAAGTCGGGTCAATCCAGGCAGCCGGAAAAGAATGCGGCTTGTCGCGGGCGAGAGCTTCACCGGCATCAATGTCAGCATGCCTCTCATGGTCTGGCGAGGCAAAGAGGACGGTCCCGTCCTCGGCATTACCGGGGCGGTTCATGGCGACGAGATCAATGGCACCGGCGCGATTCGTCGGCTCATTCAAGATGCCCCTTTTAAGCTGAAACGGGGAGCCCTTATCCTCGTTCCCGTGGTGAATGTCATGGGCTTCGAACGCCACAGCCGTTACACGCCCGACCGCCGTGACCTCAACCGTTGCTTCCCCGGGAGCAGCAAAGCCAGCGTCACCGGCCGACTCGCTCATTTAATCCAGGAAGAGGTGATCGGCCGCTGTGATTACATGATTGATTTGCATACCGCAGCAGTCCGGCGGACCAACTTCCCGAATGTCCGCGCCGACATGGAAGATCCCGGCTGCGTGAGACTGGCGGAGAGTTTTGGTGCCGAAATCATCGTTGATAACGAGGGTCCTGACGGTTCGCTTCGGCGGGAAGCATGTAAAGCCGGTTGTCCCACGATGATCCTTGAGGCTGGCGAAGTCTGGAAGGTAGAGCCATCCGTTCAAGAGATGATCATTCGCGGGATCACCAGAGTGGTGACGGAATTGGGAATGATTGATGTGAAGGAAAAGGATCGATTGGAGCCTGTCCCCCATCAAATGATCGTAAGTCGCTCCAGCTGGGTGCGTGCCGGAGTCGGCGGCTTTCTGCAGTTCCACGTCGCTCCCGGCGAAACGGTCGAGAAGGGTCAGCCACTCGCCACCAACACAGGGTTACTCGGGCGGAAACTCGAAACGATTCTCAGCCCGTTTCAGGGAATCATTCTCGGCATGACGACAATGCCTGCCGTTTCACCCGGCGACCCCATTGTCCATGTCGCAAGCCCCCAGTCGCGCAAGGAGTTTCGCTCTCTCGAAAAAAGCGTCGAAGGCATGGAAGATGGCGCCCTGGAAAACCAGATGCGCGATCACCTTGCCACCAACATCACTGTCGAGGAACACTTTGATACCGACGACTTGATCGAGTGAAAGCCGTGGGTACGATCGCGCCCGACCAATCCCGTCGCACGAGATCTTCAAAGCCATTTTTTTCTCCTGAACACAACGAGGAGTGTCGTCGCAATCGTGGCCATGACACTGAGGAGAATGAAATATCCCGAGGCGCTTTGGAGCTCGGGGATGTTCACAAAATTCATCCCGTAAATTCCGGCGAGGAAGCCAAGCGGGACAAAGATCACGGTGACAACCGTGAGAACCTTCATGATTTGGTTCAGCCGGTGGGAAGAGAGGGAGAGGTATCCCTCGATGAGGTCGGATGACAGTTCGTAATAGAGCAGTGTCAGGCTGTTGGCCCGTTCCTGCTGCTCATGCAGGTCATTGAGTTCGTGGACGAGGTCCTCCGAAAACCCGTGCGTCGGGTTCTCATGAAGCTTTTTCAGCAACTGCTCATGATAGAGAAAGATGCGCCGCAATCGTTTCAGGTTACCCTTGTATCCGGTGACCTCCGCCAGAGTGTTGTCATCCATCGTATCCGAAAGGCCTTTTTCGACGCTTTCGAGAGTGCTTTCCAAATCCAACAGGATCTTGAGATACTGATCGATGAAGAGACGAATCATTCGGCAGGCAATGGAGCCGGCTGACTTTTTGATGCGTCTCGGGGTTTCGGCTTCCTGGCGTAGCAGGCTTTCAATAATCGCACAGCTTTCCGATGACCTCGTGACAAGAAATCGCTCTCCGACAAAGAGAACCACCTGCAGCGTCGAAAACCCGATATCATCCGTGTCGTCAGTGAGCGCTTTTAGAATGATGAGAGAATGGTCAGCAAAGTCCTCCAGCTTCGGCGGGTGTCGATCACGACTGGCATCCTGCAACCCGAGTCGGTGCAGACCAAAGTTTGTTTCGATAGTCTTCTGGATCTCTTTTGTCAGCGCCCCCTCGATATGAAGCCAGAGCGTACTGGACTCCTCCCCTTTCCAGGTGGCGATGAGTTCCTCGCCTCCGGGGGTCAGATTGTTTGACTCTGGATCAAAAAGTAATGTGCGCATGGGGACTCCGGGAAATGCTTCACCATCGCAGGAAGACAAGAACGACGAAAGACAAATTCAATCTCAATTACACGGTTTTAGCTACAGATCCGGTCTCGACGAATTTAATTCCTGAGTGAGTCGGAGCTTCAATTCCTTTAGATATAGAACCTGCCGGAATTGGCAAACAATTTCGAAACGGCTTTCGATGCGAAGCTGTTTAGCGTTAGATTTCCGAGAGCACGGCAGTGATGAAACGAACCGCTCTCACGACCTTATGATTTTACGTTTCCGATGCCTTGTCCTCTTCGCGACCGCATCTCTCGCCTTCGCGGGAGTCGTTCGTGCGGAGAGCCTGCCGCCCCGTCCGAACATCCTCCTCGTTTTCCTCGACGATCTCGGCTACGCCGATGTTGGGTTCAATGCGGAACTCTTCGGCGTTGAGACTGACATCGTGACGCCGAACATCGATGCACTCGCGAAAGGCGGCACGATTTTCAAACAGGCCTATGTCGCACATCCCTTCTGCGGCCCGAGCCGGATGGCCCTTCTCTCCGGTCGAATGCCGCAAACCTACGGCGGGCAGAAAAATCTCCCTGACGTGGCGAGAAATCTCGAAGACTACAACGAGCGCGGACTACCCGAAGACGAAACGATGATCAGCACCGTCTTGCAAAATGCGGGCTACTTCACGGGCTGCGTCGGAAAGTGGCACGTCGGTTCCGCAAAGCCTTTCCACCCCAACACGCGCGGATTCGAAGAGTTCTACGGCTTCGTCGGCGGTGGGCATCAGTATTACCCTTACCTCACGGACAAGGTTGAACCGAAGGTGAATGACTATCAGTTTTTCCTCGAACGCAACGGCGAAGAGATCATGTCCCCGGAAGGAGCCTACCTCACCGACACGCTCACGGAGGAAGCGATCAAGTTCATGCGGCAGGGAGTCGCGAACGAAAAGCCCTTCTTTCTCTATCTCGCCTACAACGCTCCCCATTCCCCCCTCCACGGAAAGACCGAAGACCTCCAGCATCTCTTCCCCGATCATGAACCGGCCAACCCCGGCAACGGGATCAACTTCGTCGACTACGAAGGTCGCCAGAACTACATCGCGATGATGTATGCGGTCGATCGCGGGATGAAAGAAATCGTCGACGCCTTGAGCGATCCGAATGCGGACGGTGATTCGTCCGACTCAGTCATGGACAACACGCTCATCGTTTTCATGAGCGATAACGGCGGGAAAATCGCACAGGCCGCGAGCAATGCTCCCCTACAGGATGACAAAGGCTCGACTCTCGAGGGAGGAATCCGTGTCCCTATGTTCATGCACTGGCCCCGCGAGGTTCCGGCTCACGCCGTCTTCGAGCATCCCGTCCTCGCCCTCGACCTCTATCCAACTTTTGCAGGGCTCGCCGGTGCGGAAGTTCCCGCAGACAAGGTGCTCGATGGGAACGATATCTGGACTGACTTCCTCGCGGGCAATGATCCACGCGGTGACGATCCTGTCTTTTGGCTTCGCCATCACGGAGTCGGGAATGAAGTCTCCATCCGTCAGGGAAACCTCAAAGCCTACCGGAAGAACTTCGGCCCCTGGCGCCTCTACGATGTCACGACCGACTTCGATGAATCCGATGATCTCGCGAAGGAGAATCAGGAGCTTGAGTATCTCATCGGGAAAGGGCGCGACTGGAGCGAAACCCTGCAGTCCCCGCAGTGGCACGACACCGCTACCGGGTTAAAGAGCTGGAACGAGAACGGCATGCCGAAGTTTGAGGAGACCTTCTCCCGCCGCTGACAGTCACCGTTTCCCGCCGCCCTTCTTCCTCATCCCGAGAAGGGTGAAAAAGATGATCACTCCGAGGCCGACCGGAACGCCGATGAGCCAGCTCACTTCTTCACGCTCGTCGAGCAAAGCCCCGAGCGTGATGAGCAAAAGCGGGATCACAAACATGCAAACGGTGAAGGCCGCCGACAACCAAAGCATCACGAGGCGATGAGCCGCCGTCCGCGCTCCCGATTTTTCCGTCGAAAGCTCGTTGTCCTCCGCCCGCGCCTTTCTCCAAAGGTCCCGGCACGTTGAGACACAGAAAGCCGAAGCGGTGAGAAGAAAGAGCGCCGAGGAAAAGTAATACCACCGCGGTGGGCCGGGCTCAATCAGGCCATCATAAAACCGCATCCCCTTCCAAATCGCGAGACCGAGAAAGAGGAGTGCCTCCGGAAGCAAAATGAAACTCGCCGCAAGAGCGACGAGGCTTCTGAATTTGGGACGAAGAGGCATTCAGGAAAGTCTAAGGCATGACCGTGGTATCAATCAATCGAGATTGGGTGTCAGTCCTACCGGGAATCCTGACCTGGAATCAAACACCTCGCAAAGCGACTCACTCCCTGCGAACCGAATAAAGTTCCTCACCCTCATCGTTCAGGTAGCGAACGAGCAACTCCCTGCCGGCAGAGACCACGAGAAATCCCCCGCTCGGTTCCGGTGAGATAAACAGCTGCTCAATCAGGGCGTCAGGATCAGTGCCCTTCTGATCTCCGGGAGCCACTCCAAATCGCGAGTTCTCATCATTGAGGGCACCGGCCGCAAACTCTTCGATCCCTGCGGGGTGGATGCTGTGGTATTGCCAATGACGATCGCCACAGATCGTGAAGAGATTTTCAATCTGATTTTCCGTGAGCCAGGCGAAGAACTCGTCCGCCTCGTGCCGGAACCCGCCGAGATTCGTGTGATTGTCCCGCTTCTTCGCATCGTCCGGCCCGACCATCGGAGTCGGGCTGATGATGAGTTTCCATTTCGCGTCGCTCGCCTTCAAGGTTCGCTCCAGCCAGAGACGCTGAATGTTGCCCCACTGGGTTTTTCCGGGACCATCCTCCATCTTGTTCGGAGAACGATAGTCCCTCCCCTCCGTCAGCCAGATCTGAAGGTCTCGACTCACGCGAACGGTACGAAAGGTCGGTGCCTCATCGTCACCCTGAGAAGCAATCGGCAGCTGCTCTTTGAACAGGTCGATCCCCGTCTTCGAGCTCGGGAGACGATCTGGCGAGTTGTCAGAATCATTGCAACGAAAGTCGTGGTCATCTTTCGACCAGAAGGTCGGGACATCCCGGAAGAAGTCGATCATCCGGGGGAAACGAAACTGCTCATGCCAGGCTCGTCGGCATCCATCGCGCAGGTCGATCCCATCGGTCGAGATCGCGAGCGCTTCCGGAGTGAGACTCAGGGTTCTTTTGCCGGATTCTGAGGGCTTCGGCCAGGAGAAGGTTCCGGCCTCGAGATGCTTCGCCATGACCCAGAGCCCGGTCCCATCAAAGTAGAGGATTTTAATCCGGTTGCGTCGCTTTCTACAGAAGACGAAGAGCGATCCATTTTTCGGATCAAGTTTTAGCGTGTCATCAGCCAAGGCGTAGAAACCGGTCAAGCTTTTTCGGATGTCACACGGTTCCACAGCGAGATACACCTTGAGGCTGCCGGGGAAGGAGAGCATCGCTTCTCCTTTTGGCTCCCAGAGCGCGGATCAACTGCTCCGGCCAGTTCCGCTTGCGCGGTGCTCGCGACCGAGAGGCTGGCACCGTTGGGAAGTTGAATGAGAACTCCTTCCGCCTTCGCCCTGGTTTCGGCCGTGACGAGGAGGAACTTCTCCGGGTTGCTCCCGACCATTAGCTCCTTCTTCCGCATGCGAATCCAGTGCGCGAAGGTCGTGTATTTGATCCCGTAGCGACTCGCGAACCCGGCTCCCGTGATTCCACTCCGATCAAATTCCTCAAGCAGGGCGGAACGATGCTCGGGAGAGATCTAAACACGACCCCGCGAGTCAACTTTGAGCAATTCGTGAGTCGGCTCGACTCCAGGTTCCGTTGAAGATGTCATAGGTTCAAAGCTCTACGACGTATTCAATGCCAGGTTCAACGGGGCTAGGTTTGACGCTTACGTCTTAGTCGCTCTCTTTCGCCTTTGAAGAACACTTACTGCCGTACTTCAATCGAGAGTCTTTGAAACCAGGTCGGGCTTTGAAAGCTTCCGATCACGACTGAAAAATCCTCTACCGTTTGCGAATCCCATTTCCAGGGGTAGGGGATGCCCAACTCGGAATCGCTTAGTTTGATGCGTTGTTTCAAGACTCCATCGATTCTGGTTTCAATCATGGTGTCGCTGATAACGACTTCAAGCTCATAGGTCTCTCCATTCTTAATCTCGAATCGAAACGCCTCCGATTGCTCGCGGAGGGTGAGACCGTTGATGAGGCCTGCACCTCCGAGCGACCTATCCCAGGTTCCCAACTCCACGTTGCTCCATCCTTTCCGATGCCGGAAAAACACTGAGACGGCCCTACTTTTACTGAGACGGACAAAGGAAAGTCGAATTTTCACGGTTTTTCCGACAATAGTTTCGCGTGAAACTCCAAGTAATTCGATCTCAGAGCCTGATTGATAGCCGTTTTCCCGTTTCTCCCATCGTCCTCTGATGATCCCTGAGGTCCCTTGATTAAGCAGCTCTTCCGCTTCCTGATACGCTGAGCCGTGATTCCGATAGGAATTTGGCCATAGAAGTCCAATCGCCAAAACTGCGACGAAAGTTAAAGTGAGAGGCTTGGCCCATCGAGGGCGAGTTTGTTGAGCCGGAGGCGGTAGTGTTGGCTCTCGATTCTCCAGTCTCTTAACGAAGACTTCAGCCGATTCGATTCTACTTTTCGGATCGGGTTCAAGAGCTGATAAGATCGTGCCGTCGAGCCACTCCGGCACATCGTCGCGCAGTTCCGCGGGGCTGCGAAAATTCCCCATCGGTTTCGAACCGGTAAGTAGCTCATAGAGCACGACGCCGAGTGAGTAGAGATCCGTGCGAAAATCGACATCGACGCCCTCCAGTTGCTCGGGAGCCATGTAGCCGAGGGTTCCGGCTGAGGTGCCGCTCACGGTGAGACGTTCGCCTTCGAAGTCGTTGAATAGAGCGAGTCCGAAATCAGTGACCCGAACATCTTCGTTTTCATCGAGAAGCAGGTTTTCCGGTTTGATGTCGCGATGGATGATTCCGTTGACATGGGCAGCCTTGAGGGCGGCACCGACTTGTATCGCAATCTTCACGGCCTCTTCTACGGAGATCTGCCCCTCCCGGTTTTTAAGGAAGAATTCCCTGACATTTCCACCATTAACCCGCTCCATCACGATCGCGGAGGTGCCGTCTTTCAAACGGACGAAATCATAGACCGCAACAAGATTGGGGTGGCTTAGTTTTGCCATCGTTTGCGCTTCGCGTTCCAACCTCTCCAGTAAAAGGTCCTTTTGTCCGCCGGAAAATGAAAGCACTTTGACTGCGACTTCGCGCCCGAGGCTGACTTGCTTCGCGAGAAAAACAGAACCCATTCCGCCCTGTCCCAGAAGCTCTATCAGTTCGTAACCCGGTATTTCCGGGAAATCGGAAGGTCCAATGTCTTCGCCGGATGACGGCTCAAGTCCGTGGGTCATCAATTCTTTCAAATCGAGCCCTTCGAGAAAACCGGAATCTTCCTCTCCTGAAAGAGAAATATCGCTTGGCATTGAATCACTCACAGTAAAGAAACTAGATACCGGAGTTCTTCTTCCACGTCCTCCTGTTCAAAAAGAGTCTTTGTGACTTCGTCTCGCAGCACCATTCCAAATTGTGCTCTAAGGCGATGGACACGAACCTTGACATTCTCCGGCGTGATCCCGAGTTTGATCCCAAGTTTAGAGTAGGCTGCCGCATCGCTACCACCTGTCAGGTAAGGGCGGAGGTGCTGGAAATCTGCGCCCCGGCCTTTCTTATCCCAATCCAGAGCTAATGTCGCGACGCTGTTGGCTAGTAATGTAACTGCCCAGCGTCTGTCATAAATTGTCTCTGGTGAATGGGCGGCGGCGCCCTCTGATACGTACCACTCCTCAAGTCCAGCAGCCTCCATCGAAACAATTTTTCCGCCGCTTCGTTTCTGGGCAAACTCCCGCCGCTTCTGGTCGTTTTCATAGCGACGGAACGTGGTGAGGAGAAACGTGCGCAGTTTCCCCTTGTCTTCTTCTGCCTTCGCAAAGAGATCGTCTTCGAGTGCTTTCGAAAGGAAGCCCTGCACAAGATCTTCAGAGTCGGCGACGCTTCTTCCGGAGCGTCTTGCGTAGGCATAAAGCGGGGCTCGGTAGGCGCCGCATAATTCCTCGAGAGCGACATCTCGACTTTGATCACCACGATCTAATCGGGCCACAATACTCCATCTCGTCACCGGAAATGCCGCGTCTGATGGATTCTGTTTCATGAGGTTTTGAGGCAACTGATAAAAATAAGTGAAAAATAATCCGTCAATTTTGTAACCGGATTCAAATTATTCCCAAGAAAGGGTGTCATGAAAAAATATACATTACTACAATCATTCCAATCTGTCATCCTTAGTGGCCTCTCTGTTTTTGCGCTTGCCGCAATCGCAACGGAAGCGAAAGCCGAGGATATCTACATCGAGAATTTCAGCTTTGAAGACGATGAGGGGAATCCGGCACTTTACCTGGGCGAGGTGAATGCCTGGCCACGATACAATCCCGGTGGGCTCAGCTTTGGTGATACATCAAGCGCTGACGTTATTGATGGTAATCTGGATCTGGATTTTATTGACAGCCCCTGGTATAATGAGCCAGCACCTGATGGGGATAAAGTCCTTGTTTTGTTCTCATGGGACGGGGACAGCCTGGGAGCACCGTTTGGTGTTCAGCAACAGTTAAAAGCTTCTATTCAGGGGAATTCACGCTATACATTTCGGGTTTCGGTAGGCAATATTCAGTCGGGGACGACACCATCGGGGGAATTCCTTAACCTCGAAAATTTCCCGGGATATCGCGTCCAGGTTTTGGCTAATGGTAACGTAATCTATGATGATCTAAATGAGTTAAATGAGTTGGTGTCAGCGGAGGGCGAATTCCTTGTTTCCGATTGTGTCTTTGAAATTCCTGGAAACTCGGACTTTATCGGCCAAAATATCATGATTCGACTCGCAAGTCTGCAACAGTCTGGTGTCAGAGACGAAGTGAATTTTGATAACGTCGAACTCACTCGTGACCCCATCGGGGTAGTCAATTCAAGCCTAATTCCTGCGGAAATCAATCACCTCGAGATTATTGGTGGTGGGGAGAAAGAGGGATTTGTCAGGAATTTCACGATCACAGGTAAAGGCAAAAAGCGGCTCCTCATTGCTGGTCGCGGCCTGTCTCTTCACAACGGTGTGCCAAATCGCATCGGAGATCCTCAGCTTTCTGTGTATGGCAAAAAAGGACTTATCGCGCAAAGCGCGAACTGGATGAGCGAAAGACAGTCTCGCGAGATTCAACGCGCTTCCCGATTCTCACGTGAAAAGTGGAATCGTAGCGATGCGGGGATGATTATCGAGCTTGAGGCGGGAGATTACAGCGTCAACCTCAGCAATGCGCGGGGTGTTGAAGGGTATGGAGCGCTCGAAGTCTATGACCTCGATCTTGATGCGCCGGCGCGAATCGAATTACTCGACAAAGCAACGGCCGAATTCATAGAGCTTTGGAACTATAAGCAATACAAATTCCGCTAGACTCAACAGGGTTGGGTGATTGACCCATTCGCGTCAACTTAATCGTAACGCATTGAAAATAGTTTCTCAGGGACAGGTTAATAGTCGCTAATCTGGAATTTCCAGCTTTACTCCCTTGGCATAAAACCTATGGATTTAATGGGGGTCTCTCAGAATAAATAACCTGGTACCGTAAAAAGATCGTTCGGAGGAGTCGCGCGAGCCCGAAGGGCGTAGCTCGCGCGACTCCTCCGACGGGTAGCCTTGCGAATGAATCGCGGGCAACTTTTCGGTCTTATGA
>Ga0222653_1001309_pt1 | contig 12473 bp, 4 predicted proteins | sample AntAcemetagen419_FD_179856 | JGI IMG/M metagenome (GOLD analysis project Ga0222653, IMG submission 179856) | Saline water microbial communities from Ace Lake, Antarctica - #419 | ecosystem: Environmental > Aquatic > Non-marine Saline and Alkaline > Saline | place: Antarctica: Ace Lake | collected...
GATCGACCGCACCTCAGCCACGTATAGCGAGGCCATGAAAAAACTGCGCGACGGCCGAGGATCGCTGGTTAGCCAAGCGAAACAATTGGAGCAACTCGGTGTGCGAGCCACCAAAAAACTGAGCAGTAATCTAATTGGTGATGATGACAGCGAATAAGCTATTCGGCTTTCTTGGCATTCTGGTAATCGGATGCGTTTTTCAGGCCTGCTCTTCTTCAAGCGAACTTTCTTCAGATGAAGCCCCTACCTCTTATGGCGAGGCAAAATTGAAAATAGAACCCGAGATAAAGCTCTTTCATCAAAACGCCGACTCCAGCACTGTTTTTGTCAAATTCGACACAGAAAACCTTATATATGCAAGGGGAGATGAAGACTATCAAGCATCAGTAATTGTGGCGATAGACCCTATTCCTAGGGAGGCAGAGACAACCGATAGACCACAAAAAAAGACTGTTTCAGTCCCAGCCATCTCTAAGAAGAAAAAAGGGGCAACCGCATTGGTCAAAACCAATATTTACCTACCAAAGGGAAACAATTACAACGTGACCGTTACCATTCGCGATGAATCGAATGGAAAAAGAAGGGAGAAATTAATTGTAACCAAAAAGGACGGCGCTAACAACCGAGAAAATTTCCTCTTGTTCGAACAGGGTTCTCCCACACCACTATTTACCGACAGGATAAAAACAAACACATCCTATGATTTGGACTTTGAAATACTCGATACAAAGGTCATTTTCGTAAATTATTACAATCGCTCATTTCCTCTGCCGCCTCCGCCATTTGCGCACTATGAGCCCAGACCTTTCAATTACGTTCCCGATGAGCAGTTTGTGCTCTCGGCAGATTCGGGTAAATTCCATTTTACGTCAAAAGAGGAAGGCTTCTTCCATTTCCGAGCGGACACTACAATAAAAGAAGGCTTTACTCTATTTGTTTCTTCAGAAGAGTTTCCCGAAGTTCAAAACGTCCAAAACATGGTTGACCCTTTTCGCTATTTAGTGAGTGGAAAGGAGTACAAAAAGCTACTGGAGGCCCCGGCACTCAAAGTAGAAATGGAAAATTTTTGGGTAGATTGGGCGGGAGATCGAAATCGGGCAAGAAAAAACATCGAAACTTATTACGGTCGAGTAGAGACAGCCAATCGATTTTTCTCATCGCATTTGGAAGGCTGGAAATCAGACAGGGGTTTGATTTATCTCGTTTATGGAGAGCCGGATAAAATCTACAAAACAGCTCAAGAGGAAAGATGGATTTATGGTGAAGAACGCAATGCTCTTTCCATAACTTTTCGCTTTATTAAGGTCGATAATCCCTTTACTGAAAACGACTATCGTCTCAGTCGAGAAGACTACTACAAACCATCCTGGTACAGATCGATCGAAGCCTGGCGAAATGGCCGAATATACTAGCTCATTATGAAAAACAAGGAATTTATTGCTTACGGTGTTCACCCTATTTCTGAAGCTTTGAAAGAGGGGAAGCCCATTGAAAAAGTACTGATTCAAAAAGGGTTAAGAGGAGACGCTGGTCATGAAGTAGTGCATGGTTTGCGCGAAGCAGAAGTGCCCATTCAGTATGTTCCAAAAGAAAAACTTGACCGAATTACCGGCAAGAATCATCAGGGAATGATCGCTTTCATTTCTCCAATTGAATACCACAACATAGAATGGCTGCTGCCAAATCTCTACGAAAAAGGCGAAACGCCGCTTATTCTTGTATTGGATGGCATAACCGATGTGCGCAATTTTGGCGCCATTTGCAGAACTGCTGAATGTGCAGGTGTTCATGCCGTTGTTATTCCTACTAAAGGTGCTGCACAAATAGGCCCTGACGCCATAAAAACGTCAGCAGGCGCGCTTCTCCAACTTCCTATCTGTCGCTCAACAAATCTTACAGAAACGCTGAATTTCCTAAAAACAAGCGGCCTCAAAATAATTGCTTGTCACGAGAAAGCGGAACTCTCTCATACCGAAGCTGATCTTACCTCGCCTTCCGCAATAATTATGGGTTCTGAGGAAAGTGGAATTCATATAGAGAATTTGGCAACTTCTACTGATCAAATTCGTATTCCATTAATAGGTCACACCTCTTCATTGAATGTGTCGACAGCCACGGGAATCATTTTATTCGAAACCTTACGCCAGAGATCTGCGCATTGAGCGAGGTTATTGAAGTGCAAATCTTTATAACTTCCATGACTAAGTCCCGATATACTTGCATGGAATTCTACTTTTAACAAAAAGTAATCATACCATTTTGACTATGTTCTCTCCAATGAAAACTTTCAAGTCGACTTTTTTCCTTTTAATCGGCTTCTTCATTATTTCTTCCTTTTCGCACGCTCAAGAATCTACCGAGTACTTTAGGTATTTCGAGATTGAGCTCGAGCAATCGGTTCATCTGGAAAAAGATATCCGATCTGATTTATTCAGCGAAACGCCATTTCAAATGCACTCCTCTTGCAGTTTAAGAAACTCTATCATCGTTGCAGTTCCCGCAGAGTATCCTAAAAGAGTGCATCAAATCGAAGATGAGCTGAGAACCTCTCTGCAGAGCGTCATCTCTCTCGATAAGATTGAATCACTCCATACAATTACAGCTTTAGACCTAGAATCTTTTTGTCAATGAAAGCAGCATTCAAAATCACCCTAACGAAGGCTCTGTCAGGCACTTTTATAGCGCTTGCTACACTTCTCATTCCTACGTATTCCGCAGCTCAAATTAATCTGGAATACAATGTTCCCGCTTCTTCATTGAGTCAAGCAATATCAGGGAACGGTGTCCAAATATTAAACCCTCAGTTGGTTTGTGCTGATAGCTCATCAGGAACTTATTCGATTACTGGTATTCCCGACTTCCCAGAAGGGGAAGGGATAATCCTCACAACTGGTAGTATCAAGAATCTATTGGGACCAAATAATACGGAAGCCTCAACAACCATCAATGGCACTCCTGGAGACCCTTTAATTACCACGATAACAGGAAATAGCAGTTTCGATGCGTGCATTCTTGAGTTTGATGTTGTCCCTGTTGGGGATACCCTCCGCTTCAATTTCACTTTTGCTAGTGAAGAGTATGATGAATATGTTGGTACTCCGTTCAACGATTTTTTCGGGTTCTTTATAAGCGGTCCAGGAATCATTGGTGATCCTGGATTAGATGGTCTCGAGAACATTGCCGTACTACCTGGAACAAACACCTCTGTAGGTATTAATACCATTAACAATGGAAACACCGACTTAGGTGTACCCGCATCAAATCCAGAATTCTACATAGGGAATGCGCTAGGTTTGACCGCTCCTGTTCAATACGACGCATGGACCATTGGGCTTTCGGCAGTAAAGCAAGTAACGCCTTGTGATACCTTTTCAATCAAGTTGGTCATTGCCGATGTGGCTGATCCAGAATGGGATTCGGCAGTTTTAATTGAAGCAATCGAAAGCAATAGCATTGTGCTCAGTCAGAGCAATGAAGGAAACTTGGAGTCGACTATAGAAGGCTGCAACAACGGAACGGTAACTTTCACTCGGACTCCAGTAACAGGCGAAGATGCCGTTGTCACATTCTTTGTGGATGGAACGGCTATCAACGGAATAGATTATGAGCAAATTGGCGCTGATCCAGATCCTTCTGTTCCGAAAACGATCACTATCCCTGCCAATCAAGCATCTGTATCGATAGATATCATTCCATTTGACGATGGAATTGACGAGGGAGAGGAATTCATAGATATTTTCGTCGGAAACCCTAATTGTGCGGGCACCATCCAAGATAGCATTCGCGTACTCATCAATGACTCCATAAACGTTTCAATAGATCCACCATTGGCATTTGTATGCCTTGGAAGCTCCTTGACCTTTTCGGTTGAAGCGGATGACAATGCAAATTTTAGCTGGAGCCCAATAGATTATTTGGACGATGCGAATATAAAAGAGCCTACTACTACCCCACTTGCTGATATCGACTATATTCTAACGGTAACTGCAGCAGCTTGTCAATCAACGGCTTTAGCAGAAGTAAGAGTTAGCGACGTCGAGCTTTCAGCAGTATCTGTAAATATTGACTGCGCTGGAGATGAAACGGGGAGTATAGATTTGACTATTTCAGGAGGAGAGAGTCCCTTTGAAGCTCAATGGTCAGGTCCAAATGGATTCACCTCAACAGATGAGGACATTTCGGGATTAGCACCCGGCGTTTATGCAGTACTTGTTACCGATCGTGATGGCTGCACCGAAGACTTATCGATTGAAATCACAGAGGCATCTGAAATAGTTTTGGAGTTGACCAGCTCAGTATTTCAAGGAGGATTTAATGTGTCTTGCTTCGCAGCCAATGACGGTGAAGCGACGGTAGTACCATCAGGTGGTTCATCGCCCTACACTTTTCTTTGGAATGATCTAGGAGCTCAAACTTCGCAGACAGCCGTCGATTTAGTTGCAGGCACTTACGAAGTCACCGTAACAGATGACAACGGTTGTATTCAAATTGGAACCATCACTTTGACGTCTCCTGACCCCATCACCGCAGGCCTTGAAGATCGAACCGATGTATTGTGTAACGGCGATGCTACTGGAGAGGCAACCATCTCCCCAGTAGGTGGAGTGGGCCCTTACACTGTAGTCTGGAACACAGTGCCACCACAATTCGGCAATACCGCGATAAATCTCGTTGCTGGCTTCTACACCGCATCCATCACTGATGTAAATGGCTGCCAGGGGACGACAGAAATTGAAATATCGGAACCCGCAGCGGCTCTTGATGGCAGCATAGTGACATCTGATGCTTCCTGCAATGGATTTTCAGACGGCTCGGCCACTGCATCTATTACAGGCGGAACACCACCCTACACTTTTGAATGGAGTCCTCAACCAGGTGTTGATGAATCATCCATATCAGATTTAGAAGCTGGAAATTACACCCTCGTTGTAACAGACGATAACGGGTGTTCACTTAATATTGCTTTTACAGTTTTGGAACCTGTTCTTTTAGAAATCGAACTTGTGTCCTTAGTAAATCCTACTTGCAATGGATTTGACAATGGAAGCATTCTAGTCAATGCCACAGGAGGCAGCGGTGCGTATACGTATAGCTGGAATACTGATCCCGTTCAATCAGGATCGGGTATAACCGACCTTTCCCCTGGAAGCTATACCGTAACAGCAACAGACGACAACGGCTGCACTACTGAAGCAACCTATGAATTAACCGAACCGACAGAGCTCGAGATTAATTTGCTTGAACTCATCTCACCTTCTTGCACAGGATTTAACGATGGAAGCATCGAAGTTGAGGCACTTGGCGGAACCGCTCCGTATTCATTCGAATGGAACACTATACCACCTTCTGCAGGTCCCCTAATTGAAAACCTCGAAAACGGATCCTATACAGTAACCGTTACCGATGCTCTAGGCTGCACAATAGGTGAGACTTTTGAACTCATAAACCCTGATCCACTAGAGGTTACTCTTATTTCTATCGAGAACGTACTTTGCAATGGCGATGCAACGGGCTCAGTTACAATAGAAGTTTCTGGAGGAACGCCCGATTACACTATTTCTTGGAATGACCCCTCAAGCCAAACTGGACCGACTGCGTCCAACTTATTAGCTGGCACTTACACTGCATCTATAGTGGATGACAATGGCTGTACGATCAGTTTTGAAATCACGATCACTGAACCAAATCAACCACTCGACGCGCTGATCACTTCTCAAACAGATGTCCTTTGCTTCGGCGACGGCTCTGGCTCCGCTACTGTAACTGCCACAGGGGGTAGCGGATCATACAGCTATCAATGGGATGATCCTGCAAATCAACAAACAGCGACAGCGACTGGCCTAGCAGCAGGAACTTATTCTGTAACAGTGACGGACAACAATGGATGTGCAACTCCAATAATCGTTTCTGTTACAATAAATGGACCTACCGAGGCACTGTCTTTGGAATTGACGCCATCTGTCTTTGGCGGGGGATTTAATGTGGCTTGCGCTGAAGACAGCACAGCTACTATTGACTTAACAATTTCTGGCGGTACAGCTCCATTTGACGTTCTATGGAATTTACCTGGACTTGACACATCGACTAATGAAGACCTTACAGACTTGGCCCCGGGGACGTATTCTGTGACAGTGACAGATGCAAGTGGTTGTGAAGCAACGGAGGAGATAACGATCACTGCGCCATCCCCTATCAGCATCGAATCAAGTTCTACCCCAAGTCTTTGTTTTGGTATTCCTACCGGAACAATTGACATCGTTATTTCGGGAGGAATACCAGCCTATACGGCTGACTGGACGGGTCCAAACGGATTCACAGGCAGTGGAACCAGTTTCACCGATTTAGAAGGTGGTGTATACTTAGTGACCATCGAAGATGCCAATGGATGTATTTACCTTGATGCAGTCACCGTAACACAACCAGATGACTTAGTTATTACCGTTGATTCATTATCCGATTACAATGGATTCAATACCACTTGTTTCAACAGTCTTGACGGAGAGATCTACACAACACCTTCAGGAGGATCTGCTCCCTACAGCTACCAATGGAATACGCCTGGCGACCCGAATTTCTCTAACCAAGAAGACGTGATTAATCTAGGACCTGGTATCTACGAGGCGGTGCTCATTGACGACAATGGCTGCGTTCAAAATGAATTCATTGAGATTGTAGCACCCGACACACTTCAAGTTGACTTTATCTTAAGTGAATATTTGAATGGGTTTAACATTAGCTGCTTCGGAGCAGCAGATGGAATGGCTGAAGCAATTCCTGTAAACGGCGTAGCTCCTTTCTCTTTCGTTTGGGTAGGACCCAACGGATATGGCCCCGTTTTCGGTAATCCAATTGAAGATCTCGAAGCAGGCGAATACAGTGTTTTCTTGGGAGATGATGATGGATGTGCGGCAATTGAAACGGTGACATTGGTAGAACCTGATGAACTTGAAATAGCACTAATCGCCGAAACGATCAATGGGAACAACATCTCTTGCCAAGGTGGAACCGATGGATCAATCAACTTGATTTTTGAAGGAGGGACCCCTCCTATTACAATCAGCTGGACTGGCCCCGATGGATTTACATCTTTAGATGAAGACTTGTTCAATCTTGCCGCTGGCGAATATTGTGTGACCCTTACAGATGATAACAATTGCAGTGAAAATGAATGCATCACGCTTACCGAACCTGCCGCAATCTCTATTGCTCTAGTTGCATTCGAGTATGCAAATGGATTAAATTTGACTTGCGAAGGTGCACAGGACGGATCAATTGATGCGTCAGTATCAGGAGGCACTTCTCCCGTAAGCCTTCTATGGCTCGGCCCTAACGGATTCACATCGACTGATGAGGACATCGCATTTCTAGCTGAAGGAGAATACTGCCTAACAGCAACCGATGCCAGCGGATGTAGCGAAACTGAATGTATAGAAATAATGGCGCCCGATGGTGTCCAAATTGATTTGGATGAAATTACCGATGTCGGTTGCTTCGATGGCTCCAATGGTTCTGTCAGCATCAATATCGTTACAGGCGTTGCTCCTTTCGTCATCGCTTGGACAGGACCAAATGGCTTTACTTCGACTGATGAAGACCTTACAGGTTTACTCGTTGGAACATACTGTGTGCAGGTGATTGATGACAATGGTTGTGAAGGAGAAGCTTGTTTCACTGTTTCAGAATCTGATGAAATAGCCGTCACGTTTACAACCTCTTCTTTTGAAGGTGGATTTGAAATAGACTGTGCTGGAAACGCCAATGGATTTATTTCTGCCAGTATTCAAGGTGGAGCAACACCTTACTCATTAATTTGGTCAGGTCCTGATGGCTTTTCGTCTTCATTGGAACAGATTAATAATCTCGCACCAGGAACATATTGCCTAGAATTGACCGATGACAATGGTTGTGTCTTCAACGAATGTCTTGACATTGAAGAACCAGCACCTTTGGTAATGAACCCAATCCGCACGTTACCAGATTGCGGAGATGGCACATTGGCCGAAGTCAACCTTCAAATTTCAGGTGGAGTACCACCGTACTCGATCAACTGGAGCAATGGCGAAGACACCGAGATCGTATTCCTCGACAATGGCAGTTACCAAGTCATCGTTACTGATGCCAATAATTGTGTTACCCAAGAATCAGGTTCAATCAATCTTCCTGAAGCTCTTCTACTAGGATTCGAAACTCCAATATTTCCAGGAGGGGTTAACATCGCTTGCAATGGCGAGAGCACGGGCAGTATTGATTTGACTCTATTCAACGCAAACGGATTACCAACCATTAACTGGACAGGACCCAATGGATTTACCTCAACGGATGAAGATTTGTCAAACCTTGAAGCTGGGGAATATTGCGTTACTGCAATCGATGATCTTGGCTGCGAAGCCAACGAGTGCATCACTTTAACAGAGCCCACTCCAATTTCAGCGACGTTCGCATCGACTGCAGTTTCTTGCAATGCAGGAAATGACGGCGCGACTAGTATAAGCATATCAGGAGGAGTTCCTGTTTATCAAATTGCTTGGACAGGCCCTGATGGTTTTACAGGGTCGGGTGTCACAATCAGTGAATTGACTGCTGGCACGTACTGTGCTGAAATTACTGATCTCAATGACTGCTCAGAGGTTTTTTGTATTGATATAATTGAACCTAATGAGATCGTCGTAATTCTGAACAGCCCCGAGACTGACGGCTTTAACATTGCCTGTTTCGGTGATAATTCAGGAGAAATAAACAGCACCATTTCAGGAGGAACGATTAACTATGACTACAGCTGGACAGGACCAGATGGATATGCATCTACCGATGAAAATCCAGTTAATCTTTTTTCTGGGGAATACTGCTTAACGATCACAGACGCCAATGAATGTGTTTCCACCGAGTGCATCACTCTAACAGAAACACCTGGAATAGAATATACCTTCGATGTATTTGAATACCCGAATGGCTTCAACACCTCTTGCGGAAACACCTGCGATGGAAGTATCAACTTGAGCTTCACTGGTGGTGCAGCACCCATTGATGTTGTTTGGACAGGACCTCCAGGCTTTAGTGCAACTACTGAAGATCTCGCTGACCTATGCCCAGGAACTTACACCGTAACGACTACAGACGCCAATGGATGTGTTCAGTCTGCCTCGGTCACCTTGACTTCACCGACGCCAATAACTATTAACTTAGAATCTACTGTTTTTGGTGGTGGATTCGAGATAAGCTGTTTTGGGGCCAATACGGGATCGGTCATAGCCTCTATTCTTGGGGGAGAAAATGGGCTAACTTTTAGTTGGACTGGCCCGAATGGATTCATATCCGCTGATCAAGACCTTCAAGACTTAATAGCTGGTATATACAACCTAGTCGTAACTGACGGGAATGGCTGCTTCGCCATATTGAGTATAACATTAAATGAGCCTGCTGAGGCATTGTTTGGAACTGCAACGGCATCCTCTTTCCCTTCAGGCGACAATATTAGTTGCACAGGTTTGAATGACGGAAGCATCTCTACCATAGTTAGTGGGGGTACTGAGCCCTATGCATACAATTGGAACGGACCCAATGGATTCACTTCTGAAGAACAGAACATTGAAGATCTTTTTGCAGGTGAGTATACACTCGTAATTCTCGACGAAAATAACTGCGTGCAGACAATTAATGTTACCCTCACAGAGCCTGCTGATGCCCTAACTGGCGAGTTGGAAATTTTATCGGAGATACTTTGCACGGATAGCTTGACAGGCAGTTTGTCAGTATTATTCTCAGGAGGCAGTCCTGAGGTTGACATTCAATGGATAGGACCAAATGATTTTACATCAAATGACTTCACAATTTCCAATTTACCTTCAGGGACTTATACGTACGCTTTGACCGATGTCAATGGTTGCTCAATAAGTGGTGCGCAAAACCTTACTAATCCATCGCCCATTTCAATCACCGCAAATCTTACAAACCCCATTTGCGAAACCCTTACAGGAATTATTGATGTTTCCGTTTCAGGAGGTACTTCACCATACGAATACCTGTGGAATACTGATGATACCAGCCAAGACATAGTGGCAATTGGTCCAGGGGTATACGACCTTTTGGTCACAGATGAGAATGGTTGCGAACTGAATGCTTCTTTTGAATTGACCGTTACAAACAATCTGGAAGTGTCTGCCTCACTCACTTCACCAACTTGCTTTGGTGATTCCAATGGGGCGATTGAAATTTCAGTTTTAACAGGCGAAGAGCCCATTGATTTTTCATGGACTGGACCGGATGATTTCACAGATGAAGGAGATTTCGTCATGAATATTTTCGCAGGCACCTATACATTGACAGCCGTCGACGCCAACGGCTGTTCTATCACAGAAAGTTATCCTCTATCAGAACCAGGCCCACTTGAAATTGAAGAAATAGACGTTGTAGTCTATTCCAATGGATTGAACCTGACAGGTTTTGAATCGGCAGATGGAGTTATCAGAGAGCCTGATATCCTTGGCGGTTCTTCTCCTTATCTAATCAGCTATGCTGGGCCAAATGATTATACATCATCAGGTCTAGGTGATCAAACTGGACTAGACGCAGGCTGGTACATTGTGACCATTACTGATGCCAACCAATGTACGGCAATTGATTCTGTAGAGTTGATACAACCTGTACCGATCGCACTACCAAATGGAATTTCTCCCAATGGTGATGGATTCAATGATGGTTTAGAAATTCTTGGCCTTGATGACTTCCCTGAAAACAAACTCATCGTTTTCAACCGTTGGGGAAACATAGTTTACGAAGAAGACAACTACCGAAATACAGCACAATGGTTCGGGACCAATGAAAGCGGAGAAGCGCTTTCTGAAGGAACCTACTTTGTGGTAGTTGAGCTTAATGGAATAGATAATTTGAAAGGCTACCTTGAACTAAGGCGTTAAAAAATTTAGCAATGAAGAAACTAATATTCATCGCAGTGTTTCTGTTTTCGGGTATCTACTCGTATGCTCAGCAGGAATTATTGATAAGCCAGTACATGTTTAATGGCTTATTTATCAACCCTGCCTACAGCGGATCACATCCCTATGCCGAAGCAACTGCACTATATCGAGCACAATGGGCAGGACTGGATGGAGCGCCAACCACCCAAACTTTTGGGATAGATGGTCCCATTGCCAATGAAACAATGGGTATTGGACTGACCTTTATCAATGACCAAATTGGTGATACCCGACAAACGGAAGTATTCGCAAATTGGAGCTATCATCTTTGGTTAGATTCCGACGGGAAGAACAAGCTTAGCTTTGGTGTAAGAGCTGGTTTTTCGGACTACTCGTCAAACCTTTCAGAAACGTATGTCATCGATGATGGCGATCCTGTATTCAATGAAAACGTGAGCAACGCTTTCGTTCCGAAATTTGGCGCAGGAGTCTATTACTATAGTAAATATTGGTATGCTGGCTTGAGCGTTCCAACCATCTTTGCTGCTGATGATAATGTTAGGTTTAATATAAATAATTCAGGCGATCGGTATTTTGATCCACACACTTACCTCACTGCAGGATATGTTTGGAATGTTAATCCCGACTTTGCGGTGAAACCGTCATTCTTACTTCGCTACCTAAATGGGTCGCCAGTGCAGGCTGATATAAACTGTAACCTATTGATCAAAAACACGTTTTGGGTTGGAGCATCTTACCGCACAGGAGATGCTGTAATTGGACTATTGGAATACAACGTCGGAAACGACTTGAGAATTGGATACGCTTATGATTTTACAACTACAGCTATAGGAGACTATAGCTCAGGTTCTCATGAGTTCATGTTAAGTTATAAATTTGGCCGCGACCCAATTAAAACAAAATCTCCTCGATACTTTTAAAAGATGAAAAATTCTCTCTCACTTAAAAATGCAATTGTTGCAATCGTTTTTGTCGCCTTGTTATCTGCATGTTCCAACGCATTGATAAAATCGGGCGACAAGGCTGTTGACAATCTCAGGTATTCTCAAGCTGTTGAGGACTACGAAAAAGCCTTGAATGGGCAGCCAGAAAACATAGACCTTAAGCTGAAACTTGCCGATGCTCATAGACTGCAAAACAACTCTATAGCGTCTGAAGGGTATTATCAAGAAGTAGCTGATTCCATTGGTTTACCAGTGGGTCGACAGCTTCATTTCGCGCAGGTGCTCATGAAAAACAAGAAGTACGAAGAAGCCAAGAGTTATCTACAAAGCTACCTAAAAGAGAACCCTACAGATGTTCTTGCATCAGATCTTCTCGCTTCAATTGACAATATCAATGAACTAAAAGAAGATACATCAGCATATATTCTGAATGATTTACCGCTGGACTTTTTGGTTTCCGTTTATGGACCATCGAGATATGGAAATGGAATTGTTGTGTCTGGAGAAACTGAGATTATAAGTGCTAAATCAGCTAACCCTTGGACTGGATATTCCTTTCTCAATATGTTTTATCTTGAAAAAGATGCAAACGGAA
>Ga0222653_1001313_pt1 | contig 12455 bp, 18 predicted proteins | sample AntAcemetagen419_FD_179856 | JGI IMG/M metagenome (GOLD analysis project Ga0222653, IMG submission 179856) | Saline water microbial communities from Ace Lake, Antarctica - #419 | ecosystem: Environmental > Aquatic > Non-marine Saline and Alkaline > Saline | place: Antarctica: Ace Lake...
CCTTGATGGTCTTATCGCCAGAACGGTTGGTGACTGTTCCGATGAGGACTTTGCGAGAGTTGCGTGTAGCTGTGACTGTGGCTTCCATATAAAAATTTGGAGTATTAGCTGGCTGTGGCTAGCTTCTTTTCCCTTAGGATGGTTTCGAGGCGAGCGATTTGACGGCTCATGTCCTTAAATTCGTGTGGGTGCTCGACTTGGCCGGTTTGCTTGCGCATGCGGAGGTTGAGTCGGGCGTCTCGTGTATCGCGAATCGATTTGTTGATTTCGGCTTCGGACATTTCGCGGATTTCTTTGGTATTCATAGTTATAGTTTCCTATCTCTAAAAGTTGTTAGGCTTCGTCGCGAGAGACGAAACGGCAGTGAAAGGGGAGCTTGGTATCGGCGAGGCGGAGGGCCTCGCGAGCGGCTGTTGCGGAGCAGCCGGCGATTTCGAAGAGCATGGTGCCCGGCTTAATGACGGCGCACCAGTATTCGACGGAGCCTTTACCTTTACCCATGCGAGTTTCTGCGGGCTTTTTGGTAACGGGCTTGTGCGGGAAGACGCGGATCCAGACCTTACCTTTGCGCTTGAGGCTACGTGTCATCGCGACACGTGCCGCTTCGATCTGTTGCGAGGTCATGCGACCCCGTGTGAGGGATTGGATACCGAATTCACCAAACGCTAGGGTGTTACCCTTTTGCGCGGTGCCGTAGATACGGCCTTTGTGAACCTTGCGGTATTTTGTGCGTGATGGAAGAAGTGCCATGGTTCGCTCTGTTTAAAGTGTTAAAAAGTGAAAATTCGTTACGGGTGGGCGAGTCAGGTAAGGGGGCTTACGCTTGCTCTTCGTCGGGGAGGCAGATCCAGCATTTGACGCCAATGATGCCATACACGGTGTTGGCTTCGGAGAAGCCGTAGTCGATCTTGGCACGGAGTGTCTGGAGGGGCACGCGGCCTTGACGTTGCTGCTCGGTGCGAGCGATATCGGCACCGCCGAGGCGACCGGAACACTGGATACGGATACCGTCGGCACCCATGGACATGGTGGTCTGCACGGCGCGTTTCATGGCGCGGCGGAAGGCGATGCGGCGTTCTAGTTGCAGGGCGACATTTTCGGCGACGAGTTGACCGGAAAGATCGGGGCGCTTGACCTCTTGGATGTCGAGCATGATCTCTTTACCGACCTTTTTATTAAGGGTAGCTTTGATTTTATCGAGCTCGGCTCCTTTGCGGCCGATGACGACACCGGGACGTGCTGTAAAAATCTTAACGCGGATACGACCGGAGGCACGCTCGATGAAGATGCGGGGCACGGATGCGTAGCGGAGCTTCTCGGTAAGGAAGGTGCGGATGGTGTGGTCTTCCTTGATATACTCAGGGAATTTGTCCTTGTTGGCGTACCAGCGGGAGTCCCAGTCGCGGGTTATTGCTAGGCGGAAGCCGGTTGGATGTACTTTCTGTCCCATAATTCGGTGGTGTCGTTTAAAGTCGCTTAAAGGGGATTAGGCCTCGTCGGAAAGGATGATACGTATGTGGCTGGTGGCCTTTTTGTAAGGGTGAGCGGAGCCACGAGCGGCAGGGCGAAAACGCTTGAACGTAGGGCCTTGCTCGACAGTGGCGGACTCAATCTTGAGGGCATCTGATGAGAGATTATTATTGTTCTCCGCGTTGGCTATGGCCGACTGGAGGGTCTTACTCACGAGACGTGCCGATTTGCGCGGAATGAAGCGCAAAATTTCGACTGCCTCAGCGGCGTTTTGACCTTGGATGGCCTTAGTGATCTCGCGTACCTTGCGGGGCGACATACGGGCGTATTTAGTATAGGCTTGGACCTGCATGAGATTCAGCTGTTTTGAAGTGTTTTAATTCGGGCAATGTCGCCCGCTTGGATGGTGGAGTCTTCGACCAGTTCGAGGATAAGTCCTGCGGAGCGGTCGCTACTAGATTCGATAATGATGAGCTCGCCGATGGGGGCGAGTCCACGTGTGACGCGGCATACCATGCCGAGGCGGAGCCCTTGCTTGAGGCCACCGTCGATGATGACGACGTCGGCAGCGAGCGTGGATACAACCTCGGCCACGGGTGCGGCGTTGGAGCTGTAAATAGATCCTCTGATGAAAGCGGGCGTTTCCCCTGCCGCAGCAGATACTGCATCTGCAGCAGATACTGCATTTCCAGCAGACACTGCATTTCCAGCAGACACTGCGTTGGCAGCAGACACAGATGAGGCGGCCAGCAGTGCTCCGAAAAGGAACGAGCTGACGAGCTTCAATGTGCGTGTTGTGCGGGGGAATTGCATAGCTTAATTGTGTAGCCTAAATGTGTAAGCGTAAAAGAGGGAAAATTACTTTCCGGTGGGGTGCCCTTTAAAGGTGCGTGTCGGTGAAAACTCGCCGAGTTTGTGGCCGACCATATTCTCGGTAACGTAAACGGGCAGGAAGCTGCGGCCGTTATGGACGTTGAAGTTAAGGCCGACGAAGTCGGGGGTGATTGTGGAGCGGCGCGACCATGTTTGGATCGGCTTGCGGTCGTTGTTGGCCTGGGCGACGCCTACCTTTTTAGCGAGGTGGGGATCGACGAAGAAACCTTTTTTTACGGAACGAGACATAGCTGGTTAAATAGAATTATCTTTTCTTCAATTGACGACCGTTGCGACGAACGACGATTTGAGAATTTGTTGGGTTGGACTTCTTGCGAGTCGGGAAGCCCTTCGAGAGCTGACCCCAAGGAGACTGAGGATGACCGCCACCGGAGGTACGGCCTTCACCACCACCCATAGGGTGATCGACGGGATTCATCGCGACACCACGCACGCGGGGGCGGCGACCGAGCCAGCGACTGCGACCTGCTTTACCGAGGCTTTGGTTGTGGTGTTCGTTATTGCCGACTTCGCCAATGGTGGCGCGGCAACGAGAGTGGAGGAAGCGAATTTCACCGGATGGCATTTTGACGGTGGCACGATCGCCATCGACGGAAACGAGTTGTGCGGATTGGCCGGCGGAGCGGGCAATTTGCGCGCCACGACCTGGGTGCAACTCAATGGCGTGAATTTTGGTAGAGGGCGGAATGATCGCGAGCGGCAGGCAGAAGCCTACGCTGAACTCGACGCGGTTATTGGTGCTGATAAGTGTGTCGCCAGCGACCACGCCACGCGGTGCGAGGATATAGCGCTTTTCACCATCAGCATACGCGAGGAGTGCGAGATTAGCTGAGCGATTTGGATCGTACTCGATGGCCTGCACTTTTGCGGGGATGTCGAGCTTTTCGCGACGAAAGTCGATGATGCGATAGATGCGCTTATGGCCTCCACCACGACGACGAGAAGTGATACGACCGTAGCAATTACGGCCTTGCTTATCGTGTACGCGTGTGACGAGTTGGCGCTCTGGCTTTTTCTTGGAGACGTCCTGCTTGTTCCGTGTGAGGAAACGCTGGCCGGGAGTCAAAGGTCTGGAATCTACGAGTGGCATGTTATTGGATCTGTTGAGGTCCTTCGTGCTTAGACGAGTTCGATCTTATCGCCCTCTTTGAGAGTGACGATGGCCTTTTTGTGGCCGCCTTTGGTGCCGGCTTTACCGCGACGAGAGCGGTCGGTCTTCACTTTAGGCTTTTTGTTAAGAATGTTTACGTTGGTCACCTCTACATTGAAGACTTTCGCGACTGCGCGAGCGACTTCGATACGATTGGCAGACGGTGCCACTTCGAATGTGTATTGGTTAAAATTAGCAGACAGGTTGGCTGCTTTTTCAGTGACGCGGTATTCGAGGAGAATTTTATCGGCAATAATCATAGCGGATGTCCGGTTTAAGCAGCCGCACCATTGGCGCGTGCGATAATGGTTTCGATGCCTTTAGCACTCACGAGGATTTGGCGATAGCGCACGACATCGAGTGTGCTGAGGTTACCCGCTTCGGAGAGGGAGACCCCTTCGATGTTGCGAGCAGCTAGAGCGGCGTTGTTTTCAAATTGGTCGTCAACGATCAATACCTTGCCACGAGTCGGAAGGACGGCGGTGAGGACTTGATTGAAGAGCTTAGTCTTCGCTTCTTTGACCTCGAACCCTTCGATCACAGAGAGGCCACCTTCAGTGGCACGCTCGAAAAGGGCGCGGCTGAATGCGAGATCCTTCATCTTGCGATTGATCTTCTGGGAGAAGTCGCGGGGCTTCGGGCCGTGTGCGATACCACCATGACGTTGGTGAGGCACGCGGCGTGAGCCTTGGCGGGCGGTGCCGCTGCCTTTTTGGCGGAAGAGCTTCTTACCAGAGCCACTCACTTCTGCGCGGGTCTTAGTAGAAGCGGTGCCTTGGCGAGCGTTGGCTTGGTGCGCGAGCACGACTTGGCGTAGCGCGGCAACTCCTTTGTCGCCTTCAAATACGGGTAGTGCAAACTCCTTTTCGGAGCTTGAAGACCCATCGGCTGTGTAAACTTTAAGTTTCATCGTATTGTGTCCTTTCGTGTCCAGGTCGCTCAGCTTACGCTTGCGCCTTTTTGGTTTTAACCGCTGTGCGGACGGTGACGAGGCAGCCACGTGAGCCGGGGATGCTTCCCTTAACCAAAATCAAGTTTTTATCAGCGATGACTTTAACAATCTCGAGGTTCTGAACGGTGCGACGCACATCACCCATGTGACCGGGCATCTTTTTGCCCTTAATCACGTGACCGGGCCATTGGCACATACCATAAGACCCGCCACGGCGGTGAAACATGGAACCGTGCGAGGCAGGGCCACCAGCGAAACCATAGCGCTTAACAACACCTTGGAACCCGCGGCCTTTTGAGGTGCCGATCACATCGATCTTTTGACCTACTTCAAACTTTTCAACCGTCAGCACATCGCCAAGAGTCAACTCGACGTCGCCATTGGTGCGAAACTCTTGTAGCTCGGCAACGGGCTCGACGCCGGCCTTTTTAAAATGGCCGAGAGCTGCTTTAGAGAGGCGGTGCTCTTTTTGTGGACGGAATCCGATTTGGACGGCATTGTATCCGTCTTTCTCAGAGGACTTAATCTGCGTGACTGGGCAGGGTCCTGCTTCAATGACAGTAACAGGCACGAGACGATCGTTCTCGTCGAATACCTGAGTCATTCCTATCTTTTTACCAAGTAGGGCTAAGTTCATAATACTAATTGGCAGGTGGAGCAGAGGCTCCGTTTCCTAGACCTGCGTTAGAGGAGTTAAAAAATGTGTGTTAATCGCCACAGTTGGGAAGCGAGCGAAGGAAAAAAGAGGGAAGTTCGGCACTCGTCAACCCCTGATTTAGAAAAAAATCATTATTTTTCTATTCTGATCCACGGGGTATTGCGTAAATACTCTCTATATTCTTTCCACCCGCTCTAGCAAGGACGTGTTTTGTGCACGACTCGGGGCGGGGTTCAATTAAATGTGCAGGGTTATTCGGAAAGAGGGAATTTAACGTAGCCGAAGCGGTCACGCTTTGGATCGTTCGAGGCCGAATGCTCCGTCCGTCCAAAATCTTACGATTTCGGCTACAATTACCCCGCACATTTAATTGCACCCTTCGGGGCGGATCCTGAGCCTGAGTATGGATGACCTAGGTATCGTCGGCGGCCTTATGACTACTATGGTTGAATGGTTGAGCGACAGGCGGGTGGCGAGTGGCGGATGTGTAAGATCCGCCACCCCGTGATTTGGCTGGGGGTAGCGCTGTGTGGCTCACGCTGCACTGGTCAGATAGGGGGCGCTCTCACGCGTGCTGAGTGAGGTGACTCAGCGCTACCTCTTTCACGCGTGCTGAGTGAGGCCACTCAGCGCTACCTTCCGCCCTACTCTATGCGGCGTGGCGGGTGCGGGAGCCTGATGCGCGCGCCTGGGCGGGGCGACTTTGGCCACTTGAGCGGCGCGAGGCTTCTTGCTCGGGGGCGGGATCGAGGAACTCTACCTTATACGCTGTCAACACGATGCGGCTGCGCTTATCGCCTGCTTCTGTTTCCCAATTCTCCTGTTTCAGGCTGCCTGAGATGAGCGTCTTTGAGCCCTTGTAGAGGTGCTCGGCGAGGTGTGGCATGTTCCATGCCTCGACGGGCATAAAGACCACCCGCTCGCCTTCATTGCAGGCGAGCGTGAATTTGCTGAGGTGCTGATCGGCGCTGCGCTTGTCGCGAGATTTGATTTCGCGGGTTTCGATGTCGGCGGTGAGGTTTCCGGTGAGGACTGACTGATTCATGATATTTCCTTTCAGTTACATTATTATTAGCTCGTTACGAATGAATCGTGTTTCGATTGCCCCTCAGAAATGAAGGACGCCTCTTCTATGGCAAAACCGAAATCGGGCTGTCAAGCATAATAGTGAACATTAATATACTTAAATGCTCAGCGGTGACTATCTGCTCGCGCGTGCTGAGCGGAAAAATGTCAAAACAGATTATATCACGAATAGCTTTTTAGAGATTGAGCCGGGAGCTTGTAAGTTTAGAAAAGTTTTCCCGTTTTCATTAGGTGCTCAGTGTTGTCTTCCAGCAAATAATGACCTCACAAGCCGTCTCAAGCTTACCCTCGAAACCCTTAAACATTATACGATAACCTTTGGGGTAACCTATAATTTTAGTTAACTTTTCTTCTTTTGCCATTCCTGCTGTGGTGGATGCCACGTTTTATTGTGGCTCTTTGCCGTGCACGATACATCACTCACTCTTGATGATTCAATCTATTAACAGATCATTCGTCGGCGCGATTGCGAGCTCTGCCTATGCAGCGAACTGCTATCCAGGCTTCTATCAAGGCACATGCCGATTTGGATTTGGCTATCGGATCGCCGACAACCTGAAAGGCATCGATGGCTGAAGCAGTGGTCATTGGTGGTGGGTTTGGAGGGATCGCTGCGGCACTGCGCCTTCGAGCGAAGGGTCACGAGGTGACTATCGTAGATCGGTGTCCGCGCTTGGGCGGTCGCGCTCAAGTATTTGAACGCGATGGCTTTCGTCACGATGCCGGCCCTACCGTGCTCACGGCAACTTTCCTATTTGACGAGCTGTTCGAATTATTCGGCCGCAAGCGTGAAGATTATATCGATTTTATACCGCTCGATACATGGTATCGCTTTCACTTTCACGATGGGTCGAGCTTTAACTACGGGGGCACTGCGGAGGACACTTACAAGGAGATCGAACGCATCCACTCACCGGATGCTCAAGGGTATTTAGACCTTTTAGACCATTCTCGAAAGATTTTCGATGTTGGCTTCACTCAGCTTGCGGATCAGCCCTTTCACTCGGTCGGCACCTTACTTGCGCAGGTTCCAAATTTGCTTCGTCTTGGTTGTCATCGCAGCGTGTGGCAGCTTGTTTCAAAGTATTTAAAAAATGAAAATCTTCGGCGGGCATTTTCGATTCATCCGCTATTGGTTGGAGGCAATCCTTTTGAGACTACGTGTATCTACAGTTTGATTCATTTTTTGGAACGAAAATGGGGTATACAATTCGCGATGGGTGGAACAGGCGCGCTAGTGGCAGCGCTTGAGCGCCTGATGCGCGAAGTGGGCATAAAAATCGAGATGAACCAAACCGTTAAAAAGATCAGTGTTCGTGAGCGCCGAGTTACTGGAATTGACTTGGAGGGGGGCGATTCCCTCGCAGCGCAGATCGTTGTTTCTAATGTGGATCCTCTGTTTCTCTACCGCAAGTTGCTCGATTCGTCCGATTATTCGCGCTTCTTCCGTTTAAAAGAGCGCAAGATGCAGCAGTCGATGGGGCTTTTTGTGCTATTTTTCGGCACAGCGGGAACATACCCGGAAGTGGCGCACCACAGTATCTGGCTTGGGCCGCGGTTTAAGGATTTAATTAAAGAGATTTTCCATGGCAAAGATTTGCCTGATGATTTTTCCCTTTATCTGCACCGCCCGACTGCGACAGACCCAAGCTTTGCGCCCGAAAATTGCGATTCTTTTTACGTGCTCGCACCCGTCCCCAATTTAAACGCAAACATCGACTGGAAAAAAGAAGGCCCTGCGCTCCGAGACCGTATTGTTAAGGCACTCGACCAAAGCCTACTACCTAATCTTGAGTCTCGCATCCGCTCGGATTTTTTCATGACCCCAGAAGATTTTGCAAACGACTATTTAAGCGTGGCTGGGACAGGCTTTTCGGTGGCGCCCATTTTTTCCCAGTCGGCTTGGTTCCGTTTTCACAACCGCTCGGAGGCAATTCGCAATCTGTATCTGGTCGGAGCAGGAACGCATCCTGGTGCAGGGGTGCCGGGAGTTCTTTGCTCAGCGAAGGTTATGGACAAAGTGCTAGTCGATTGTTAATCGTCTTAACCGTGCAAAATACTCCCTCCAGCGCGGAAAATATCTTCAAACATCAGAGTCGTTCCTTCGCTTGGGCTGCTTCCTTCTTTACGGCGGTCGACCAAAGAGACGTTGCACGGCTCTATGCGTTTTGTCGCTATGTCGATGATCTGGCAGATGCCACTGCGAGTGGGAATCAGGGGAAATTACGAAATGTTAGTGAAATTTTAGGAGGCGTAGAGCAAGCTATCGATGGCAGTCCTGAAGCCGACTTTCTGCAGCTTTCCAAAAGTCGTAAGCTTCCGCTGGAGCCCAGCCTAGAGCTTGTGTATGCGCTTGAGGCTGATTGCGGGTCTCGGTGGGTGGCAGACCCGGAAGAACTGCTCTGCTTTGCCTATGGCGTTGCCGGAACAGTCGGCCTACTGATGTGCGGGTTACTGGGTGCCCAAGACCCTCGGGCGGCTCCTTTTGCGGTAAATTTGGGGATCGCGCTCCAATTAACTAACATTGCGCGCGACGTCGCCGAAGATGCGGCTCGTGGCCGCTTTTACTTACCTGCGATCTGGGTCTCACCAGAAACAGTTCGCAAGGCTCTTGCGGGTGATGCCAGCTCGATTATCGAAACCGATGAGGCCGTGCTCAAAACGCTCGCTCTTGCAAGGCGTTATTATAAGAGCGCGCGCGAAGGTCTTTGGTTTTTACCACCTCGGAACCGCCGAGTGGTTTTTCTCGCCTCGGTGCTCTATGAGGCAATCGGCTCAAAGCTAATTCGAAAAGGCAGCGGCGCGTGGAAGAAACGAGCAGTCGTTAGTCAATTTGCAAAACTAGCGCTCACGGTGGCAGCGATTTCTCGTTATGCTTGGTGGAGCCGGAGGTGCTGGAGCCGTTCCAGTCCGCCGCTGCACGACGAATGCCTGCACGCGGCACTCAGTGAGTTTAGTATTCAAGTGAATGATACCGCGAACGATTTAGTCCACTCGAATGAAAAGAAAGCGCGGCAATGACTTATCTCGAATTTCTACTGCTTTTTGTTATTCTACCCACGTCAGTGCTCATTATTTGTGGTCTGCTCTGGTCGCCGCAAGCACCCAAGCAGCCTAATTTACGGAGTAGGCACTGGACGGCAGTATTAATTCTGGTCGGCATCGCCTTTGTTTGGACGACGCCTTGGGATAACTATTTGATCGCTGTGGGCGTCTGGCACTCGCCACCGGATCGAATACTTGGCACGATTGGGTATGTGCCGCTGGAGGAATATGCTTTCTTTCTGTTGATGCCAATTTCCATTGGAGCCATCCTCTATCTCATTCTACAGAAAGCGCGTGTTCATGCGACGCTTTGGCGGCAGCCACAAAAACGGGCTCGCTGGATCGTGAGCATCACTGCCCTAGTGTGCTTCTCGGCTGGGGTCGTCTTATTAGTCAATCATCCCAACAGTTATCTTGGCCTGACTGTAGTTTGGTTTCTGCCTGCACTTTTCATTCAATGTATCTTTGATCCGCTGGGGATCCTACGGAATGCGCCGATCATTGTCCCTGCCACATTATTGCCGACAGTTTATCTCTGGGCTGCCGATAGTTTCGCGATCGCTAGTGGCATCTGGACTTTCGACTCCACGAGCCTGAGCGGCTTTATGATTGGAAATCTACCGATTGAAGAGGCTTTCTTCTTTTTCATAACCAGCCTCTTGGTGGCACAGGGAGTCACGCTCTACCATAGTCTTTTTATCGCTGAAAAATCGTGAACTTTCCTTTTGCATGGTGTCCCCTCGATCCGATTAGGCCGAACAGTGTCGTCGGGCGGGTTCTGGGAATAATGGCAGATCGTTGCGCCATCATATTTTTTTTACTCGGGGTCGCATTGACGGCTCTAGGAGTCCTCGACGGCGAGTGGCAAATGCTTCCTTTGGCCTTGAGCGTGCTCTTGTTCGGTCTGCCCCACGGAGCCGTGGATCACCTCGTCGCCCTCGGACTGGCCAAACGCGCCCTGCAACCGGTGCCTTTGGCGGTCGTACTAACGCTCTACACAACGATTGCAGCGGGTGTCTGTATCTTTTGGATCGTCTACCCGCTACTCGCTGCGATCGGCTTCCTAGCGCTCACGGTATATCACTGGGGGAAAGCTGATTTGGCGTTTGAGCAATTCCGCAATCCTCAGAGCTCTCTCGCGGGCAAAGGCATCAGTCGATTCACTCACGGGCTTCTGCGCGGGCTCTTACCAATCGGCTTGCCTCTCGTGGCTCATCCTGAAAGTGCCTCCGCTTTTATGAATGCTTGCATGAACTGGTTTCAAGCAGATGCGGATTTTGACTACGCGTCGGTAAGAGTGCCACTTTTGGTCTTTATTTGCGCGCTCTGGTTGTTGGACACCATCCGGATTTTTCAAACGATTACGCCGGCGAATCAACGTGACAGTCACTGGCTAGTCTTTGAGAACATTGGACTGGCCATTTTCTTTCTGATTGTTCCGCCGCTTGCCGCAGTGGGCCTCTACTTCAGTGGATGGCATGGCTACCGGCATGTCCTCCGATTACGCGCCTGTCGAGAGTGCGGGCAAGGGGGTTCACGAGGGGCGCAAATCACCAAAAATGGCCGGTTCGCCCGCCAAGCGCTGCCATTTACTCTAGTTGCACTAGCAGCCGTGCCTGGGCTTGCTTGGTTCCTTACCGCACAAGCAGCCGATCCTAAAAGTTGGGTTGCGCTCTATCTAGTCTTGATTTCCGCACTTACGCTGCCGCACGTTTGTGTGGTGGAATGGATGGATCGCCGCCAGTGCAGTCCTCCTTCTCTGAAATCTTCTTCCGTCAAACATCAGAATAAGTCTTAAAACTGAGGCAGAGGAATGGCTTTAATCCTTCGCTGTAGCGGGAAACGATCCGTGCCTGGATAAACGATCTATTTTGTCGTTGGCCTAATAGCATCGCAAGCTTCGTAGAAACCCTGAACAGGTGCCAAATGTGTAAGATCGGCCACCCGAGACTTGATTTGGGTAGCGCTGTGTGGCGTACACAGCCTATCCGGGTGGCGCTGTGTGGCTCACACAGCATATACTGGGTGGCGCTGTGTGGCTCACACAGCATATACTAGTTTGGAGGCGCGCCCACCCGTACTGAGTGAGGCCACTCAGCGCCACCTTCCGCTCACGCTTACTGAGTGAGGCCACTCAGCGCCACCTTCCGCTCACGCGTGCTGAGTGAGGCCACTCAGCGCCACCTTCCGCTCACGCTTACTGAGTGAGGCCATTTTTCATAAAAAAACCCCGCACCTTTTTACAGTGCGAGGCTTTGAAAAAACGAACTTTTAACGCCTCCACGATTTAGAGAGTCGAGGCTACGCTTACTGAACGCTGACCTTTGGCTTCTGACCTCCGGCTTCTGGCTTCTGGCCTTAGACGTTGATCGAGATATCGATACCGGCGGGGAGATTAAGCTTCTTGAGCTCGTCCACGGTGGCGGAGGTTGGCTCGATGATGTCGATCAGGCGCTTGTGCGTGCGCACTTCGAATTGATCCATCGACTTTTTATTAACGTGGACGGAACGATTGACCGTGAACTTCTCGATCTTGGTGGGAAGCGGCACAGGGCCAGCTACGCGAGCGCCGGAGCGCTTAGCTGTCTCGACGATGTCCGCTGCGGACTGGTCGATAACGCGATAATCAAAGCCTTTGAGGCGGATACGGATACGTTGTTTACTCATGATTTTTTTTATTAGCTGATTGGTTTCTGATTAATATCTACCCCTTGTGGAGGTTTCTAGAATGGTGTTTAGGATGTTTTGTGGGACGGGCTGGAAGGATTCGGGCTCCATGCTGTAAGAGGCTCTGCCTTTGCTGAGAGAGCGGACGATGGTGGCGTAGCCGAACATTTCTTGCAGGGGAACGAGGGCGGAAATGGAGACGAAGGCTGGCTTGCCGACTACGTTTTGAATTTGACCGCGGCGGCGATTGAGGTCGCCCATGATGTCGCCTTGATAATCTTCGGGGGTCTCGACTTCGACTTTCATCATGGGCTCTAGTAGCTGCGGGCCGGCCTTTTCCATGGCGTCGCGGAAGGCGAAGATACCGGCCATTTTGAACGATATTTCGGAGGAATCGACTTCGTGAAAGCTGCCGTCGAAGAGGGTGACTTTGAAATCGACGACGGGGTAGCCGCAGACGGAGCCGTTATTGGCGGCCTCACGGATGCCTGCGAGGGTAGGCTTGATGAATTCTTTGGGAATCGAGCCGCTCA
>Ga0222653_1001327_pt1 | contig 12392 bp, 10 predicted proteins | sample AntAcemetagen419_FD_179856 | JGI IMG/M metagenome (GOLD analysis project Ga0222653, IMG submission 179856) | Saline water microbial communities from Ace Lake, Antarctica - #419 | ecosystem: Environmental > Aquatic > Non-marine Saline and Alkaline > Saline | place: Antarctica: Ace Lake...
CTTGGGCTTAAGCAGGCGCAATGTGTCTTCTTGCACGAAGACGCGATCGATCCCGTCGCGCTGTAAGCGCTTTAGCTCGTTTGCAATTACTTCCAGACCTGCGGACATTTTCTAAGACTTGATCATGGGTGCAAGCGCGTCGAGTTACTTTTTGAGCTTGGCGCGAATAAAGCGCTTCACTGCCGCCGTAGGCTGAAAAACCAAGCAAGTTTGGGAATCACAGCTAACACGAATATGCTAATTGCGAAAACTAAGAAGTTTAAAGGATTGGTAGAAACGGCAATAACGCCTGCGGCGATGAGCCATCCCGAGGCGATCCATCGATGAGCCGCGTGGGGATGCTTGATTAAATAATAAAGATGCCTGCCACCGAGGGTGCCCGCAGCCAGCGGCAACGCCCAACCACTCCAATTTTCCCAATTGCCCCAACCACCTTGTGGCTGTGAGAGCCACACGCTGGGCGCGATTAATAGGATGACGACGATCCCGACGATCACGGAAAGAAAAAAGTCATCACTTCGCAGCAGAGCCTTTCGCTGCTCGCTTTGCTGGTTAGCATACACGGCAGTCGCGACCACTGCCATTATTATAGAGAGTGCCCAGACGTAGGTGAGGCTATTAATGGGCGCCGCATAATGTCTAACCAGGTATTCAAGCATGAAGCATTTAGTAAATAATAGACCCCAAAGGGTAAAAATAAACTTTAATCGTCTGTCTGACTGGGAGGCATGTCTCATGGGTATCACGTGTTTTTAGCATAAATATCAGCTAAAGGCGGGTCTATTATTTACGGTTTTTTGCAGATATTCATTGAACTTTGACCCATTTCGCAACCCTAGGGGAGTATGAAAATGAAGAAAGTGTAAAAAATTTAGCTTGGCTTTATTGCACTTTACGTATGTTTGGTATTGGGGCAATGGTGCTACCCAACCAATATCGTATGAGTAGAGACCCCCACTCGTATTTATGTCTGAAAAAGCTACACTCCTAACTTCGATCCCTCCTGTTCAGAAAGAGGTATCCAGTGATAAAGCACCCCTACTTCTATCTTCGACTCCAGTTAGAGCGAATAATGAGCTTAGTTCTGAAGCAGTCAAGGCGGAAGCAGCCAGGGCAGATGCAATTAAGGCGGAAGCAGCCAGGGCAGATGCAATTAAGGCGGAAGCAGTCAAACCCGAAGGCAAAGTTTCACTACTCTCTCAGACACGTCCTGCAGAGCCCACGCTTCAGCCGATCACCACGCTTCAGTCTAGGGCAGCCAATCCTGCTGGCCAACAAAGCGCGCAACTGGCGACCATTGAATCTTCAGAGTCGGTCGCATCCGAGGCAGTGGCTGAGGAGGCTAGTGCGATTACCGCTTTGCAGGCCGCCACCTATGGCTCGTTTGTTTTAAACTTCATACTGGCGGGTGCCGCAGCTGTGATCCTGTTTAAAAAAGCCAGTAAGCTTGCTGAAGAGCGCTTTGTCGTGAGCGCCAAGACGTTGGCGATCGCAGCGGTGCTGATCATGCTGCATGGCTTTTTTGCCACCTATTTGTATATGGCTCATCTAAGGGAGACAGTCAGCTCTGCGCCGCTCTTTTGGACAATGGCAGTCTGGATTCTGGTCGGCCCCGCTGTAGGCTTCATCACGCGCAACCTCTTGGCACGTCGAGATAAACCTAACCGAAAAGCCGCTTTTACCGATGCCGGCATCTACGGCGTTATATTTTTTCTCACTGCATGTGGCGTGAGTTCCGGTATCAACCCCAATGCTGCCAATGCTACCAATGCTGCCTTACTCGCTTCCTTATTGGCAGGATTCTTGATGATCGTCCCCATCGCTCGTTCGCTGACGGCCTTCAACGTCGCCAAAGCTCGTCACAAAGAGCTGAACAATGTCTCGGATCAAATTCTAATTTACGGTCTGCTGCTGTTGCCCGCACTCTTGCCAGTGCTCGCCTTTGCGCATGTTTGCGGCCTGAGTGACTCGCTGACCTTGTTTCTGATCAACTTCATTACTTTCGACTTTTTACTAGTGGTCGGTCTGGCCATGATCGCCTCTGCAGATGAGTTTACCCCCGAGAAGGAAACACAGGGACTTACAGAGGAAAGCTCAGAGGAAACCGCAGAGGCAAACACGCCAGCCCCTGCCGCCCCTGCCACCGCTGGCATCGCTGCCACCGCTGGCATCGCTGGCATCGCTACCGCCCCTGCCGCCGCATTGATGCCAGCGCCCGAACCCGCCGCTGCTGCCGAGCCTCCATTCACGCAGGCTAAACCCGGCAAAGTTACTTCGGGTAATCCAGACGATCCCATCATCCAATTTCTCAACAGCGAAGAGGGCGCGGAGAAAAAGCCCACCGCACCTCTACCCCCCAAGTCGGTCCCCAAGTCAGCCTCCAAGTCGGCCTCCAAGTCGGCTTCACATCCGGCTGGCGGGCCTGCCGACAAATCCACTCTCCGCACCTTGCCGCCCCGCAAGCCTGGTCGCCCCGGCATCGCACCTCCCAGCAAGCCAGGCTCCGCGCCAGCTGATAAAGCACCCAACGCGCCTTCGCGCCTCAAAGCACCTGCGAAACCGAAAAAACGCTTTTAACCAAAATCTACTTAACCTCACTCAAACTCTAGCGCACAATGATTATGGATATTTCAGGAATGGGATTCACCGATGAGCTTAGCTCACTTCAACCAGGCATGAGCTTGGGCAATTTACATATAGTCAGCTTTATCGGTAAAGGTGCAATTGGTGAGGTTTACCTCGCGCAGCACGAAATGCTCGGAAAGGAGTTTGCGGTGAAAGTCATCCCCAAAGGCTTTTCTGGCGAGGACGGAGCCGAGGTCTTTAAGCAAGCAGCACGTATTCAGAATAAGCTCGATCACCCGAATATTCTCCGGATCGACGATCTTGGCGAGGAAGACATGTTCTATTGGTTACGCATGGAGCACATTGAGGGCGAAGTCACTGCGGACAAGGAACGCATCCGCACACTCGAAGATCTCATGCGCAGCAATAAAGGCCCGCTCAGCGAGGAGGAGGTTAATTACTACCTTTACTACCTGCTGCTCGGCCTCGACCACGCGCACTCGGTCGGCGTCATCCATGCAGACTTGAAGCCAGCTAATGTTCTGATCGCCGAAGAGGGTGTCAAAATCTCCGAGCTCGGCGTCACTGATTTGATCGGCCACGCGTGGGATGACTTTCACATACTGCGCAAAGACATCCGGCTAGAGCCGACCCCCTTCGATCCACTGCCAGGCTTTAGTCGCGCATTGCCGTCCCTGCTCAGCGCGTTTGAATATTATAGCCCAGAGCAGCGCGCCGGTAAGCGGCCCGATATAGCCAGTAATCTTTACTCCGTCGGTTTGATGACTTACCGTATGCTCACTGGTCGTCACAGCCTTTCGCTAGACTTGCCCACCAAGGCCGTCAACGGGATCAATCCCCGCTGGGACGCTTGGATTCAACAAGCCCTCGCTTACGACACAGAAGACCGTTTCCAGTCCGCTTCGGATATGCTCCATGCCATTCCCGGACTTGACGCTGGGGATGAGGTCGAAGATTCGCCTACCTCCGAGCAGGTCGCCAGTTAAGTTCAAAAAATTTAAACCAAAACTCTACAAAAATACTACTAACACACTAAAAGCCATGTCCATTCAACGTAAATTCAAGGTAACAACGTCTATCACACAATACATGTGGGCCTCCTCGCGTAGCGATGCGGAGAAGTTTCAAGAAGAACTGATAAAGAAGGGTAAGCTGGACGTCATGCGACACGGCGAAACCGAGGTGAAGTATTGCTTCGCTGGTGGTACAGACTTCGTCGAAGCACCCGAGGATATTTCACAAACACGCGATCCCATCCAAGAACCACGCCGTGGCGACTGGCTCGAGATTGAGCATGGCGAGGTGAAAGCCTGCGCGCTGGTGCGCCGCCTCACACGCCGCAAAGTCTACTACTATGAGGCGCTCTCCAATACCGAGCGCTCCGTCGACCGCGAGCGCTGGATTCAGTGGGCATCGCAACACCACATCCACCCATCCTACGATGGTGTGGTGCCCCCCTTCATTGTGGACGAAGCGGTGAAGGCCCACGAAGATCGCGGCATGCTAAATGGCTTTAATGCCACCCCAGATTCTTCACTCATACTTGAGATTCTCGATAAGTATGGTTATGTGCCTGACGACTATGAAGTTGAAAACGGCTACTGGGCAGAAATCTACATTGATCGCGCCATCTCTGAAAAGATACTCTCCAGCCAGGAGGAGCCCTCGCTCCGCACTGGCACAGACAGCGATCAAGAGTTTGGCGATTTTGCGGTGGGTTTCTCCGAAGAATTACCCACTATGGACGAGTTCGACTCTAAATTCTAAGGTTAGCTTCTGCCTTATTTAAAGCTATCTATTTCACTACGACCAAACGGTTTATTATGGCAAGAAAACTAGCATTTATCAATTACAAGGGTGGGGTGGGTAAAACCTCCCTTATCGTCAACGTAGCTGCCTGCCTCGCGCAACGCGGCAAACGAGTGTTGCTCTGCGATCTCGATACGCAGTCTAATTCTAGCATCTGGCTGCTGCGCATTGAACGCTGGAACCGCATCAACATGGAGAAACGGGGTTCGATCTACTCAATCTTTGATCCAAGCAATGAGCGCATCAAAGACATCATCGTCAAGGATGTGGTGCGTGATAACCAAGGGAATGCACAGCTGCCCGGCCTCGACCTACTGCCCACCACCTTCAACCTAATCGATATTGAGAACGAGTATAAAATCGACCCTCAAAACCCTCACTATCTCATCTTCAATGAGCAAATCCGTGAGATCGAGAAAGACTACGACTTCATTGTCTACGATTGCCCCCCCAATGTCCTGAACGCATCGCAGCTAGGTATCTTTAGCGCCGATGAACTCTACGTGCCCGCTAATCCTGATGCACTTTCGTTGATCGGTTTCACCTTAATGATTGAAAAGTTACTCTTGTTCTATCGCCGCTCGGCAGGCTTCCGCATGCCAGAAATGGGTAATTTTGCCCGTGTCTCTGGGGTGATTTTTAATTCGATCAAGGCCAACGTCGATATTGGGGTGCCTAAGATGCGCATGCAACTGCGGCTCAACCAATTCAAGAAACAGCGCCTTGTCTCAAACGAAGCAAAAATCTACGATTCCTGCGTGCGTGATGCCACCATCGTGCGGCGTGCTGTGACGCTGGGCTTGCCAGTATGCCTAGTCGAGAGCCGCGAAGTGGCCGAAGGCGTCGGCAAGGATTATAACGATTTGGCCGAGGAGATCCTAGCCCACAACGTCAACGAGCTTCACCAATCCGGCAGTAATAGTCCGGGTGCTAGTATGGCGAGCACTTCCTAGTTTTCTAGTTTTCTAGTTGCCTAGCTTCCTAGCTGCCTGTGATCATCGCCCAGTCTTCCAGTGGACAGATGATCGCAGATGATGATTAATTAAAAAAATTAGATGAACGACAACCCTATAGAAGAGAGCATCCTCAGCGAGATCGAGCAACTTTCTGCGCGTTGGGATAAAGCGGCGTACCGTGCTCAAGGTTCACCCTTTGAAGACCTGAGCGTATCTGCTTTGGCCAAAAACACAGGCACCCGCTTGTGGTCGCGCCCTGGAGGCAGGATTAAAGGTGATACGATTGGCCGTTACGTTTACTTGAGCTTCGAAGAGATACTTGAAATTGAAAAGCTAGACATTCGCGCGGCCAAGCATCTCTTAGAAATTTGCGAAGTCACCTTTCTATTTGAAGAAGAGTGCAACGATCTGGGCTCGTTTGAAGAAATTGACAACCAAGCCTACCATCAGCGTATGCGCTTCGTCGAAGAGTTTGGCTTGTATGAGGATTACCCCGTTGCCTTGGCCAATCTAGACTACGATTTGCGAGACTTATGCCAAGCCGAAGAGATTATTACTTTTGTGGACTTGATGGAGTTTCTCGACCGTTTGTCAGACAAAGCAATTATCGGTGGTAGCTACAGAAAATTGCAAAACGTTTTTGCCCATGGCGACGAAAAAGGCCTAACCAAATATTTCCCTTACCGGCTAGGGCACAGAGGATTCCACTTGCCTGAAGCACTCTCCTTCGTGCTCAATCGCATAAAGCAATATGAGTTGGATAAAGTTTCCGAGTATCATGAGCGCCGCCGCAAGCGCAACCGCCTCAGCAGCAAGCGCATGGAAATGCCAGATGTGGTCGAAAATCGGCTCATGCCCGAGATCATTAAGTGCATGCATTATTTTTGTAAACGCCAGCCACGCTTACTCATACGCTTGCACGATTCGGCTTACCTTTGCCGCGAGTTGATGTTTCTCAACGATCCACAGACAGAAAGTGTGCTACATTGGCTCATCCACTTAACGCTTGGTATTTTCCGTCCGCGGCACGAGGCTATGATTGATGAAGAAATCAAGACATTGTCTAGTCTGCAAGATCATGTCTTGTTGAAAGATCTCAGCGATCTGCTGAAAGAGGAAGAAGCGGGGTAACATCCTAGCTTGCGCTTACCGCCTCAGTGCATTGCTTAAACAGGTATGGATATAGAGCTTCTTAAAAGTGATTTAGAGCGGATTACCGGGCAGCGCAGCATTGCAAGCGGTGAAACCATGCGTGATGTATTGGCACGCCTTGATGTGATGGGGCAGCACCCACTCGCGCCCGAAAGGATGAAACACTACCTGAGCCAGCGCAGCTATGTAAAAGCCCTCGCGTGGCTGGAAGACCCCACCACGCCGCACCATCCATGAGTGCGCGTAAGAAGAGCAAAGTATCGACTGAGGGAGGTGATTCTTTTGGAGCGAATGCTTTTACCGGAGCTTTTGCCGGACTCAGCACCACCGGCTTACCCGCAGGCGAGTTGAAGCCACGCGCTGCCGCAGCGCCTAGCGCGAAGAAAGCTGGCAAAAAAAAATCTAACGGACGCGTTGAAGTGCGCCGCGAAAAAGCGGGGCGCGGCGGTAAGACCGTGACGACTCTCAAAGAATTCCCCAGCCACATCCCACTCAAAACTTTGGAAGCGATGACATTCGATCTAAAGAAAACTTGCGCCTGCGGCGGCACCCTAAAAGGGCGTGTGATTGAGTTGCAAGGAGATGTCCGCGACCGCGTCTGCACCGAGCTCAAAGCACGCCACTACCAAGCTGTCCAAGCAGGCGGGTGACTTGGACAACTTGGGTGAAAGTGCTCAGCTAACTTACTTTTTCTTAGCTGCTTCGCGCTCGCGAGCTTCCTTGATCACATCTTCGGCGACGTTCTTAGGCGTCGAGGCATAGTGGGAGAACTCCATGGAAAATTGGCCACGACCAGAGGTCATCGTGCGCAGAGCACCGATGTAACCAAACATTTCGGAGAGGGGCGCGTCGGCTTTAATACGGACGCCGCCATTGTTGGTCGGCTCTTGCGTCTTAATCATACCGCGCCGGCGATTCAAGTCACCGATGACGTCGCCCATTTTGTCATCCGTGCAGAAGACATCGAGCTTCATGATGGGCTCGAGGATTTGCGGGCCAGCTAGCGGCAGCGATTGACGATAGGCTGCACGTGCGGCGGTCTCGAAGGCCACTGCGGAGGAGTCCACTGCGTGGAAAGCGCCATCTGTGAGCGTGACCTTGAAGTCTAGGCAAGGATAGCCGGCGAGGACGCCGCGCTCTTTGGAGGTTTTAAAGCCTTTTTCGACGGCTGGCCAAAACTCGCGAGGTACGTTACCACCAACCACTTTGGACTCAAATTGGAAGCCTTCGCCTGGTTCGAGAGGTTCGAGTGTGTATTGAATCTTGGCGAACTGGCCGGAACCACCTGATTGCTTCTTGTGGGTGTAGCTGTCTTCGAGGGTCTTGGTGATGCTCTCGCGGTAGGCGACTTGTGGCTTACCGATGATAGCTTCCACGCCGTAAGTGCGTTTAAGGATGTCGACCTTGATGTCCAAGTGCAGCTCGCCCATGCCCTTGAGAATAGTCTCGCCGGAGTCTTCGTCTGTTTCGACGATGAAGGTCGGGTCTTCCGCAACCATCTTGCCGATGGCAGTGCTCATCTTTTCGGCGTTCGCTTGATCCTTGGGCTTAATAGCGATGGAGATAACTGGTTGAGGGAATACCATGGGCTCAAGCGTAGCAGGATGGGCAGGGTCGCAAAGGGTGTGCCCTGTTTGCACGGACTTCATACCAAGCAGGGCGACGATGTCGCCAGCTTGGGCGGAACCGACTTCGTTGCGCTCGTTGGCGTGCATCTCAATGATACGGCCGATGCGCTCTGTCTTACCAGTAAAGGTGTTGAGCACATTAGTGCCTTTTGCGATTTTGCCAGAATAGAGGCGAGTGAAAGTCAGCGCGCCGTATTTATCATCCATGATCTTGAAGGCAAGTGCGCGCAGTGGCTTATTGACGTCAACGATGGCAAACTCGCCCGTTTCTTCGCCCTCGGCATTCACTATAGGTTGTGGCTTCACTTCGGTGGGCGAAGGTAGGTAGTCGACGACGCCGTCGAGTATGTTTTGCACACCCTTGTTCTTAAAGGAGGAACCGCAGTAAGTGGGGAAGAACTCAAGGTTAATAGTACCCTTGCGGATACACTTTTTGAGCACTTCGAGGGAAGGCTCGTTGCCTTCGAGATAAGCTTCCATCGCCTCGTCGTCTTGCTCGACAGCAGTCTCGATCAGCATGGCGCGGTATTCTTCGACCTGATCGACCATGTCGGCAGGCACCGCTTGCTTGGTGTAATTGAGTGGATCACCAGTCTCATCCCATACCCAAGCAACGCGCGTGAGGAGATCGACGACGCCCTTGAGGCCGCTCTCGGTGCCGATGGGTAGTACCATAACAAGCGGCTTTGCGCCGAGGATATCTTTAACTTGTTTAACAACTTTGAAGAAATCGGCTCCGATGCGGTCGAGTTTGTTGACGTAGATCAGACGCGCGACTTCAGAGTCGTTGGCGTAGCGCCAGTTGGTTTCGGACTGAGGCTCGACCCCGCCGGAACCACAGAATACACCGATGCCACCATCCAGCACCTTGAGCGAACGGTAAACTTCCACTGTAAAGTCGACGTGCCCGGGTGTGTCGATGATGTTGAAGCGGTAGGGCGCGTCGGCCTCCTGCTGTTCTGAACCAGGCCAGAAGCAAGTCGTAGCGGCAGACTGAATCGTGATGCCGCGCTCTTGTTCTTGCTCCATAAAGTCAGTGGTCGCGGCACCATCGTGCACTTCACCCAATTTATGGATCTTACCAGTGAGCTTCAAAATACGCTCGGTTGTCGTTGTTTTTCCAGCATCGACGTGGGCGAAGATACCAATGTTTCTGTATTTTGATAGGTCGGTCATGATCGTATCGTATGTGTTTTAAGAGTCTATTTGCGTGTGGTTTAGAAAGAAGACAGTTGTCTCTGCGTGAGCCTTGAATTTCCAAAAAAGAGGCGGAGACTAGGCGTGATCTAGCAGACTGCAAGGCCAGAAACAGTAGTTATTTTTGAATTTCGGCAAATGCCCAGTCGAGCCATGGTAGTAGCGCTTCTATGTCGGCGGTTTCGACCGTCGCGCCGCCCCAGATGCGAAGGCCGTCGGGTGCATCGCGATAGCTGCCGAAATCGTAGCCGACGCCTTCTTGATCGAGTAGGCTCACCAGTTGCTTGGCCTTGGCGGTCTGCGCCTCAGCGGGCAGTGCACGATACCAGTCGGCTGTGATTTTGAGGCAGATCGATGTGTTGGAAATGGTGGCAGGATCGACGGCGAGGAACTCGATCCAGTCGGTCTTGGCCACCCAGTCGGCGATCGCTTGCAGATTGGCATCGGAGCGTTTGATGAGAGCGGACAGGCCGCCGATGCTTTCTGCCCAGCGCAGGCCGTCGACCGCGTCTTCCACGCAGAGCATGGAGATGGTGTTGATGGTGGCACCTCTGAAAATGTCAGCGATCAGCTTGCCGCCCTTGGTCATGCGGAAGATCTTCGGTAGTGGCCATGCGGGCGTGTAGCTTTCGAGGCGCTCGATGGCGCGCGGGCTTAGCACGATCATACCGTGTGCGCCTTCACCACCCATTACCTTTTGCCATGACCAAGTAACGACATCTAGCTTAGTGAAATCGATATCCATCGCGAAGACGGCCGAGGTGGCGTCGCAGATGGTCAAGCCCTTGCGCTCATCGGGTATCCAATCGAGATTGGGCACTTTCACGCCGGAGGTGGTGCCATTGTAGGTAAAGACTACGTCGTTATCGCAATTGACCTTGGAAAAATCGGGCAAGAGACCGTAGTCCGCTTGGTGGTTGGTCACGCCTTCGAGCTTGAGCTGCTTGACCGCATCGGTGACCCAATCAGCGCCGAACGATTCCCAAGCACACATCTCCACGCCGCGCTCGCCCAGCAGGGACCACATTGCCATTTCCACGGCACCGGTATCGGAGGCTGGTACAATCCCACACACGTAGCCTGCGGGCAGGCCGAGAATGGAGGCCGACTTGTCGATGACTTCCGCGATGCGCGCCTTGGCAGGCTTGGCGCGGTGTGAGCGGCCTACAAGCGCGTCCTTGAGCGCGTCGAGCGACCAACCGGGACGCTTACAGCAGGGGCCGGATGAGAAAAATGGGCGATTTGGCTTTGTGAGTGGTTTCATGATGAAAAAGTGGCGGATGTTAGGCGTTGATCAACAGATGTCGAGATTCCGTTTTGGGCACAGATATAGAAAAGATAAAATGGATTTGTAAGCTCGGGCGCACACGCAGCCTTCGACCAGTCGGCAGTCCTCGGCCTGATTCGTGGCTATATCCAGTCGGCAAGATGCCTGTGCTACGATTTTTTCCTTAGCCAGTCGTCCGCAGGCCGCTGGCGATGGCGTTGACGACGCGCAGTAGGTGCTCGGTGGTTGCTGTATCCACTGTTTCCATACTGCGGGTCTGGCGTAGCAGCTTGATCTGCTGGCGGTGAAGGTGGGTGAGGGGCGCTTCGCGCTTTTTGATGGTCTCGTAGAAGCGTGGGCGACGCTCAGTGAGCGGACGTTTGAAGAGCTTGCCTAGGTGGCGCACAGTACGGGCGCGCTCGTCGAGTATTTGCGTGAGCAGGCGCTCGCGCACATCTTCTTCTTTGACCAGCTCGGCGTAGGTGCGCATCCAACCTTCGTCGGAGCTGGCGATGCTGCTCTCTACATTATAAAAAACGTAGCGCAGCAGGGCGGTGCTTTGCAGGCTTTGTTGAAAGGCTTCGTAAGCGGCTTCGCCGGTGGCTTCGAGGGCGTCGAGCGCACTGCCGACACCGTACCACCCGGGTACGTAGAAGCGGGATTGATTCCAGCTAAAGACCCAGGGGATGGCGCGTAGATCGTCGAGCGTAGCTTGTCCGGTGCGGCGTGAGGGGCGGGAGCCGATGCGGCTCTGCTCGATGGCGTCGATGGGCGTGGCTTGGCGGTAGAAGGTCATAAAACCGGGTGCATCGAGTAGGGCGCGGTAGGCTTTGCGCGAGTGCTTGACGATGACATCCATGGTATCGCTGAGTGTATCGGGCAGAGGGTGCTTGGTGGCGAGAAGTTGCGCGCCGAGGCTGCCGGCGATCAGCCACTCTAAATTGGCGGTGGCGGTCGAGGGGGTGTTATATTTTTGGGCGATGACTTCGCCTTGCTCCGTCACACGTAGGCCGGCATCGAGTGATTTTTCGGGCAGGGCTTCGAGGAAACGGTGGGTGGGGCCAGCGCCGCGGCCGATGGTGCCGCCGCGCCCGTGGAAGAAGGTGGTTTTTATGCCGTGCTTGAGGCCGACTGCGACGAGATTACGCTGGGCGTTGAACAGCACCCACTGGCTGGCGAGGATGCCAGTATCTTTATTACTATCGCTGTAGCCGAGCATGATCATGAAGTGCGCGGCCTCTGGGGTGCCGAGCTTTAAGCTGCGGCGGGTGCAGGGGTGCGCCAAGAAGGCATCGGAGATGGCGGGGCCGCTTTCTAGATCCTCGTATGTTTCGTAGAGGGGCACCACGGGTAAGATGCAGCGCAGGCCGCCGTCTTCTTGATGGGTGAGGCCGACTTCTTTGCCTAGCACATAGACGGTGAGTAGATCGCAGATATTACGCGTCATGCTGACGATCAATGCGCCGATGCCATCGGCACCGTATTGCTCGATGTGGGTGGCCACGGTGGCGAGTGCATCGCGCGCTTCGCTGGCCTCTTTGGGCAACACCATCGAGGCGTGCGTGAGTGGGCGGGGCGTGCTGAGTTCGCGATTGAGGAAGGAGAGCTTGTCTGCCTGCGACCAGTTGGCGAAGTCGGCAGCGCCTTCGATGCCGGCGGCCTCCATCATTTGGCCGAGCGCTTTTTCATAAAAGGCGCTGTTTTGGCGGATGTCGATGCGCGCGAGGTGTAGCCCGATGGTATCGACGAGGCGCAGCAGTGGGCGCACATAGAGCTTGGCCGTTAGGTTGGCCTTGG
>Ga0222653_1001331_pt1 | contig 12375 bp, 8 predicted proteins | sample AntAcemetagen419_FD_179856 | JGI IMG/M metagenome (GOLD analysis project Ga0222653, IMG submission 179856) | Saline water microbial communities from Ace Lake, Antarctica - #419 | ecosystem: Environmental > Aquatic > Non-marine Saline and Alkaline > Saline | place: Antarctica: Ace Lake | collected...
GGAGAAGAGGATCAACCCGCAAGAGAAGTCCTCCCGCTTCTCGGACGACTCTCTGCCACAGCGCAGGCGATGACCCTGGCCACTAAAACCCTACAGGAAAAAAGCCCGGAAGACGCGCTTGAACCTCAAGAAGAAGCCGCAGCCGCCCTCACCGAGTCACTCAATCTCGCCGCAGTTCAATTGATGCAACTCAACTTGCTACAGCAGCTCATTTATTTCGAACAGTCGGTAGCAAAAGCCAGCGAAGGCATGGCAGACGTGGTTGGTGGCCAGAACGACCTCATCGCCGCAACGCAGACCGCCGACGAGGATTCACTAGCTCCTTTGCTCGCTCCGCAGAAAAACCTTCTCGCATGCCTCACTGACATTGCACCCACCCTTGACCTCGTGGCCGCACGACTAGATGTCGGCACCCCTCTGGTCTTCGCCGCTTCAGATGTCGAAGACGCACTCCTCGCCATGGAAGATGGCGATGCCGAGGACGCGACCGAGATCCAGGAAATCGCCGTCGAGTCACTTGCCAAGGTTCAGACTCTCGTCGCAGAAATTTCAGTGCAAACCGGATATATTGCCGAGATCGTCGAATTCCTCCACGAAGCCCAGTCAGATGCCGCCGCACTCACCTTTCGCCAGCGTCAGCTTCGCGAAAATCCCGGAGCAGAAGACGCGCTGGCCCTCCAACAGGCACTCGCCTCGGAAACCGAAAAGCACGGCACCATTCTTACCGAAGTTGCCGGAACAATCGATTTCGAGCAACTCGATGAAAAGGTGAAGGAGAAACTCGGCGATATCGATCTCACAGTCGATTTCGGAGTTCCCTCAGCCCTCATGAAAGAAGCAGCACAGCTCATGCAAACCGGCCAGCCTGCAACTGAGCAGATGCTGGCTGCCGAAAAAGCACTGACCGCAAACTCGGAACAATTACTTATCATCATCACCATGCTCAACGGCCTACCCGCCATTTCCCTGACAAATGCCGACCCACCGGAGCTTCATCGCCTGATCGCCGCCCTCGACATCGCCAGCAAACACCGTCAGCTACTCCGCGCAACACAGGGCACCGCCGACAAGGAACTCCCCGAACTTTCCAGCGCCCAATCCAAGCTCGCAGAGGCCACTGCCAAACTTACCAAAATAGAAACCGCGGCGCCTGCCATTCACCCGCTGCTGGTTACCGCAAATACCCAAATGACCTCAATTCCTAGCGCACTCACCGCCTCCGACAAGGCCACTGCCGCCAGCGCCCAGAAGGCTGCCGACCAAACACTCCGCCACTTTATCCTCGAACAGGCTCTGATTCTGAATACCGCCATTCCCCCGTCTTCCAGCAGCGACGACGCCCCTCCCTCCGAGTCGGAAACCACTGACCTCTACGAATCCGACACCGTCGGCTTCGTGTCGGATTTCGTGAGTGGCGAGGCACCCAAGGACAAGGAATCCGAATGGGAAATTCTCGGCACCCGCAACCGCGCAGCACTTAACCAAAACTTCGCCCGCGAGCTTCCCCTCGAGTATCGGGCCACCTTGAAAAACTACTACGAAAGGGTCGCTAAATGAAATTTCTTACCACCATCCGTAAACACCACCGAATCGTTGCTGCCACCGGCCTGCTCTTCGCAGGCATGCTTCCGAACACACTCCACGCCCAGGACGAAGCCGCCGCAACCGCCCCCGAGCTCACCGAAGCCACCGACCTCGCCATCGAGCGGGGATTACAATACCTGATCAACTCCCAGAATACCAACGGTTCATGGACTTCGCCCGAAGGAAATTTCGATGTCGCAGGCACCTCTCTCGGACTCATGGCCTTCATGGTGAAAGGTCATTTCCCGGGCTTCGGCCGCCACGGCGCAGCACTCGACCGCGCCAAGGAATACCTGCTCAAACGAGCCGAGGAATCACCCAACGGATACCTGAACGGAATGTATGAACACGGTCTCTACACTCTCGCACTTTCCGAGCTGTGGGGAATGACCAATAACGTCGAAGACAACAAGAGAATTCAAATCGCCCTCCAGCGAGCCGTGGATGTGATCCTGCGAGCCCAGAGCCCGCTCGGTGGCTGGCGTTACCAGGCCCGCCCGGACGCTGGCCAGGATACCTCGGTCACCGCCATGGTTTTCGTCTCCCTCGCCTCCGCCCGCCAAGCCGGAATCCTCGTCCCAACGGAAACCATCGACCGCGTCGTCAGCTACCTGCGCGACCAGGTCTGGAACGAAAAATCCGGCGGCTTCGGCTACCAGGGCAACAACGGCGCAACCCTCGCCTGCACCGGCGGCGGTGCCTACGCAGCACAACTTTGTGGCATGCGCGAAACCGAATGGGTGCAAGCCGCCATCCGCTACCTTGAGAACAGCCCGAAAATTTTCAACCGCAAGGAAATCGGTTATTTCTATTACGCCCACTATTACGCCATGCAGGCCATGGTGCAGGCCGGCGACGAACACTATGCCAAGTGGTATCCCCAGATCCGCGATACACTTATCTCCCTCCAGAAACCAGACGGCTCATGGAATGAAGGCACCGCCGAAGAGCCGGAGAAATACCCTCACAAGACTCCCATGGCCATCATCATCCTCGGCACCCCTTACCGCTACATCCCCGTTTATCAACAATAGCGGACACTTGAAAGGGAACCCCGCGTTCGCTCCGTAAACTTATCTCCCTTGAAAGGAATTTTATGAAAAACTCACAAAGCCGCACTTCGATCATCCTGCTGATCGTAGCACTGTCACCCTTCGCAGCCGCTAAAAAACAAGAGGAAATCCCACTGACCCCGCGTGGCACGGAGTTACTCGGGAAATACACAAACGAGCTTGAGTCCCTGCGCGCTGAAGTTGTAGCGGAGCTGCCTTCTGTTGAAGAGGCGCAGAAAGCCCGTTTCCTCGAAATACGCGCGAAGTGGGACGGTCTCGCCACTGGCAATGACGATACGTCACCAGCCGAGAAGAAGGCTATGGACGAATTGCAGGAACAGACGCAGGCCGAGTCGCTTGAGGCAGCCACGGCATTACTCGACGATCTCTCCCCGGTCCTTTCCTCGGATGCGCTCGATCCAAAGCTGATGCGTATCGCCATCCTAACACATGGCACCCCGCGCGGGTTTGCCGAGTTCGCCCAGCAAGGGGTAAAGCAAGAAGAGCTGTTAGACCAACTCTTCGCCGATGAAGCGCTGATGCGCCAGATTCTTGAAGCAGGCGGTGCCAACGGAGGAGAATATGGTGAAATGATGGAAGTTTACACGGCCATACTCGCGAAGAGTGAGCGCGCCCAAGAGCGGGGGACGATTTTCCAAAGGCTCGCACTTGGCACCGCAATCCACATGCCTTGGATGGATGGAAAACCTGAAGCTGGCATCCACGGAATCGTCCATCGCACTCGCGATGATATCGAACAGGTCGCCCGTTACCTCCACTACGAAAATGCTTACCTCGACGGTGAACTGGACGCCGCGTTTCCAGACTTCAATACCTGGGAGTGCCGTTTCATTACCAACTCCGAATACAGCAACGAGGATCTCGCCTGGATGCGCCAGATGATGCGCACCTACCGCCCCGATCAGATCACCACCGACGATGAAAAATGGCGCTACGTCCGCATTATCAAAGATGACGTTCCTTACACCAGCACCACGCACGATCCTTCGATTGGCACACCGGCGCAGGAGCACATCGCCCTTGGCGGCATCTGCGGACGGAGGGCTTTCCTTGGTCGCCTCTCGACCCGCGCCTTCGGCATCCCGACTCGCGCTTCTACCCAAACAGGACACGCCGCAATGAGCCGCTGGACGCCGGACGGCTGGGTCGTTGTCCTGGGCGCTTGGTGGTCGATGGCATGGTGCGGCCCCCAGGGTGGGCTTGATTTCCTTCTCGATTCACAAGCCCGCGAGTTCGAAGACGAATACCAGCTCGTCCGCCGCGCTCAGTGGCTTGGCGATGCATTCGGTGAAGAGGACGTGAGTATCCGTAACCTGGGCAAAGGTGGCGGATTCTGGGACGGCCTCGCATTTGTGAAAAAGCAACTCATCGTCAAGAAAGCCGAAGTCGAGGCGCTCGAACTGGTCGGCGGCATGAAGCTCGGAGAATCGGACGAACTGATCGGCGACGAAGAAGGCGAGGACATTGAAATCCCAGATATCGAAAAAGAAATCAAAGTCGCGGACGATGGCACCATCACCGTGCCAGCGGTCGCCTGTTACTCGCCGCGCAAGAGCTCGGATCGCATCCTTTTTCTCAAAAGTTGGGATGAGGGATATCAACTCCACTACAGCCGGCTCGGCCAGCGCCCGGAGCTTTTCAAATACCGCATCGAAGTCCCTGCGGACGGCGAATATGAACTCACCGCAGAGACCGCCACGGTCTCACAAAACCTGGAGCTCCTCGTCCGTATAAACCGCGACGACCCCGCACCATTCGCCATCCCCTACACCAAAGGGCATTGGCAGAAGTCGAAGCCGATGAAGTTGAAACTCTCGGAGGGACGCAACACGATCAGCGTCACCGCCCGCACGCCCAATCGTGGCGCGAGCATCAAGAACTGGCAGCTCAAGCCAGTGAAGTAGCCGGCATAGTCGTCCGTGCCTTTCCAGAATCAAACTGTTCATGAGAAAGAAATCCACCATACCTCGCGCATTATTCTTGGGTGCCATATGCCTCACAACGTTCGGACATCTCAGCCCTGTGGCGTCCGCTCAGGGTGCCGAAGCCGCTGTCTCTAAGCAAACGATCGCCGAGCTCGACAAGGCGCTGATGACAGCAAAGGAAGGTTCATCGGAAGCACGCCAGCGGCTGGCCATACGCAGGGTGATCCGGGATGCGGAAAAGCTGGCTGACTCCGATGCAAACTCTCCGAGCCGCTTCCTCGCCCTTGAGTTTCTGTTCCGCGCCTATCAGCAACTCATCGCCCTCGATGACGACTCCGCGCACCGCAAAGCCCTCCTCGATACCGCCCGCGAACTGATCAAGGCACCCGACGAATTCGCCGGGCTGCGGCTTGAGGCCGATCTCCTTCTTTCGCAGGCCGATCTCGCGAAAAATGGTGCGAATGCCGAGGCTCGCGCGAATGCCCTGCGGCCTTTTATCGAGCGCTACGTCGACACACCAGTGGGTGCGAAGGTGCTGCGGCTCTCGATGGTCATGGCTCTGGAACTCGGTGACAACAGGCTCGTCACAGACCTTCAGGAAATGATCGAAGATCGTTTCGCGTCAGATGTCGACATGATCTCTTTCCAGCGTGACAAACTTGGCGGTCAGGTCTTCGGAGCACCATTCACCGGCACATTTAAGAGATCGGATGGTAAGATGCTCCGCTTCCCCATGGATGGCCTGGGGCGCTCGACCATGTTCATTTTCTGGTCGGGAAAAGACGGCGAAGAAACACTCCTGAAGGGACTTGCCGATGCATATTTAGAGAGAAAAGAGGAGCTGGCAGGTCGCCTTGAAATCATCAGCTTCAATCTCGACCAACTACCCGACGCAGGAGAGTCAATCATCCGTGGACTCGGTGTGGACTGGCAGGTATTGCACTTTCCCGATGGTAGGGAAAATCCGATCTACAACGCCTACGTCAGATCCGACCCACGGACTCTGACGATGAACCCGACGGGATACACCGCCCTCATCATGTCCGGATCAACCAGGAAAAAGGCAAATTCAGATGGTGAACCGGATTACGGGCGCATGTTTCACTCCACGCTTGCAAGGCAGTGGACGCAGCCCCGTTACGTTGAACAAATTTCCTCGCTGTTGGCAGGCGATTTTTTGGTTCTCGATCCAGATGGAGGCATTGACCCAACTCGACCTCCGGAGTTGAAAGCATTGAACAGCGACCGGAAACCTCTGGTTCGCACCGATGCCTCAGTGCCAGTTGAAACACTGAGCGCGATCCAGGATCGATTCGTCCCGCCGCCCCTTCGCTACCGTCTAACCCATACGGAGGCACGCACCAGCTACTCGGAAGCCATCGCACTCTGCCGCATGGCCATCGCCGACAACCCGGACGCACCGGATCTCTGGATCGTCCGCAATCGTCTGATGGTCGCCCTGCTCGGGCTTTGGAAGACAGACGCCGATCTGGGCAAACTTGAGGCGGCCATCGCCGAGGCAAAAACCGCGCTCGCAGCCGGATTCCCGGAGGGTTGCGATGTCATCGCCCGATTCTGTCTTTCCCGCGAAGCCCTGCGCCAGCCAGAAGCGGATTCCCGCGCTATCATCAATGCAATGGTGGCGGATTCCACTGGTGATTCGGTTTCCGGACAGGCGCTCGCCGCCGCTGCCTTGCTCTCGCTCGAAGTCGCTGATCGCAAGCGCTTCGAGGATTACCGCGCGATGATCATCAAGGATCACACGGAAACTCCGATGATGTGGACTTTCAGCTCCTTCCTACTTGATCGCTATCACAGCTACTGGCTGTTTCAGGTTCCTTTCACCGCCGGCTGGTCATACGGCCGTAGAGAGAACTATTACACCAACCTCGGAGAGGCCGAAGAAGCCCGTCGCATGCTGAATACGGAGCTTCAAGCCGTAGATGGTAAGACTCTGCGTATCCCGGAAGATCTGGATAGCGAGTATACCATGATCTATTTCGCCAATCCGGCACCGTGGAGCAATGAACGGGATGATGGTTTGCCGCCATCGCCAGAACGCACCATAAAAAAACTCATGGATTTTGCGGCAGCCCGCCCAGACGGGGATGTGAAAATACTGCTAGCCAGTTTCGGCGAAGACCCCGCGGCAATGCATGCGGAACTACTTGCGAGCAGGAGCAATCTGGACTGCCCTGTATACTCCATCCCCGGCGGCATTACCAACCCTCTGGTGCATCGGCTCGGCATCCTATCTGAAGACAACAGCTTCAATAGCGTGTTGATCAAAAAGGACGGGCGCATCCTGTCCGTGGTTTCCGGTCTGGTCGGAAAGAGTGACAGCACCCTGGCCAAGGTAGTAACATCCCAAGATGAGGAGTTTGTGAATACCGCGTTGGAGAAAGGGGAAAACGAAAAGGCAAAGGAATACATCATGGCAATAGCTCCACCCTTCGATCCCGAAGCGGTCGATGAAAAGGGAAGGAAGCTCAAGAAACCGGAAATCAGCCTGCCCCACCTCCGCGCCCGCGCTAACGTTTACCTTGCACTCGGAGAGATCGACCTCGCGCTCGCGGATGCCGAGGAAGTCGTCCAGCGCCAAATCGGCACCGACGGCGGCATGAGCCTGCGCACCGATGAACTCGACGAGTCCGAGGCGCTGCGAGACAGAATTCTTCAAAAGCAGGAAGAAGCGAAGAGGTAGGCATTTCTGAAAGCCATTCTGCCTTGCTGCGTTTAAAAACGCACTGTTGCTCCGCGACTCAATCACGAGCCGGGCATTCGACAGCGCCTAGAAGTAGTCATCCACTTATATTTTGGATTGATACAACTTCTTGACAAGATCCAGAATGGAGAGAGTCTCGCTTCAAGTGATTTCTCACAGTGACCTTCTTCGTAGAAACGGTGTCGCGGTAACCGCGCAGCGCCTGGCTGTTCTTCGTGCAGTTGCAGGCCGACCTCATGCCACAGCAGATGATATCGCCGAAGATGTCCGCACGGAGATCGGCACGATTTCCCGACAAGCGGTTTACAACGTTCTCGGCGTGCTGACCGAGAAACTTCTCATCCGTCGCATCCAGCCTGCTGGTTCTGCCGCCCGCTACGAGAATCGCACGGGAGACAATCACCACCATCTCGTTTGCCGCGACTGTGGGAAAACGGTTGATATCGATTGCACTGTCGGAAAGGCTCCTTGCCTGACCCCAGCCGATCACTCCGGTTTCCTCATCGACGAGGCCGAAGTGGTTTACTGGGGTATCTGTCCGGATTGCCTCCAAAAAGACAAACCTGCTGAATCCCTTTCTTAAATTTTTTAAGCGAAATCCACCGAACATAACCACCCAACCAAACGCACAGCAATACCATGTCAGAACCAAAATGCCCATTCGGCCACACCACCGCCTCCACCGGTGGCGCGAACACCAATCAGGAATGGTGGCCCAATCGCCTCAAGACCGAACTCCTCAGCCAGCACTCAACAAAGTCCGACCCGCTCGGCGGCGACTTCGACTACGCCCAGGAATTCAAATCCTTGGATTATGAGGGCCTGAAACAAGATCTCGCTGCGTTAATGACCGATTCGCAAGATTGGTGGCCCGCAGACTTCGGGCACTACGGAGGCTTCTTCATCCGCATGACATGGCACAGCGCCGGAACCTATCGCACCGGTGATGGCCGTGGTGGCGGCGGTCGCGGTCAGCAACGCTTCGCTCCCCTGAACAGTTGGCCGGATAACGGCAACCTCGACAAAGCACGCCGCCTGCTCTGGCCTATCAAACAGAAATACGGCCAGAAAATTTCATGGGCGGACCTGATGATTCTCGCCGGAAACGTCGCCCTCGAAACGATGGGCTTTAAAACCTTTGGCTTTGCCGGGGGTCGCGAGGATGTCTGGGAACCTGACCAGGATGTTTACTGGGGCCGCGAGACCGAATGGCTCGCCACCAGTGAAAAAAACAACAGCCGCTATAGCGGCGAACGCGACCTCGAAAATCCTCTCGCTGCTGTGCAGATGGGCCTCATCTACGTGAACCCGGAAGGCCCCGACGGCAACCCGGATCCATTGCTCGCTGCTCATGACATCCGCGAAACTTTTGCCCGCATGGCCATGAACGACGAGGAAACCGTCGCCCTCATCGCGGGTGGCCACACGTTCGGTAAAACCCACGGCGCGGGTCCGGCGGATAACGTCGGCCCCGATCCCGAAGCAGCCCCAATCGAGGAGCAGGGCTTCGGCTGGGCCAACAGCTATGGCTCCGGCAAAGGCGGCGATGCGATCACCAGCGGCCTTGAGGTCACTTGGACCCAGTCTCCCACACAATGGACCAACTACTATTTCGAGAACCTTTTCAAATACGAATGGGAACTCACCAAGAGCCCGGCGGGAGCAAACCAGTGGGTCGCAAAAGACGCGGAAGAGATCGTTCCAGACGCACATGATTCTTCTAAAAAACACAGGCCGACAATGCTTACCACCGACCTCTCGCTGCGGTTTGACCCGGCCTACGAAAAGATCTCACGCCGGTTCCTTGAGAATCCGGATGAGTTTGCCGACGCGTTTGCCCGCGCTTGGTTCAAGCTTACACACCGCGATATGGGACCGAAGTCACGCTACCTTGGTCCGGAAATTCCGGAAGAGGACCTTATCTGGCAGGATCCCATCCCCGCCGCCGATCACGCGATCATCGATGCCGCAGACATCTCTGCACTGAAAGCAAAAGCGCTCGATTCCGGACTCACCATTTCGCAACTCGTATCCACCGCCTGGGCCTCGGCCTCGACCTTCCGTGGCTCCGACAAGCGTGGCGGTGCGAATGGTGCACGCATCCGTTTCGCACCCCAAAAAGACTGGGAGGTAAACCAACCTTCGCAACTGGCACACGTTCTCGAAGTCCTCGAAGCGGTGCAAAGCGAGTTCAACGCCGCGCAGTCCGACGGTAAAAGAGTCTCGCTCGCGGATCTCATCGTTCTGGGCGGTTGTGCCGGTATCGAGAAAGCCGCCAAGAACGCAGGCCACGAAGTCACTGTCCCCTTCACTCCGGGCCGCACGGATGCGTCGGAGGATCAGACGGATGCCGAGGCTTTCGAGCCACTTGAGCCATACGCCGATGGTTTCCGCAACTACCTCAAGGGCAAATACACGGTCCCTGCCGAAGCACTATTGATCGACAAGGCGCAGCTATTAACCCTCACAGCACCTGAAATGACTGCCCTTATTGGCGGCATGAGAGCGCTTGATACCAACGCCGATGGCGAGCCATACGGCGTTTTCACAGACGAACCCGAAAAGCTGACCAACGATTTCTTCGTGAACCTCCTCGATATGGCGACGGAGTGGAAAGAAGCATCTCCTTGCGGCAACGCCTTCATGGGGGTCGACCGTGTGTCTGGTCAACCAAAGTGGGGCGCAACCCGCGTCGACCTCGTCTTCGGATCAAACTCCGTCCTCCGCTCCCTCGCGGAAGTCTACGCCTGCTCAGACAGCGAAGGAAAGTTCGTCCGGGACTTCGTCGCCGCATGGGCCAAAGTCATGGAACTCGATCGTTTCGACCTTAAAGCCTGATCCTTGGGAACGAAAGTTCTTCACAACGGAGGAGCGATTCCAATCGCTCCTCCGCCTTTTTTGTTTAGCGATTCGCCCGCCTCTTGAACTCCAGAACGTAATCCGTCAGCCCGGTAGGTTCCTTATCGGGCAAAACCTCGTGTCCGGGAATTCCGCCTCACAGAAACAGTGATCAAAATAGGGAACTGAAAGATATTCTCTACCGAAACTACTTGCGACGACAGCTAGCCACGTTATTCTAAAATCACTATGAGTGCTACAAAAGCTATCGAAAATATTCAACAATCTTCAGTCGATTCCATCGCGACGAAACTCAACCAAGTGGTCGCGGAATCTTATGGCCTGTTAGGGCAACTTCACCTCGCTCACTGGAATGTGGAGGGTACCGATTTCCTCAACCTTCACCAGATGTTCCAAACTCAGTATGAGGAGCTATTCGTTGCCATTGATGACATCGCTGAGCGAATTCGTGCCTTGGGAAAATATGCTGAAGGTGGAATTGGCCGACTTTCAGAAATGAGTACAGTGAATGAAGCGCCCTCCGCTTCTGCTTCCACAGCTAAAGATTTTGTCTCCTGCGTCCTCATGGCAAATGAAGTGGTAATAGAAGCCGCTGTAAAGGCTCGGAAGGTCGCCGCTGAAGCAGGCGATGCGGAAACAGAGGATCTGCTTATCGGTAGAATCAAGGAGCATCAGAAATCTGTTTGGTTCCTGAACAGCTATCTGAAGTAAAACTATTTGAGTTCTTTGAATTCACCAAAGTCCTTTGCTTTGCAAAGGACTTTTTTTGTGTTCGCGACGCGCCCGCACTTGCTGCAATAGAATTGCGGGTCACGAATCAGCTCGAATAGCCGACCGGGATTGCTCTCGATTTCCTTCCTTGAAAAATCACAGATCGTCTTTGCCATAGCTTTATTGTATTTTACTGAGATTGGTTCGCAATAATATTTGACGACTTCTTGAAACGCGTGCAACTTCTCTCACGCCGATATGAAAACGAAAGTTCTCTCCTCAAAATTATCTGAAGACTCCGCTTTTTCGACACTTTATCCGCTTCTCGACTGGATTGATCGCGAATTGGTTGATACCTATCAGGTTGATCGTGGACGCGGCGGAAATACATTGCTTCAGTTGAGAAAAACTCTTTCCAAGAAACATCTTAACGCGGCTGTCGGCGGCTTTTACAGATTGCTTCCGAGATTGGAGCGGAATCACTTCCTGCTGAGTTACCGGATACGTAAGTGGATTTCTCTAAATTTCGAAGTTTCGGTTTCAGATCCTCTGGAGCGCGTCGAAACGGAGCTTATTTCGATTCAGGTCAAAGACAAAACCTTGATGGAACATCGAAACCGTTTCGTCAGGCAGGTAGATGCCCCCATCGAAGCTTATGACCTGCGAGTGCAGATCGTGGAGAAACGTATCGCGGTTCCTTTCGGCTTTCCTACGGCCAGTGCGTGAGATTTTTCAGCAGAGTCAGACGGCTTTCGATTTCTTCCCGGGTGATATGTGCGAGGCGGTTGGCGGAGAAGGCCTCGCAGGTGAAAGAGGCGACGACAGAACCGTAGACGACTGCTCTGCGGATATCATCGAAGGCAAACTCCGTTTTCCCGGTTGATGCGAGGTGTCCGGCGAGCGCGCCGAGGAATGAATCTCCCGCCCCGGTTGGATCGGCGACCTCGACCAAGGGGAAAGCCGCACAGCGGAACAGGTCGTATTGCGTTCCGGGAAGTGTGAACTCGGTAGCAGGCGAACCATCCGGATGCTTGGAAAACAACATCGCACCGAATTCGCCGAGTTTGATGATCACGCTACGAGGGCCTTTTTCCAGAAGCCGTTGACCTGCCACGATGAGGTTGGAGGTTTTGCAGAAATCTCTCGCTTCGGATTCATTGATCACCAGGAGGTCGATTTTCTTCAGCACCTCGTGGAGATCGTCATTCGCGATGGTGATCCAGAGATCCATGGTGTCCGCGGCGATAAAAGGTTTCTCCGCAGTGAGCTGATCTATCATTTGCAACTGGTTGAGCGGATGTACTAAAGGTCTGTCCCTTTGTTACAACCCCAAACGCAAACCGACGATCCACCACCCGCGAGATACAGTGGTAAATTGCAGGTTTCGTCTCCGAATCCTTCCAAGAAGCAATCCACCGCGCACGTCTCATACCCCTGTTCTATCTCCTGGAAACAGATTGGCAAGAGGTTTTCTTACTAAAGGTCTGTCCCTTTGTTA
>Ga0222653_1001349_pt1 | contig 12283 bp, 12 predicted proteins | sample AntAcemetagen419_FD_179856 | JGI IMG/M metagenome (GOLD analysis project Ga0222653, IMG submission 179856) | Saline water microbial communities from Ace Lake, Antarctica - #419 | ecosystem: Environmental > Aquatic > Non-marine Saline and Alkaline > Saline | place: Antarctica: Ace Lake...
CTTGGTTTATCGGTACACGTACCCACACCTGCCAAATTGGCACCTAACCGAAACGTGAGCCTAATCTCAAGATTCTCAAGATCAGGAAATTTTCCCGATCTTGAGATTTTTTTTTTTTTTTTTTTAATTCTCAAAATTGGGAAAGTTTCTCAATTCTGAGAATGGAGTGGGGGTAGGGTTTTACCTCCCCCTAGGGGTAGGGTTTTCCGGGGGCGTAGGGGCGGGGGGGTCCACGACGGATACCACCCCCCACCCTTCAAATGTCCAATCCGCCCCATTATTTCAAATGTCCAACGCCCCTCTTTAATCCCAACCTCTGTCGTTTCTTAATAATCGCCCAGAGGCCAATCATCTCGCCACATTCGCTAAGAATCTCTTGTTGAGCTTGTTTGTCAGACTTGCTCTGACGAATAAGCTCAACCATTTTCTCAGTATATTTAACATTCACGGCGTATAATCCTATAGACGCTTCGCGTCAAGATAAATCTTGGAAAGTATCAAAAAAAATGAAACATTTAACTACAGCAACTGGCGTCGCGACAGCATCTGTGGAGCTTGCTCCATCTATTATAGCAGATTTTGAATCTGAGGTGGTCGAAAAGTCAATTGCGGAGCTTATTTATGCAGGAACAAGCGATTCTGGATGTGATACAGCGACTGAAAACTCGGAAGTTCTCCTTCATGTCAAGCGAGGATGTTGCTCAGGAGGCGTGGGTGATTGCGAACGAGGTTGTGAAGAAGTGGGACGGGATTCGCCCGATTGAGAACTTCCTGATGCACTCTATTAGCCGCCGACTCATTAGTCTGAGCAGAAACTACTACCGCAACGAGAATAAGCGTGAGGTGATAGACTTTCGTTCTCTAGTAGAGGACCGTCCCTTCACTCCTGAGGAGCGAATAGAGGACGAGGTCGACCTCGTCCTCTCAACCCTCCCACCGCCTTTACGCCGAGATTTCCTTAGGCTGGCTAACGGCGTGATTTTAGCAAATACCCGCAAAGACGCTGTATATCTTGCTGTAAAGGAGATTCTCAATGACGACTAAACGAGGCGGTCGCATGTCCAAGAAGGAATGGGAATATATCGACGCTAACGCGGGACAAAAGGATTCCGAGATAATTGCTAAGGATTTGAATAGGACGGTTGCTACGATCGACCAATACATAAAAAAGATGGGTATTGCCGAGAAGCAGGTCGAGTACGACCTCAAGCAAAAGCCTTGCTGGAAGGAGCTTCGTACCCAATTCACTCCTGACGAACTTGAGACATTTCTTTCTCAGTGGAAGCAGATGATCGGCCAGTTTCGCCGAGACGTATTACCTACTGAAGAGATGCAGATAATTGACACAATCAAATTAGAGGTCTTGATGAACCGTGCCCTACGGGAGCAAATGGACATCATCAAGAGCCTCAAGGTAATAGAGACCATTTTAGAGACTGAGGAAGCTCTAGATCCTGAAATAAGGGATCGTGAGCTGTGCTCGTCGCTGAACAAGCAAGTTGCTTCGCTTCGCTCAGCAAAGGTCGCTATCGCGACGGACTATAAGGATCTACAGACGAAAAAAGCGGCAATGTTTAAGGACTTAAAGGCAACGAGAGCGGCCCGAGTCCAAAAACTGGAGAACAACAAGCAGACATTCTCTGGGCTTATCCGACAGTTGATGACCGACCCTGATTTCTTTGAAGAGCAGGGTCACCAGATGGAGCTATTAAGAGAAGCTGCCGCTTCCGCGAAGCGACAGATGGGATCGCTTCACAAGTATGCCGACGGAATGATCGATAGGCCACTATTATCCTGTGACACTGTCGGGGATGGTGATGACTAAGCTCTTCGAGTACGTAATATCTAACTATGGCACCATATCACTAATTGTCGTCACTACGATTGGCCTTTTAGCGAAATTCCGAAAGAAGATCAGAAATGCAATTCGCTCTATTAATCTCAGCAATTCTTTTTACGGCAAGTCTGACTCTCCAGCAGAGGAAATATTTAGACTCTTTGAGGACATTAGAAGGCTCGAAATTAGGGCCCAATTGGTCGAAAGAGAGCTTGAAATTGGCATTTTCATCGCCGGAGTCGACGGTCAGTGGGAATTCTCGAACGAAAGACTCGGGAAGCTGCTCGGAGACTCAAGGGATCTGGTTGGACTCGGATGGTTGTCATCAGTCGTACTCGGTCAGCGAGATCGGGTTCTCAGAAATTGGAAAAAGTCAATAGCCAACCAGACCCCCTACGAAGACTCTTACACGATAGAGAACGATAGGGACGGTACTACATTTCAAGTCACAGCCAAGGCCGTGGCGGCTTCCCGTAACGGGGTAGTGGAGTGTTATGTCGGGTACCTAACGATCGAGGAGGACTAATGGCAACAATAATTAGGGACACAAGAGAACAGCACGGATTTGCCTTTCTGGGGCACTCAGTAATAGACAAGAAGTTGAACGCCGGAGACTACGCCCTAGATGGCGATGAGTCGGGCGTGGTTATCGAAAGAAAGGCCTCTCTCGCAGAGTTGTACGGGAACCTGTCGACCCAATCTAAAAAGGCCCGATTTTATCGAGAGCTTGATTTGTTGACCCATTGCCGATCGGCCATAATTTTATGCGAGTTCCCAAAATCCCTGACCTATACATTCCCCAAGGATAGCGGAATTCCTGTAGGTCGCCATAAGTACATAAAGATAGGCTCTAAATACCTAAGGAGGCTGCTTCATGAGGTCAACGAAATAGTGCCCATAGTCTACTGTGTAGACCGTGCTGAGGCTGAGAGAATGACTACTTTTCTTTTACTTGGTGCCGCCAATGATATCACAACATGATTTTGACGTTTCAATCGAAAATCGGCTAATTTACCTATTCAATGACGATGGAGACGACGGGTCGATTTCTCCTAAAACCGCAGTCAGGTTCATCAAGAACCTAGACATATTAGAGTCGAGTTCTTCTGAGCCAATAACAGTCAAACTTATAACCTCCTATGGAGGCGACTGGTGGTCTGGGTTGGCCATCTACTCGGCAATCAAAAATAGTCCCTGTTATATCACAGCGATCGGCTACGGAAGTGTCTGCTCCGCATCCACAATAATACTACAGGCAGCCGACACTCGCCTACTAGTAAGGCATACGGACTTCATGTTTCATGGAGGATCGGTCAGTCTTGACCAGTCAGCCCTGTCCGCCAAAGCCACTATCAGAAATAGTGAACGAGGCACAAAAACAATGCTTGATATTTACGCCGATCGATGTCAGTACGGACCGTTTTTTTCGGAACGCGGATATTCCTTGGCCAAAGTTCGAGGATATCTAAATACGAAGATGAAGAACGTTGGCGATGTATGGCTCACGTGTGATGAGGCCGTAGAGATGGGTTTCGTGGATGGGATCATTTAAGGAAAACAAGGATGCAGCTTAACCAAGTCTTTCATGGCGATTGCTTAGATGTCATGACTGACATCCCAGACAATTCTGTGGATATGATCTTATGTGATTTGCCTTACGGAATCACGGCTAGGAACAAATGGGACATTGTAATTCCGTTTGAGCCATTGTGGGAACAATACCTCCGTGTGACCAAAAAAAACGCCGCTATCGTGCTGACAGCAGTTCAACCTTTTGCCAGTCGGCTTATTTTGAGCAATGAGGCGATGTTTAGGTATGACCTAGTTTGGAAGAAGAACACGAAGTCAGGCTTCCTGAACGCCAAAAAGATGCCTCTGAGGTCGCATGAGCAGATACTTGTGTTCTATCAGAAGCTTCCTATCTACAATCCTCAAAAGACGACAGGACACAAGCTTACTAGTCATCGAATTAACAATTCCGATTATGGCAACAACTATGGAAAGACTAAAAAGGGTATTTCGTGTGGCGGAAATACAGACCGGTATCCAGAATCCATCATTTACTATCCTTCCGTGCCCCATAATATCAAAGACAAGGTCCATCCCACGCAAAAGCCAGTGGGGCTTTTTGAATACCTGATTAAAACCTACACTGATGAGGGAATGACGGTTTTGGATAATTGTGCGGGAGCATGTACAACAGCGATAGCCTGCAACAATTTAGGTCGCAATTGGATCTGTATAGAGAAAGAACAGGAATACTACGATGCAGGCATCAAGCGAATTCAAAGCGGGCAACCGGCTAAACCTATCTGCTCCACGGAATCAGTAAAAGAAAGGGGCACCTATGGGGTGCCCGGCTGAACCCATCCGCTACGCGGAATCAGTAAAAGAAAGGGGCATGTTTCTATACCCCTAAGAATTTGGTTTGCTCAACAACGGACACATACTCCTCTTTTTTACTGAGCGACGTCAGTCGCCGAGCATTGTGTGTCGTAGACACATAAGCACATCCCTGTTAATTGGGTCTGGAATCTTAAGAATATAGAGAGAATCTGAGCAACGCCGGTATCGGGCTTGTTTAGGCAACATTTGGCTTTTGATCAAGAAATACTTTCTCAAAAACATTGGCAATAAAATTATTTTCATAATTCTGAGATAAAATAAAAAATGGTGCTTTCACTTCTCTCATCTGGACAACATACATTATTTGTAGAGAATGCTTAATGCTTAGAATTCCAAAAACCCATAAGAAGATTAAGGCTGTGCGGCAAACACAGGATACTCTCTTTTACTGAGCGACGTCAGTCGCCGAGCATTGTGTGTCGTAGACACATAGGTTTGGAATGCTAAGCATAGGTAGATTAGCACGTATTAGGTAAAGAGCAGTACTATAATGTTATGGACATTTACTGAGCGGCGTCAGTCGCCGAGCATATAGACTTTTTTTTACTGAAATACGAAAATGGGAATCGACAAGAAAACGCTCAAAGAGCTAAACAACGCTTGGCTAACGAAGTATATCAAGCCTGAGGATATACCCAACTTTAACCCATTATCGATTCTCTGTGAGGATAGCGACGACAACTTCCAGAATAAGTTGACTTGGTTGTTGGTACAGCCGGAGTACTTCTCTTTCCTGTGTAAGCACGTCTTCAATGTAGAGCTATTGCCTTTTCAGGCGGTCATGCTTCAAGAGCTATGGAATCGGAAATTTCCGATGATGATAGCGACTCGTGGTTTTGGCAAACTCTTGAAGACTGACGAAAAGATCCGTATACGCAATGGTTGGACCACCATGGGATTGGTTGCTGTTGGCGACTACGTATACGGAGGAGATGGGAACCTTACTCAGGTAACGGCCAAAACGGACTTACAGACGGACGTCAATATGTTCCGTATCGATTTTGAGGACGGTCGGTTCATAGAGTGCTGCGAGGACCATCAGTGGAGGGTCTACGACAAGCGGTGGGTTGTAATGTCTACAAAGGACATGTTCTCAAAATACGAGGATGGTAGGTTCGCCATACCCGCATCTGGACCGCTCTCCCAAGAGACAATTCCGGTAGAGGAATCAGCGATCAACGTTGCTAGGTCTCGCGGACTTCACGGCGGTAGAGATAAGATCTTCATCACAAGCATGAAGCCATCAGGAAAGTCGGACGGCTATTGCATAACCGTGGACAATGAGGACAGCACCTACATAACAAAAGACTACCTAGTCACCCATAATAGCTGGCTGTTAGGTCTCTACTCTCTCGTCAGGGCATTGCTTATGCCAGACCGTAAAATCATCGTGGCTGGTGCCGCATTCCGTCAGTCGCGATTTGTGCACGAGTACATGGAGACTATCTGGAAGAACGCTCCGGTACTAAGGGACTTGTGCGATCAGGACAGCGGCCCATTCAGATCTCCAGATATGTGCCGGATGATTATTAACGGGTCTACGGTAACTGCTATTCCGATTGGTAACGGGGACAAGATTCGAGGGTATCGTGCCCAAGACTTGTTAGTAGAAGAATACGCATCCCACAACAAGGACATTTTCGATACGGTTTTGGCCGGATTCGGTAACGTCTCCGCAGCACCAGCGGAAAAAGTCCGTAGGATGGCCTCCGAGGAAATGGCCAAAGAAAGAGGTATCAGCCTATCGTCTCTTGGATCAGGCAATCCTCTAGTCATGGGGAATCAGATTGTTCTGTGCGGAACGGCGTATTACGAGTTTAATCACTTCGCCAGCGACTGGAAGAGATATAAGGCAATTATCGAATCTCGTGGTAATGTCGGGGTTCTCGAAGAGATATTCGGAGGAAACATCCCAGAAGGTTTTAATTGGAGGGACTACTCAATAATCAGAATCCCTTACGAGATACTTCCGAAGGGATTCATGGATGAGGGTAACGTGGCCCGGTCTAAAGCGTCTGTCCACTCAGGAATCTTCCAGATGGAGTATAACGCGGTGTTCTGCTCGGACTCCAATGGGTTCTTCAAGCGGTCCCTTATTGAGTCCTGCGTAGCCGACGGTGATGCATTACTTAAGGGTAGCCCCGACTTGAAGTACATAATGGCTATCGACCCCGCTTCGGAAATCGACAACTTCTCCATAATCATCCTAGAGATGCACGCCAGCCATCGTAGGATCGTACATTGCTGGACCACCACACGCAAATCTCACATCCAGCGAGTCGCATCAAAATTAACCAGTGAGGATAACTTTTACTCTTATTGTGGTCGCAAAATTCGCGAACTCATGCAGTCATTCAACATCGTCCACATAGCATTAGACTCTCAGGGTGGAGGAATAGCCGTAAGCGAAGCCCTACACGAATCCTCCAACCTCAAACCCGGCGAGGTCCCAATCTGGCCGGTGATAGGAGATAAGTCAAAGCCATCTGATGACCTCGCCGGCCTACATATTTTAGAAATGGTCAATTTCGCCTCTTCAGAGTGGATGATGGATGCGAATCACGGACTCCGAAAGGACTTTGAGGATAAAACCACTCTCTTCCCAAGATTCGATCCTGTGATCTTAGGACTCTCGGCGGAACAGGACCGTATCAACAATAAGTTGTACGACACCCTAGAAGACTGCGTTATGGAGATTGAGGAACTCAAGACTGAGTTATCTCTAATCGAAATTACAAGAACTCCCTCAGGTCGAGAACATTGGTCGACTCCCGATACGAAGGTCGGTAAAAAGAAGGGCAAGATGCGTAAGGACCGTTACTCAGCCCTGATCATGGCCAACTACTCGGCTCGTAGATTCTCCATAGTTAAAGAAGCAGCGTATCAGCCATACGGAGGGTTCTCCGCGATACAGACAGGTAAAAAAGAGGAGGTCAGCTACACGGGTCCGGCTTGGTTTACCAACGGAATCAAGGGAGTCTACTAATAACCGGAGCTAATCCTCCCGGTTTGCGTATCTACAATTAGAACAATCGTATTGTTATCGTATTGGAATAACTAATGGATGATTACTCGACTCCAGAACTCATAAAGGCTTACGGCGGGGAGATGTCCTCCACGGCCAGTAGCAGGCAGTGGCTGAATATAGAGCCAAATATTTCCGTGCGGGACTCCTTTTCCGAGAGGGACTACTATCACTTTCGTCCGGGCGAATCGGTTAACGACTCTAACTTCCTGAAGAAGTCGGCTGATGCCTATCGGTCGGTCGGTCTGATCAAGAATATTATTGACCTCATGGGGGATTTCGCATCTCAGGGAGTAAGGATTTCCCATGAAAATAAATCTATCGAGAAATTCTATCAACGCTGGTGGGAAAAGGTCAAGGGTGATGAGCGAACGGAGCGATTTGCGAATCAATTATACCGACTAGGTAATGTCCCGGTGTATAGGGCATTCGGCAAAATCTCCAAAAAGGATAGCAAGGTCTCCATACCGTTCAAGTACGAGATTCTAAATCCCACCAGTATGGAAGCCCACGGAGAGAATTCCGTGTTTGGGGATACCCGATCGTACAACTTAAAGATCTCTGTAGCCACAAGAAAGCATATCCTAAAAACTGGCAAGGGGGTAACCCCAGAAGTACTTAATTCGTTAAAGGGCGGTGCCATTTCGATCCCCCTAGACATGAATAGGCTGAGTCTTTTCTTTTATAAGAAAGACGACTGGCAGATTTGGGCCGATCCTTTAATCCAGCCAATTCTTGACGATATCACTATGCTGGAGAAGATGAAGTTGGCGGACATGGCCGCCTTAGACGGAGCCGTGTCCAGTATTAGACTCTGGAGAATTGGTAGCCTAGACCACAAGATCACGCCTAACAAAGGTGCGATAGATCGACTGCGTAGTATCCTAGCCGCTAACGTTGGCGGGGGAACCATGGATTTGGTGTGGGGGCCTGAAATTGACTTCAAAGAGTCTAATACACAGATCTACAAATTTCTAGGTAGTGAGAAATACGGTCCCGTACTCAACTCAATCTACGGAGGTGCGGGAATTCCGCAAACCCTCACGGGCAGTTCCGGTGGTGGGTTCTCGGACAATTTTCTATCGCTCAAAACTCTAATTGAAAAACTGGAGTATGGTCGGGACATAATCACTTCATTCTGGAGAGAAGAGTTTGAGCTTGTCGCTAAGGCCATGGGTTTTTCTTCACCAGCCGAGCTTAAGTTCGACCAGATGATTCTGTCTGATGAAGCAGCGGAGAAGAATCTATGGATTCAGCTATCCGATCGAGGGATTATCTCTACCGAGACACTACGTCAAAGATTCGGTGAGTCTGACCTCATCGAGGAATCTAGGATCAAGACCGAATCAGGTAAAAGAAAGAAGGGCATTATTCCTCAGAAAGCAGACCCATATCATAATGGTAACACTGAGTCTGAATATGTAAAACTCGCACTAGGGAAAGACACTCTGAGCATAGAGGACGTTACCGATTATAAAGCGAGGGTGCCACCGGCGGTCAAGACGGTCAGGGGTGGCAACACTAAAAAACAGTCGGGCGAGAATGGAAGGCCCCCTTTTAAGACGGATACTCAGACTAGGAAGAGCCGACGTGTACTACCAAGAAGCAAAGCGAACCTCTCTACTACGGCATTATGGGCTTATGATACCCAGAAAAAAATAGCACACTCCCTAAACCCTATTTTTCTTCATCAGTACGGTAAGGCCACGCTCCGCGAGCTAAGTAAGAAAGAGCAGGACGAGTTAGAACTCATTAAATACTCTGTGCTTTGTAACATCGCCGAATTTTCTGAAATAACGGATGAGGTAATTCTGTTAGCAATGGAGGCTGACCATCGACCAGTAGATACATCTTCTTTTTACCGGTCCTTCCTAGATAGAAATGGCCGACAGCCAAGCATTGAGGAAACACGCCAAATTTATTGTTTGGCCTACTCCTGTAGTAGAAACTGAGAAAAAGTATAAAAAATAGACAAAAAAGCGTACATACTAATGAGGTACATATATGAACCATGTTTACGCAGCCGAAATTGAAGACTCTCTCGAAGAGATGATGAAGGACAACTGTGTCGCTTTTCTTTGTGAGATTGTTGAAGCCGGTGAAACTACAGAGGCGGACATAGCCATTGCGGCTATTAACGCTCCAGTACTACAAGAAGACCTGTACGGCCTCCAGTCCATCCTAGTATCGGCGGGGTGGAATAAAAACGACGACGTTTTTTCAGCATTAGATCTTTGGAATTCCCGAAACACGCCAGTAGACAAGCCGCTTAACTATATGCACGATGGTACCGACATCATCGGGCACATGACAAAATCGGCTGCTATGGACGAGGCGGGCAATATCCTTTCAGATGATACGGCAGAATGCGATGTCCCTGAAAAACTCGATCTAGTAACCCATGCCGTCATCTATAAGACATGGATCGATAAAGACCAAAGGAAGAGAGTACTTTCTTTTATTGCAGACATTGATGCTAATAAATACTCTGTTTCGATGGAGTGCGTATTTCGTGATTTCGATTACGCGATCATCGGTCCTGATGGTGCACAGTCCGTTGTTGCTCGTGATGAGGGTAGTGCGTTTCTAACGAAGTACCTTCGAGCATATGGTGGCTCTGGTAAATACCAAGGCCACAAGATTGGTCGGATGCTTAGGTCTCTTTATTTTACTGGAAAGGGCCTAGTAGACAAACCTGCCAATATAAGAAGTGTAATTTTGCAGAAGGGATCTGATACGTTCAGTCCTCAATTTACGTTAACAGCAATGGAGCTAAAAATGCCCGAAGACAACGAACTAGAAACGGCTAAGGCTAGTGTCGTTAGTTTGAGTGCTGATCTGGAAGCTAGTGCTTCAGAGCTTAAGACACTTGAACAAAAAATCTCTGATCTGGAAGTGACTATCGCCACTTTAGGCTCAGAGAAAATCACACTATTCGAAGAATTGGCTGCTATTGCTCTTGCAACTAAAGTTGCTAGTCGCAAAGCAGCATTGAAAAATGCCGGAGCGTCTGAGGATAAAATCTCCGACATCATGGCACAATTTGCGGACGCCTCGGAAGAAATGTTCTCCGTCGTTGTTGCACTTGTTCCAGATCCGGTGGTTGAGGTTGAGGTTAAGGTTGAGGTCGAAGCAGTAGCCGAAGAAGCAGAGGCAAGCGATCTTGACTCTGTCGAGGTCGAGGAAGAAGCGGTATCCGTCGCAGACGAAACCATTGATAAAATTGCGATCGCAAGTGCTCATTTTCGTAGTACTTTCGAAACAACTAAAAAACTAAAGCAGGGGGTATAAACCATGGGTCTTCTTGGCGATCGATACGAACTCGATACTGACATTTCATTCTTCATGAATGAAACCGCTACGCGAGGCGTCGTTGTTTCTGTAAGCACGGCTGGCTCTGGTGCCGCTATGGACAATGGCAGTGCTCTATGCACAGTCAAATCCAATCCATCAGGAGCTTATCCATTAGGCTTCTTGATGAACGATATGGTTAATCTTGACCTGACTCGTCAGCACCTTAATTATTACAAGAACGAGGTTCAGCAGGGTTCTAAAGTCACGATTCTTCGTAAGGGCTTTGTCGTTACCGATCAGGTAACTGGTACCCCAACAGCGGGTTCAGATGCGTATTTGCATTCTGGTGGATCAGTTAGCTCTACTCAGATGTCTGGTGCTGTTAAAGTAGGCCAGTTCCTGTCAACCAAAAACGCTGATGGCTTCGCCAAAGTCAGCATCAACCTATAATAGGAGATATTAATGAGTTTCAAGCGACCCGATCCTGTATTCCTTGATATGCTCCGACGAGCGGGTTCTACGAACCCAGCCGTAGCAGCACAGGGACAGGACGAATTGGCAATCGCCATTCAGACTCCTCTCCGAGAGGGTGTTTTGTCTGGCGATATTGTTTCCGGTATTTTTGAGGCGGTTCCTACAGATGGCACATCTGCGGAATACCCAATGGACCTTCTGAGCCCCGGCGACGAAGTCAACCACGTAGCCTATACGAATCCCGGTCATGGACGTGTGCCTGAACGATCAGTTGAGGCTGACTACATTCAGATCCACACTTATCCAATCACGAACTCTATCGACTTTTTGAGCCGATTCGCTCGCGATGCTAAGTATGACGTAACAAACCGAGCTGTCAAAGTGATGGAAGCCGGCTTTGTTAAGAAAATGAACAACGATGGTTGGCATACTGTGCTAGCTGCCGGTGTTGACCGCAATATCCTTGTGTATGATGCAGATGCTGCTGCTGGACAGTTCACAAAGCGATTTTTGTCTCTGATGAAAACCGTTATGCGACGTAACTCTGGCGGCAATAGTGCTTCGACAGGTCGTGGACGATTGACGGATGTTTATCTGTCTCCAGAAGCACTCGAAGAAATTCGAAACTGGGGCGTTGATATCGTTGACGAAACAACTCGTCGAGAAATCTACGTCAGTACGGATGACGGTCTTATCACACGAATCTTTGGCGTAGATCTTCATGCTTTGGATGAGCTTGGCGAAAATCAAGAATACCAACAGTACTACACATCACAGTTGAGCGGCGTCCTTGGACCTGCTGCGGATACTGAGTTGATTGTTGGTTTGGATTTGGCGGCTGGCGACTCGTTCATCATGCCAGTTCGAGAAGAAGTTGTTATTCATCCAGATCCTTCTATGCACCGAAAGCAGAGAGTTGGATTTTACGGCTTTGCCGAAATGGGCTTCGGAGCACTTGACACACGTCGTGTGCTTTTGGGGTCCGCGTAAGCAAAAGAACACAATGAATGCGGGGGGTAAAAACCTCCGCATTTTTTGTTCCCAGCGGCAATTGGCTAAACCTATCTGCTACGCGGCATCAGTAAAAGTTTCTATACCCCTAAGGAGTTCGTTTGTTTAACAACGGACACATGCTCCTCTTTTTTACTGAGCGACGTCAGTCGCCGAGCATTGTGTGTCGTAGACACACTAAGAATATACGGATAATTTGAGCAATGCCGGTATCGGGCTTGTTTGGGCAACATTCG
>Ga0222653_1001350_pt1 | contig 12281 bp, 8 predicted proteins | sample AntAcemetagen419_FD_179856 | JGI IMG/M metagenome (GOLD analysis project Ga0222653, IMG submission 179856) | Saline water microbial communities from Ace Lake, Antarctica - #419 | ecosystem: Environmental > Aquatic > Non-marine Saline and Alkaline > Saline | place: Antarctica: Ace Lake | collected...
TATAAAAAATGACGATGCTTTAATTAAAATGGCGGGTATTATTCAACGTGCTATGAATACTAGAATGGCCGATGGTGATGAATTATTATCTGATGAAGATAAAGAAATGCTATTCAGCTCACTCCAAGAATTAGATACTAAAATTGAAGAAATTAAAGTAGAAGAGGTAAAAGATGCCAGTTAATAGTCAAGCACCTACTTTAGGAAATACTTTTATAGGACAAGGTTCATCTACTTCCCCTACAATAGGGAGTGGCAGAATGTTTCCTGTAAGAGTAACTGATATTTCTTTAAGTTCATCTACCCACCCACAATCCCTATTCCAAGTAACTAAAGGTTGGTCAGGTATTGGTTCTATAAGGTTTGAACCTTTAAATGAAGGAGGTATTCCTAAAGAATTTCCTCAAGGTAATATTGCTTTACCCTTAGATACTAATTTTAAAAAACTACCCTTAATTAATGAAGTAGTTTTTATTATAGCAGGCCCCTCTACTCGTATACTAGAAGAAGGAAATATCGATGCTATAGATTTTTATTATATAAATTCTGTTTCATTATGGAATAGTAATCATACAAATGCTTTACCCTCCTTAGGTTTCAATCAGTCTTCTACTACAGATAATGTTTCAGTAAACGATGTAGATAAAGGAATTGAAAATAATACTAACGATAAGGTAGAAGAACTTTCTTTAGGTAAAACCTTTCAAGAAAATGGTAGAATAAAAAATCTATACCCTAATGAAGGAGATGTTATTATAGAAGGTAGATTTGGTAATTCAATACGTTTTGGATCTACAGCTAAACAACCTGATAGTAGTAAAGAAGTTCAATCACCTTGGAGTACTGAAGGTCAAAATGGCTTACCTATTACTATAATTAGAAATGGTCAAAGTAAAGCAGATTTAAATTTTAATAACTGGTTTCCAATATATGAAGATATACAAGGTGATGATTCATCTATATATATGACATCAGGGCAAACTATACCTATTATGTTAGGTTCAACTAATTTTGCCTCATTTGGGGTAGATGCTCTCCCTGCGGCTAATACAACTAAATTACTACAAAACACCCCTGTAGATAACCCATTAGCTTCAAATAAGGAATCCGATAATACTGGAACACCTTTTGATATAGTAAACATAGAACCAGAATTACCAGAACCAGATGGCATATAAACCCGAATTTCCCTATAGAGGGAAGCAGATTATAATAGATTCCGATAGAGTTTTACTAAATTCTAAAAAGGATGCTACCTTTATTGTTGGTAGTAAAGCTGTTGGTATATCATCAGGAGGTACTATTAATTTAGATAGTACGGGGGATTGTATAATAAATTCACCTAATATTAAATTAGGATTAATTGCTAAACACCCTCTAGTAAAGGGGGATTTGTTACAAAATGCCTTACTTGAATATCTAACTCTTGTAAATGAAATTGTAGCTGAAAATTTATCTACAGCAGTAGATTCAGAAGGAGCATCTCTTACAAAAGTTCAATTAGCGGGGGATGGTTTAAAACAAGCTACCTCATCATTTATTAAAGGGTTAGGGGACATAGTCTCAAAAAATAATTTTACTCAATAATGGCTGGAATATTAAAACAAACAATAATTAAAACCTTTAATACCCTAGGTACTTTTGCTAAGGGAATTCAAGAAAAATCTTTAGTTCTTGTATATGGTGCCCCTATTGAAGTTAATATTGAGATTGATTTTACTGACAAAAATTCTATAGAAGAATATTTTAAAAAACTCCCTAAAATAACCCAAAGTCCAAGTTTAACTACTGTAAATAGGACTTTAAAAATTATAAACACTTATGATGTTTGTAATCCTTTAGAAGGTGCTATAAATATAGTAGCTCAAAATTTAATGAGTGGAGCTCAAGGAAAAATAAATGAAGTTATAAATGCCTTTAGGAGCACTAATATTGTAGACAGCCCACAACTCAGAGAAGCATTAGTTCCGGTCACTTTTGACTTAAAAACAGGAGAAGAAGTAATATCAATGACTTTCCAAACTACTAACAAGGTATCCTTGGTTGTTGCCTTTACAGGAGACGAAATAACAAATAAACCTAACATAATATCTAGAGGGTCTTATGTTACCCTTACTCAAACTGACGATCCTAAATCTAAATCCTTTTACATGAGAGGCTCAGTAGATAGATTTTTTGAAGTTAATGACCCCCTCCCAGGAATAGAATATATAATAAATGTGGATAGTATGGGACCTTCATCAGAACCCCCATATGAGAGAGATCAAAAAGGTAACTTAATTAAAGATTCTACAGGTCAACCAATACCCCAACAGTTTGTTCTTTGGCAGATAGAATCTGAATCTAAATTAACAGGTGATTCCCGTGAATTAGCAAAAGAATTAAATTCTTTAACTAATACTTTAAGGGAACTAGGAGTATCTGATTTAATTAGTGTGATCTCTACTTTTCCTAATTCGGGAAATTTTAGGAAAACGTTACAAGACGTAGAAAAGATAATAAATATTGTAGCACTACCCGCCGAAAATGTAGCAAATGTTACTGGTACGATAGCCCAAACCTTAGATGGTGGACTTACAACGGAGGAAACTATACTAAGAGTAAGAATTCTTAGAGATTTTTATCAAAAATTACTTCCCTATACTAACCTTTCGTTTTTAATAACTAATGTATTTAAAAAACAGGTAGAAGATATAAATAGTGTCTTAAGGGATGCGATCCCCTATAATGATTTAGCCAATGTAGTAAAATATGTATCTTTACAAACCCGAAATGTTTTAGGAATTATAAATGTAATATTATTAGGCCTTAAAGTTATTAATTCCATTATTAGAACCGTTATGGTTGTATTAAAGGTAGTTAAAGTTATTATTAAAATAATTAAAAAACTTATTAAATTTATCCCCGCAACATGGAGCACAATAGGAAGCATCCAAACTGTATCATCTGTAATAAAAAGTTGGGAAGAAGGGGTAGACAAGGCTTTATCTCAACTTAAAGAAGCTAGTTTAGTAGTAACTAACCTAATGGGGGCTTTAGCTTTAGTTAGAAGAGAACTCTTAGTTACCTTATCGGAATTAGCAAAATTTGCCCGTAAGCTAGAAAGTTGTGATAAACTAGACTCTAGCCTATCATCGGCAATGTTAGAAGCTAACAGAAATACCTTTTGGGCACTTAAAAATTTAATAGAAGGTGCTCCTCAAGCAGAAAATATTGGTGTTCGTAGTAAAAAAGGGGAAGAGGCTTTAGAAAGTGGCTACACCACATTTGTAACAGATGAAAATGGAAATATTATACCTCTCCCGGATTCGGTTTTTGGTTACGATGAGTTTGGAAATATAATTTTTATAGGTAACTTAACTTCTTTATCTACAGGAGTTAGTTTTGAAGATACAGCAGGTCAAAACCTTAGAAATAATTTAGAATTTTATACCTTTAATAAATTTAAAAACTCCCAACAACCCCTAATAGATCTTGCGAGACAGGTATTTATTGATAACCAAAAAGTAGCAGATCCTGAAGATAGATTTGGAAATTTTCAAGAAATTTACTTAGGGTATACTATTAAAATACAAGAAGAAATACCCCTCCAATCTACTTCAAAAACATTAATTAGAAGAAGAGGATTAGCCTTAGATTCAAATGGAAAAATAGTAACCTCTACCAATCTAACCTTTTCGGATAACTTAGCAAGTATAGTAGATGAAGTAAAATATAAATTAAGTAGAAACTTAGATCAAGGTCTTATAGGAATTAATACTACTGATAGAGGAAATAATGAAATTACGGATGGTGATGCTTTAAATGTTTCTGGTGATTTAGGAGCCAATCCTATAGGTATAAATAATGAAAAGGCCTCATCTAACAAAAGATCATCTAACAACATAGCAGGCCAACCTATAACCAGCATAAATGGTACTCCTATTAACCCAAATGAACCAACAAAATCCAGAATAGGTAACAACCCATTTATAAACGAAGATGTTGGAGATTCTTCCGCTACTGTTTTAAGTAACACCTCTTCTCCAAACAAAAATATTAGTTTAGGCAGTTTAATAAATCCCATTACAGATAGGGCTAATGAAGAAGATCCTGAACTATCCGCAGTTAGGGATATTTTTTCTACAATAGGATCAATAGACCCTATTCAAATATCTAAAATTTTAAGTAAACCTGGAAATGAAAACTTAACTGATGAAGAATTAGTTAGTAGTTTAAAAACATCCTTATTGTCTACACTTGATCCTAACCCTGATAAAGTAGAAGAGGTTAAAAAGAAAACTCAACAATGGTATGACGGTTTACAATCTCAAACTAAAATGGATTGGGAACAATTATTTTTACAAAATCAAGCCCGAAAGATCCCCGTTCCACCCTTCGAGATATTCTATGATAATGTAGAAAAAGAAGAATTACCTAAATGGATTAAATTTTTACTAAGGAATAGATATACTCAAACTGAAGTAGATTACGGAATTTCGCAAGATGAAATTAGAGACAAATATAAAATTGTTATTGGAGACGATGGTAAAGTAGAAATTAAATTAAGACCCGCATTTGGGAATAAAAATTAGCAAAATAAATATTTATAGACATGAAATTAGACGCCTTTAGAACAATTATTAGAGAGGAAGTAAGATTCGTGATTAAAGAGGAATTATCTTTGATTATGCAAACTCCTATTACTGAAACTAAGACAGTTAAAAAACCAGTTTTAGAACAAAAATCACAAAAACCTACATTTGCTGAAATGGTAAATGAGGAAATAATCAACCAACATCCTTCTCAACCTGTAAAATTAGAATCAACAGGAAACCCTATACTAGATATCCTAAATGAAACACAAGCCTCAGGTGAATGGAGAACTTTAAATGGAGGATATAATTCTACCCATGCTGCTGGATTCGCAGGGGGGATGCCTGCATCTACTACTAAAGTAGTAAATTCTGTAGAGGAAATGATGGTAGGAAAACAAGGAGCCCGTGATGTTACCCAAGTAGTAATAGATTCAGTACCCGATTTTTCAGGTGTAATGGGTAAATTAAAAGAACAAGGTAAAATATAATGGCATATATAGTAAGGAATGTTGATATTTTAGATCTTAACCCTAGTACGGGTGTAGGTATATCCCTACCATTTAATGGTCCTACGGGTATCAACACAACTTACACTACTAGAGAAGCTATAAAATCTAATCTTTTAAATTTTATTTTAACAGGTAAAAGAGAAAGAGTAATGAACCCGGCATTTGGATCTGGAATTCGTGATGTTATATTTGAACCTATGACGGATGATAGAATTGATCAAATTGAAAGCCTTATTTATGGGGGGGTCGAACAATATTTCCCTCAAGTTGTAATAGGGAGTTTAACTGTAGATTTATCACCTAATAATAATGCAATTGCTATATACTTAAAGTATTCGGTAGTTAATACAAATATTGAAGACGAACTTCAAATAAATATGAATAATGGCGGAGTCTAAACAAATACAATACCTAAATAAGGATTTTGATGGGTTCAAACAAAAACTTTTGGAGTTTGCACAAGTTTATTACCCAAACACCTACAACGACTTTTCGGAAACATCTGCAGGGCTTATGCTTATTGAGATGGCCTCTTATGTTGGTGACGTACTATCATTTTACACTGATAATCAAATTCAAGAAAATTTCTTACAATTTGCTAAACAAAGAAACAACTTACTTTCTCTAGCATATAACTCCGGATATTTCCCTCAAGTAACAAACGCTGCTACGGTTAATGTAGATATATATCAAACTATACCCGCTACAATTAATAGTGGTCTGATAACCCCAGATTTTAACTATGCAATGATAGTTGAAGAAGGATCACAAATCCAATCATCAAACAATACCTCTGTATTTTTCTACATAGAGGATAAAATAGATTTCACAATATCAGGAAGTGGAGATCCTACAGATATTTCTGTATATTCTTTAGATTCTAATAACCAACCCAACTTTTACTTACTTAAAAAGAAAGCTAAAGCAACAGCAGGTGATTTAAAAACAACCTCATTCACTTTTACTAACCCCGAAAGATTCTCTACAGTACAAATTGAAGATAATAACATAATTGAAATAATTAAAGTAACGGATAGTGATGGTAATAGGTGGTATAATGTACCTTATCTAGCTCAAGAAACCATTTTTGACCCCTCTACCAATATAGCCCAAAACAACCCTGAATTATATCAATATAATGAAACTACCCCTTATCTTTTAAAAATCAAAAAAGTACCTCGTAGATTCATACAACGATTTAAATCTAATAACACCTTAGAATTACAATTTGGACCTGGTATTTCATCTAACCCTGATGAAATTATTACCCCTAATTCAGATAATATAGGATTAGGATTACCTTATGGCCAGGATAAAATGACTACTTCCTGGGATCCATCTAACTTCCTATATACTAAAACTTATGGTTTAGCCCCTGCAAATACTACTTTAACAGTAGAATATTTAACAGGTGGGGGAGCTACATCTAATGTAGTAGCTCAATCCTTAACTATCTTATCCGGAGGGAATGTAACTTTTTTTGGGGATAATTTAGACCCAACTTTAGAATCAACAATTAGAAACTCTTTAGCATTTACAAACGACAAACCTGCTGTAGGTGGAGGGAACGGAGATACAAATGAAGACATTAGACTAAACGCTGCGGCACAATACCCTACCCAATTACGTACTGTAACTAAGGATGACTATGCGATCAGATCCTTATCTTTACCTTCAAAATATGGGGTTTTATCTAAGGTATATGTTACACAAGATAATTCTATATCTCCTAATACTCTAAACCCCGAAAGCTCGTATGATACAAATGCTTTATCATTATATGTGCTGTCAAGGGATAATAATAATAATTTAACTCTAGCAGATCCTGCTTTAAAAAGCAATCTAGCAAACTATTTAGGTGAATATAGAATGGTAACAGATGCTGTTACTATTAAAGATGCCTTTATTATAAACATTGGGGTTAATTTTGATGTTATAATTCAACCTAATTTTAACAATAGAGTAATATTAAATAATATTATTAATGCTTTAATAGTTTACTTTAATATAGATAATTGGCAAATCAATCAACCTATTCTATTAAATAACGTTCGTAATGTAATTGATAATATAGAAGGAGTTCAAACAGTTAAAAAATTAAATTTAGTAAACAAATCGGGAGTAGATAGCAACTATTCCGAATTTGCATATGATATTAAGGGGGCTACTATAAATGAGGTTTTATACCCATCATTAGACCCAAGTGTATTTGAATTAAAATTCCCTACTACAGACATACAAGGACGAGTAGTAACAAACTAATAAACAATGGCAGTATACAGAATATTTCCTGAAAAAGATGCTTTTATCTTATCCGACTACCCTGCACAAAACACAGGTAGAGATGAGGTATTAGAGGTTTCCAATATAAATGGTATAAACCAATTATCTTCGGCGGCTGGAGATTTACCTGCAGCTAGACGTTCATTAGTTCAATTCAAAACAACTGATATAAGCGACGTAATTATAAATAAAATAAGTGGTTCGGCGTTCCAAAGTAATTTAAATTTATACCTAGCATACGCTGAAAATGCACCACTAAATTATACTATCGAAGCATACGCCGTGACACAGTCATGGAATATGGGAACAGGAAGAATAAGCGATTCTCCTAAAACAACAGAGGGAGTGTCATGGAGTTGGAGACAAGAATCAGGTTCTGGGGCATGGACTTCAGAAGGTGGAGATTGGTTAACCAATATTTCAGGTTCACAAACATTTACTTATACAAGCAATAAAGATATTTCAATGGATGTTACTCCTATAGTTCAACTATGGAATAGTGGCTCAATTGATAATAACGGGTTTATAGTTAAGCTCGACGATAGTATAGAATTCTCATCTTCATACGTTGAAACTAGCTATTTCTCCATGGATACCCATACAATATACCCACCTAATTTAGAATTTAAGTGGGACGATTCATCATATTCTACTACATTGACTGCTGTAACTTCAAGTGATTTTGTTTTAAAATTAACAAATTTAAAATCTGAGTTTGAAGATTCAAGCATATATAATTTTAGATTAAAAGCAAGAGATACTTATCCAACTAGGGCATTTCAAACGTCGTCTGTATATTTGGATGCTAAAGCTATTCCTACATCTTCCTATTGGGGTTTAAAAGACCTTAAAACTGGAGAAATGGTGGTAGATTTTGACACCTCATACACAAAAATCTCTGCTGACAACGATAGTAACTATTTCACAGTTTATATGGATGGCTTAGAACCTGAAAGATATTATCAAGTGATGGTTAAAACTATAGTTGGAGGCGAAACCCTAGTAATTGAAGATAAAACAAACTATTTTAAAGTTGTAAGATAATGGCTAGACAAGAAGTAAAGCTAAATAAACAAGTATTTGGTAAGGTATCCTATCCTAAAGTTATTGATATAGAATTTACCCAACTGGTTAAGCCTGAAACAATACTCTCAGTGGAAGAACCAATGACAGTAGCTGAATTTTTCGCAGAGTATGATAGGCTATTTTTCGAAATCCCCCAAAGGGGAAACTTTGGAGCGCATGAAGAATTAATTAAAAGAAGTTCAAGTTATATAGGAGTAACAGGACAGTCTTCAGAAATTCAATCTTTATTAGATGAAATAAATGAACTTAGAAATCAATTATTATCATCACAACAAGAAATACTTAATTTGAGTACAAATATATAATATGGAGACAACTAGCATTACAAATAATCCTCCTGAAGAACTTATAAACCAAGATTATACTACCCAAGATACTACATTACTTAATGAGTATGAGGTAAGTAGGGATTTTGGGGCTGAACAGGATGTTGTTGAATACCATGTATTCTCCAATGCTAATTTACTTTTAAATTCAAATTATAATTATAAAGGATACCAAACCCAACTTACAACAAAAGATACTTCCTTATTTACTACTTTATATTTAGACCCTCAATTCGATTTAAATCAAGCAGGATATACTTTAGGGAAATATAATGTAGGGTATTTTTTCTATAGAACTCTATTTTTAAGCAACACTAATAGGAGGTTTTTTATAAAAGAAATATCCCAAGATAGAACTGAAATAAAAATTACAACTAACGACTTATCCTATGATGCGTTAGGTACATCTTATTTTAACTATATAGCTTCAAAACAAGGTAAAAGTTTTTACTCGGATCTACTTCTTAATTTTGGGGACAATCAAACCTTAATAGCAGTAAATACTTTATTAGATACTGCTAATACTACTGAACCTGGCATTTTTATTAAATTATATGAACCACTACCGGCTAAATATGATTTAAAAAATACATTATGGTGTGTTGAGGAAGTATCTGAACCAATATCATTTAATGTAGATATCCAATTTACGTCTGAAGATGTAGAAGAGAAAATTTATTTAAGAGGCCCAAATACTAATATTGAGCTAAACAATAAAACTAATGTACCAACTAGCTATTTAAATATAGCTAATATACTATCTACAGAACAAACCTCATCATACCAACAAGTAAAATCTTATTTAGAGGAAACTAGTGTTGAGATTAACATAGACCATACCGAATACTCAAATTTCGTCCATTTCTCCTCAGCTACTGAAAGGTTAGAAAATTTTAAATATAAATTAACTTTAATTCAAAACTACCAAAACGATATAAATTCGTTAAAAGGTATAGATGTTTTAACAGATAATACTTTTATATCTTCTTCTAAATCTACTATACAACAAAACATAAATACCCTAGTAGAGAAATTTGATAATTATGAATATTTCTTATATTTTAACTCAGGTTCAAAATCCTGGCCAAAATCAAATGATCTCCCCCCATATGACAATGTAGAGGTAAATGTAACTGCTTCATTAGAGTGGTTTGGTTCTGCTGCAGAGGATAGTGATTGGTATGGTGGTCAAATATTATCTGCCTCTTTCTACGATGCTGAAAATAGAGATTATATTTGGAATACTCTACCTTCATATGTTAAGGATGATGCTCAAAATCAAAACCTAGAGCTATTAGTAGCAATGCTAGGTCAACACTTTGACTATATATGGTCCTATTCTCAAGCTATTACTAGCCTAAAAGATGCAGACAATAGACCTGACTATGGTATATCTAAAGATATGGTAGCGGATTCACTTCGTTCTTTAGGAATCAAGCTATATACTAGTAATAGAACTAATGAAGATATTTTCTCTGCTATTTTAGGAATCTCACCTTCTGGGTCACTTGTACCGGATACAGGATCTTTAAGAGTAGAAAACTACATATCAGCATCAAACGAAGCCATATCCTACGATGATGTCAATAAAGAAGTATACAAACGTATAAATCATAACTTACCTTACCTACTTAAGGCTAAGGGTTCATATAGGGGTTTAAGAGCTCTTTTAAACTGTTTCGGTATATCTGACACAATTTTAAGAATAAACGAGTATGGGGGTAATAGAAAAAATACAAGAGAAGTAAACCAATATTTCGAACACTTTGTTTATAATCTAGATACAAGAGGTTCAAGCTCTGTAGAAGTACCTTGGTTACCAACTTTAATGCCTATTGTTCCTGATTATTGGGAAGAAATAGACCAAGACTGGAACAACATCGAAGGGTGGTGGAATGGTGTTTTAGCTGAAGATCAAGTACCTGATACAGTTGAATTTAGATTTAAAACTAAAGGTATACCTTCCGCAAGTCATTATACTCAATCCCTATTTCAAGTAAATAATAGCGATTCTTCCTCACAATTTGGGGTACAATTGTTATATCCTTTTTCCTCTAACTCAGCTTTACCAGGTACACAATATGATGTGTATGGTGAATTAAGATTTATACTCTCTGGTTCCCAAGGATATGCTTCTACAGATCCTATCTACTTACCATTTTTTAGTGGTAGCTGGTGGAATCTAAAATTAAATAGAGGGATAATAGGTTTAAATTTAAATCAAACAGGGTCCGATCAATCCTACGAACTAATTGTAAAAAATACAAATTTAGATGATAGTAAGGACCGTTACATCCAATACCAAGCCTCACAAAGTTTATCTATAGATGGAGCTACTTCATCTTCATATAATAATTCTTGGAATAACTACACATTCTCCTCAGGTAATCTAGATTTATATGGTTATTTAGGTGGTGCTAGTAGTAGTAACGTTATAGCTCAAGATGGGATAATATTTGATGGTTACTACCAAGAGTTTAGATATTGGATTTCAAATCTATCTCAATCTACATTTGACCAACACGTTATTAACCCAACTTCCTATGTAGGTAATGATATTACATCTTCATATTACAACTTAATTTATAGATTACCTTTAGGAAACTACTCTAAAATTTCAGGTTCTAATGGGGATGACAAAGTAACTACGGTTCACCCAATGTCAACCGGTTCCCTTGCACCAACAGCTTCATTCTTAGGTACGGGTTCCTCTACAATAGATTATGGTATTATAACTAATTTTACTACTAATAGTTTTGTAAGTGAAAGTAGAGTAGATTTAATCCAAGCAGCTGATATAGGGGCATATGCCCAAAACGAAAATAAAATTCGTACCAAAAACTACCCTATAGCCTCAGGTTCTATATTATCTCCTTATATTACAGTACAACAACCTCTAATAGATGGCTTTACAACTGACTTAGATAATTTAGAAATAGCAATTTCACCCCAAGACAGCATAAACCAAGATATAACTAACCAAATTGGTTTCTTTGACATTGATGCCTATATAGGTGATCCAAAATTAGAATCGTCATCTTCCTACCCAGATTTAAATAAGTTAAGAGATTTTTACTTTAAAAAGTATACTAAACAACAAAACATATACGATATAGTTAAACTTATATCTTACTTTGATAGTTCTTTATTCAAAATGATTAAAGATTTTGTACCTGCAAAATCATCATTAAGGACGGGTCTTGTGATTAAACCTCACATGCTCGAAAGAAATAAAACAGAAAAATTTCAACCCTCCTTTACCTATATAGACCATAGTGGGTCTATAGATATGATTAGTGTGGTTGGTTCAACCCCAATGGGGATACCTTTAGATACAACCTATACAGGCTTAGTCCTAATCCCTTCAAGTTCCTCAAACACTATTACGGCTTCTGGAGTGCTTTATAACTTTACAGATAATAGAGAACCCTTTACAGGTGAATATAGTGGTAGTGAATTAACAGTATACTCTCAGCCTACTACAAGTATTGTAATGGAGA
>Ga0222653_1001353_pt1 | contig 12277 bp, 24 predicted proteins | sample AntAcemetagen419_FD_179856 | JGI IMG/M metagenome (GOLD analysis project Ga0222653, IMG submission 179856) | Saline water microbial communities from Ace Lake, Antarctica - #419 | ecosystem: Environmental > Aquatic > Non-marine Saline and Alkaline > Saline | place: Antarctica: Ace Lake...
TATTTATATCTTTAAGTAATGTTTCTAATTTTGATTTATATCTTCTTTTTGATTTAAACTTTTTACTAGCAATGAGTGCTTGTTTTTTTGTGACTCTAGGCATTTACACCACCAAGAGAATACTCTGCGTATGTTTTTTTGCCTTTAGTTACATATTCAGTCTTAATATCAAATCCTAATTTTCTTAAATCTAATATTCTAGCTGATAATCTAAAGCAACCAAATCTGTTAAGTGCTTCGATTGGTGTTATTTTATTTCCCTTAGTTAAGTATCTTATTATTTCTTTATTTTGTGTCATTAGTTCTCTCCTGATATTCATTATATAATTCTTGTGCATAATTTAAAGGGTCAATTCCAATTTTTTCCCAAAATTTTCTTTCTCCATTTTTAAATGTAAGTTCTTGATGGCAAGGAAAACATAAAGGTACTCCTGTGCTATCATCTCTTAACATTGCCCCAATTCTATGGATTCCTTGTAAATGGTGGAATTGTATTTGATGAAAATTTAATCGACCTTGTAAATCACATACAAAGCAAGGGTGCGTATCACACACCCAAGCCATGTACTTCTTATCCTTAATGATTTTTCTTTTTTTAGAAAGGAATGTCATCTCGGTTTTTTGGTGTAGTAACAGTTTCTGTTTCTTCAACAGGCTCTTCTTTAACTTCAGTAGTAAAAGTATTTTCTTCTATTTTAATAGAAACCATATCTACTTTTTTTCCTGTTGAAGTTTCAGTTTTTTTCCATAAAGCAACTTGATAAGGTGTATCTGCTTTTAGAACTATCTCTTCCTCAAATGTTACTTTATTATTTGAGTATAAAGGTTTATTGCCGTCTTGTTCTTGTTTAAATAAATTTAGCCATGTAGCCATATTATAATCCTCCTGTGGATTGTTGTGTATTATTTGCAGGTGGGTTTGAGTATTCTGAATCTTCATCAGTACCTACTTCCAACATAAATAATTTCATTAATAGATATTTGTATGCGTATGTAATTGCTTTGCCGACACCTTTGTCACTTGTATCAATTCCATAACCTACATAATCACCAACAACAAGAGAGTCATTGGTTTCGGTATCAATAATCTTAGCAGACATTTTTACAATCGTAAGATTACCTTCTTTTGTATGTTCTATGACAGAAGGAATAATTATAAGTCTTTCTGCAAATAATTCCTTTTTAATAACATCATGAACCGCATTCCAAGAAGTGATTTTGTATGGAATGCCTTTTGTCTTATCTTGTTTTATTGATTTTACTCTATGAGTAATTAACAATAATTTTTTATATAGTAAATTAGACATTTAAGTTTCTCCTTATTTATTTAATTATAATATACTATGTCCTCGTTGAATTAAACATTTATTTACAATTCCTTTATAAGAATATTCCATCTTATCAGGCAACCATAATAGTTGAGGTCTAATATACCAATTATATCCGACCTTAACACTTTCAACAATGGAGTTAGTATTTTCTTTGCCAATAGCTTTACAAGTCTGCAAATCATCATTGTATCTATAAGCAACTTCTTCACCTTTATTTCCTCTGTGGTCTACGATTGGCTTGTATGTGCAAGATATTGTCAAACACATAATCAGTATTGCTACTAATTTTTTCATTATTAGTCCTCCTAGTAAATAGTGGCATTTTTATCCAACCATACTTATTAGTTAATTGGTCGGTAATATGTTTAAATGTTTTAAGTTCTTTATTCATAATGCACACCTCCACCACATCTTTTAATAAATAGTTCCTTATTAAAATTTGGATTTGTCTCGCTTAGTTTTTCTGCAAGATTTTTAATAAGCATTTCTTCATGCATACAAGTTAGACCTTCGTCTTTTTGTTCTTTATATATTTTATCTAAAGAACTATTAATAGAGTCTGCAATGAACTCAAACTGCGATTTGTACATTTTTGGTATATTACTCATAGATATCACCCCCTGATAATTCTTTATGTAAGTTATCTATATAATCTTTTGCATACCAAATTGCATCACTAGAATTAGTAACACCATTAACACTAAATACATCTATTTCATTTTCTACATGGTCAAAAACTTGAAATGTAGCAGAGCCATTCCATATAACTTGAAAGTGTTCATCATTATGAACACAAACATCACCTCTTTGTAAATCCATATTAATACTCCCTCTTTGTTATTTTTACTATGACTTCAACATCACCACAAAATGTAGAATTATTTTCTGCTAAATCATCTAAAAATTTTCCAAAGTTTTTTGCACCAATTCCTGTATCATCATTTAAAGATGCAACAACTTCTTTTTCTTTAGAGTATTTTTGTTTTTTTTCGTCATATATAGTATCGTGTACTTCTATTTTATAGTTATCTATAAACATTAGTTCTCCTTTGTTAACTGCACCATTGCAGAATATTGTTCTTGTGTAATTATTTTAGTACCACCACCCACAAGAGTTAAATAGTAGTATATAGTTTCCTGTCCTTTTTCAAGAACAGGAAATTTTTTAATATTAGTAAAATTAGGTAAGATTTTCATTATTCATCTTCCTTATATGTATATCTATTTAATCTTAATAAATTTTTAAATTTAGAAAGATTATCTTTTTTACATTTAAGGACAATATATCCATTATTAGCATCTTCTAATAATTTATATTGATTGGATATTGGCTTTCGATAAAAATCTTTAATAAAAGCTGCAGCATCTCTCACTCCATAAGGTTGGTCAAAGTTACAATAAATCATTGCATATTTATCAGACTGCCTTGTTTCAATTTGTATCCATGCTTTTCTTTTCATTATAGTTTCTCCTGATTTTTATTTCTAACCCAACGACCATGACCTTCACAGTAATCACATTCTTGAGTTTCTTTATATGATGTTCCCCATTGAACAAAACCTTGCCCCTCACATTCAGGGCAAGATTGAAATTTATTTTCTTTTCTTAAAGATATAATCATATCATTAAGGTCAACTTCATCTTTAAAGATAAATTGTTTTGATATAACCATATTAATTAGTTTCCTTAACTAATTGTGAAATATGAAAGACATTAAATCTACGAGCAGATTTTTTACTTTCTAATTCACCATTAGGTTTTTCTATAAGTTTTTCACCCATAGGTTGAATTAACTTCGCAACAATCTTTGTGCCTTTAGGGATTGTATAACCTAAATCCCTTGCTTGACAAAAAGTTAAAAAGCCACCTGATAATCCTGTAGCCATTAGAGTTTCGATATTAGAACCTTGATAAGGTTTTTTAGTTTTTTCGTTGTAGAACATAGTTAAGTTTCTCCTTGTTTTAGTTAACTAAAATCTAAACTTTTTAATAAAAAAGTAAACCATTATTTGAAAACCCTTGATTTTAGCTACTTATAAGTGTTTAATTATAAGTTCTAAATCTCTGCGTTCAAGCAGTCTTTAGTTTCTCCTAGGGGGTGGGAGTAGTTACCCACCCTCATTAATTCAAAATTTTCTTTAAATTCTTCATATATCACTATATAAAAATATTAACTAATAACTATAGGAGCAACTAATGAAAGATAAAATAAGAATTGAAGCAGTAGAAATATTAAAAAAATCAATTAAAGTTTTAAATGATAGAAATAAAACCTATGGTGATATCTCTAATAATTTAAAAATACAATCTAACTTATGGTCAGCATATTTAGGAATTAAGATATCTGAAGAAGATGTTACCATTTGTTATGCTTTAACTAAGATTGCTAGAATTAAAACAGGAAATAAATATCACGAAGATAATGCAATAGATATTGCTAATTATTCTTCAATTGGTTCAGCTATCAATAAAAATAAAAGAGGAGAAAAAAAATGACAACTATGCCAAAAATGAACTTATGGATTGATGCTTTCAATTCAGATACTTGCTTTTTAACTAATGATGAATTAGGGATTTATTTTAGATTGATATTTTATGCTTGGTCAAAAGAAGGATATTTACCTAATGATAAAGAATTTATTCAATGTCTTTGTCCTAATCCTAATAATATTAATAATGATAAGATAGATAAGATATTAAAACTATATTGGACTTATGATGGCTCTGATTGGGATAAAGGGTGGTATCAAAAAAGATTAAGAGAAGAATATATAAGAGCAGTCAATACAACTAATCAAAATAAACTTAATGGTGCAAGAGGTGGTCAAGTTACTGCACAGCGTTCGCTTACCGAACGGTACAGCGAAAGTGTACCCTCTATATCTAAGTCTAAGTCTAAGTCTAATAATAAAGTATATACCTCTGAATTTAATATATTTTGGGAATTACTTTCTAATAAAGTTAGTAAAGGTCAGGCTTTAAGAAATTATAGTAAGTTAGATAAAGAGTGGGCATTACAACCTGAAGAATTAGCAAGTTATTATAATGATTATTATTCATCTATAGATGATAAAAAATTTGCTAAACAACCTGCATTTTGGTTATCAGCAGAAAAATACTTAGATGAAGGTCCTAAGTTTATTTCTATTAAAGATGAAGACACTTTAAAACTACAAGGTTGGGTAAATGCTTTTAAAAATCCAACTAATTTTTCTAAAGAATATGCTAAAAAGAACAAAGGAATAGTGCAAAAAATGTTAGAAAAAAACATGATTACAGATGAAGATGTTAAAAATCTCTATTTATAAGGGTTATTTCTGTCTAAAATATAATAAACTTTATACATAAAAAAGGTAGATTTCTGTTAACAAAAATCGTATAATAGAGACATAACAAGGAGAACAACTAATGCACAATCTTAAAATGACAGACTCACAAGCTAATCTTATTAGAATGGCTATAGAGAACCAATTAAATGACGTTTATAAAATGAAAGAAAAAGCGGTATCAACACTTGATTTTGATATGGTTAATGCTTGGATTGATGATTTGACATCAATGGAGGAACATATGAATAAAATTGTATTTCCTAAAAAAGAATTTTCCCTATAAAATTTTCTAGGTTTAATTCTTTTTAAATTTAGTATATGCCCATTCTCTATCAATGGGCTTATACTCTATCTCAATATAGTGTTTGATATTTTTATGTTTATTATCTTTAAACTGAAATAGATTTAGAAAAAATAAAATAGATTTTTGAGTGATACTAAAAACATTGTGCATAAAGGCAAAATAGATAAAATATTTATATTTACTATTGTTATAATTGCACATCTGATATAACGAATATGTATGGATAATGATGTTATACATAATTTTTTTATCATTGAAGAAAAAGACGGAAGTCATTCAGCTATATTGAAATTCGCCAATTTTCTAAATAAAAAAGAAGCACAACAATTAATTGATGATATTTGTGAAGAATTAGGATATATAAAAACTACATTGGTATACACAATTCATTAATGGATATAAAATTTATAGATATCAATAAGGTTATACCTTATGACAGCAATCCAAGAAAAAAATTAAATGTAGATAAAGTTGCAAGTTCAATTTCTGAATTTGGTTGGCAACAACCTATAGTAGTTGATAAGGCGAATGTAATTATTGTTGGTCATACAAGATTAGCTTCTGCTAAAAAATTAAATTTAAAAGAAGTGCCTATATTAATAGCAGACATTAGTCCTGAGAAAGCTAAAGCATATAGAATAGCTGATAATAGACTAAATGAAGATAGTTCATGGGATTATAGTTTATTAGGAAAAGAAATTACTGAATTATTAGATGTTAATTATGATTTAGAGTTATTAGGATTTGATGCAAAAGAATTAGAAAATTTAGTAACTTATCCTGAAAAAGAAGAAAAAGAATTTGAAGAAATTACTGATAATTTAAAAACAAAACACACTTGCCCAAGTTGTGGCTATGAGTTTGATTAAAAGAGAAGGTATTTCATTTTTTTCAGGTTGTGGTGGTTCTAGTTTAGGTTACACTTTAGCAGGTGTAAAAATTTTATATGCTAATGAATTTATTCCTAAGGCTTACGAAACATACAAAGCTAATTTTCCTGATACTTATATGGACACAAGAGATATAAGAAAAATAGACGCAAAAGAAATATTAGAAATAATTAAAAAGAAAAAAGGAGAACTAGATTTTTTAGATGGTTCACCTCCTTGTGCAAGTTTTAGTTCATCAGGTAAACGGGAAAAAGGTTGGGGTAAAGTAAAAAAATATTCTGATGGCTCTCAAAGAACTGATGATTTGTTTTATGAATACATAAGAATGGTTAAAGATATTGAGCCTAAAATATTTATAGCCGAAAATGTTAGTGGTCTTATACAAGGTAAAGCAAAAGGATATTTTAATATGTTTTTTAGTGAATTTAAAAAGCTAAATTATAATGTTAAAGCTAGTTTATTAGATGCAAGTTATTTAGAAGTACCCCAAGCAAGAAAAAGAGTTTTTATTATTGGTGTAAGAAAAGATTTAAACAAACAACCTATATATCCAAAAAAACAATTACAATTAAATGTAGGACCAATTTATCGTAAAAATTACCCAATAGAACCTGAAGCATTAGATATTAAACCTTGTTATTTACCTTATTTAAATAGATTAAGACAGGGTGAGCAACCTCAATTAACTTATTTTAATTTAAAAAGAAATCACATGTTAAGACCAAGTTACACTATTACAGCAACTTATGGAAAAGGCGCTTGTGTTATGCACCCTACTGAAAATAGACACATGTCAATAGCAGAATTAAAAGATATTTGCTCATTTCCTCAAAATTTTAAATTAACAGGCACTTACCAACAACAGGCAGAAAGATTAGGAAGAAGTGTACCTCCTAATATGATGAAAAATATTGTTAAAACATTAAGAAAGGAAATTTTTAATGAAGATACCTACTAATTGGACTTTTGAAAATAAAGAAATAGCTGAAAATTTTAATAACCATGTCAGGGAGCAATTACCTTGGTATGATTTAGCAACTAATAGTGTAGTGCATTTAGCAAGGCATTATATTCCTAATGATGGTTTAGTTTATGATTTGGGAGCAAGTACAGGTAATATTGGTAATGCTATTAAAGATATTTTAAAGACTAGAAATTCAAATTTTGTAGCAATAGAAAGTTCAAAAGAAATGATTGATATGTATCAATGTAATTATGGAGAATTAGTTCATCAAGATATTAATAAATATAATTATTCTAAGTTTGATTTATGTATTGCTTTTTTAACCTTTATGTTTGTTGATACTAAATACAGAGAAGATTTGTTAGATAAACTTTATGATAATTGTAACAAAGGAGGGGCTATAATTATTTTTGATAAAATGGAAAGTATAGGTGGATATATAGGAACAATTAATTATAGACTAACTCTTGCAGAAAAAGTTAAAACTGTTAAAGATTATAAGGAAATAATAGATAAAGAACTAAGCCTACAAGGAGTTCAAAGACCTTTATCTGATAAATTATTAACTAAGTATAATCCTACTTTGTTTTTTAAATTTTCAGACTTTGTAGGTTATATAATCGAAAAATAAAGCCACACTCGGCTTAAAGAGGTAAAATGATGGAAAAAGAAAAAAAGAAGGTCGGCAGACCTAAAAAAGAACTAGATATTAATATGATTGAGAAATTAGCATCAATATTTTGTACAAATGAAGAAATATCAACCATTGTAGGTTGTCATTCAGACACTTTAGCAGATAATTTTTCCGAGTACTTAAAAAAGGGAAGAGATAAGGGGAAAATGTCTTTAAGGAGAATGCAATGGGAGAAGTGCCAAACAGGAAATGCAACTATGTTAATATGGTTAGGTAAGCAAATGTTAGGTCAAAAAGATAAGCTAGAAACAAGCGAAGATAATCAACCCTTGCCATGGTCTTATGATTAATGCCACTAACTAAACCTCAAAAAGAAGTTATTGAAAGTAAATCGAGGTTTAGGGTTTTAATTAGTGGTAGAAGATTTGGCAAAACATATTTAGCTATTAATGAATTAGCTAGGTTTGCAAGATATCCTAAAAAGAAATGTTGGTATGTTGCACCATCTTATAGAATGGCAAAAGGTATAGTGTGGCAAGACCTGCTTGATAGAATGTATAAACACAAATGGGTAAGTTCAGTTAATGGCTCTGACCTAAGTATTAATTTAAAAAATGGCTCTACTATAGCATTAAGAGGTGCAGACAATGAGCAATCACTTAGGGGTGTGGGTTTAGATTTCTTAGTGTTAGATGAATTTGCAGACATTAAAGATTATGCTTGGTATGAGGTATTAAGACCTACTCTATCAGATAGAAATGGTCATGCACTATTTACAGGAAGTCCAAAAGGAAGAGGAAATTGGAGTTATGATTTATTTACTAAAAGTCAAGATAATGAAGAATGGGCAAGTTTTAAATATACTACATTAGAAGGTGGTCAAGTATCAGCAAATGAAATTGAACAGGCTAGAAATGATTTAGATGAAAGAACATTTGAGCAAGAATATTTAGCTTCATTTGTTAATTATGCAGGACAAATTTATTATAACTTTAATAGGGATAATACAATTATTAATAACTATGTGCCTGAAACAAAGACTATTCATGTAGGCATGGACTTTAATATTGACCCCATGGTTTGTGTAGTTTCAGAAATAAAAGATGATAATGTTTATATTTATGATGAAATACAAATCTTTTCTTCTAATACACAAGAAATGGCACAAGAATTAAAGAATAGATATTATGGTTATGAAATTATTATATATCCTGACCCTGCTGCTAAACAAAGAAAGACTTCAGCAGGTGGTCTAACGGATTTATCTATATTAAAAAATGCAGGATTTACTATTAGAGTTAGAAATAACCACCCTTCAATAAGAGATAGAATAAATAGTGTTAATACAAAATTAAAAAATGCAAACGGAAAAAATAGTTTATTTATTGCTAACAAGTGCAAAAGTGCTATAAAAAGTCTTGAAAGGCAAATTTATAAAGAGGGAACTACTATCGCTGATAAGGATAGTGGGTTTGACCACTTTAATGATGCGTTAGGTTACATGATAGAATATTTATACCCATTACGAAGAAACTTTACACCAACTAGACCTAAGAGGTGGTCATAATGGCAGGTTATACAAGAGAATATTTAAGTGAAAGACACATACATTACGAAGAAAAATTTAATGATTGGAATTTTCATCTTAGGTCATATCTAGGTGGACAGGATTATCAGAACGGCTATCACCTTAACAGATATGTTTTAGAGACAGACGAAGAATATTTAAAAAGAGCATCAAACACACCTGTTGATAATCATTGCAAGAATGTAGTGCAAATCTATTCATCATTTCTATTTAGAGTTCCACCTACTAGAGATTATGGAAGTCTGACAGGAGACGCACAATTAGAAAGTTTTATTAATGATGCTGACTTAGACGGCAGAAGTTTTAATAACATTATTAGGGAAATGCAAGTCAACGCAAGTGTCTATGGTACTTGTTGGGCAATATTAGATAAGCCAAAAACAGTTACCAATACTAGAGCAGAAGAACTACAGCAAGACATTAGACCTTATTTAAGTATATATACTCCTGAAAATGTATTGAATTGGAAATATGAAAGATTAAACAACGGAAGATTTTACCTAACATCATTAACATTGTTAGAAGATTTAATAAATGATGATGCTATTGTTAAGGTGTGGACATTAGAGGATATCTGTACATATAGAATTAATGAATTTAAAAAAGAATATGCAGTAACAAAACCTATATTATTAGATGAAGTACCTAACGCATTAGGTGAGATACCTGCTGTTGTTTTATACAATCAAAAATCTCAAAGAAGAGGTATAGGTATATCTGACCTTAATGATGTTGCAGAACTGCAACAGTCTATCTACAACGACTATTCAGAGATTGAACAAGTTATTAGATTATCTAATCACCCTTCATTAGTTAAGACACCAAATGTAGAAGCTAGTGCAGGAGCAGGTAGTATTATTGAAATGCCTGAAGATTTAGATGCAAATTTAAAGCCTTATATTATTCAACCAAGTTCTCAATCATTAGATGCTATTATGAATAACATAAACATGAAGGTAGAAGCTATTAATAGAATTACTCACATGGGTGCAGTTAGGTCAACAACAAGTGGTGTTCAATCAGGCATTGCTTTACAAACAGAATTTCAGCTATTAAATGCTAGACTTTCAGAAAAGGCAGACTACTTAGAAAATGCAGAGGAACATATATGGAGATTGTTTGCTAAGTGGCAGAATAAAGTCTTTGATGGTGAGATTATCTATCCTGAGTCTTTTGATTTAAGAGATTTCGCAAGTGATTTAGATTACCTACAGAAAGCAAAAGCAAGTGGAGTACAATCAGAAACATTTAAAAAAGAAATAGATAAACAAATTGCTAGAGCAGTTGTAGATGATGATGATGTAATTAAAGCTATTGATAATGAAATAGATGCTAAAACTTCTCCTATTGGACAATTCTCTACAAACTCCATAGAGGGTGAAGAGATACAAGAATAATTGTACCACCCAACATTACTAGAAATATTAAATTGGACTCACGAACAAAGAAAAGAAAAGCAAAAATGTTTCTGTGGAAAATTTGCAAACTATGGTAAACCCATTACTAATAGCATTGCAAGGGAACTTCTTTGCACAGAACACTATAGAGAAAAGGAAAGACCATGCCATATCACAAAGGAAAAAAAACAAAACTTAAAAGTAGAAAACCAATTAAACCTGTTATGAAAAAGAAAAAGAAATAATGAATGGCGAAGATAGACTTCATAACAAGACTAACTGACCAACATGAACAAAGAATAATTGGTACATTAAAAAATTTAGAAGATAAAATTGTTGCTCAATTACAAAAAAGTCTTGGTGGTGAATTAACATTATCAACTCAATTAGCTATTCAATTACGACCTGCATTAAAAACCCTCATTGAAGAAACCTATTTAAAAGAAGCATCATTATTAGTTAGTGAGTATGATGAAATAGTAAAAGAATATCAGGCATTAATTAGACCTTTGCCATTACCTGATAGATTTAAAACATTAACCAAAGCTGATTTAACAACTATTAATAACTTAAAATTCTTATCATTTAGTGGATTTGAAGAAGTAGCCAATAGATTTCTTAATGTTATAGCTGACAATGTTTACCAATCGGCAGTTACAGGTAAGCCATTCAATGCAATGGTTAAAGAAATTAGAGGCGCAATCAATGGTGTATATCAAAGTAGTAATGAGAACGCAGTTAATAGATTAGTCGATTATGTTGCTAAGAATAGATATTCAGATAATAAATCTATATTAAGTAAAGTGGCTATTGCTAAAACCCAATTAAACGGCAAATATGCTAGTGATATTCTAGGAAACAATATGCGTAAATATGCAAGTCAAATAGCACATGATAGTATAATGCAATTCGATGGTCAGTTTACTAAATACAAAGCAAATGAAGCAGGTATAACTTCATTCAAATATACAGGAACTAATATAGCAACTACTAGAGATTTTTGCAGAAGGCATCAAAGTAAAGTATTTACAGAAGAAGAAGCAAGAAGTTTATGGAGTTCAAGATGGGCAGGAAAGTCCGGTAGTGACCCATTTATAAATAGAGGTGGCTACAGATGTAGGCATAGTTTCATACCTTATGACCCTGAATGGGAAAATTTACTTGAAGATTAAGTAAAATAAGACTAAATCTTAAATTATATATATAACACAAAGGAGTGTCCAATATGGCTGACGAGCAAGTAACGGAAACAATAGTAGAAGAAACCAAACAAGAAGAAGTTAAACAAGAACAACCTCAATTTAATCAACCTGATTACGATAAAATAATGGCTGATAGATTAGCAAGACAAAAATTATCTATCATGAAAGATTTAGGTATTGAAAATCTTGATGAAGCTAAATCTGCATTAGCAGAGAAGGCAAAACAAGAAGAAGAACTTAAAATAGAAAAAGGTAAGTTTGAAGAAGTAATGAAAAAGAGAACACTAGAACATCAAGATATAGTGAATAAATTAGGAGAAGAACTTAAAAAAGAAAGAATTGATAAACAACTTATTAATTCAGCTTCAGTCAATGGTGCAGTTAATCCTGAACAAATAAAAGAACTATTAAAAAATAATGTTCAATTAAATGCAGAAGGTAGAGTGGAAATACTTGATAAAGATAAAACTCCACGATATAACTCACAAGGTGAACTATTAACTGTTGATGAAGCAGTAAAAGAGTTTTTAACACAGAACGCACACTTTCAAAGCGCAACTCCTTCAGGGAGTGGAAGTGTTAGTAATGTGGGTAAGTCAGATACGAATAAGACTTTAAATATTTCGGAGTTAGATATG
>Ga0222653_1001357_pt1 | contig 12251 bp, 18 predicted proteins | sample AntAcemetagen419_FD_179856 | JGI IMG/M metagenome (GOLD analysis project Ga0222653, IMG submission 179856) | Saline water microbial communities from Ace Lake, Antarctica - #419 | ecosystem: Environmental > Aquatic > Non-marine Saline and Alkaline > Saline | place: Antarctica: Ace Lake...
CGGAGGCGAAGTAGTTATACTTTCGTAAAACTGCTCCACACGCTTCATCCACGCGTCCTTATACTGCTGGAACTCGCGCCCTGTTGTACTAAACTCCATCGTCGAGCCGTCCTGCACCACCATCAACACCACGCCGTAATCAATGTCAGTGCCATGCATAATGTCGTGCGCTAAAGCGTACGCGGCTAACTGATGGAAGTAATCGTCAATCCACTCGCGGCGTTTTGGCTTAGTCGCTTGCTTGAAGTCCACCACCGCAGGCTTGTCTCGATACACCCCCACCATGTCTGTCGTGCCCGCATACTTCTCTGGGTAATACAACGCCACCTCTGAACCCCACACCTCCTGCACGTGCGGAAAGAACGTGTTCACGAGCTTATAGCCCATCTCGTAACCCTTGGTCATGAGCATTGTCGTCGGGCGCGGTAGGTCGCGGTACGCGAGCATTCGCTCAATAACATTGTGCATGTGGGTGCCAACAGTGGCCGCCTCGTTCTTAATACGCTCCGCGTTCTCTGGTCCAACCCTCGCGGCCCACGCGTCAAGCTCCTTGCGGTCCTTGGTAGACGACAGGATGTTAGTCACGCTCGGCAGCTTCTGCTCCCCGTAAACATAACGACGGCCTTCAGGGCTGTCTATTCTCTGAAGATGCTCATAGCGATATCTTTTTCTCTGTAAGAGATTAAACTGTTGTGCTTGATCCATTCTTTTGCCTTTTCTCCCATTACTTCGTTGGCGATATCCATCTTTTTAATCAACGCATCTACAATTTTCTCGTCCACCGTGTGTGGCGACACAAGGTCAATGTAGGTCATTTTGTTGACCTGCCCTGCCCGATCAATTCGTGCTTCAGACTGAAGCCGCACCTCTAGGTCATACCCGTTGGAGTAGTAAATCATTGTGTGCGCCTCTGTCAGCGTCAGACCGTAGCCACCTGTGCGCGGCTGCCCAACAAAGAAACGCAGATCGCTCTTGGGGTCTTGAAACTGCTCCACGATCAAGGGCCGTTCCTCGTCAGGCGTGTCACCAAAGTAGGTGGCGACCGCGTTCATGCCATATTCCTTTTGTAACCTGACCTTGATAGCCGCAATATCGTGGCGGTAGTGTGCCCATATAATGATCTTGCCGTGCGACTCCTCAATGGCGGCCATTAGCTCGTCCATGCGGTTGTTTTTAAGCGACACCACCTCACCAGAATCAAGCGTGATATGCCCGCAAACAATCTGCTGCAAACGCATGATCTGCGTAAGCGCATTGACCGTGCTTGCGATGCCCTCGTTAAGCGCTGCCATGGCTTGCTTTTGCATCTGTTGGTACAACTTCATCTGCTCCTGGGTCAAGGCCACCTCGCGGCGCAAAAACACCTTGTCGGGCAGGTCCAGGCACTCGTCTTTGGTCACGCGAAACGCAAACTTAGTGAGCTTTTCCTGCAACTCGTCTAGCTTTTTGTAGCCCAAGACTTGCCGGAAAGAATGCGACGCGAGCTTGCGTTCTTGCACCACCGCATAACGGTTCTGGAACGTGTAAAAGCTCGTGTGCCCCAGTAGGTCGTAAGACAAGAAGCCGCACTGCTGGAAGAGGTCCATCGGGCTTTTCGTCACAGGCGAGCCTGTCAAAATACGGCGATAACGCGCCAATCGTCCCACTTTAACAACACTTTTTGAGCGCTTAGCAGACGGTGTTTTGATGCTCGTGCTCTCGTCAATTGCCATGAAGGCGTCGTGCGTCGACAAAAACCTCGTGGCAAACTTTGAGCCCTTTTCCGTGGAAAACGCCTCGACGTTCATGATCAAGATCTTCAGGTTATCTGTGACACCAAACAGCCCGTACATGGCCCTGTCCTGCGCCGCTGTGGGGGTGGGCGACCAGAGCGCCATATCGTATTCTATATGGGCAGGCATGTGCTTAGGGATCTCGAGCTTAGACCAGTTACGGTACACGCCCTTAGGTGCCACAATCAGCACAGCATTGATTTCGCCTCGGTCATACAACATCGCAAAGTTGTTGATAACCATGTAGGTCTTGCCAGTGCCCATGTCCGCGAATAAGGCCGACACTCGCTTCTCCCAGAAACGCTCTAAATAAGCTTTCTGATGCAGGAATGGCTCATATTTATACGGATAAGTATTTAGGAATTCGTTTGACATTTCTTTCTTTCTTGGGAAGAGACTTGCGCCCCGACAACAAGAAGTATACACTTCGATTTCAACTTTAGAAAGGAGAAAGCAAGGTGGCCACTGTCTACGTCGTATCTGAGACTAACCAACACAACATTTCGCCAGCGCTCGCGTATGGCACCATTGAAACGATCTTGCCGCCAAACGCACAGATTGCGTTTTCTATTGCGCCAACTATTCGTCGCATAAAAAGAAAGCTTGAAAATTTCTGCGATGACGATTATCTTCTGTTTATTGGCGACCCAACTGCAATCGGTGTCGTCAGTGCAGTAGCCGCCTCGGTTAACGCCGGACGTTATAAGTGTCTCAAGTGGGACAAAATTGAAAAGAAGTACATTCCAATACAGGTAGATTTATTTCCAAAGAAAGGAGAAAGCTATGACGATTACTAATATGTTTGAAGAAGACGCAGGCGTCATGCAAGTGCAAGACGACCAGGTTGCGGGGATCGCGGCCCTTGGCAAACGCGCCAAGAATCTGCAACGCGAGATCGAAGACCTAGAACGCGTTTTCAAAGAGCGCAAAGAGCAATACCGTAAACTCACCGAAGAGACCATTCCCGAGGCTTTAGCTAGTCTTGGCATGAAGTCCTTTCGCATGGAGGACGGCTCAAGCATTGACGTTAAAGCCTTTTACAGCGCTTCGATCTCCGAGGCTCGCCGAGCAGAAGCCTACGCTTGGTTACGTGAAAACGGCTTTGATGACATAATTAAAAACACCGTCTCTGTACGGTTTGGTCGCGGCGAGGATGAACTTTGCAGCGGCTTATTGAATCTGCTTGGCGAGAAAGGCTTTCCTGCCGATCAAGCCGAGAAGGTCGAGCCCATGACCTTAAAAGCATGGGTTCGTGAACAGGTGGAACGAGGCAACGAGTTCCCCACCGAGCTCTTTGGCGTGTATATTGGCCAAAAAGCAACTATCAAATCTTAATGAATCAAGGATCACGGATCATGAGCAAAAATGTCGCAGTTAAAGAGAACGATACCGCACTGGCTGTAATGGCAGGTTTTGAGGAAGACGCTCACGCGGGTTTTGACAACATGAATCAAGAGGACTTTGCGTTACCCTTCTTGCGCTTGTTGACTAACACCTCGCCTGAAGTCGGAGAAGTCGAGGGAGCCATTCCAGGCATGATATACAACACCGTAACAGGTGAGCTATATGATGGTAAAAAAGGTATCAATGTAGTCTCATGCTCGTACACCCGTGTGTACATCGAGTGGGCGCCACGCGGTTCCGGCAGTGGTGCGCCAATCGCCATTCATCCTAGCACTAGCGATGTGTTGTCAAAGACGCATCGTGAGCCGGGGGAAAGCAAGGACTTTTTGGACAACGGTAATTACATCGAAAATACGGCGAATCATTACGTCATGATGGTCGATGATGATGGCGTTCCCCAACCTGCTTTGATTGTCATGAAATCCACGCAACTCAAAAAGTCGCGCAAGTGGAACAGCATGGCAATGTCGGTCAAAATGCCCGGCAAGAATGGTTTGTACACGCCTCCCATTTACTCGCAGATCTACCATCTAACCACGGTTGCAGAGTCAAATGACAAGGGTAAGTGGTTTGGTTGGGAAGTAGAGCGGATCGGTGCAATTGAGGATATCAATTTGTACCAAGCAGCAAAAGCGTTTGCCAGTTCGGTATCAAGTGGTGACGTCAAGGCTAAACACCAAGACGAATCCGCATCAGCACAGGCAGACAGTAATCCCTTCTAAGCCTTGGGTCGGGGTTCACGCCCCGACCTTTTTCGATGAGAAAGAGAATGACCGATATCACACGGTTCAAGGCGATCTTTTCCGGCTTAGATATCGCCTACGGAACATACAGGATAGAAGGGGCAAAGGGCAACGGCAAACAAGCCGGTAAGGCCGTTGTTGTACGCAAACCCCCTACCGATGATTTATGGACCAAGCACCTTGAAGGCGTGGAGCCAAGCTTGGGCATTATCCCCATTCGCGCAGACAATAGCTGCATCTGGGGTTGCATTGATATTGACCAGTACCCGTTAGATTTAAAAGGCTTGGTGCAACGTGTGCGCTCGCTTGAGTTGCCCTTAGTTGTGTGTCGCAGTAAGTCGGGCGGCGCGCATGTGTTCCTGTTTACAGCCACACCGATCCCCGCGGCAGATATGCAACGCTACTTAGTGGCGGCCGCCGCGCAGTTAGGGGAGTCGGGGCGAGAGATTTTCCCCAAGCAGTCTGAGATTTTAGTTGAGCGAGGCGACACAGGTAACTTCTTGAATCTGCCGTATTTTGGCGGGGATCAAGGGCTACGGTACGGCATCAAAGATGATGGCACCGCGGCTACGTTAGACGAGTTTTGTGAGCTGTACGACAAATACGTACAGTCGTCGCCTTTGAGTTTTCCTGAAGAGCCAAAGCAAGCCGAACAACCAATCAAGGACGGTCCTCCGTGTCTGCAAGCGCTTTGCGCCCAAGGCTTCCCGGAGGGCACCCGCAACAACGGTTTGTTTAACGTTGGGATATACCTAAAGCGCGCCGCACCCACGGGTTGGGAAGACAAGCTGATGGAATACAACATGAAGTACTTTGATCCCCCTCTCGGGGTGGGAGAACTTCAGCTCGTATCCAAACAGCTACAAAAGAAAGAGTACAAGTACAAGTGCAAGGACGCCCCGCTTAACTCGTTTTGTAATAGCGGGCTTTGCCGCACCCGCAAGCATGGCATCGGAGCAGACGCCCCCGACGCGCCACAGATTAGTTCGCTCTCGAAGTACAACAGTGAGCCACCGCTCTGGTTCTTGGATATCAACGGCAAGCGCTTAGAGCTTGAGACAGACTCGTTGTTTAATCAGCCGTCATTTCAGAAGACGTGTGTTGAGCGCATCAACATGCTGCCACCCACCTTGCGCAAGCAAGACTGGGAGTCCATGCTTAACGCTTTGTTGCGTGAGATGGTGGAGCTTGAGCAGATCGTTGAAGCCTCGGAAGACACCAGCGTGACAGGGCGCTTCTTGGACTTGGTCGAAGAGTTCACCACGCACATGCAACAAGCGCTTGACCGTGAAGAGATGCTCATGGGCCGACCTTGGGCAGATGACCAAGAGGGCATGGTGTACTTTAGGATGAAGGACCTTGAGACGTTCCTGCGTCGCAATAACTTCATGGCTCTGACCGCACCGAAAATAGCACAGCGCTTGCGTGAGATCGGGGGCGACCCTGTGAGCATGTACCTCAAGAACCGCACGACACGGGTCTGGCGTTTACCACGCTTTAACAAGCAGGACGCGCCGTTTGAGACACCGACGTCACGAGAGGAATCTCCGTTTTGATGCCCGCAACCATACAGCAAGAGCGGCATGTTCAGAAAGTCTTCGGCCCTCCAGGCACTGGCAAAACGACGTACCTGCTGAACATGATGGAAAAGGAGCTCGCCCAAGGCGTGCCCTCGAGCAATGTTGGCTACTTTTCGTTCACGCGCAAAGCCACCACAGAAGCCAAGGAGCGCGCGCAGGTGAAGTTCACTGGACTGAACGCGGACTTAGACTTTCCGTGGTTTCGCACATTACACAGTTTGGCGTACCGGTGCTTGGGCGTGGGCAACAAAGACTTGATGTCCCCACAACAGTACTTGGACTTTGCAAAGTCCGCGGGCCTTGAACTTTCAATCGAGAAGGGCGAAGAGGACTACATCATCCACACAGACCACCCCGTGCTAAACGAAATAAACATCGCTCGCATCCGTGGCCAAGACCTTCGCACCTACTACAACCACAGCAACATGGAAATCGAATGGCACCATTTAGAGTACGTTGAACGGTGCTATCGCCACTACAAACAAAGCAATGGCTTGGTGGACTTTACCGACTTGCTAGAGCGTTTGTCCGAGGACCCGAAGCGCTTGCCACGGCTCGAGGTGCTAATCATTGACGAAGCACAGGATCTGTCGCGCTTGCAGTGGACGATCGTCGAGCAGTTGATTGGGTATAGCCAACGTATATACATCGCGGGTGATGACGATCAGGCACTTTACAATTGGGCCGGCGCCGATGTGCAGAGCTTCTTAGCCCTGCCTGGCGAGGTCAAAATCCTTGACCAGTCCTACCGCGTGCCCGCCTCCGTGCACAAGCTCGCCAACCAAGTCGTCAGACGGATCCGCAAGCGCCAAGAAAAGGACTGGGAGCCGCGTGACTACAACGGCAAGGTCTCGTTCTATAACGACCACATGGACGTGGACATCACCCAAGGCGAATGGCTCATCATGGCCGCCACCAATTACATGCTCAACGGGCTCTACGATTGGATCAAATCACAAGGGTTGTTGTTTGAGCGCAACGGAAGAAAAAGCATCCAAGAGACCATCCTGTCCGCGGTTCTAGGGTGGGAGACGTTGCGAAAGGGTAAAGAAGTCCCATTCACTGTGGTCAAACAGATCTACAAGTACCTCGGTTCTGATTATATAGCACGTGGACACAAGACGCTGACCAAGGTAGACCCTGAGGCGCTATACAGCCTTGCGTCGCTGACCAAGGACCACGGACTGTTGACAAAGAAGATCTGGCACGAGGCGCTCACCAAGATCGGCGAAGACAAGCGCGAGTACATCATCGCCTTGCTGCGGCGTAAGACAGGGCTCAGGAGCGAGGCGCAGATCAAACTGTCCACGATCCACGGCGCCAAAGGCGGGGAGGCGGATAACGTCCTGCTGATCACGGACCTGTCTGGCAGGTTCGCCCGCATGTACGACACCGACCCCGATGCCCTAAACCGATTACACTATGTGGCGATGACCCGCACCAGAAAGGCTTTACATATCGTTTACCCTAAGAACGTCAGAAGAGGATTCATGTTGTGATTCAAACAGTGTCGCTTTTCCCCACCCCTTCCGAGTGGATGCCCCCGCAGGGTTTTCCCGACCTGTCAGAAGCAAAAGAAATCGCCGTTGACTTAGAAACCTGTGACCCTAATCTGGAGAAGTACGGTCCAGGCTGGCCACGCAAGGACGGCTACATCATCGGCTACGCCTTGGCAGTAGACGGATGGCAGGGTTACTACCCAGTCGCCCACCAAGGGGGCGGCAATCTTGATAAGCGCATCGTGGAGAACTTCATCAAGCAGGTGTTGTTGCTGCCATGCGACAAGATCATGCACAACGCCGCCTACGATTGTGGGTGGCTCAAGGCCCACGGATTTGAGATCAAGGGACGCGTGGTCGACACCATGGTAGCCGCAGCCCTTGTTGATGAGAACCGGTTCTCGTTTTCCCTTAACGCTCTGGGCTTTGACTACCTAAAGAGCACCAAGTCAGAGCAGGGCTTGCGCGAGGCGGCAGCAGACTTCGGGGTTAGCCCTAAGAAGGACATGTGGAAGCTCCCTGCCATGTACGTGGGCGCTTATGCCGAGCAGGACGCCGCGCTGACTTTGAAGCTCTGGCACCATTTCCAGACCCTGCTACGCCGCGAGGAGGTTGAATCCATCTTCGACCTAGAAACAGAGTTGCTGCCTGTGCTCATAGACCTAACCTATAAGGGTATCCGATTCGATAGGGATAAAGCATCACGGCTCATTGACCAGATGCAGGACAGAGAAAAGAAGATTCTGACCGAGATTAAGAAGACAGTAGGCGTGGGCGTAGACATCTGGGCCGCGGCGAGTGTTGCCATCGCCTTTGACAAGCAGGGCATCCAGTACCCGCGCTCCAAGACCAACCTGCCAAGCTTTACCAAGACGTTTCTCGAGACCTGCGAACACCCATTGGCAAAGCTGATCGTGGAAGCGCGCGAGATCAACAAAACCTACGGCACCTTCTTGCAACCGTATCTGGACTTCTCCGCGGCTGACGGACGCATCCACCCGCATGTCAACCAACTGCGCTCGGACACCGGAGGCACAGTCACAGGCAGGCTAAGTATGTCTGAGCCTAACCTCCAGCAGGTGCCAGCACGGCATCCGGTCATCGGTCCGGCCATCCGTAGCCTGTTCTTGCCCGAAGACGGCCAATTGTGGGCGTCTAATGACTTCAGCTCACAGGAGCCAAGGATCCTTGTGCACTACGCCTCACTGCTCGGGCTACCAGGCGTAGACAAGGTGATGCAGAGCTACAAAGAGGATCCGGACACCGACTTCCACCAGATGGTGGCGGACATGGCAGGCATTGACCGTAAACAAGCGAAAGTTTTGGGCTTATCCATAACTTATGGCGCCGGGAAGAATAAAATTGCCGCACAGCTTGAGTTACCTGTTGATGAGGCTGGAGAAATCATTCGAGACTTCCACACCAAGGTCCCGTTCCTGCGCGGCACGATTGACGCCGTCATGCGTCGCATCGAGCATCCGGCATCCGGTGGGTGCATTCGCACACTACTAGGCAGGAAGTGCCGCTTCCCGCTCTTTGAGCCCGTGGCGTGGGGCATCAACAAGGCACTGCCCTACGAGCAAGCCGTCGTGGAGTACGGCCCACGGGTCAAGCGTGCCATGACCTACAAGGGATTGAATCGTTTGATCCAAGGCTCTGCTGCCGACCAGACAAAGGCGGCCATGCTCGCGCTACACAAGGCGGGCTTTAACATGCTCCTGCAAGTGCACGACGAACTGGCGTTAAGTGTGGATAACCGCGAACAAGCCGAGGAGGCAGCACGGCTCATGTGCCAAGCCGCGGACCTTGAAGTGCCCTCTCGTGTGGACGTCGAAGTTGGACCTTCGTGGGGTGAATCTGTATAATTGAATCTCTCCTTGGTTCCGAAAAGGACCTTTTGGCCAGTGCTCAGCGCTGGCCTTTTTTTGTTCGTATGATAGAATTGTCTACGTATCATAAGTAAGGAGAAGCTAGTGACATATGATAAGAGAAAGTATGCCCGCCCTAATTGGGTAATTAAACCCACTTCCCCCTCACAACGCCGCGAAGCTTGGGTCACGATCATGATCCGTAGCGGACACTACAAGATGCTGCGAGAGATCAAAGACTACCTTGATTGCACCATCGGACAAGCCGCCATGGGCGCCATCGAGCAGGAGTTTAACCGCCTGCTGCAAGAGGCCTCGCCGGGGGCAGACACCTTCGAGTTCGTGCCCCCTAAGCCCAAGAAGCCTGGTCGACCTAAGGGCGCCCGTGACAAGCGTAAACGCCGCAAGCCCGGCACCGTGCCCGAAAAAGTCAAGAAGGCTCGCCCCACGATCGAAGAGATCATGACCATTAAGCCCTTGAACGCGCCCGATGAGCCGCCCGTTGAGCCAACCGTTCAACCCGAGCCACCCGAGACGCCTACGCCAAAAAGGAAGATCTATGTCCCACGTTTTTGAGTCACAAACCCTGCTCGACATACACGTCAGCTACAAAGTGCTGCCAGCAGACCCAGAGCACGACCTGCCGCAACAAGTCGACATCACCGATGCGTACGTCTTGGTTCACGGCCCACGGGCCAAGAAGCCCCGCAAAGTACACGTGCTCGGCGCACTCGACGAGTCGGCCATCATTAACTTAGAAGACGAAATTCAGGAGACACTGTCATGAAGACTTTAGCTATCGCCCAAGGCATACTCATTTTATTTTTCTATGTTGTGTTTTTGCCCTTTGCTTTTTTGATCTCCTGCTTTAAATTGGCTCTAACGCTGACAGATGTCTTCGTTGAAAAGGGTTGTGATACATTTATTGATATGGTCACTGCCCACTTAGAAAGGAGAAAAAAATGAAAACAACTATTTCCGTGGGCGTCTTTTGCCTACTCTTTGCAGGCGCGGTTTACGCACAATGCACTTCCAACCGTGTAGTTACCCCCGAGGGCAAAGTTGTCATCTGCCAGACTTGCTGCTTTGAAGGGAATTGCACCACCGTTTGCTATTAACACGCTCTACACAGGAGAAAGAAATGAAACTTGACGAGAAACACACCCCCTACAGCCCATCGGCTAAAACCGACGTCTTGGCCACCTTTCGTCGCCAAGGCTGGACGCCCCCGAGCGAGCTGCCAGAGTACATGGACAAGTGGTCCTACTACAGAAATATTTCCCAACTTTGCGAAAAGGCATTAGATGAACAAGCCAATTGAATACTCAGGTCTGAAGATTAATATCCACCAAGCCCTGCGCAAGATCAATGACGCCGACCGCAAGCGTGACTACGTGCAAGCGCAGTACGAGGCGCTAGAGGTGCTCGTGAATGCCAGACTGCTGTACCAGGCTTACGGATCATGGCTCACGGGTCAGCCGGACGAAGGTCTACACCAGGTGCCGGAAAATGTATAGTTTGTGTGCACTAATGTGCATTTTTGTGTCATTAAAGACACTTTAACCGGCTTAATGACCTAAATACGCAACATTAACCAAGCAGGAGAGAAACATGCCTTACCTAATTATTGCGATCTTTGTGGCTCTCGCTGCTTGGACAGGACTCATGATGTACGTGCTACACCAAATATAAGTTATATACAGGAGAGAGAAATGAAACCAAAAACACATCCAGTGCTAGAAATGTGCATCAAAACCGGCATTGAACGCGGCTGGAACCGCGCCCACAAGCATACCGACAGCCCAAACGAGAACATGATTAAGCAGGAGATCGAAGAGGCTATTCATGGTGAGGTGTGGGAGTGGTTTGATATGGAAGAAAGTGCATGAAACGTCAATGAGAAAAGGGGAGGGAGATGAGCGGACACTGTAGGGTATGCGGGGAAACGATTTGTGTTTGTGATGAGAAGATTGAAACGATTAGTGAGAAGATTGAAACGATTAGTGAGGAGAATCGCATGAGCATTAAAGCAATGAAACAAGCGTTAAAAGCATTGCAACACACGGCTACACACCCGCTAAAAGATGCCGAGCAGTATGAGGCGGAGATGGACGCCATGGAGGCGCTAGATGACGCGATTGACGATCAACGCGAGCGCATCGTATTTCCCGCAATGCTACGCAAGATGTGGTCTGGCGGAGAGGTGCAACAGTGGCTTGATGAGAATGTGAACGGAGGTAGTGATGTCAATTGAAGTAATGAAGCAAGCGTTGGAGACGTTGGACGTTTTGTGGGGGATTATCGACGACATAGACACCATTGGCGATATTTCGAGGTCAGATGATAAAGCATACAGATCGCTTGTTGAACGCAAGCAACGGACGCGGTTTGCAAAAACCGGAATTACCACTGATGGTTACACGCTCGAAGGTGGATCCATTACTGCCCTACGCCAAGCCATTAAGCAAGCAGAAAAGCAAGAGCCTGTGGCGTGGGTAGGGCTGACGGATACTGAGATTGCAATAATTAGCGGATATGTGTGGGAAAACAATCTTTGGGATGAAAATACGTTTGCCCGTGCTATTGAAGCCAAGCTCAAGGAGAAGAACGGTATATAATGAAACGCAAAGGAGTTTTGTTATGACTATTAAAAAAGCTATGTTTGAGTACCTGAAATACACGCCAAAAGATGGAAAAGTTTGGTGGGTAAAGCACCCAAGAAGGTCTACGGCTAATGGCACAGAGGCTGGCAACATAATGCAAAACGGATACCGCAAATTGAAGTTTCAGGGTAAGCAATATCTTACCCATAGAGTTGCTTGGCTTTTGCAGCATGGCTTTTGGCCCACTGGCGACATTGACCATATTGACGGAAACCCTGAAAACAATCGTTTGGAAAATTTAAGGGATGTATCTCATCGAGTAAATTTGCAAAACAGAAAATCAGCCACCTCAAAAAACAAAACAGGTTTTTTGGGGGTAGTTAAGCGCCGAAACAAGTACGCTGCACACATTCATAAGAATGGAAAGCAGATTTATCTTGGGTTATTTGCAACGGCTGAACTTGCACATCAAGCATATAAGGAGAACACATGACACGAAAAGAACTAATGGCAGACGACACGCAATATTGCTGTTACTGCGGACAAGAGAAGGTGCGGTTTCACTGTTGCGGTGAGAACCACTTTCAGACCTTTGCTCAGATGGACAAAGAAGAGCAAGATGAGTTTTTGGACAACGAGGAAAAAACGCATGATCACTTACTCCACCAACTGGATGGGTCCGATCAACACCGAGTGGATTGCTAAGTACGGTGACTGCTGGGCGGCAGGTCGGATAGATGTCTATAAGGACGAAGGATACCCCGCCGAGATAGCCCTGTCCC
>Ga0222653_1001360_pt1 | contig 12226 bp, 14 predicted proteins | sample AntAcemetagen419_FD_179856 | JGI IMG/M metagenome (GOLD analysis project Ga0222653, IMG submission 179856) | Saline water microbial communities from Ace Lake, Antarctica - #419 | ecosystem: Environmental > Aquatic > Non-marine Saline and Alkaline > Saline | place: Antarctica: Ace Lake...
AAGCAGAAACCATGTTTTTAATGGCTTCTACTGGTTCCACACCTAATTCGGCTGCTTTAATTCTATCGATATCTATATTCTTGGACGGCTGGTCAATGCGCTGCAAAACCCGAACATCACGGGTTGTTGAAAGCGTAGAAATCGTATCGCGTATTGTCTCAGAAATTTTCCGCAGAACTTTAAGGTCATTTCCCTTTACCTGCACATCTATAGGCGCTGGCTTTCCTTCATTCAGCGCTGCTGTAATCATTCCGCCGGTATTGAAGCTCAATTCAATCCCTGGAAATTTTTCGTGCAATTTTTTCCTGAGTCGGGAGGCATATTCAAAGGTGCTCGTTTTGTGAGATTCCTTTAACTGCACGCCAATAAAGGCATCTTGCGTTCCAGAATTGGGCGTATACGCCGCTGGCAAATCGTAAAAGACACCAATGTTTGCGACAAGCTGTTCCAAATCGTCTCCCGTTTCTGCTCGTATGACCTGTTCCATTTGAGAAATGGTTTCATTGGCATCTTGCAGGCGTGTGCCCGACTCCATGCGAACGGTAATCTCCATTTGCCCGACATCCGTCTGCGGAAACAACTCATAGCCTGTGTTCTTCAAAAGAAACAAAGAAGCAACCAATAGCAGAATAGCACCCCCTAAAATAGGCCAACGGTATTTCAGTGTTCTTGAAAGACTGGATTGGTATTTAACACCCAGGCGGTCAATGAATCTCTGAAAGAATCCAAGGGCGTTTTTCCTAGGCTTTTTATCAGAATTGGGTAAATGATTTCTAAAGAAGAATGCCGCCATTAAGGGAATCAACGTAAGGGCAAAAATATAGGAGCCAATCATGGAACCTGCGACGGTGATCGCCAACGGTGAAAACAGAAATTTGGTAATTCCTGTGAGGAAAAACACGGGGAAAAACACCACCGTTATCACTAAAGTGGAAGCCAAAACAGGATTTGCTACTTCCAGAGCAGCATCTTTTGCAGCAGAGAATGAATCCTTTCCCATTTTAAGATGGCGATCGATATTCTCTAAGACAACGATGGAGTTGTCCACCAAAAGCCCGAGTACCAATGCCAATCCACCGAGTGTAATGCTGTTAATAGACTGCCCTGTGATCGAGAGCATTATAAAGGAGAACAGCACCGACAAAGGCAGGCTGACAGCTACAATTAAAGCCGACCTAAAATTTCCTAGAAATAGAATCAGGACAATGACAACCAAAATCAAACCACCCAATCCAGCATTTTGCAAGCCCGAAATGGAGTTGCGCACGTAAGATGACTGGTCGAAAATAACATTGAGCTTAACATCATCTGGCATCCGTTCTTTCAAGCTCGGCAATGCTTTTTTAACGGCTTCTACCGAAGCGATGGTATTTGCTCCAGCTCGCTTGAATATGGGCAAGTAAACTTGCTCTTTGCCGTCTACTCTGGCAATGTTGGTTTGAATGGCACTGGCATCTTTCGCTTGCCCAATGTCTTTGATGTAAATTGGATTTCCATTTTTGTAAGTAATGACGATATCGTCAAAGTCTTTTATATCAATAATCAACCCTTTGGCATCCACTCCGTAATTGACTTTCCCAATATTGGCTACCCCAGAAGGAATCATTGTGGTATTTTTCTGAATAGCCTCCATCACCTGCGTTTGGGAAATCCCCAATGCTTCCATCTTGCTGGGATCAACATAGACATACACCATTCTAAGCGAACCCCCATAAGCAGCAGGAGCAACAATTCCCTCCACACCACTTAACATTTGGCGAAGATTCAGGTAAGCTACATCGTACAGTTCTTTTCCGTTTTTAACATCACTGCTCACTGTAAGCAGCATCAATGGCTTCGAAGCGGTTGGGTCAAATGGCTGAATCATGGGGGGCATCGTTCCCGGTGGCTGATAGTACATATCGCTCACCGCATAAGAGGATGAGTTTGCCATAGCTTCGGCCGGGTCTATGTCTTCACCATAAAAATTTGTGACGATACTCACGCCCATTATACTTTTGGAAAGTTGTTTTTCAATCCCAGGCGATTGTCCCGTCCACCGTTCCATGCGGCTAGTGATGTCTTTTTCGACCACTTCGGCAGGCATACCGGGATAAAGGGTAATGATCTGCATGGCAGATTTTTTAAATTGAGGAAGGATGTCCACCGGCATCCTTGGAATAAACACTCCCGCTAGCACTGCAACTATAATGGCAAATACAAGCACCAAATACGGATTCTTAAAAGAGGTATTAATCATAATAGGTCCTTTGGGTAGTTACTTTTTTTCTGAGCAATGCATGCCGCATTGAAACCTGTTCTCATTTGTCAAAGACCAATGATACAAGCATAAACACGAAAGCCTTTCATTAAAGAAAGGGAATAGAAGGCTATTCCAATCTAAAAGAAAGGATATTAAACAATAGGGGGTGCGCGAAGCGGACTGTCGGAGAGCAGAGTCGCTGAGCGGCAATTCGGATCAGGGGGATTTAAAAACGGTTGTTCCCTTATTTCAAAGCTTACCAAGTTAAAAACGACCGCAAAAACAGCACTTAACTCTATGGTCGGTACTGCTCTTTCTGCTTGGATTTTATTATAGTCGTCAGTCGCATCTGAAATATGCTCGCAGTCCATAGGAGGCAAAAGATGTTCTCCTGGAAGTTGCACTGCTATTCTGCGCATTTCACAAGGACTTGGCCCATCGTGTTCGTGATGGTCGTGTCCGAATGGGTGGGCAACACACATTCCTTGAAGAGGGAGAATAGTCAGCCCAATTACAAAAAGGAGCAATATGGATTTGAGTTGTCTCAAGATCGACAAACGTACGGTTTTGAAGTGGGAGGGAAAAATAGGCTCTTTGACTTACTGAAGAGTTGGCTTTGAGCGCAAGGGCAAAGCCAATTGGCCAGCCATCAAGCTCCCGAGCTACAGGACAAAGTTTTGGTGGAGGCTCATAAAGCAGAGCCCCAAACCGCAGTAGGCATAACAAACTGTCTCTATGTGAGATATTGGACGCAAAGAAGACCAATGCAGTGTTACTGATTTTGGCGAAAGCAAATCATGGCAATTAACCAGTCAGAACTCCCCCTCTTCTGCATAAAGTATTCTGGGCTTTAGGCCCTTCCCAGAAACCTCTATTCCATTTTGCTCTTGATGCACAAAGGCCAACTCAACAGTTGTTTTAATGCCGATTATTTTATGGCAGCCCTCTTTTGGAATGGCTCGTTCACTGGGCGTAGAAATCCCCCTCTCATGACATGGGTAATGGATCTCATATTTGAAATATTTGTCGAAGGATCGCTGTCCAATACAATTAGGTCCGCCATCTTTCCCGTTTCAAGTGTCCCAAAATCATTGAGTCTTTCCATGGCCATTGCCCCATTTTTGGTAGCCATTTGAATAATGTCTTCGGCCTCTATCCCTGCTGCTTGCATGGCCTCCATTTCGTCATAAATGGAAATTCCATGAAGGGTTCCTGGATTTCCTGCATCGGTTGAAACGGCAACTGTGATGCCTTCTTCATGCACCCGCTTCAAATTATCAAACATAGTTTTCTGAATGCTATTTACATACCCCTCAAAATTCCCTAAAAAAACTTCAAAGTTCTCGCCATGTGGATTGAATTTAAAAAAACTGCTGGCGGACTGCATCAACAGTTTAGTATCCGCATCGACTGCATTATTTGGATCGTTCAGTATAAAATCAGTCTGAAGGGACTCAAAGGCCCTCAAATAGCCCTTAAGAACTATTAGTGTAGGGCAATAAATCACATTCATCTCTTTGGCCAGACGAACAAATTCATCGTCAATTGGGTAATCGTCAACACTGTGAACTAGTATTTTCGCATTAAACCGAAGCGCTTGTTTCGCTTGCTCCAAAGTTGTGGCATGAACAATCATTTTATTGTTTGTCTTTGCAATCTCGTCTTGAACAGCCAGCATACTCTTCATAAAGACCGTGTCCTGAAGAAATAGTTGGTGAATTTTGATTCCGGTGGCACCTAAACTATCATTGAGTCGCACCGTGCGCCTGCCGATCTCTGGAGATGTCAAGTTAACAAATACAGAATCTGTTGCGGTATTGCTTATAGCCGTTTGTTCTTTTGATGCAGGAGTCAGAAGCATACCGGACGCAGCCACGTGTGGGGCGTTGAGATTCTTTTCTGCAGATTGCTGAAGCCCCAAAGTCCAGTTGAATCCTCCAACATCGTAAACTGCTGTGACTCCTGAGCGCAAATACGCTTCATAATACCTGTCTGGATCATCTTTTAGACGCGCCTGCAATTGATTGTAATCAATAGAATCTCTAATATCCAACTGGTCAGGTCTGGCATCAAAAAAACCTGTTTGCATAAAGTGCACATGGGCATCAATCAGTCCTGGTGTTATGTACTTTCCTGTGACATCGATAATATCTGCTCCCTCAGGAATGGTGGTGTTTTCATCACCGATAGCGGTAATTACACCTTCTTTAATAACAATGGTCCCCTTAGCAATACGACTTCCATTTCCAATAAAAATGGTGGCACCCTTTAAAACAGAATAGTGCTCTTTTTCTGTTTTATTTTCACATCCTACAAGCAGGATTAAGAGACCAAAAAGAAATAAATTACTTTTCATATTTCGAGCGATTACTTTTCTTTGAATCTAGGGATTAGACCAGTAGACATCCATACTTAGATTCCGTTTTCCCTTGCTAGTGCTATCCTTCATGCCGAATGTAATCATCTTCTCATTAACAGAATCCAGTATGTTTTCTGAGTTATAGATTGCTTCAATTCGATTCCTAAAAAGAGGGTAAATAACCACCTCGATTTTTCTCATAACTGCAAGCTCCGACCTTTATTGGCCGCGATATTCTTTCCGTCTTTCGGGTCTACAAATGGAACGTTTGAAATAAGACCGAATGGCTGCAGAAATTGAGCTGAGCTTAAATAATGTAAAAAGAGACTCCCAGAGATGATATGAATTGGTCAGTTCGGTTCTTTTTTCAATTGACGCCGACGCATTGTGCATGAAGCGAGCACTAGAGCTGTTTTTTAAAATTCGATTCAGCGAAAAAGCAAAAAGCAGTGATTATTCTGCGTCCAATTAGGAATTGCCTATTCCCGTTTTGCTGAGAGAAAGGAGTTCTTATGTATTCGAGCTGTGCAGATTCATTCAGCAAAACGCCCATTTACTCGGAATAAACGTTCTTAACAATGGTGATCCTAGCTCCCACTTTTAATTTGAACCAATGATCACAGCAAAAATGAATGCACTGCTTAATTGCGATTAAGCGGCTACTGCCTTTTTCGATTTACGGAACAAATAAGGACCGAAAATTTTTCTTTTGGCAAACCGTACTTGCTTATCTGAATTCATTAATTTCAGGTAGAGGTTTCTAGGTACACCAAAACATTCAAAAGTAGTACCATCTATAAAGGTGATTTCAAGCACTAAACCCTTGTGTTGGATGTTTGTAATCCCCCCTTTATCAATTGTTTCTTGGTATTCCTCTTTATTTTTCTCGTGTGTTTCTGGCGCTATACTCACTAAGAAATGATAAGCATCAATGATTGTTGTACTCATCTGTTCCGCCTCAATGGCCTTTTCATCGCCAGCCTGAAACTTATCTGGATGCCATTCTTTCACCAAACTTCTGTATGTAGCTTTTAAAACCTTTAAGTCTAAATCACCTTCAACATTGAATAATTTCTTGTACTCGTTTACTCTCTTCATATCTTAATCTATATAGCCAACAACGCTTTTGAGGATAAATCAAAACTCCCTCAAAAAAAGGTGCAAAAGTATACCTTTTTTTATTACTCTTCAGATGCTTTTAAAGTCTTTCCTGTTTGCAACATAAACTTGGGCCGTAGAGTTCCAAATTGGAGTTGGGTTTTTCCACTACAGCTCTTTATGTAGGAATAGAAAGATGGCCTAAATCTAGGCTGGCCATTCTTAAATTTCAGAATGGAGACGTGCGTTTGCCTATGCTGCCTTTCAATTTGGTTTAGGTTTTGTTTTGCTTCGTTACTTATTCAATCGATTGTACTTCTCAAGAATATCGATAACCTGTTCATGTGGAAGTGCATATGCTTTATTTCCGTTTACACCTTCCGTAGTTTCAGCAGCGACCATTGCATTTATGATTGCTTCTTCCACCGCTTGCGTTGTGGCATCAAAGAATGGTGAAATCTTATCGTTTGAAAATACGGCTACAGATGTTGTTGAATCCCTGTTGAAGGCACCTTCATTTGGGGTGGCAAATGCCATAAAAATATCTCCCGAACCATTGCTACCCTGGCCACCAACAATCCCGTTCCCTAGCGGTACTCTCTGCGCAATTCTTTTTAATTGATGTGTTAGAAACGGTGCATCGGTCGCCACAATAACGATAATTGATTCATCACCTTCTTGTCGCCTAGATTGTGGTGGAGCATTATTTCATAGTCTAAAGTATCTTTTAATTCTACTCCAACAGGAACTCCAGCGATTGTAACAATTTGCATAAACTGGGCTGAATTTTTTTCCTCGTGGGAAAATAGCCGTAACACTTGTTTTCACTGGGCCTTCACCCACTTTGTTTCCCCCAGACCCAGAAATGATTGTGCTGTATCCAACTTCAACTCCTGCCACATCAGTTATTGCATTCAGCTCTACCGTTTCGCCTGTGAAAGGGATACCAAGGTCGCGTGCTCTTGGTTTTTACCCATATACAGATGTGCAAATACAAACGACAATTAGTAAAGGGTATATTTTATTCATTCTCAGTTTTTATGATTTAAAGCAGCCAGTGCAACATACGATTCCATGCATTTTCCCACAGTGTTGTACATCGTTTGTTCTTGAAATCTAATTGATTGATAAGGTGGGCTGGTGCATACTAATGCAATGTATTCCGCCACCACCCAAATTGACAGCAAGGGCATCGATCATTACTATTTTTCGATTGGGGAAAACAGACTGCAAAATTTGCGCAGCCTCTTCATCCTTTTCTTTCAGTTCATCAGGCATCCCTTCTCTCCAACAAGTTTGACCAACCACCACCTTGTCTGTTATAATGAAGTTGAGATAACTAAGTGCTGCCATAACCTTTACAGGCTCTCCAGCGGGGAAAGTGCTTCCATCGGTGTAATCGAGAGTTTTGATGTAGTCATACACATAATCACCTGGACTCAAAATCGAAAAAATAGTTTCTGAAAGAGGCATTCGAATAATAGTAAATGGGTTACTATCTTGATCAGTCGCTGCGGATAATAGTTGGTAATTTTCCTCAAGCCGTTGGTGATTTTCAAAAGCAATGGGCTCGTCAAATTCTGAACTATCTATTTGCGCCAAAAGGATGGTGGAATCATTTACAAAACGAGCGAATTCATCAATATGACCATTTGTAGTCACTACCGTATAGGCCTTTGTTCCGTCCTGAGTCTCAACAGGGCCGAGGAAGGTGTGGTTATCTTCAACCATGCCTTGCTTCAACCAGATGGTTTTTTTAACACCTAAAAGACGCTCATATTCAGCTTCCATCTCCTTCTTGGTCATAGAAGGGTTTCTGCCCATTTCAACTGACTCTGTGGTTATCAATGTCCCCTTTCCATTTACTTCTCTATTTCCACCTTCACTAATCATGGAACTCGATATCACTGGTAAATTGAAATGTTCAGCTACGCTTACATCATACATTTCTTCTGTTTTGGTATCAATGTCTAACGTATCTGAGTAACCCCAAGAATTGAAATTAAAGTCTGCAATGGCCGCGGTGTTTCTATTTGTTTCAACGAATACTGGCCCCATGTCTCTCGCCCAAATTTCAAAAGATGGAACTTCCAAAAGTTGAAGATTTGGTTGCTCTCCAAAGCGTTTTTCTAATGATTCCTTTGCTTCGTTTAGTAGGTCTTTGTTCTTGCACGTTACCACTATGACTATGTCGTCGATTAAAGCTTCAATGATTGCCAGCGTAACGTTTTCGACGGATTCTCCTTCCTTGTGATCGGTTGATGGCCAGATCAACCAAATTGCTTCTTGAGCTTCAAACTCTGCGCGTTGGTTTACAACAAGTAGATCGTCTTTTTCCTTGGGCGAAGAGCAAGAGATGATGAAAAGTGCGATTGCAAAGCGGGTTATAATTGATTTCATAATTTGAATTGTTGTGGACTTCAAGGTGTTCATTTCTGTCGAGAAACGCATGGAAGGTGCCTCCTTTAATTTCCTCTCTTTTAAGGTCGAGTTCAAAGTCCGACCAATAATTAAATGAGGAATATCTGCAATTTGATGGAAGTGGAAGGTTTATTCCAAAGGGGCTTTGGATTAAGCGTTTTTTGGTTTGTAATCGAACGGGGAGTCATTCGAAATATCCTGTTTCAAATATTTGTAGAACATTGAGACAGCAAAATAGATATTTAAACACCAAATTGATAAGCCTCCCAATAGCAGTTGCAATGCATCAGAATTGAACTCTGTGAATTCTTTGAACTCAGATAGTATAGCCCCAAGCATAAAAATATTTATTACTAGAAAGATACTCGCTAAAATGAGTCCAGAAATTTTGTTCTTAAATATGAGTTGAAGTACAATGACAAATACTATCCATAGAGATATAGAGCTTAATTCAACTGGCGGTTTGTATCCTACAAGAATTACCAAAAGGAGAAAATAGCACTCGGGATAATTTAACGTCAACTGCTTTATTTTCTTCATCTTAATAAATTACAGAGTGAACTCAAATGAAAGAAAAATATTGTTTTACCCAGTATTTATTACACATACCAGATCAACCATTACGTTTTAATAAACTGCATTTTAAATCAGATTAGATTTTCGTAGATCCCGTTATCTTATTCTCAAATTTAAAAAAAATGGTGACTGACCAAGCGCGAGTAGAACGCTCTTGGACTCCTTCTCTTTTAGCCTTTCGTTAGCAACACGAGCATGAAACTTACTTCCAAAGATCAATTAGATAATTCATCACATTTTTGCTGCTAATGCCTTCAATAACGTCTGGTGAAACCTGTTGGGAAATCGCTTCAAGAATGGACGGATAACGGCTTGCGTCTGCGTGCTCTTTAAAGTAAAAAGGAATCCTCGATCGATCAGGATGACCGTCAGTACTGAAATAATCAGCCCCAAAGCAAATGGAGTTGATCCCTCCAAGTTCAATTCCGTAATTGATGTGCTGGTACAGGGCATCGGAGTCCTCATTGTTTACAAAAGCCCTCAAAAAATTAACCCCAATGATTCCTCCCCGATGGATGATTTCTTTTGCAAGGTCGTCTGGAAGGTTGCGGACATGATTGAAAACCTTACGGTAATTAGAATGACTGGCCAGGATAGGCACCTCCAAACTGTGTTTTGAAAGGTAGTCTAGGATATCATGGGCCATAGCATCACTGGCGTGTGAAAAATCGACCGCAATTTTTTTCCCATTCAAATACTGAAGCACTGTTTTGCCATCTTCCTTTAATCCCGCCTTGCTGTTGTTTCCTCCACCAAATCTGTTTTCTGCGTGGTGTGTAAATCCAATGTACACGATTCGCTTTGTGTTGGTGATGATTTGTTCCAATCGCTTTAAGCCAATTTCCAGCGGCTCATCCTCTTCGCAAAACCCAGATGCGTTTTCAATCGCTGCAACCATGCCCAATTTAGATGAAGTAGCTATTTGACCTAAGGTACTTACGTCGTGGACCAAGGTGCAATCATTCGGGTATTTGGCTAAGAAGGATGCAAAGATCTCGCTCTGTCTTATGGCCAGTTCTGTGCTTCCTTTTTGGGTAGCCGTAAAAATGGCCATCACCTGCAGTTTCACATTTCCTTCTGCCAAGGCTGGAAAAGAACACCCAATACCTTCTCGTTTGAAAGGGTCTGGATTGGGCATATTTAGCATATGCGCTAGCAGATCACAATGCAAATCAATAACTGGATGTTTCATGTATGTTGCTGTTTTATGGTGTTTCCTAAAGAAGGATAACTGAAAGTTCTGCTCTTCGTTTTTGATTTGATTACAAGGTAATGCGCTAAAAAGCTTTACCAGTAGTTTTTATGTATTCATCTACCAATGCATATGTTTCTTCAATAAGTTTTTTTTGAGTCAGTTGAAGCAAAGTTGAGAAAGAGTGCAATGGTTAAAGGTCTTTCCAGTTCTTTCACGACTATGGTTTTAGTTCCATTCCAACTTCTAGTGTGAAGTGCGATTTTTTCGGTCACCAGCCATCCCATATCTATCTGATATTTAGGAAATCATTGATAGTCATGTTTTTAAACACGGGATAGCCCCAATATTTATTCAACGAATCATTTAAATTTAGGGTGACCGCGCTGCATTATAGCGCTTGCTGTGGTGCGTGTTTTTTCTCTTTTAAGTATTCTACCCATTCATTTTTGGTAAATCCGTGGGTGCCGAGACTGCTTCCTTTACCAAAATCGGAGGCAGCAAGGTCCTTGAGTTCAATTTGAAGTTCGTTGCCGATTGCTCGTTCAAAACGAAGTCCGAGTCCCGACGACAACACTACCCTATTTGTACCCGAAGCAAAGTATACATCCTTTACAAAATGATTATCCTCAAATCGGTCATCGATATTAATGAGTCGAGAGTGAATGATGCCTGATATAATCAGCTTTGACCTTTTTCCGCCGCAATGAGTACTGGTAACCCAGCATCCTTTTTTCCTTTTGACATTTTCAAATGTTCTGCGTTCAATTTCAAACTCCGCTGATTCGAAACACTAGGCTTCAATTCTAAGGTCACATAGATTTGCCATCTCCAGACCTTAAGTACGATTCATAGCAGTCGCTCTGGACATTAATATGCATATAAGTATGCCGTTATTTTTGATATTTTTTCAAAAGACATACGAGGAAAGGACGCAGAGAAAAGGGCTATATAAAAAGCAAAAGCCAGGAAGTAAGTTTTTTATTTAGTGCTATTAATTTCTCATGTTTCACAGTGATCATAACGCTCACACTGAAAAGAGCTTTCGATATAAATTGAATTGTGAGTTGAATACTGGGGCTGTTTTATCTCGCGTATTTTTCGGTAACGTGGGAGTTGAAAAGTGCATCGAGGAGACAGATCCGAACCAATCTCGGTTAAGGGTTCTGAAAACTTCAGACCACTTGCCGCCTACTGCTGCGGCGGTTTCGCAGGACAACCTGTCACAAATTTTCCGATCGCTATGGCGCAATGAAAAATGATCAATAAAAAATATAGCTAATCGTAAATTGTGCAAACGCGCCTCCGATACTGTCAGCCAGTCTATCACTTAAATCGCTATTGGATATGTCCAAATCATTTCCTATTCCATTGTTGTATCCCATATCAAGGTTCAAATCACAATGCTCACTCAAAGGAAACCAAAGCTTTAAACCTGAGTGGACTATTTCACCACCCTTGGTTAAATTGTTTGCGCATTTATCTGGGAGAAAGTCATCTCAAAATATTTCTGAGTTGTTGTTTATTAGAAGCGCCACACCGCTCGCACCTGCACCAAACATCGGAATTGCATGAAACCCACCAGTTTTTAGTACAAACCTGCTTACAGGTAACCAATCCAGTAGCAGAGCTGCTTTTAATATCATCTATCAATTCGGCATCGAAATCAGCTTCACCTTCACTCAGACTGATACCTTCTCCTCCAAACAACCATTTTTCGGTTTTCTACGATTTTCCAAAACCATAGGAAGGAGAGATTGTATTGATTTCAAGTGTACCGCTGGACACAAGCTTTTCGTTCATGTTTATCCTATTAATGAAGTGGACTGCTCCTAGGGCGTAGAGCTTTTCTGAACTCGATTTTTGCTTGTTTCCATCCTGCGCCTCTAATGCCATCGTGCTGACTAGCAATACTGCTACTGTGAATGCAAAATTTGTCATCTTAATTTCTGTTGCCACCAGAGTCCTTACTTGCACTGGAGCATACCAAAGTCGCCAAATTTTGGATTATCACAGCATCGAATTTATTCTATGTTTTTTAATTGTTACGCTTTTTAATCCTTAGCAGCGTATTACTTCACTTATGGCTTTGTAAATTTTAAACGCTTATCGATTTTACGCTTTTTCGTAGTAACCAATTTCATAACATCCATTAAAGATGGATCATTGGTCTTTTTGTAAAATTCATTGATACTTAAAATTATTGATTTGGCCTCTCTTGAAGCAGAGACACGGTCACTAGTGCTCATTTTGCCCATGCTTCTTTTCTCAAAACCTAACGCTTTTTCTATTGCTTCCTCTCTTGCTTTCATAATTCTTTCTTTTCAATTTCAGGAAA
>Ga0222653_1001364_pt1 | contig 12191 bp, 11 predicted proteins | sample AntAcemetagen419_FD_179856 | JGI IMG/M metagenome (GOLD analysis project Ga0222653, IMG submission 179856) | Saline water microbial communities from Ace Lake, Antarctica - #419 | ecosystem: Environmental > Aquatic > Non-marine Saline and Alkaline > Saline | place: Antarctica: Ace Lake...
AAATATTTGCTTCCAATCAGCCAATAGAAATCCAACGGCCGCATTATCTCAGCTCTCACAACGAGCAGCACCACACCTAGCGTGGGCAAAACGCCCATGGAAAAATGATACTCCGAATGATAAATTATCAAAAGAAGAATGGGCGATCATACGTGGTCGTTCTGCAGCAAGAAACATCAATGACCACTCCGAAAAAATCCACGAAGCCCTCATAAGTAATCAATCTCCAGTGGATGACCTATTCCGCTCCGAACTCTTACTTGGCTACATGGCTGGATTCCCGAAAAAAAATCAAACAGAAACAACAAACCAAGACTAACAACAGCATTATTAAAAATACTATTATGAAAACACCATTTAACAGACACGTCGGCGTAATGATCCTTGAAGTCAACAATTCAAACCCAAATGGAGATCCCGACCTAGAAAGTGATCCACGCACCCTAGAAGCAGATGGCAGAGGTATCATTTCTCCGCCTTCAGTCAAACGGAAGTTAAGAGATTTGGTGCTGGAAAACGGCTTAGCACTGGAAGAGGCAAAAGAAGCACTAAGTCTCGGCAAAGAAGGCGATTCTAACTGTTACGAAATCCTAGAAAGCCGGGGTAGGGATAGAAAAGAAATTATACAACTCACTAAAAAAGCATTTTCCGAAAAATACTGGGATGCTCGCGTATTTGGGAATACATACCTTGAATCGCTGAAACCATCAAACGATGACGACAAAGAAACAGCAGCTTTAAAAAAGAAAATCAAGGATGATAAAGTTGATGTGTCACACTTCATCAGCACAGGCGTTATTCAAGTTGGAGTCGGCGTGTCGATTGCTCCTGTAACAATTGATCGAATGACGAACACCAACAAATCCGGCGTTCAAGAGGGCAAAGACAGAGGCATGGCTCCATTAGCATTTAGAGTTGTTCGACATGCGATCTATGCGATCCCCTACTTCGTCAATCCCTCAATGGCAGCACGAAACGGAACCACTCAAAAGGATATAGATCTTTTTGAATTCCTAGCACCGATTGCATACGCACAAACAGCTTCAGCAATTCGAAGTGATGTGCGCTGCCTCAACATCTGGAGGGGTATTCATAAAGGCCCTCTTGGCAGCTGCCCAGAGCATTTATTTCTAGAAGCATTCACTCCCACGATTAAGGACGGATGCACTGAGCCTACGACAAAGAGCGATTACAACTTTCCGAACCTTGAATCTGTTGAGAAAAGCCTACTGGAGAAATTCGATAAGGTTGAAGATCTCTGCAACCGATAGCAATAATGCCAAACGCGCCACTCGCGCACTCAGCTCCAGACGAGAAAAGTGCCCCACAAAGCTATAGTGAACATTCAAGCAATGTTCGCGAACTAGCCACGTCCTTCGCGGACGGGATATCCCAATACACTCGGCAACTTGTGCATTGGGATTCGTTAAAAAGATCAACCACAGTAGCTGGTGAGTGGCACGATTTGGGCAAGCTCGATCCTGAAACACAAGACGCACTTAGCAAGGGCAGAGGCTCAAAACTGCCACATGACCACATCGACGCAGGTGTCGCCCATGTAATCGAGAAAGGCCATGAGGACTTTCAAGCCGGTTGGCTAATCCGTGCTCACCATGCTCCGGGTCTGCCATCCGTAGTTGTGGAAAATATGCGTGAGAGTTTTCATCTACGAGGACAAAGAAAACATATCGACAATGATGAGTTCCATAGAGAGCTCGTTGAACGGAATAATAAGCAACTCGGCAATTTAGTAACACTTCATCAACAAGAAATCTGCAATAGTGTCCCGCCCTCGAATTCACCTCCAACTCATGGTTTACCCACACGCATAGCCCTTTCGTGTCTAGTAGATGCTGATCATTCAGATACAGGTAGATTTGATCAAGAAGGGCAAGGAGAGGCACGACTAAATCCAGTTAAAGACCCTCGCTGGTCTGATCGACTGGATGCCTTGAAGTCTTACATCTCACAACTTCAGCTAAGCCCCAGCAAAGGAGACGCAGCTAGAAATCAAGTAAGGCAAGAACTTTTCGATCACTGCATGTCCATTGAATTTGAGGACGATCAAACAACGATCGTCACATGTGAGGCTTCAGTCGGATTAGGCAAAACTACAGCAGTTATCGGCTATCTGCTAAGACAAGCGATCACACTCAAGCTTAGGCGCATTGTAGTTGTTGCGCCCTATACTGCGATTCTAACTCAAACAGCAAAAACGATAAGAAAAGCGCTCCTTCTAGAAGATGAAAATGCGGACGACATTATCTTAGAACATCATCACAGAGCTGAGTTTTCTGATCCCTTACTTCGTGCGTCATCCGCCCTGTGGGACGCTCCTATCATTTTGACAACAGCCGTTCAGTTCTTCGAAACATTAGGCTCAAATAATCCATCAAAGCTTAGAAAACTCCATAGACTGCCAGGTAGCGCTATCTTCATCGACGAAGCACATGCTTCACTGCCAATTGACCTATGGCCTCAATGTTTAGAATGGCTACATGAGCTTTCTCAAAATTGGGGATGCTCAACTGCCTTAGTTTCAGGCTCGCTAGTCAAATTCTGGCTACATGAATGGGGGAAAACTAAATCATCTCAAATCGGCAATTTCCCAGAAATCAGCCAACCGGCTTTAGTTGAGCAGTCAAAAAAGTTTGAAACACAAAGAGTCAAATTTCTAGAAATTAAGAAGCCAGTCACAGTTCTAGACTTAAAAGATATCATAAAAAAACGCCTCAACATCGGAAGATCCCAACTAATCATTTTTAACACGATACATTCTGCAGCCGGATTTGCTGATCACCTAAAAAATGAACTAGATAGCACAGACTTCGAATTAACTTCTTCACCTGTGCTTCACCTCTCAACCGCTCTGTCTCCGTTAGATCGCGCACAAATTTTGACTGAGATACAAATCAGAATGAATGACGAATACCATGAACCATGGGTTCTAGTCGCAACTAGCTGCGTCGAAGCGGGTATCGATTTGGACTTCGCAGACGGTTTCAGAGAAGGTTGTTCTGTCAGCAGCTTTATACAGACTTCTGGTAGAATAAATCGACATGGCAAAATCGAGGACTCGACACTCACCTCATTTACAATCGCAGACGACCCACTGTTAAAAACGCATCCTCAGTTTAAAATGAGTTCACAAGTCCTGAAAGATCTATTTCCTGAGATCCAAACACTAGAGCATTCACTATCCGAAATAGCAACTGCGGCTCTACAACGTGAGCTGGAAATGAAAGCTGAAATGAGTCCTGGCAAGACGCTCAGCGAACAAGAGAATTTCCACGATTACCCAGCTGTAGCAGATACCTGTAGAGTCATAAAAACCGATACGTGCACAGTATTGGTAGATGAAGCATTAGCTTTAAACCTAAGAAAAGGAATCCCCGTTCCGTTCAAGGATATCCTAAATAACAGCGTGCAAATTTGGAGTAATAAAATTACTGAATTAGGGTTTGAAACAATAAAAAGCCCTAGAGGATCGACTGAACTATACTTTGCTAGCGATGCCAGTTATGACCCACAATTCTTGGGCATAATGAAAGCTCAACTACAATCCAAAGCAACTATACTGTGACAACGCCATCCCCACAGGAGTTAAGCTAATCCGCCGCATCTAAACCCATGCCCACCGACCCACCAGCCCCCACCTACGAGGAACTCGCGAAGGAAGTCCTGTTACACAGGATGCAGGACTATTCAGAGGATTATCACTGCGCGGGCTGGCTGAGTGGCTTGGAATTTCTTCTCTGGGAGGAATCGCCCGACGAGGGCGAAGCACCGGACGCTCAAGCGCGCTCGGAAATGCGTGGCGAACTGCATGCCCTCGCGAAAATCGCCGGAGGCTGGTGGGTTTACGAAGACGAAACCCAGCCAGACACACCCGGCCCCGTATTCATCTCCATGGCGCGGTGGCTGCAAATTCTCGCAGAACCACCTAAAAAGCACCTGCTTGACTGAGCACAGTTGCACAGTTAGTGTGCTGTTTTATGAAAAATATTACACTCAAAGTAGACGATAAAACCTACCGCAAAGCGCGCATTCGTGCAGCTGAAGCGGGCACCTCCGTCAGCGCCATGGTGCGGGAGTTTTTGAACCGCGAGGACAATGATGAGACGTCTCGAGAAGCGCGCCATCAGCAGACTGTCACTAGATTACGGCAAATCTATGCCGAAGCTGAAAAACGAGCGACTCCGCGCAATGAACCTCTGATACCACTCACACGAGACGAGATCTATGCCGAACGCATTCATTGACACCAACATTCTCGCCTATGCTGCTGATGAGACGACGCCTATGCCTCGAAAAACGAGGATAGCGCGTGAACTCCTACTCTTGCCCGATCTCTACATTTCTATTCAAGTTTTGAACGAGTTTATCGCCGTCGCGCGCCGACCGAACAAATTAAATCTTTCACACGAGCAAGAGCAATCCTGGATCGAAGCTTGGCTGCTACAGACAGTGGTTGAATTAACAACTCAACAATTCCTCGATGCACTGGCTTTTCACGAGCGTTATCAAGTCAGCCATTGGGATGGCTTAATTCTGGCCGCAGCTAAGGAGGTGCAATGTGAAATCCTCTACTCCGAAGATCTGCAGATCGGCCAAAGCTACGATGGCATACAAGTCATCAATCCCTTCGCTCAGCCTTAATTGCAGCACCATCTCCATTCGCCAAAATTCCTAACACGCCAACAGTCGTCGCCCTCTCCGCCCTCCAGCACTACCTCTACTGCCCGAGGCAATGCGCGCTCATTCACGTCGAGCGGGTGTGGGCCGAAAACTTCTCCACTGCTGAGGGCAACGCGCTCCACGAGAAGGCACACTCGGGGCTCGGAGAAAGCCGCCCAGGTGTGCGAATTTCCCGCAGCCTCCCCGTTTGGTCGGATGCGCACGGCCTGCGCGGCGTCTGCGACATCGTCGAAATCCACCAAGATGGCACACTCCTGCCAGTGGAATACAAGCGCGGTCGCCCGAAGGCTCACCGCGCCGACGAGATTCAACTCTGCGGCCAAGCCATCTGCCTCGAAGCCAGCTTCGAGCGAGAGCCCGGCAGCATTCAATCCGGCTTTCTGTTTTATGGGAAACAGCAGCGCCGCACGGCTGTGACTTTCGACGCAACACTACGGGCGCTCACCCTCGAAACTGCAGACAAGGTGCGCGCGATGATTGAACAAGGGGAGACACCATCCGCCGACTACTCCCCAACACTCTGCGACCGTTGTTCACTAATCAACCTCTGCCAACCGAAGTGCATGCGAATACAGCGCGGAGTTGACCACTGGTTTAAACAGCGCATCGCCGAACAAACTGAGACTGAATGAAAACACACCTCAACACCCTCTTCGTCACACTCGACAAAGCCTACCTGCGTAAAGACGGATCAGCCGTCGAGGTTCGCCACGAAAAGCAAACCAAACTTCGGGTGCCGCTTCATAACCTGGATGGCATTGTCTGTTTCGGCTGGGACTGCTGCGCCAGCGCTTCACTCATGGGAGCCTGCGCCGAGGCTGATGTCGCCCTCTCCTTCCACAATCCCTACGGCAAATTTCTCGCCGCCAGCCAAGGCTTCACTTCGGGTAATATTCTACTGCGGCGCGCTCAATACCGCGTAGCCGACTCACCTGAAGCGACACTCGCAATAGCGAGGAATATGGTCGCGGCGAAGATTGCGAATGGCCGACAAGTCATCCTCCGAGCGGCGCGCGACCATGGTGAAAAAGATGCCAGCCGAGCCGAAAAACTGCTCAAAGCATCCGATCAACTCAGCCGCCGCATACGCTACGCCAGCAGAGCCACTGACCTCGATATGCTACGCGGCATCGAAGGCGATGCCGCCGTTTACTATTTCTCAGCCTTCCCAGCATTACTCTCCAATACTCAGTTCACCCTTGATGGACGCAATCGTCGGCCGCCGACCGACCCAGTGAACGCTCTGCTATCTTTCCTCTACAGCCTACTCACGCACGACTGCCGCAGTGCGCTCGAATCCTGCGGCCTCGACGCTCAATGCGGCCTACTACACCGAGATCGACCAGGACGCCCCTCACTCGCGCTCGACCTGATGGAAGAGTTTCGACCCATCTTTGCCGACCGCGCAGCGCTGACCTTGATCAACCGCCAGCAAATCCAAGCCAAGCACTTTGAGACTAAGGAAAACGGAGCGGTCTTATTAAAAGAAGATGCCAGAAAGGTCGTGCTCAACCACTGGCAAGAGCGCAAGCAAACCGAGGTGGTGCATCCATTGCTGGAAGAACGCGTCACCCTCGGACTCCTGCCACACCTACAAGCTCGATTACTCGCAAGGCACCTTCGTGGCGACCTCGATGCCTACCCCGCCTATCTTACAAAATAATCATTCATCAGCCATTACTCATAGCCAATCAACATGTATATCCTAGTCGCCTACGACGTCGCCACCAGCACCCCGAAAGGAGCCAGACGCTTACGAAGAGTCGCCAAGGTCTGCCTCGACTACGGGCAACGCGTGCAAAACTCCGTCTTCGAATGCAAACTCGACCCAGCGCAGTATGTTGCATTTAAAGAACGCATCTTAAACGAGATCAACTCCAGCACCGACTCCATCCGAATTTACAATCTTGGCAATAATTGGCAGAAACGAGTCGAGCATTATGGGAAAAACGATGATTATAATATCGAAAGCACCTTACTCGTTTAAAGCTTTGGCTTGAAAGAAACCGGCTTCCGCGAACCCTAAGCTCACAAGAAACCCCACGCCTATTCGCGAAAGACCTAAGTCACTGCCTTCAAGTTCTTTGACAGTCTAAATCAAAAATACACGACACTCGCTACCGGAAAATGCGTGACCTCCGCGTATCATAAGAATTAAGTAACTACCTGCGAAGGATTTACACCCGATGCAGTCGCGCCCTTCACGGGGCGCGCGGATTGAAACATGGCTTTGAAGCCCTCTATCTCAGCCTCTAGTGTCGCGCCCTTCACGGGGCGCGCGGATTGAAACCACGAGCACGTGGTGGTACAGATACAAATGATAGTCGCGCCCTTCACGGGGCGCGCGGATTGAAACACGGCAAACGCAAGCGCGTTTTTTGTTGGCGACTGTCGCGCCCTTCACGGGGCGCGCGGATTGAAACACGGAATACACTGCAAGCATCACGGCGAAAGATTGTCGCGCCCTTCACGGGGCGCGCGGATTGAAACTGGCTCTTACGCATATATAAAACTCAAACAGTCGTCGCGCCCTTCACGGGGCGCGCGGATTGAAACTTTCCAACCAGCGGTCTTACGGTATTCACGCACCGTCGCGCCCTTCACGGGGCGCGCGGATTGAAACATTGAGTTTTTAGCAGTATCCTCGTTTATAAAGTCGCGCCCTTCACGGGGCGCGCGGATTGAAACAACACGGCACCAATGTTAGCATGTGTCATCGCAGCGTCGCGCCCTTCACGGGGCGCGCGGATTGAAACAGCAAGTGCTGTACGTTGTTCCTCAGATAGATCGTCGCGCCCTTCACGGGGCGCGCGGATTGAAACTGCTCCTGAGAGCGGTTCCGCTTGTATGGCTGGAGTCGCGCCCTTCACGGGGCGCGCGGATTGAAACATCCTAGAAGTATCAGTTGACGGCGATGCGCTGGGTCGCGCCCTTCACGGGGCGCGCGGATTGAAACTGTTCAATTGCGGTGAGTCGCTTGTCCATGTTGGTCGCGCCCTTCACGGGGCGCGCGGATTGAAACTCACAGTTGCCGCACGTCGCGAGTCGCACGTCAGTCGCGCCCTTCACGGGGCGCGCGGATTGAAACTTTTTGATAGAGGCGTGGTTGTAGCATTAAAAATGTCGCGCCCTTCACGGGGCGCGCGGATTGAAACATGTTCTGCGGCGTTGAATCCGCCGTCGAAGTATGTCGCGCCCTTCACGGGGCGCGCGGATTGAAACGTTTGAGTGACGCAGAGTGAACCAGACAAAGATCGTCGCGCCCTTCACGGGGCGCGCGGATTGAAACGTGTGTTCCCCTTCATAATCTAAATAAATTGCTAACGTCGCGCCCTTCACGGGGCGCGCGGATTGAAACGTCAGGCTTAAGGTCTACAATCTGGCCTGCTTTAGTCGCGCCCTTCACGGGGCGCGCGGATTGAAACTTGTTTCATATTACTCGACCAACTTTCCTAAGAGTGTCGCGCCCTTCACGGGGCGCGCGGATTGAAACTGTTATTTTCGACTACGAACAGCAAATAACATCGGGTCGCGCCCTTCACGGGGCGCGCGGATTGAAACATGTCGATTACGGGATTGATTCGCCGTTCGGATGTCGCGCCCTTCACGGGGCGCGCGGATTGAAACTATCGAATGCTATGACGGAACTCAGGCGGCGGGTGTCGCGCCCTTCACGGGGCGCGCGGATTGAAACAGAAGAAGATCCGCGACCTTGCCCGGCGAATGAATGTCGCGCCCTTCACGGGGCGCGCGGATTGAAACATTGGATGCTATGGCGGAACCCAGACGGCAGGTAAGTCGCGCCCTTCACGGGGCGCGCGGATTGAAACTTAGCCACTTTGATCGCCTCGTTCCGGTCGTAAAAGTCGCGCCCTTCACGGGGCGCGCGGATTGAAACCGTTATCTCCGAGGCGAACATCTCGCTTGAGTCGGTCGCGCCCTTCACGGGGCGCGCGGATTGAAACTATGCGATGGCGGAACTCTGACCATTAACAACGCGTCGCGCCCTTCACGGGGCGCGCGGATTGAAACTGCCAGTGCAAACGGCTCGCGTCAATGCGACCGGGTCGCGCCCTTCACGGGGCGCGCGGATTGAAACAGCCGATCTCGCACTTGGCACTTGTCGCGCACTTGTCGCGCCCTTCACGGGGCGCGCGGATTGAAACTTTCGGCCAAGCGGCACAAGTCAATCAGTAGATGGTCGCGCCCTTCACGGGGCGCGCGGATTGAAACACCGGTCAAGGCTACGATGCCTACCTCCTCACCGGTCGCGCCCTTCACGGGGCGCGCGGATTGAAACGCGGCGAATGGGACGGAGCGACTAAGGAGATTTTGTCGCGCCCTTCACGGGGCGCGCGGATTGAAACTATTGTTGAGCCGCTTCTGCGACTGAGTTTGTGAGTCGCGCCCTTCACGGGGCGCGCGGATTGAAACAATGCGATGGCGGAACTCAAACTGCGGGTAACGCGTCGCGCCCTTCACGGGGCGCGCGGATTGAAACACTGACCTACGACCACGTGACCGCCGTTTTTATCGTCGCGCCCTTCACGGGGCGCGCGGATTGAAACACGATGCTAGTGCGGAAGACGATACGGGCGTGTTGTCGCGCCCTTCACGGGGCGCGCGGATTGAAACATTTTGATTTGCGTATAAAAATACGACTAGGCGCGTCGCGCCCTTCACGGGGCGCGCGGATTGAAACTAAGAGCGGAACCGACACTCGGACAGGACTGGATGGTCGCGCCCTTCACGGGGCGCGCGGATTGAAACCTTGGTTTTGTGGAGCTGACATAGCTGGTGCTCCGTCGCGCCCTTCACGGGGCGCGCGGATTGAAACATCCCGTTTACGATTTTTGGCAAGGCCGCCGAAATGTCGCGCCCTTCACGGGGCGCGCGGATTGAAACTCCCAGTTTGTCGCACTAACAATTGTACGGGTAGTCGCGCCCTTCACGGGGCGCGCGGATTGAAACTGTCCACAGTTTAGAGTCACTACGTCAGTGATGTGTCGCGCCCTTCACGGGGCGCGCGGATTGAAACTAGTCTTTGGTTGATTTTACATTGTCGGCGTTTGTCGCGCCCTTCACGGGGCGCGCGGATTGAAACACTCATAGTAGTATCAGTGCTGAGATGGTCTGCTGTCGCGCCCTTCACGGGGCGCGCGGATTGAAACGGTGTCTGTCAGTTTCATAGTATCAGTGTATGGGGTCGCGCCCTTCACGGGGCGCGCGGATTGAAACCTTCTAAGGCACGTAAAGCGGGGAATGTTGTTGTCGTCGCGCCCTTCACGGGGCGCGCGGATTGAAACGTCTGCTGCGTCTTCGCATCTCCTGCTATCGCGGGTCGCGCCCTTCACGGGGCGCGCGGATTGAAACGTCCGTTACTGATGGAGGGTCGGCTAGTTTATATGGTCGCGCCCTTCACGGGGCGCGCGGATTGAAACCTTACGTGGAGAGTATCGGCAAAACCTGCAGGACGTCGCGCCCTTCACGGGGCGCGCGGATTGAAACGTATTTCCGAAGTGGCACGAGCGTTCATCGTCGACGTCGCGCCCTTCACGGGGCGCGCGGATTGAAACAAGTTTGTACATACTACCATATTTGCGGATCAAGTCGCGCCCTTCACGGGGCGCGCGGATTGAAACCTGTCCAAAGCAGCCGAAACCGCTGTTGACCTAGTCGCGCCCTTCACGGGGCGCGCGGATTGAAACCTCGACTACGGGAACTGGCAGCTTTTTGTGCTTTGTCGCGCCCTTCACGGGGCGCGCGGATTGAAACAACAATGATGCTGTCCATGCCAACAATGTATCTGCGTCGCGCCCTTCACGGGGCGCGCGGATTGAAACCGTTACTACTGATAAGGCTGCTCGCGCGAATGCTGGTCGCGCCCTTCACGGGGCGCGCGGATTGAAACTTTTGCGAACAGCCCTGTTCACGCATCCGAAGAAGTCGCGCCCTTCACGGGGCGCGCGGATTGAAACAGTCGGCAGATTGCGTCGAAAAAAATAAATGAGTGTCGCGCCCTTCACGGGGCGCGCGGATTGAAACGGCAGTCTCCGAATGCAGCTCAACGCCGTGCTCGTCGCGCCCTTCACGGGGCGCGCGGATTGAAACATGGGTGGTGTAAGTGCTATCACTGCCCAGCGGGTGTCGCGCCCTTCACGGGGCGCGCGGATTGAAACTTTTGACAAGAAATGCAACATGTTTGAGTTTCTAGTCGCGCCCTTCACGGGGCGCGCGGATTGAAACACTACATACTGCGCTGGTATTTCAAGGCGCTCAGTCGCGCCCTTCACGGGGCGCGCGGATTGAAACAGAGGGCTTGGCTACAACAATCTAAGCGGACGTATCCTGCAGCATCCTGACGCGGCGGTGCGGCTGCGGAAAGTGCAAGGTGATGGCAGTGCCGACTCCCTTGCGGGACTCGATGCTGATCTGGCCGCCATGCTCCCGCATGATGCGCTGCACGATCATCATACCGAGGCCGTGCCCTTCCTCCTTGGTGGTATAATAGGCTTGGAAAACTTTCGATAGCTCCTCCTCTGAGATTCCGGAGCCGGTGTCAGAAAACTGGAGATAGACAAAGTCGTGATCCTTGCGGGCCGCGATAGTCAATCGGCCTCCGGGCTGCATGGCCTCCATGGCGTTTTTAATCAAATTAAAACAGACCTGCTTTATCTGGCCGCGGTCACCCAAAACAAGTGGTATGTCATCGGCGACCTCGATGTTCACTTCTACCTGGCGGTTACTCAACTCCACCTCCTGCACATGCAGCACCTCCTCGACGAGTTCGATGAGTTCGAGTTCATTAAGCTCCGGCTTTTGCGGACGCACCGCTTCAAGAAAATGGGTGATGATTCCGTCCAGCCGTTGAACTTCGCCCTGGCAAACTTCCAGCGATTCGGCAAGCGGTGCGGCATCCTTCTCAAGCCCCAGCTTCTTGAGTTTACGCTCAATAAGTTGCAGGTGGATGGTCAGCGAGTTGAGCGGATTGCCCAGCTCATGCGCCACCCCAGCCGCCAGACGGACGATTGAGGACGTGCGCTCGTTCTCGATCACCTCCTCCATCGACACTTTATCTTCGGTCAGGTCGGAGATAACGATGACGTAGCCACCGCTGTCGTCATGGCCGACCTGGGCATCGATGGGGACCATATAGAGCCGCACGATGCGGCGCTCCGGATAGCTCAGCTCAAGCTCGCGTGACAGCACGGGCGAAGACCTTTTGCCCGCGCCCTCTTGCGGCTTAATCGACTTCGCCAGATCGGGCATCATTTTCCAGAGACGCGTGACGCCGATGTCATTCTCCTTCAATCCGATGATCGCGAGGCCGGCATCGTTCGCATACTGCACGATGCCGTCTGAATCGATCACGAGGATGCCGTCTTGTATGGTATTAAACACCGTCTCCTGCATCTTACGCTCACGCGCGAGGCGCTGCACGAGAATGCCAAGATTGACTGAATCGAGGTCTTCGATCCGCCCGAGTATTTTAT
>Ga0222653_1001370_pt1 | contig 12161 bp, 14 predicted proteins | sample AntAcemetagen419_FD_179856 | JGI IMG/M metagenome (GOLD analysis project Ga0222653, IMG submission 179856) | Saline water microbial communities from Ace Lake, Antarctica - #419 | ecosystem: Environmental > Aquatic > Non-marine Saline and Alkaline > Saline | place: Antarctica: Ace Lake...
ATAGTTCCCCACGCGGTCGCCTCATTGCCTCGAAAAGGTTCAGCCATTCCACACTTTTTCAATAGAAGCTTTGCAGGCGTTTCATACTTGTTCACGCCTATAGCCGTGGCCGCATCCGAGGCGGTCAGAAGATTGCCACGTAATTTTAACCACTCTTCTGACCTCTGTTCTGCATACTCTAACTCAATCAGCCTTTTCACATTAGGATGCATTATTAAATTATACACTTCTCACTCTTTTAAGCCAGACCCTGTCTTTTAAAGTGTTCTATTCTCTGAAAAAAGTGTTTCGCAGCTTCTTGTTCGGCGTGTTTTTTACTCTTCGCGGTACCTCGACTTACATACTTATTATCAATATATACATCGATGTAAAAAATACCATCTTGGTGACCAGCGACACGATATTCGGGGAGTTGATGATTGTTCACTTGGCAATGACGCATGAGATGATCCTTAAAGTTGTCATCAATCATTATAGAATTCAAGTCAATCATATCCGGGTTTGTATAAATCCGGAGTACGAATTCTTTGGCATGGAGGAGACCGAGATCCATGTAAAGAGCTCCGATCAGCGCCTCAAAAACATCTTCCAATATCTTTGGATTGTTATTCCATCCATTTCGCATACCTTTTTCATCCATGATAACCAATGCTTGTAGTCCCATCGTTTTGGCTATACTAGCTAGTGTTTCACCACGAACCAACTTTGTACGAGCTTTCGTGAGGAAACCTTCTTGACGACTTTCATACCGATCAAACAAAAACTTAGTGATGACAAACCCGAGGACCGAGTCACCAATAAATTCCAGTGTTTCAAATGATTCAGTAAATTGTTCATACTCTTTTAGTGCCGATTTATGTGTAAAAGCCTTTTGGTACAAATCAAGGTTTTTGATCTTTGTACCAACAAGTTGTTCTATTTGTTCTTTCGTAACGAAAGTAACCATCTTGTTATTCTTGATATGTTTTATTTTTTTAAGCCTTTTCCTTCTTGATGTAATGAGGGGAAAGGTACTTCTGGAGGTTGAGGTAAGTTACCACAACGTCAGCTGGGGGTGCGAGAAGAACCCGAAGTGTCTCGTCGAGGATGATCTGGCGACCGTTCTCGGGATGCTTGAGACCCTTTTCGAGGATGTACTTGTTGATGAACTTGGTCACCTCTGAACGGGAAATGAGCTCCTCACCTGGGAGAGCAAGGAATTCCCGCAACTTAGGCGTGATTTCCTGCTTTCGGTTAAATCCATTATTCTCTGCACGCTTCTTCGCCTTTTCACCATCGGGATCTTCTTGGGTATTCTTGATCTTACGGATAAGCTTGGTGAGGGTCTTCACCTCGGAACGAAGAGCAACGATATCGGTTTGAATGGTTTCAAGAGACATTATATCTATCTTACTCACTTAATCTTTAAGTCATGGAACACGAGAAAGAATAATGTGATTATCGTAAAGAAACCGAACAGGTAATCGCGGGTAAAGAACCTAGAGTCCTTTTTCTTATTAAGGTTGGGCCTCTTTATAATTCGGAAAGGTTGCCCAGAACATCCACCAGCACAGCACGCGCTCGGGCATGGAGAAATATTGGGTCCCCTCCTCGCACCACAGAATTGCTTCTTCGTACCTTTGTACATGTAGCATCTACATTCGTCTATAATGCCACAGTCCATAATATTATATCACAATATAATAATGGATGATAAGATTTACCCAAAAGAGACCATTGAAAAATTCATCAATGATAATTTACTTTTCAAAGATTCAAAACTCAAAAAATATTTCGATCGTGATGAACCGAGAGATTTGAGGAAGTTCAGGGACCGTGTCCACAGTACATATCCTGACAAAGAGTTTGAGAAGATGATTTATGTTTTTGTCACAGATTCTATCCGTGATATCATCCTTCAAACGACTGGAGAACTGACGGAATTTCTCAAATCGTCTGGTGATCTCATTATAAGTGGTGGAGAAGCTTTCAATATGTATGTAGAATTCAAAGATCGTATAGTCACGAGTGACATCGATGCGAAATTTGTCCCTCACATGAAAACGAATGCGAAATACTTTGGGAAACTCCAGGCTTTGAAACTACTCTTATGGAATAAACTTGGGGAAATATCCAGTCGCTTAAATACACGAATTAAAAACCGTATATTGGCTCAGAAGGGTAAGTTGACAAAGTTCCTTGGTGTGGGATTCAAAAACAAGGGACCGTACGTTACCAGGAGGTACACACTCATCAAGAAAAAGAAAACTAGGGGGGATAACGACCCAGGGAAAGGTGATGTTTTTATTGATGTGGAGTTATTCGCATTGGATCTCAATATCAGGTATTTATCACCAAAAACGGGTAAAATTCAAGATTTCACGATGGGTGGCATCTTAGATATTCCATTCATGCGCCCAGATGAGTTTGGTTCGGATGTCGCCTTGACGAAAAAAAGGGGAATTACATACCGTAACGCCAACACAGGAAAGATGATTGTAAATAACAAAATCTCCGTCGCGAGTAAAGAGTTCTTGATTGGGGACATCTATCTCATGCATAAACTCAAGTTGCGACCAGAAAAGAAAGAAAAGGATCGCCAACGTCTCATAAAACTTGGAAAAATGTTTAATAAGAGTGTGAAACTGAGTGATTCTATTGATGATATATTCAAAAAGGTTCGTAACAAGATCAAAAAGGTACCCACAGTGCGCATCAAATCCGGAAATGTTAATATCAAGAAAGCATCTGGTGTTAACCCACGAAACTACAGTAAATTTACAACAGAACCCCTAAAGGAACGTTTATCTAAGCAGTTGGTACATGGTATTAAGACAGTTACACAGGGCACAAAAGTTGGAAACAATTACGAAAAATCGTCAGGGAACAAACGTTTCAATGTGGAGACACTCAAATGGAAAACTATCACTAATAAGTCATATGTGAAAAATGAACAAAATTACAGGCCAAAGAATGCGCAAAAGTTCAATAAAAGTCTCAATATCAAGAAGACCCTGTATGGGTACAGGGGAAACAGAAATGATTGGTTATCTAAATCAATTCTCGACAAGGCATCTAATATACCATTTGTTGGGTTAAAGAAATGAAACACAAATAGAGTATAAATGATTTTCGATACCCTCACCAAAGGTGAAGATGGCCTCCGTTCTGTAAAAGTTCGTAATGATAATAAACGTAAGGTTTTCGTTCAGTTGAATGGTGTTAAAATCTCAGACATTTCCGATGACATTCTTATTGACCTCGTATCCGAGGTGAATGCTGATAAGATCAGAGTAATCGATTCTGAAAATGTTACAGCCGCCCAAGAGAATGCGGTTGATTGGTTTGGTAAGGAGTTATCTGAAGATGTTATCAGGGGAGCTTACACACATAGTGCATCGGATAACCAGTTGAGATGCGATCGTATCGATGTCACCAAGATTTTCAATTCTCAACAGGAGGCTGTAGATTTTGAAACTCTCCAGAAGGATAAGTCGTGTGATGTGATTCTCGAATTTTCTGAACTTTGGTTCGCCAAGAAGTCATTCGCTTGCACATGGAATCTTGTTCAGGTCAGGCTTCACCCAGAGCCAATCATTGATACATACCCAGACGAATATGCATTTGTCGATGACGAATAAAAAAAATTTGTTACTAATATATAAAGATGATCGCTAATATGATTAAGCGTCACCAGTCTAAGATACTTACTCTCGTAGCTATTGCCGTTGTTGTCTACTTACTCACTACCCTTAACAAGACTTCCGACTACTCCATCAATGAGCGTGAGTATGTCGGCTTAGGTAGTGGTTCGGCCATCGGGCCATCTGCCGCGCCCGTGAACGGTGGTATGCAGAAGGGTACCGGCCTCGCCTCCTCTCTCCTCCCCCGTGAGGTTGCTTCTGAGGAAGATTTCGGTCAGTTTGCCCCAGAAGACATCCTCAAGGGTCAAAACTTCCTTGAGCCCCGCGCCCAGATTGGTTTCCCCGAGACTGTCGGTGGTGCCCTCCGTAACGCCAACCAGCAGATCCGTGCGGACCCCCCCAACGCCAAGGATCCCTTCGTGTGGAACAACTCCACCATCGTCCCCGATCTCATGCAGCGCAGTTTGTGTGCTTAAAGATTAAACTATAGAAATAACATATGACTTCGGTTGGAACTGACCTTTCAGGTAACGTTTCCAAGCTTGTCGAACTTTCCAAACAACTTTCTGAAGCGAAAGCTGATATCAAAATCCTCAATCAAGAAGAGAAGCGTCTCAAGGAAAATGTGAAGAAGCACATGATTGAACAGGGTATTGATACCATTAACCTCAGGAAAGGTAAAATCAGCCTTCGTAAATCTGTTCGTAAGGGTAGTATCAATAAAGATGCTATCAAAGATGGACTTTTGAAATTTTTCGGTGGTGACGAAGCAAAGGTTGAAGGAGCCTTAAATGCCATTAAAGATGGTCTTAAAGTAAAAGAATCAACTTCTCTCTCATTAACCGGTTTAAAAGATAAGCCCGAGAAAGAAGATAAGTAACTAACCATGGTTTGGAGTCAATATGTATACGAAGCCACCAATGGATTTGATCCAGACGTCAGCGATGACGAAGGGTTCAATAATGAACACACTCCTCTGAATATCGAAGACTGGGAAGTCGAATACTCAGATGAATTACAGTACATGTGGAATACTATCAGGACACTCCTATACGATGCACACATTGAACACACAGGGACATTTTGCGACTTTGTCGAGTTTTGTTATGAGGAACACGACTCCCCCCAGGAAGGGGTCACATGTGACTATCAAGAAGAGATGATTCTCATTCATGTATGGAAAAGTCTCAGGCGCATCATAAATGATAATAGACTCCATGAGGATATGATGCGAGGTGTTACCATCGACCATTTCGTTGATTTTGCTAAAAATTATATGCGTATATATTAAATGTTACCGGATATCACATCGCAAAAAGTTGCGATCCCTGCTGCTCTTTTTTTATCACTCAGCCCAGGTCTTCTTCTGACTACCGATGGCTCAAAAATGTCTTTCATGAACGGGAAAACTGGTCAAATGCCTGTATTTTTCCACGCTCTCGTGTTCTTTCTCGTATACAGCCTAATTGCCAAAATAATGGGTATCGTACTCACCAAGACAGATCTACTCGTTACAACGGCTCTGTTCATCTTACTAAGCCCCGGTCTCCTGCTCACAATTCCAGCGAAATCAGGAGGTCTCTTCGCCTCTGGTCAGACGAGCGTACAATCGGTGTTAACGCACACCGTTGTGTACGCCTTGGTGTTTGCGATATTGCGTCGCCAATTTCCTCAGTTCTATTAGATAGGGATATGAAGTACCTTATTCTGGGACCAGCGTCAATGGGACTATTTTCATTGATTGGCGCCCTAAAAACGCGAGAGTCTCAACTTGTCAATGTCAAGGAAATTTCAGGGTCTTCCGCTGGTGCAATAATAACTTTATTTTTGGCTATGGGGATGTCAGTAGATGAAATTCTAACCACGTCATTATCCATTAATATCCCCAATTTTGTTAAGATACGTTTGGGCTCCTTTTTTAACAAATTTGGATTTGTTGATATGGCTCCTATCCGTAAAAAGTTAGTGGAAATATGTGGTTCTGACCCTACATTCAAAGAAGTCGATATGAAGATATACATCTCGGCATTTTGTATGAATACATCAGAAACTGTGTATTTTTCAAAGGATACGCATCCAGATATGAATGTTATTGATGCCGTGTGTATGAGTATGGCGGTACCTTTCATATTTGCGTGTGGTAAGTACGAAGGTCAAACCTACGTCGATGGAGGTATGAAAGAGGAATTTCCATTGACACCATTTTTTGATAAAAAACCACACGAAGTTACGTGTATTAAAATTAAGATGAATCGAATGTATCAAGACGATATTCAAACACCAAAACAATTCGTTGAAACCCTTGTGCGTTCAGCACTTTCTAATCGGGTCACCTACGATACACCAATAGAAATACTCGAAATCAATGTCGAAGATACAGATGTTTTTGATTTCAACATGAGTTATGAAGAAAAAATTCAATTATTTAACAGAGGATATCTGACTACTTAATCACTTTTTTTTTGTTAGTTTAAAATATATGACAGACCCGTGTAAAAAGAGCACGAGCGTTAAAGTTCTCCGGAATGTGGTTAAAATCAGAACCGGGAAAACAACCAAACTAACAAAAAAGAAGATTTGTGAAGCATACACCAATATCCAGGAAGGGAAAATGCTGTTGCCACCCCTTATTCTTACTCCAGATAGAACATATCTACTGGATAAGAAATCACCGTTTGATTCGAATGATTATGAGAAATTGTTTGATACATCTTCGAGTAGAATAGTTTTAAAGAATTTAGCTGAAAAGATCAATATCAAGAAGGTTGAGGCGTTGACTAAGAAGCAACTCACTGATACAATTCTAAAACGTCTTCAGTTTTTGAATATATCAGAACCCATCAAACTTGGTAGAAAACAAACTTCTATATCGTCTCCAGTCACAGCAGTGAAAAGGATTACACAACAACGTCCCTCAGCAGTACAAAGTACAGCAGCGAAAGTTGTATCGTTTTTCAAAGAACCCACAGCAGTGAAAAAGACCCCCACAGCAGTGCAAAGTACAGTAGTAAAAGTTGCACCTGAACAGGTTAAGGTTATATTAGGTAACAGAAATTATGACCTATTATTTGATCCGAAAACTAAGAGAGAAGAACTTCTTCGGATAGCCACTAAGGTTGGTGTAGAGAACGCGGATAACATGACAAAAAAGGAATTAATTGAAGCGACCACAAAACGTTTGAGATTTATGAGTAATCGAGGTTTAACCTCGAAAAATATAAAAAGCGGCGCGAAGGTACCATTTTTCCCCAAACCCTCTAATCAAGCCCCACCTATGACAACCCCTGCATTTTTACAACAAAAACCGGGTAGTGTTAGTGCTCCCCCAACCGGTGGGCCTCCAGGTGGCGTACCAAATTTGTTAAAAAGGCGAACGGTAGTGCCAGTACCCCAACTCCCCCCGATGCCAGGTCCACCACGACCCAATAATGTGAGGCCCAACACTTCTAACACTGGAACCGGTAACAACAACGTGAGGCCCAACACTTCTAACACTGGAACTGGAACTGATAACAACAACGTGAGGCCCAACAACAATGTGAGGCCCAACAACAACGTGAGGCCCAACAACAATGTGAGGCCCAACAACAACGTGAGGCCCAACACTACTAATAGTGGCACCGGTAACAATAATGTGAAGCCTAATAATGGTATAGGTAGGAATAATAAACCTACGACCAATGTGCCTCCTAAGAAGGGTAAAAGCTTCTTCAATTATTTCAAAGGTGGTAAGAAGAAGAATGTAGTTCCTACATTAGAACGCCAAGATGCAATGAAAAAGAAGGGTAAAAGCTTCTTCAATTATTTCAAAGGTGGTAAGAAGAAGAATGTAGTTCCTACATTAGTCACCGAGAATGCGACGAAAAAGAAGGGTAAGAGCTTCTTGAATTATTTCAAGGGTGGTAAGAAGAATAATGCCATTGTGAAGCCACTCCCACCCAACGTGAAGCCCAACAAGAATGAGAATAACAAAATAAATAACATGACTGAAAATTTAGTAAACGAAACAGTGATTAATGAGTTGAATAAACTTGTACCCGTTTCAACAAAAAACACTGTTACGAATTCTACACTAAACAACGTTCCAAATAAGAAGAATAGTGCTCAAATAAATAACATGATGGAAGAATTGATAAATAACGCTGTCAATGACGAGTTAAATATTCAAGCGATTAAAAATATTCAAGCGATTAAGTCTACAAAGGTGAAATCTAATGTAACCAATAACATTTTGAATTCTATGCGTACTAATATTGGTAAAAATATTAATAGAGTCAACGATGCTAAATTGAACACTACACGTACAAATGAGGCTAAAGTGAATAATATGATGGAAGAGTTAATAAACAATACTGTCAATGAAGAGTTGAACACAAATGTAACCAATAACATTTTGAATTCTATGCGTAAAAATGTAGGTAACAATATTAACAAGAAAACGAAGTCTAATAAGAAGAAAGTTAACAATAATACTTTATCGAGTGAACCAATAAAAATGAAGCCCAAACTGAGATTAGGAGGGCGAGCAGCTGAACCTAATCAACTTACAAATGAAATTATGAATAAATTAAAGAATGACATATCATCTGAGATTAGCAATGCCAAAATAGCTAATAACAAGAAACCCATTTACAACAATAACTCGAATTCAAATAACAATAACAATACTACACAGAATAATCCCTTATTTGAACCAAACATGCAAAATAACCCTCTGTACTCTAACAACAACAATGTACCCAAGGAAGTTGAGCAACAAGAGAACAACAAAAACTCAGAATCCAATGAATTGAGTAAGCACATAAACAATTTGGGATTACCAAATGAGAACAAGAAGAAGTTGATGAACTTATTCAATAACACTAACCAAACTCTAGGAAACGCTAAACGAAATGCAAATACATTGAGTAACACTAGAAAGTTACAAAACAGTTTAAACAATAATGGTGAAATTTCTGCCACATCTCTTACAGAGGAAGTAAATTTTAACTCGGAGAGGGAGAGACTGAAGAATAAAATTACAAAGGAATTGAACTTGCGACCAAATAACGATGGTGTTTTCCTAGAAAGAAAGGGACCCTTAAAAGGTAAAATTGGTCTTTGGGCACGAGAGTTGAGAGCGGCGAAGAACGTAGAAAACCTGAAAACTATCGAGAATAAGTTGAATGAAAAGACCGAACTTCGCAGGAACATAGAGAACAAGTACACCAAGGCGGGTCTCACAAAGGTTGAGAAAATGAATCACCGAAGAAAAGTTGTAAAGTTTGTGAACAATGTTGATGAGAGACGCAAGCTTGTAGAAATTCAAGTGAAGAATAGAGTGAACAATAATACAAACTCTGTAGTATCTAACTATAATTCAAATGAACCCAAGAAGAAGATGAAGTATGGATCTCGTGAGAATTTCATAAATGCTAAAAATGATGAACTCCGGGAATTAGCAAAGAACACGAGTACAAACTTCGGTAGAAATATCGACCGCTTGGCATCTCGAACAAACGTAACAAAACTTCGTGGGCGAATCGAAGGAGCTGTTCGTAGAAATGAAGCTGAGACCCGACCGCGCGAAGAACGCAGGGTCAATAACAGGGCTGAATTAAAAAATTTGAAGAAGAAAGTCAAGAAGAATAACCCCGGATTTACCCCAAAGAAGATAAATGCAGAAGCTAGGCGAATAAGAGCCCTAAGTCGACTGTAAAATATATAAAAAGTAACTAAAATGAATCATCCCGACGACGACTGTACCGTGATTACCGACATGCCTCTCAGCGACGAGGTTGCCGATTTCATCGAAAAGGGTCTTGATGGGGATGCAGATGTGAAGGAGTGGTGTGATAACCACCTCGAAGATGTTGTGGCCATATATGAAAAGTATGGACATTCGTACATGTCATATAGGGATGCGGAAATGGTGTTATTATTTGCGAAAACGTTATACGAGAATAATATTCCAGACACACACGAAAAGTTGTCTCTATTTGTGGCATGCCAGGATTGAAGTGATGGTAATTTAAAGAAATAAACTCCCTTTATATTAATGACAACTTGTGATGTATGTTGCGAAAAATTCAATAAGGTAAAACACAAAAAGGTTGAATGTCCTTTTTGTGATTTATCGAGTTGTCGCTCATGCAGTCAAAGATATATATTGGAATCATTTGAAGATCCACATTGCATGGGGTGTAAGACGCGTTGGAATAGAGAATTTATAGATTCATTTTGTACGAAAGTTTTTAGAAACACCCACTATAAAAATCATAGAGAAACTGTACTATTCGAGCGAGAAAAAAAATTAATGCCACAAACACAACCGGAAGTTGAAAGAATTCTTCAAATGAGATCATTACGCTATATTCTTACACGTCAAAAACAAACACTTATTGAATTACATCACACACATAATATCAATTATGACACGTTGACTATTCATCCAGAAGTACTCATATTGTACAGGGAAATGGAAAAAACATATCAACATTTAAATCAAATACGTAGTCAGGTTACAAGCTCAGAGTTTGAAACGAGGCATTTCACGCGTCAGTGTCCATCGGAAGAATGTAAAGGGTTTTTAAATGAAGATTGGTATTGTGGGTTGTGTTGTAATAACTATTGTAAACAGTGTAATGAACCTGAAAGTGATGATCATGTATGTGATTCCGAAATTGTAAAAACTATGCAACTCTTAAACAAAGATAGTAAATCATGTCCTAAATGTGGTACAGTTATACATAAAAGTAGTGGGTGTATGCAGATGTGGTGTGTAAATTGTCATACCGCATTTAATTGGAGGACAGGTGAAATAGAGACTGGCCGTGTTCATAATCCACATTTTATAGAATTTAAAAAGAAATTGATATCATCCCGTGAGCATGGTGACATTCCATGTGGAGGGGTACCAACCTTTAGAGAACTTAGGGAAAATCACGCATCAAATGAAATGCTCCAGTATATGATGTTAGTAAACCAATTGGAGCGAGAGCTTTTATTTTTGAATATAGAACCAATTGATAACATACCCACACGTATTTGTTATATGTTAAATGATATATCCGAAGAGAACTTCAAGATATTGTTACAACGACAAGAGAAGTTTATCGATAAATCAAAAGAGGTTTATCATATATTTGAGCTTATCTCTCACACTTGTGGGGATCTTCTCAGACAATATATTATCGAACCAGATAAACACGATGACATACTAAAACAGATGGAATTTATTTTAGAATACTCCAACGATATATTCCAAATAATAAGATCTAGGTATAATTCAAGTACACCGAGACATATCGATGTTTTATAGAAAACCACAGGTTATAAAGGGGATTCTGTCTGATAAAGAAAGAAGATATATAATTACACTCGCTGAAGATAAACTAGAAGATTCTAAAATCACAACCGGTAAAATTGTTAATGAGAGTATTAGGAAAAGTAAAACAGCGTGGCTCTCAAAAAATGATCCGATAGTAGATCGTATCATCCGAAAGTGTCTAAAATACACTGATAAACATGTAACGAACTTTGAGAAGTTACAAGTTCTCAAATATGAGAAAAATGGTCATTACAAATACCATCAAGATTGTTTCATCGGTGACAAAAATAAACGAATACATACATTCATTTTAGCTCTTAATGATGACTATGATGGTGGAGAAACACATTTTCCTCATCTAAATAAATCGTATAAATTGAGTGCTGGGGATGCTTTATTTTTCGATACCCTAGACAATTGGGGGTGTATGTCGTCCAAGGCTTTACATGGTGGGTTACCTGTAAAGTCTGGTGAGAAGTGGATTTGTAATTTATGGGTTCGAAAATACCCGTATTTATTCTAAGTATTCCGCACAGGCAGTCTTACATACCGGGTCCTTTGGGTCTAGATCACACACAGTTTTGCACACACCACGGATGTAACCCTCACATTGTTTTTTACACGTTTTCTGCTCACTTTTCATTTTCGGGTCATTGAAAAGTTCGGCGGTACAGTCAGTAGAACAAGATGTGAAAGTTTTGGTGTCCCCATTTACTCGTATACCCTCACTCATTCCCTGTAGAGTGAGAACGTCCGTGTAGCTTATCTTGCTACCGGTCTCACTGAGAGAAGCTACAAAACCTTGTACGTCGGGGTAAGTATCTTTAGTTTCCTCGGTCTCCTCGGTCTCCTCGGTCTCCTCTACATCACCATCTAAGTTTTCCGTCTGGGTCTTGAGGGCGATGATAGTTATGAGTGCTGCGACCAAAACCAAAACAAACCTCCAATCAATCTTCATTATATTTATATATACTTATATTTTTTTACGCCTGTACTTCACCACGTTCGATAAGTTTCTTACGATTCTCAAGATGGAGTCCTTCGACTAGAGATTTGTTTTGTGCACCATAGGGGACAGCGTATCCTCGTCAACTAACCATTTATTCACATTGGTCCATACTCCATCCTCAGAAACCCAAACCTCTCCGAGTACACGACCAAATTTACCCCTAGAATCCGCCTCTGGGCATCTGAGTTCGATATAGATATCATCCTTCTCAGACGCGACA
>Ga0222653_1001385_pt1 | contig 12038 bp, 15 predicted proteins | sample AntAcemetagen419_FD_179856 | JGI IMG/M metagenome (GOLD analysis project Ga0222653, IMG submission 179856) | Saline water microbial communities from Ace Lake, Antarctica - #419 | ecosystem: Environmental > Aquatic > Non-marine Saline and Alkaline > Saline | place: Antarctica: Ace Lake...
CTTCGTCAGCGACAGATTGCGAAAGCTTCGCGCCGTCAATGGCGGCCAAGCGTTCCGCATAAACGCGCTTGATTTGTTGCGACTCGGATTCGGTCGCTTCGTTGTATGCGTCTTGCAGACTTTTTATTAATTGCTTTTGAACGTCGCCGAGGCCGGAATCGGCGCCGCCGCCCGATTTAGCGCCGCTCGCCAATTGGTCGGCAATAGATGGAATCGCCGTGTTCGCCGCGGCCGCGATTGCGGCGTCGTATTCGTTAAGCAGGTTTCGCGCGAGTTCTATGTCGCGGTCTAGCCCTTGGCGCTTTTCCAGATTGCCGGCGCGCTTAAGGTTTCTATTTCCGCGTCGCTTTTCCAGTTCGCCAAGCCCGTCCGAGGCGCGTTGGCGCTCGGCGAGGAGCGCCTCAACTCGGCGCTCCTTTTCCGCCTCGGCCGCGGCGATGGCGGCCGCCGCTATGCCGTAATATTGTTCCTTGATCGCGGACAGGTCGACGGCTTGTTGTTGCAGAATTGTAGGCGAACCCGTTTCGGTGAACGTTTTGAGCGCCGAGCCGGCCGTCGTCGCGGCAGTGCGCAAATCGTCGAATTCGTCGGCCGCCTTTTTTGCGTGAATAACAACCGCGGCGAGGCCGGCGCTAAGTGCTGCAAAGGCTATAATTATGCCAGCCGGGCCGAGAAGAAACGCCGACGCGGCGCGAAGCAAGAGCATTGCCGCGGCAAAACCGCGGGTCGCGCCGGTTATGGCAATCAATCCGTTATATGTCGCAAGCAACACTTGCGCGCCGAGCGCTCCAGAAAGCGCCGCGCCGGCAATAATTGTTGCGCTCGCGAAGGCTTCCAAATTATTGGCAACGAAGTCAATAACCGACGCCAGGGCTTCCGAACCGGCGCGAACCTGCCCCGAATCTTCAAGAAACTTCCCGATTTTGAGGCCTAGCTGGTCAAAGGCAATTGAGGCCGCGCCGGTCGCAACGGGAAGCGTCACGCCAAAAGCGCCTTCGATCATATCCTCGGCTTCAAGAAGCGCCTTAAACACGACTTTACTCGTAAGCTTGCCCTCGGCGCCCAACTTTTTAAGCGCGCCAACCGATACGCCGAGACTATCGGCAATCGCCTTCGCGACCAATGGCGCGGATTCCTTCAACGCCCGTAATTCATCGCCCTGAAGCTGGCCTGATCCAAGGGCTTGCCCAAGCTGAAGAATGCCGCCGGAAGCCTCCGCGGCCGTCGCGCCGCCCGCGGCGAAAGCTTTCGAAACAAGGCCCGTTGCCTTGGCTACTTCCGCTTCGCTTTTCGCGACGCCTTCCGACGCACGCAACAGGCGCGAATATAGGTCGACATAAGGCTCGACTTTCGAACGCGCCGCGGCGGCGTCTTTGCCGAGTTCCAGCAACCCGCGGCCTTGCATTTTCGAGACTTCGCCAGCGGCCGCAACCTTATTTCCCAACTGAGTCCACTGGTCAGCGTAAGAAATCAACTCCCGGCCGGCGAGCGCAACGGCGGTGCCGGCAACAAAGCGGCGAACGTCACGGGAAAAACGGTCAGACGAAGCGGACATGCGCCGCGTCGACTTTTCCCATTTTTGTTCCATTCGGCCGGCCGCTTGCTCGGTCACAACGCCGGCGCGTTTCATGGCCCGTTCAAGCCGGGTTATGTCGACACTAACTTGCGCCAATAAGAGTCGTTCACTCATTTTAGAACCCCTTGCGCTTTCAGTTTTGCGACTTGCGAGCGGTGCGCCTCAATCGGCGGCGCGTCGTCGCTGGTTTCCTCGGGCGGCGCGTTCGCGGCGTTAAAGCCTTCGACTAGCGCGCGATATTCCCACAGCGACCAGGTGCGCATTTCAGAAATTCCGAAACCCATTTGAGCAACGCCGCCTATCATAGCCTTAAAAGGCATTTGCCCTTTAGGCCCTATCGCTAGGCCTTTTTGGCCGGCGCTTTTCGCGGCTTTTTTTTTGCGGGCTCGGGCTCGTCGTCTTCGAGCGGGCCGAGCGTTACTAACATTATTTCATGCGCAAGGCCGGCGTACTGCAAAAGCCGGCCCGAGCGAATAACTTCGCGCACTAGTTCGTCGGCGTCTTTTTCGGGTGTGCCCGCGCCGATTAATCCGAACTTGATAACGTCGACTATATGGTCGCTTTTCCATAGGCCCTTTTGGAATAGCTGCACAAAGCCTAGCGGGCCCATGTCGTGACGGTCTTGCAAGGTGCGAAGTTCGCCAAACAAAGGCAACGCAAATTGACGACGCTCACCGGCAAAATAGCCCGTGTGAACGCCGTCAGTTCTAACGAATGAGTCCCTATTCGTCATTTTATGCGAGCGCGGCCGTTGTTACAGGGCCGTGCGACGCGAGCGTGATTTCGGCGTTAATAACGTCGTTACGCTCGGCGCTAATGTTGAAAGACGTCAGGCGCGCCGCGAAGCTATGCTTTTCGCCGCCGTTCGACACGTCGCCGACAATGACTTCGATATTCTTCGACTCGCCGGTTGCCCACCAGGCGGAGAAAAACGCGCCGTCGGCCCGTTCCATGACGCCCGAGCCGGAAACCTCGGCCGACAGGCTGGTAACGTATGTGTTCACAAAGCCCGGCGTTGCATCCGAATCGCAATCAGGAATAACGCGGGTTTTGGTTTCGCCCGAGCGGTTGAATGAACGCGAGTTATTCATACTGCAACGCGCGGTAAAAACTTCCGGGTCGGCGGCGTCGCCGATGGCAATTATAAGGCCATCGAAGCCGATTTCGTCTACTGGTGTAGGCATTTCAGGACTCCATTTATTAGAAAGCGCCTGCCCAGGGCGCGCAAGTTTTTGAAATGGGCGCCGGCCGAGGCCGGATTATTAGGCGTTCGCGTCGGTCAGCGAATAAGCCGTAACTTCGATATTTTGGGCGGTTGCAATTGACGTATTGTCGACTTGCATATCGCCGCCGCCGCCGGTCGCCGTCACGGTGCCTTGCAGGTGGCAAGTTGTGCCGTCTGACGCATAAACACGATAATGCGTCGCGGTGCCGGTCGCGTCGGCGCTTAGGTCTTGCCAGGTGCCCGACTTCGCCTTAACGCCGGCCGCGGCCGCGGCCAGCCAATCGGAAGGCAGGGTAAGAACCGCAAGCGGCGACCCCGCGTCAGCGGCCGCGACGTTCGCCGGAATTGTGCCGCCGAAAAGTTTCAGTTTGGCGCTTGTGCCGATTGCCGTTTCGATTGCGTCGAGGCGCGCGTTCCGCACGGCTGCAGATAGTTTTAAAGCCATTTGATTCACCTTCGTTTTATCCGCCCCAACGGCGTGATTTTTTGGAATTAATTAGAGCGGCGCAATCACGAGCGTATAGCCCCTAAAGGTGCCTGTGTTCCCGCCTGACCATGTGCCGGGGTTTTCTGTTCCGACCGCCGGCCCTGCCTTGCTGGCAATGTGGCCCGACTTCCCGCCCGCCGTACCTTGTGCGTCGATTGTGTATCCCGCTGGTGCAGTCTTAGCCAAATAACCCAACTTAGTGACACCAAGCGAAAGAATGAGCGAGTCGGCAACGTCAACGGTTCCGGTGGCTGTGTCGATATTGGTTCCGGTGTTTCCATATGTTGAGACAGTTGCATCGGCAATTTTCAGATACCCGCCCATGTCCGTCGCCGCAAACTGTGCAAGGTCAGCGCCACGGACACACCAATTCATTTGCGTAGCGGCGCCGTTACCAGAGCGAGCGCCATCAAGCACAAGCAAATAAGCCGCGTCAACTATCCGATAACTGAGCGTTGTGGCGTTTGAACTTGACCCATTTGTATAGATGAGCGTCCAGCCGTCGTATTGAACGGAATGGTTTCCGTAGGTCGCAGTATTTATATACGGCCCGATCGTCACCATAAGTATAACGTCGCCTTCTTCAATGTCTTGGCCGCTCATGTCGTATGTACCAGAACCGCTAGTAAAGGCCGCCCACACAACGCTAGGCGCGGCCGCCGTCGCCGGCGTCGTGATCGACGCCAAGGCCGCGCCGACCAGGTCGCCAAGCGTCGCCGAGGCGGTCGCCTTGATTTTTACGGCCGCCGAGGCCGAGCCCGTCAATTCGCCGAGCGCGCCTTCGCCGACCAGTTCGGCCGCCGGCTGGCCAGCGATAGCCGCCGCGCCGACCAATTCGCCGAGCGTCGCCGCCGCGGTCGCCTTGATTTGCACAACGGCCGAGGCGGCGCCGGTTAGTTCGCCAAGCGTCGCCGAGGCGGTCGCCTTGATTTTTACGGCCGCCGAGGCGGCGCCGGTCAATTCGCCGAGCGTGCCGGCCGCGGTCGCTTTGATTGGCACAACGGCCGAGGCCGCGCCGACCAATTCGCCGAGCGTCGCCGAGGCGGTCGCCTTGATTTTTACGGCCGCCGAGGCGGCGCCGGTCAATTCGCCGAGCGTGCCGGCCGCGGTCGCTTTGATTGGCACAACGGCCGAGGCCGCGCCGACCAGTTCGCCGAGCGTCGCCGAGGCGGTCGCCTTGATTGCGATAGACGCCGAGGCGGCGCCGGTCAGTTCGCCAAGCGTCGCGGCCGACGTCGCCTTGATTGGCGCAACGGCCGAGGCCGCGCCGACCAGTTCGCCGAGCGTCGCCGAGGCGGTCGCCTTGATTTTTACGGCCGCCGAGGCCGAGCCCGTCAATTCGCCGAGCGTGACGTCGCCCGAGGCCGAGATAAACACAACGGCCGAGGCCGAGCCCGTCAATTCGCCGAGCGTCGCCGAGGCGGTCGCCTTAATCTTCACGGCGGCCGAGGCGGCGCCGACCAGTTCGCCGAGTTCGCCGGCGGCCGCATAATCGCGCGACGTGGCAACGGGCGCCAGGCGATAGCGAAAATTTACAATCGCTTGCGTCGTCAGGCCGTCGGCGTGACGTTCAAAACTTACCCCCTCGCAATTCCCGACAACTAGCCGGAATCCGTCGACGTCAAGGTCGCCCGTGCGCATGTCGAGCAAGTCTTGCAAGACGGCCGCTATTTGTTTGACTTCGACCAGGCCCGGCCGGCGCGAATAAGCGCGAACCGTCGAAAAGACTTCCGAAACCGAACCGCAAGCGGAATCGTCGGGCGAAACCAAGTCTTCGCCAATCCGAACAAACGGAAACACAGAAACCGACACGCGGTCAAAAACCCGAACGCCGCCGGCTATTGCCTGCAGCGCGGCGCTATTTGTGCAGGCCGCAAACATGGCGGCTTGAAGCGCGACGGCCGGGTCGGTTTCGTCAATCATGTGAGGCGATAGCGCAAATTTATTTCAACGGCCGTTGTTAGGCCGTCGGCGTCTTCGAAAAGTCGATAGGACTCGCAATAACCGGCGCTCATTTTGAAGCCGGGAACGGTGAAACCCCTGACGGCCGACAAGACGAACCGAACGCGCGCCGCGATCTGCTTAGCCTCAATCTTACCGACGGCCCGCGAAAAGGCGCGCACGCGCGAGTCTATCAAATAGGCGTCGCCGCAATCCAGTCTTTGCAAAGTCACGTCGTCGTCGCCGATCTGCAACCGCGGAAAGTCGTCGGAACGCGTTGAATCGAAAACCAGAACGCCGCCGGCGATGGCCTGCAACGCGGCGTCATTTGAAAGCGCGGTAAACATAGCCGCTTGAAGCGGCAAGGCCGGGTGCGTCATGTCTTAGCCCCCTTCTTAAGCCCCACGTTCGCGCGGCGAGTAATTCGGCTTTTAAAGCGGCGCCTAAGCGAACGTATGTTCGGCCAAAAAAACGGTTGCGGCGGTGCAACGCCGGTTGAGCGGCCATCTTTGCGCACGCGCTCGGCGGTTCCATTATGAACCAAATGCGCGTGCGGTGCCTTCTTGCCGCCGGCAAAAATTGAGATTCGCAAGTGACGCGGAATCGTCTGGTTTTCGGGATTATCGCCGGCGCCCATCACGCCGGCCGGCGGGTCGCCAAATGACCAGCTAACAGACATTTGCAAAGCGCCGTCGTCGACGGGCGCGTCGCGCTTGATCCTTGCGGAAGCTTCCTCGCCGTTTTCGCGAAGCGCCCGCGTTATTTCCTTTTCAGCCTCGGCCGGAACCGCCCTAGCGAGCGCCGCAACGCGCGTTTTAAAAGCCGGGTTAGGCGTCCAGCTTTTCCTAGCCATGCGCGACGCCGCGCTCGCACGTCAGCACCAGATAGCGCCCGCGCTGGTCGGGCTGTTCAATGTAGCGAATGTTATAGACTTCGGCCGGCGTGCGCGTGTTTACCAGGCGGTGCGCCTCATTGATCTGCGAAGTGCGCTCGGAATATCTCACTTTGATTTCAACAAGCCCGGTCGATTGCAGTTTCGCGGCTATGACGGATTCGCCGCCGCGCAAAGGCCGAATAGCCGCCGGCTCGCTTGCGATAACGTCGGCCCATGTCTCGGCCGCGTCGTTTCCGTAAATATCAAATTCAGTTTGCCGAGATTGAACCGTAACCAGCCTATTTAGTTCGCCGCCTGACATCTATTCGGAACCTTCGAAAGTTTCCCGCGGCGGTTCAGGCTCGAAGTCGGCGAGCGGTTCGTCGGCGGCCGGTTCGTGTGTGAACACTTCAAGCGCCGGCGTGGTTTCGGGCGCCGTGTCATGCGCCGGCGGCTCGCCATCGCGGAACACTTCAACGGCCCAGCCCTTCGCTATAGCGAAATCCGCAACTTCACTTTTAACCGGGCCCGACCAGCCCGGCAGAAGCTTGATAAAGCCGCGGCCGACAGGGACCAGGCGTTCTTGCGGCGAAGTAAAACGAATTCGACGCGAAATATTTTTTTCCATCAAACCGACCTCCATAGCTTGTGTTTAGAAACAAGCGACGCGACGCCGAGCGGCAAGAACTCGAGTTTTAGCATGGTCGACGCTTCGCGGTGTTCGTATAGGTGCCCGACGGTCAAAATTATCGCTTGGCGAATAGTCGCCGGGATGGCGGCCGAGGTGGCGCCATAGCCGCAACGAAACGTCGCCATTATCGCGTCTTCGCGCGCTTCGGTCGCGGGCCATGTCGCGCCGCGAACAGGAAAAATATAAGCGCGGTCGGGCCGGGTCGTCATAGTGAAATCGGCAAGGTCGGCGGTTTGAATGTCGCCGGCCGGGTCAAAATATTCGACAGAAATTAGCGATTGCGCCGGCGTGACGGGCGCATAAATCCGGCCTTCCGCATTGGCGCCGCGAACCGAAACCAACCAATCTTGCGTAATAAGCGCGCGATGCAATTCGCCCGCATATCCGTCAAAATGGTCGACGGCCGCCGCAATAAAACCCGTCAAAACGTCGTCTTGATCCGTTCCGACAATGCGAAGCGCGCCTTTCACGTCGTCCAGGTCAACCGCGAAGACGCCAGGGGCCGGCGGGTCAACTAGTTCGATAATCGGGTCGCCGTTCCAGCGCGCGCAACGCATGGCCCTTAATCCTTGGCCGCCGCGGCTTTTTTCGACGCCGCCGCCGTTATAATTTTAACTACTTCTATTTCGGCAAGCCGCTTGGCTTCCCCTTCCGAAATTTCGCGAACGTCGCCAATATTGCGCGACGGGCCGGAAAATACGGCCATCGACTGCAGAAATTTCACGCTTACAAGTTTGTCTGCCATTTGAGTCCCTTTTGTTTGAAAAGCAAAAGCCGCCGGCGAGACTATCCCGCCGGCGGTATTAGCGAGCCTTTAGGCGGCGGCCATCGTAAGAACTTTAATCGCCGCCGTGTTCAAAACGCGGCCGTCATAACGGCCGAATGACATAAAGCCCAATTGGCCCTTATCCATGTACTTTTCGCGGAACACGAAAAGCGCATTTGAACCGACACGCCGAACAATGAATTTACTCAACAGGCCGAACACGATTGGCTTCGTACCGGCGGCCGGGTCGGCCATGCTCGGGTTAATGTAGTAAGGCATATCTAGAAGCGTTCCAGGCGTGCCGAGCGCCATGTCGGGACGTTGCCAGATATAGCGCCCTTCAAGGTCTTTCAGCTTGCGAAGGCCCTTTAGAACCGTGTCGTTAAACATCCAGCCGCAACCAGGCATATTCCGGTAAGCCGAGTTAACCGTATGCTGCAGGTCGATAAGTTCGTCGCTTGTGAGCGCGGCAACGGCCGCGGCAGTGACGCCGGCGCCGGCGCCGGTAACAATGCCTTGCGGTTGTCCCGAGCCCGTGCCGGTCGTCAGCTTGTCGTTAAGCGTGCGCGCCATGCGTTCGCCGAAAAGTTCAGGAATAACGCGCTTTTCAAAGTCGAAAGCCGAGTCGGTCAAAAGCTGCAGCGGAACGCGCATGATTTCGCTGTTATGCATGAACGCCGAAAGCGTCTTTTCGCCGAAAACGAAGTCGTTTCCGCCGTCGTCAGTGATCGACGCGTTTTCCGCGACTTGCTCGCCGCGCGACGCCGTGTCGTCGACGGCCGGATAAGGCAGAGTATTGCCCGAGTCCGTTTGCAAAAGGTCGATAACGTCCGGGCGAAGCATAGGGCCCCAGGCGGCCATTGTCTTTTCAATGGTCGGGACAAAGCCTTGCGGGACGGTATAACCGCCGGCGGCGTCGGTGCCGGCCGCAAGCGCGCGTTCCTCGCGTGGCAGATTGCGAAGCGGAATCAGGCCGTTATTTTCGTTAAAAACGGCGCGTTCCTCGGCGTCCAGGCCGCCAATGCCATAAGCAAGAGCCGCGTTGAACACTTGGCGATAATCCGGCAGGTCGTCGCCGCCTTGTTGGGAGCCGAGGCCGTCGCCGAGGTTCGGCCGGCGGTCGCGCTGGTCGGTGCGGTGATCGTCGGCGGCGCGCTGGTCGAGATTGCGCGAGACTGAGTCAAGGCGTTCCAGGCGGCGAATATCGGCTTCGATAACGTCTAAGCTTTCGAACATGCGGTCGACTTCGTCGCCAATGCGTGCGCGTTCCTCGGGAGTCGAAGCGGCGAGCGCCTCGTCGTTTTTAGCTTTCGCGGCTTCGTGAACGCGGGCTAGTTCTTCCCGCTTTTCTTTAAGAAGGCTCATTAGGTGACTCCATTTTGAGCGATGGCCAAAGGGCCGGGTTTATCGGTCGCGGGATCGCTTGCCGATTTGTCGGGCCATCAGGCCCAACTGATTTTTACGCCACAACGCGCGCGCTTCGAGCGCCTGCACGGCCGGCGCGTCGCCGCGCTCGGCGCGGAAAGCTTCAAGACTGCGCAAAGCAATGTCGGTGCCCGCATAGGCGGGCTCGGGCACGATAGACACGTCGTAAAGGCGGCCGACGCTGATAATTTCGCGCAATTCGGTTTCCTCGTCGCCCTTGTCGACCCAACGTTGTTCGCCGTCAGGCCGTATCGTGAAACCGAAAGACATTTTTGTAAGGTCGCCGCGCTTCATTTTCGGAACAATGCGCGCGACGTCCGGGTCGCTCGCGTCTAGTTCGGTTTCCATGCGCAAGCCTTTGTCGTCTTGCGTCAGGCGAAGCGTTCCGGAGGCGACGCGCGCTAAAGGCAAGTCGCGGTGCCCGATTAGAAATTGCGCGTCGTCGCCGCGTTCCAGGGCCGCCGTAAAGGCGCCAGGCCGCACGACTTCGCGAAAATATCCGCCAATGTCGGCAATCTCATTGAACACTGACGCATAACCCGAAACTTTGACGGAATCGCCGCTAACTTCCGCGCGGAATTCGGCAAGTTCGGAACGCAAGGTGCGAACCTCATGCGCCGGCGCGCGGGCCGGGTCGTCAATCGTTTTCGACATGGTCAATTTTCCTTTTTTCCCACCAGTGCGCTTGCCCGACGTCCAGGCTTCGAACGGCGCTCGGGTTTGCGCGCACATATGATTTAAGCGCCTCGGCCGCGTGCCGGTGTTCCGTAACGCATTGCAAAAACGCGATTGCGCGGTCGCGGTCGCGGGCCATCAAATAGCCGGCCGACGTCTTGCCGGCCGCTTCAAGTTGCTTCCCGTATCCGGTTAACGCCGTGACCATAGACGCCAAAATAAAAAGCTGATCTTGCATCGGGTAAATTGCCGCGACGCGCCGCTCGGCCTCGCGATCTATCCTTGCAATCTTTCTTTCAACCGACAGCGCCGACGGGCCGGCGACGAATTCGACCATTACTTCGACTTAGGCGCGGCAACCGGCGCCGGCGATGGCGCCGGGTTTGTTTTGCCGGGTGCGGCGTCTTTCTGATTTTTTAGCGGAACCGTGGCGCCCTGAATCATAAGGTCATCGCCGCCCGTTAGCGCCGGCCGGTTGTCCAGCTTGCGCGCTTCGTTTGGCGTCAGGATTCCATTTTGAACGCCGGTTGAAATCCCGTCCATTCGCGTTTTAAAGTCGCCGCGCAACAGTCCGTCGACGTTGTGTTCGAAATACTTCATTGTTCGCTTGCGGCCATTGTCGCGGCCAAAAAGTTTCAGGTTTAGTTCGGCCTCGATTTGAGCGGTCCAACGCAAAATGACGTGTTTCGTTAAGTGCAAATCTTGTTGTTCGGTATTCGAAAACGTGCCGTGCGTCAGGTCTTGCAGGAATACCGGCGGAAGCGAATAAATGCGCGCGACTTCCTCGATTAGAAACCGGCGAAAGTCGACCATTTGAAGCTTTGCCGGGTCGATTGCGAGTTGTTTGACTGTATGCCCACCAGGCAAGGCAAGCGCCAGCTTGCCCGATTGGAATGCCTCGGCCGTCGCGTTCGCGAGGTTCTCCTCGGCCGAACGTATGCCTTGCGCCGACTGAAACGGCCCTTCGATGAAAAAAGCCGGCATGCCGCCATTTTTGAAAAGTTTCGAGCCGTAAAGTTGCGCCGATATAGCCGTCGCAATTGCATTCGCGCACGACAGGAACGGCGAGTAATGCCCGAGGCCGTCTTCGGTGCCCATAAACGCTATGTCGATAACGTCGGCCGCGTCGTAAGTTATAACGCCGGTTTCGGTCTGCTGATAAACGTACTTTTTCACGCCGCCGACGCGCTGCACTTTCATGCGGTCATAATGCATCGGGTGAAGGTTTACAGGGTTTCCGCGCTGGTCGCGCTCAATCCAGGCGAAGCAACGCCCGCGACTAAACAGGCGATCAAAGCACCATCGGCGCAACTGGTGCGCCGACATTTCGTCATTAGCCGCGTAATTCATCAGCGCATGAACCGCGCCGCCGATTTTTTCCGGGTCGCCGTTCGTCTTCTTTTGATAGGCTGGCAACGGCAGGCCGGCGAGCGTGCCCGACAGGAAATTGACGGCGTTCCAGACGGCCGGAACCTGCAACGCTTTTTCGACGGTTATTCGAACTTCGCCGTTCGAATTGATTCCGAAAATCTGCAAAAGGCTTTCCGAATTGATTTCAACGCCGTTCGTTTCAATTGACGTTGCGCCGCGGGATTGGCGAGCCGGCAAGAGTGAGCGCGCGCGGGAAAGCAAAGAATCGGCCATGCGTTAAACTTTCTGCAGCGTATAAGAGGGATCTTCCCAAGGCGACGCCGGCAACGTCCAATTATCTATGCCTTTCGCCGCGCCGACAGCCATAGCCGCCGCGACCAGGCCGTCGATTCGGCCCGTTGCGCGCCGCTTGTCGAAAATCCAATCGTCGGTGCCGGCCGGGTTGTCGCGCACAACGGCGCTAGAAACGTTCCAGCGCAAAGCGGCATTAATCGCGATCCGCGCGCGCGTTTCGATTATCGCGTTTTCGAATTCCTGACAGCTTGAAGGCATCCACAACGGGTTTTCGATTTTCTGGTTTGGTAAGTTCGGGTGCGGAATAGTCCCGCGCCGGAAGCCTTGCGGGTGTTCTATCATGGGCCCGACGACGCCCATGTCGGCGAGCATGTCGGCTAGTTCTTTATGTCGATAATTATCGTATGCAATCGCGACGACGTTAAAGTCGTCGAGCGCGCGCCCTATAGTCTGGCCAATTGGTGCGAGCCGCACGACCTTGCCCGGCGTTAGGTCTATATCGCCGTTTTTTGCCCAAATATCATAGCGAACTTTATCGCCGTCGACGGCCTCGGCGAGCCCTTCCTCGGGTCGCCAATACTTAACCAGCAAATCAAAACCGTCGCCGCCGTCTTCATCTGGAAAGCATAGCGCAAGCGCCGACATGTCCGTCGTAAACGACAAGTCGAGCCCGATATAGCAACGCCGGCCCTTCATGCTTTCCCATGTCAGCG
>Ga0222653_1001393_pt1 | contig 11999 bp, 12 predicted proteins | sample AntAcemetagen419_FD_179856 | JGI IMG/M metagenome (GOLD analysis project Ga0222653, IMG submission 179856) | Saline water microbial communities from Ace Lake, Antarctica - #419 | ecosystem: Environmental > Aquatic > Non-marine Saline and Alkaline > Saline | place: Antarctica: Ace Lake...
AATGGAGGTCGGCAGGGAGAGTTATTGTGAGTAGTATAACACCAAAGGCAATTGATTATTACATCACTCAAACAGGTGTAGCGCCTTTTCTAAATTGGTTTGACGACCTCAGTATTCCTGCACAAGCCCGAATCCGGAATAGAATTAATCGAGTTGCAGTGGGAAATACAGGTAAAGCTAAATCTGTTGGAGATGGTGTGCATGAACTCAAATTCAAAGACAAGGGGTTTCCAGCGTTTAGAGTCTATTTTGGTAATGATGGTGATGCGCTGGTTATTTTATTATCGGGTGGTGACAAAAGTAATCAGAATAAAGATATTTTATCTGCAAAGGAGTATTGGCATGACTACAAAGAAAACAAATAGGTCTGCAAGTTTTGACAAGTATGTGCAGCAAAAATTACTAGACCCTGATTACGCACGTGAATACATAAATGCAACTCTTGAGGCTATCCAAGATGAAGATGAGGCGACACCTGAAGAGTTTATTCAAACTTTAATTGGATGTCTTCGCGATGTAATTGAGGCTCATGGTGGTATTAATCAATTTTCGAAAAAAATCCCCGAAATTCATCGTTCAACATTATACGGAATATTTTCTGATAAAGAAAAACGAAAGAATGGGCCTGAATTTTTAACCGTCATTAGAATTATGAAGGTCTGTGGAATTTCAATAAAAGCAGCATAAGAATGAAAATATGATTGCGCCAAGGAAAGTGCAAATAAACCTGTGAATGGCCAATTACTATTCCTAACATAAAATTAGCTACTTAGGTAGACTGTGAAATTCGGATAATTAATGCCATAAACACATTTATAACGACGATTCTTCATATCTTTTGGGACATTCTGGTGACTTTGGCTACGCTTAGTAGGCTAGGTGGATTGCGGCGAATAGTTGCTCAACAAGTCTTGGTTAGACACCAGGCTAGGGTTGCCATGAGATCCAGAAAACGAGCTCCAGAATTAAAACCAATGAATCGGTTCATACTAGGACTGCTCGCTTTTTTTATTCCCAAAGAAAAAAGTCATCAATTGTTGTCAATGCATCAACTATATTAAAGTTTCACCAGGCGTTGGTTAGCGAAAGTATTCGCGGCTTTTTTCAGCTAAAAACAAACGAAAGCCTAGGCCAATCCACCTCCTTGTTCAGTCGGCAGACACGCTTCACAGGAACTAATTAAGCTGATAATTGAGATAAAGACCAATAATCCTAGTTTCGGCTACCCAAGAACCGCAGACATCGTAAATAACCACTTTGGAACGGATATAGAGCCCGAGGTTGTTAGGAGAGTTCTCGGTAAGCACTATAAACCAAAGCTAGGTGGTGATGACGGTCCATCATGGCTAGAATTTATAGGCATGATGAAAGACAGTCTTTGGAGCATAGACCTGTTTGTTTGTGATTCAATAAATCTAAAAACCCACTGGGTCCTTGTGGTTATGGATCAACACACCAGAAGAATCATTGGGTTTGCTGTGAATGAAGGACCTGTTGATGGCCCAAATCTCTGCCGGATGTTTAGCAAAATAATTTCAGACAAATGTTTGCCAAAGTACATTGACCGAGACAATGATCCACTATATAAATATCATCATTTTCAATCCAATTTGCGCATCTTAAAAGATTTTGATGGAGTTGAACAAATTAGGACAATCCCCTATACGCCCACATCCCACCCATTTATTGAACGACTAATAGGATCAATAAGACGTGAGTTTCTAGATAAGACACTTTTGTTGGCGAGCATTTAAAAGCGCGGCTTTTTTAACGAGCCTAGGTTCTGCTCGCTGGCGTCTGAGTTGGCCCACTTTGTAAGTGGCAAACGCCAAATTGGCATATGGTTATGATGCTCGAAAGTCAGGATATTTTTTGGATTAAACGCAGTTATGCGCTCTTGCAGTATGGGTCAGCTGGAAAAATCAGCAATTGGCGCTAACGAAAAAGTTTGGGTGATGGAATTTCGGATCTTAGTTGGGTTTTCATTGCAATGGCGATCCCTAGTCGATTCGAACGACTGACCGCCAGATTAGAAATCTGGTGCTCTATCCAGCTGAGCTAAGGGACCTGAGCCATTGCAATGGCAGCGAATCTAGCATAGCTGTTTGGAGAGGTAAAGAGACTAAAGCCAAGCTGGACAGTCAAAGAGAAAAAAAAGACTAATGAAATTAGAGGGGTTAGATTTAGAGGCCAAAAATCAAGAAGAAATACACAGTCGTCTCAGGGACGAATAGTTTGAATTTTTAATGACTAGTGTTCTAATTAAATCGGAGTTCTTTGAATTGGTTGAAACACAGATTGCTTAGCATTCAGGGTCTGCGTCATCATCGGCGTCTTGTTCATCTTCTTCAGTTTTTTTCTCACCAGCTTCCGGCAGTTTTTTGCCAATTTTGGCACCGCGATTAATGGCGTCTTCAATGAGGTTTTCATTGTCACCAAAAGAAAGATCCGCATAAGTAAAAATCGCATTTGCTCCAGTGCCGGAATACCCAGAGGCAACACCTACTAGTTTATCTCCCATGAGTAGAGAACCACCAGAATCTCCCAGTGACGTATAGGTGGCTGGAGGCAAACATTTAGAGAAGACTATTTCTTTGTCCCATTAAAAATTGAAGCAGCCAAACCCACCTGAAATTGCACAGAAAAATACCGAAGTAATGGTATTAATAGGTTCTCTTTCGGATTTTTCTTGGGACTTGTTTTTAGAAGGGTTTGAATTTTTCAAGGAAATATTTTCAGGGTTAAAAACACCGAACCCTGCAGGTAAGGCGAAAAAATTATTGTTAATTTTTACTTCTTCGATCGAAGTAGTCGTGAGCTTGCGAGTGATTAATAGAGATTTTTTGTCGGCAGTTTGCAGTTTTTGGGTTGATTGCGAAGATAGTGCAAAACTTTGCAAGGAATCTAGGTTTTTTCTAAGAGTAGCGATGAGTTTGCCGCTTCCTCCCATTTGGCGTAATACAACCTTTGCCACTTCTCTCCAGAATTTTTTTGACCAGTCTAATTCCTGTATGACGCACATTTCACTGCTTGAGCTACCTTTGTCAGATTTTTTGTTTTCACTGTCTGTTTTGGTGAGAGAATAACCTTTGGTTATACCCTTGCAATTTTTTCCCAAGATTTTAGAAGAGTTTTTGTTAGAGGGAGCAATTTTAAATTGTTCCAAATCAAGAGACACTTTGAGCCCGTCAGAGAAATCTATAGATTCGATAGCATCTGAAGGTGACAAAAAGAAGCGGACCATAAAATTACTAGGTACCGTTTGGCAGGCACCAGAGGCAAATTTTCCTAAGTTAACATTGCCATCGATTTTGTTTTTTTTGAGAAAATCTAATTGTTCTTGCTTTAGAGTTGCACATATAAAGAAGGTTCTTCCGTTAAAGATATATTGCGATTCCCCGCTTTGGGACTGCACATTGAGTGTAAAGCGAGATTTGCTATCAATTGTCCAAGTGTGATTTGATTTATAGACTTTACCATTGAACGTTGTTTCAATTTTTTGCTGTATTTTAGTAGCTGCGTCCAGTTGTTGAGGAAGCATTCCCAATGCAAGAACAAGAATTACGCGAAGCATAGGTGTTTCCAATGAGGTAGTCTTAGGTTGAACACTATCCTAACAATATGTGTTTTATTTAGCTACTAAAGAGGTTTTTATTTTTAGTTTGACGTATTCTGGTTTTATAAATTTCAACAACCCTTCACTATTTATGGGCCTTTGTACAGCTTGTGGCAGTAGGAAGGAATTTAATTGAGGAGGAAATATTATGAATCTAGGTGCCAAAGTCGTTTTCATAACAGGTGCCTCTAGCGGGATAGGGGCGAACTTAGCCAAACGCTATGCAGCCAAGGGCTATAAGGTCGGATTACTAGCGCGGAGGGTTGCGCAGCTAGCGGAATTAAAATCTCAAATAAATGCTCAGTCGGGAATAGCTGAATATGCTGTTTGCGATGTTCAAGATCAAGAGGCTGTTCTAAGAGCAGTAGTTGATTTAAAAAGGGCATTGGGAACCCCAGACTTATTTATTGCAAATGCAGGTATCGGCGGCACCCAGAAAATCAAGACCTTCAGTTCTGAAAGTGCTAATAAAACCTTTGATGTGAATGTAAAAGGCTTGTTTCATTGTGTCGAAGCCGTAGTGCCAGAGATGATCAAAAACGGTTCGGGACATTTCGTTGGTATTTCGAGTTTAGCAAGTTTTACCTCTCTACCTGGAATGCATGTTTATGCCGCTAGCAAGGTAGCCATGCGCTATTTTTTGAGTGGTATGGGTTTAGAAATTGCAAAATACGGTGTAGATGTTTCGACTATTTGTCCGGGCTTTATAAAGACAGATCTAACAGCGGGCAGAAAAAGCATGCCCTATCTTATGGAGCTAGATGATGCTTGTGAACGTATAGAAAAGGCTATCGAAGCTAAGAAGGAGCTCTATGCCTTTCCCAAAAGACTCTATTGGATCATTCGGCTCGGAAATTTATTACCAAACTTTATTAGGAACAGACTCAACTAAGGGTTGAGAAACTATATTTTAATGATTTTTTGCCAATAAGAATTGGCATGCCTATTTTCTCTAGCCAGTGCAGTGCCAGTCTGTATTGCACTATCACCACCAACTTGTTTGATAGCGAATAGTATTCTGTTCTGGACAAATAACGGCTTTCCTCGGCGGAAGTTTTCGTGGTTGTCATAAGCCTTTGCAAGCAGGTTGATAACAATGGCACTTTGAGAGTTCTCATAGCGCTTTCCCATTTGTATGGCAGCCTCAGAGCGCACCACAACCGCATCATCAAAGAGCGCAGACTTAAGAATGGTTGCGCAGTAGGCTTCACGGCTAAATGTGCATGTTCTAACCCATCCAATACGCCAGCCCCAGGACCATGATCCTAGTTTCAAGCTTTGGCGCGAGTAGAAGTTCCACATCTGTTGGCGTTTTTTAGGGTCTTGTTTGATGAACCTTTTCCAGTCTTTTCTGTTCGGTTCCTTTGTAATATCGAATACTTGGAACTGGCGGTTGGTCTTGGCCAAAGCGTCAGATGATCGCATAGCAGTTTGCGACCCCCATGTACTAAATATCGTAATTATCATAAAATTCTTGAAATGGTTTTTAAACATACGTTCTCCATAAGTAGCTGTTTTCAAGCAACAAAAAATATATTTTTATCATTCTGCTAAAGCATCTTCTGATTCGGTCCGATCTGGTATTTAGATCCTGTTCATGCTTGGGATCATTGAGAAAAACCGCCGAATTAAAGTTTTGGCAAAAAGAACAACCGTGGAATCGGAGTAAATTATGAATGATCAGGTCTGGTATGTATTTCAAACAGGGAAACAAATGGGTCCCTTTGGTGATGACCAAATCAAACAAATGTCTACTAATCAATTGATTGCTCAAGATGCATACCTTTTCAAGGTTGGCTGGAAAGATTGGCGACCTATAGAAGATTGTAGCAAAGAATTATCGTTTGAAATAGTGGTGACGGGAGTTACCCCACCAGCACCTTCCGGAGAGCGACGAAGCACCGCTCCACGTGCAACAGTGAGCGGTAGAGTGATTGTTCATAACAATGGACAGTTAGTCATAGGCTCGGGAGTCAATATTTCTTCTTCGGGAATATTTGTTGAAACCAAAGATCAAATCTTTACTGTTGGCGAAAAATTAAAGATTTCCGTAAGAATGGCAGATTTAAACAAGCCATTCAACGTGGTAGCTCAAGTCGTTCGCTACAATTCTGATCCTAATAATCCAGTAGGGTACGGGCTGCAGTTTGAAGACCTTGATAAAGACATAGCTCGGGATATTCAAAGATCAGTTGATAACATTAATAGCAATTCGGGTGAATCGCAAGCTGCGCAGTAGTTAATTGGGCAGCAATGATTGCCACGAGGGGTGTAAAATGTCACAGACGAATGGAATTCCAAGTTCTTGGAAGGGTACTAGCTCAGTCGAGGTTGCTAAGCAATTGATCGATTACGGATCAATGTTGCAATGGCGCGATATGCGGACCATCAAACGAACTCTTTCTGAAGAAGATCAAAAGGCAATTCTAAAACATTTTGCCAAACGAGTGGTAGAACGCTCAGGCCATCGATTGCAGATGGAGATTTTGGTAGAATCAGCATTGGTTTGGATGGCAAATGCAGGAGAAGAACAATACCTGTTTGCATTTCTAGAAGAATTCTTTGCTCAAGATGGTGCGGATGCTGCCGCTTGGACTATGGTAGAAATAGCGCTTACCGTAGAATTATCTGAAAACTCCCACGACGAAGAAATTTTCGAAATGGCAGTGGCATTGGTTTGTGAGTTAGGATCTTCTATCAAAGAGTATGATGCTAAATTCCCAGGAGAATTCAGCAAAGCCCCCGCACTATTAGATCACATCAGTACTTATTTGCTTTCTGTTAGTAATGCAAACAGTAGCTGTATTCGCTTGAGTCTATTACATTACTTTGGTGTCGTAGAGCACGGACAACCAAGCAGAGTATGCTTCAATCGCATCATGAGCCGCTTTGGTCATACAGTGTTAGATCTATTATTTTCATTATTATTCAAAAAACGTAGCGAAGCGATTGCGTGCAGTACTTGCTAGAAAATCTTCCGTACATTCTGTCTGCAGATAGGCATAGCCAGAAGATCGTCTTTGAAACCTTTAAATTCTATATGCTCAAGCAACCTGAACGCTTCACTCTATTTGTCCAGGCATTTGCCGAGCACCTTAAAAATACTGACGAAAGTTATGAACCAGTAAGAAAGGTTTTCCTTCAACATATGGGAGCACTTTTAACAGTAGTTTCTGATGTGAATCACAAGCAACTAGGACGAGAGTTGCTGCTTGCGGTAGTAAAGTTTAAAGAAAACCAATTCTGCGTAGATTTTATAAATTACATTTTAAATGAGTCAGACCTAAGGGCACCTTATAAGACCCTATTGGAACAGCTTTTAAAAGGAAAGGACTCGGAGAAGATTGTCGATGCCACTAGCTTGTTTAGATCTTCTAAAAGAGGCCGGAAGCCAAGTTTTGCGCGAGCAGAAAGCGTAGGCACAATGAAGCAAGTAAATTATCTCGGCGGAATGGAGGCTTCATAAATACTTGTCATAAAAAATGCCCTCACTAAAATTTTAGTGAGGGCATTTTTTATGAGAATTCAGCTAAGGTGCTTTTGCCGTAATTTTCGAATCCTCAGACACGGGAAAATCAATAGAAGTTTTGTTTCCTAAGACATCGCGAATCATCCAAACTTGGTTCTTCTTAACGACGGAAACTGTGTTTTCAGTTGTGACCTTTGGGGGAATATCAGTAGCTGCAAGCTCTTTGCTCAGGTCATTATACTCTAGCTGAAACGTAATCTCTGTTTCTCTAGGAGTACGATCTCTTCTCTCAACTACAGAATAGTTGAGAATTTCGTATCTGCGTTCAACATACGCTCGCAAGATTACTTCGTCAGGTGCTTGCTCGATAGAATCTCGCAAATTGCCCGTGGTGTAGTCTAACAAGAGATCTTTTTGCTCGACCTTTGTCATATTGAGAGCAATATCAAGATAAGCTTCAACGACTTTCTCTGGGGACATTTCCCGTCGATCGCCGCCACACATATTTGTACATCCAGTAATAAACAATGCTACTAAGATTATCCGCCAGTGCCGCATTAGTTGGAACCTCCATTAGGGGAATTTTGGGCTTCGTTAATTTTTTTTTCCCAGATAGTGCCAGACGGCAATTTACTGGGGATATAGGCAGGACGTTTTGAGTCCTTCTTGTCATAAGTATACGAGCCGTCGCTATTGATATTATTGTAGTTCGGCTTGCTAGGTTGGGAAAGGCTGGAACGATTAAAGTTGCTGTTTCTAGTTTTGTGGTAGTTAGGACGGCCCACTAACGGAACGGGCCGTGCATAGGCCTGTACTTTCTTTCCAGAGGCATCGACAAAAATGTTAGAGAACTTAACAACTTCGTCGGGCTCGGGGTAGACCACCGTATAGTTTGTGCCTTTGAGTAAAAAGTCCAACTCGGCATCTAGGTACATAAGCCTATTGTCTGCAAGAACCGCTGTAGCAGGTGTTCTTGGAAATTTTGCCGGTTTTAGAAAAACTGGTACGTTATTTTTTTTGAGATAATTAAGCCGCGACATGTACCGGTTTGCTTTAGTTCTACCTAATAGAACCTGCACATCAATTTTGCGGTAAACGGCTAAAAAAAGCGCTGATACGATTTCACCGTCAGAGAGAAATTCGGTGCTAATCCAAACGCGTTCGGTAGCACCAGAAATAGTATTTAATATTTCGTGACGGAGTTTTGGAAAAGTTTCAAATATTTGCTTATCAGAATTCGTTTGCGCTACAGCCTCAATCGTCGGCAGCAATAATATCGCTGAAAAAGCTATTGCTAAGGGGGATAGATGTTTTATGAAATGAACCAATAACTCTCCGACAATCTCTAAGGAAATTTTACTAGGTCAATGGTTAGGCGAAAGGCATTTCACCGCCCCAGTCGCCGATGTTCAAAATCAAGCTAGAGTGATACTGTAAATTATAGCATTGAAAAAACAGCTAATCTAGCAAACCTACTATGCTTTTTAGATTTTTTTTGATTTAAGAGGATCTTTGGCAGTCGCGATGCATGGCTGTAACATGCCATGTGTACAATGCGCGGAGACCCCTGATGCAGTTGTTAGTGTGCAGTTCAGGGCACTGATTATAAAATAAGCTACTTTTTACGCACGATAAATGAAGCAAAACCATCTAGGTTATCTTGGTTGCCCGCATAAATGTGTAAGAGTTGGTGGGATGTTATGTACCGCTTGTAGTAATCCGGCAGACGCCCAGCAGGGGCCACGATTTCTAATTTGTCACCGTACTCTTTTTCGATCCACTTCATTTGTTCTACAGTTTCTTCTTGTTCAAAGGAGCACACAGAATAAATCAGTTCTCCGCCAGTCTCCAAAAGATTTAATGCGTGCTCTATGAGCTTTCTTTGCAATGCTTGCATTTTGAAGATGGTATCGGCGGTCTTGTGCCATTTGCCTTCAGGGTGTCTACGTAAAATCCCTAAGCCAGAACAGGGTGCATCTAGCAATATTTTATGAGGGGCTGTTGCAGGCTTCCATTCCAGAAAGTCAGTTTGCTCCCAGTTAATTCCTTTGTGACCAAGTCGATCTATTGTCTGCTGGCCCCTTTTGATCTGACTTTCGTTGGGGTCAATACCGATCAAGGTACTTTTGCCTTCTGACAGTTCAAACAAATGGGAGAGTTTGCCACCAGAGCCAGCGCAGGCGTCAACGATTGTTTCGCCTTCTTTGGGGTCTACCATAAAGGCTATAAGTTGGCTGGATTCATCTTGGATGGTGAATTCACCTTTGCTGAATAATGAACCTTCTTCAAAACTAGGAGAGCTTTTAAGAGAAAGCGTACAGCGTAGTGGCCGTCTATCCGATTTGACCTTCTCCTCTCTAAGGAGTGTTGCCTGAAGCTCGTGGGCATCTGATGCGGCTGTTTTCAAGGTATTAATGCGGATATTAATAGGCGGCTGTTTGTTGTTTGCCGCGAGCATTTCTTCGAGTTTTTCAAATTTAAAAAACTTGGCCCATCTTTCCACCATCCAGCGGGGATGGGCAAATTGAAGGGAAAGGTAGTCAATAGGATGAGTTTTCTTGTCAGGTTTTGGAAAGTATTGGGCTTTTCGCGCAATTTGGCGAAGGATGCCGTTTACGAAAGTTACAGCGTTCGCTTGCGACTTAGCTCTTACATACTCAACAGACTCATTTACGGCTGCTCTATCGGGTACCCGGTCCATGTAGAATATTTGATAGGTACCGCATATCAGTGAGGCACGAATTTCGGGTGTAGCATCTTCTAATTTACGTTTAGAAGTGTTTTGTAGAATCCAATAAATTTTAGAATACCAGCGTAAACTTCCATAGACGATTTCTTTGATAAAGTTTCGATCAACTCTACTAAGTTTTTTTGCATGTTTTTCGTATTGAATTTCGCATTCTTGTTGAGGGTCGGCGCCATTTTCGAGTGCATTCAAAAAGACGTCGTAAGCGATTTCACGAGCAAGAGATACTTTGGCCAAAGTGTTTATTCCAAGTTCTGACCCCATCCATTATCTAAGTTGGACAGGGGCGTTATGTGTTTAGTTTTGGGTCGAGAGTTCGCTGTGAGGATTTACATCTTCAGAGTTGTTCATTCTCATTTTCTCTGGGCGGTTTAAGAGCTCCAGCTCAGACACCTTTTTGCGCAAGTTTCTAATTGTAAGAGCTTGTTTTAAAGAATCGATTCCAAAAAAGACCAGCGTCAAAGTTGAACCGATAAACAAGAATCCAGCATAAGCCTGATAAGAAGGAACTGAAATCTGTTGAATAAGCGGTGGTAAGCTAACAGATATAATTTCTTGATTAAAGAGTGCTAGAGCACCAGTCATCAGAATTAGAGCGAGTAGTAACCAGAATCTAAATAGCTGCATTATAAATTTCATTTCAGCAGTAGTCCTTTAAAGAAAAATGGCCGGTCGACATGACCGGCCATAGTCGGAGCTTCAGTATAACAGAAGCGCCATTTTTTTAAATACTTAGGATTCGTCAGTTTTCTTAACGATCGCCGCAGGCTCTATCGGGTCTTCATCTTCGTCATCGTCTTGTTCACTAAGGGCAGCATAGGCTGCATCGTGGTCGGCAGAGTTGTCAGCACGGGCTTTGGCGAATGCTTCCGCTAGGCCTGTTTTTGGTTCAGTGATTGAACCAATGTACTGATCAAGATCATTACCTTCAAGATTTCTGATAAATGCTTTGCGGGATAGGCTGAACTTGCGTTCGTCAGTGTCAGAAGCTAATACGATAAAGTCAATATCGTCACCCTCTTTAAACTCGTCTTGTACCTTAGCAATGTTTTCATCAGATAATTCACTGATGTGAACCATTCCTTCAACACCAGGAGCAATTTCAACAAAGACACCAAAGTCAGCGACTTTAGTTATTTTGCCAGAACCTTTTGCACCAGGTACGAATTTAGAGGAAGCTGCAACGAATGGGTCGTCAGCAAGTTGCTTGATGCCTAATGAGAACTTCTCGCCCTCAACATCAATTTGCATAACTTTCGCTTCTACTTCGTCGCCTTTTTTGAAGACGTCAGATGGATGCTTAACGCGCTCAGTCCAGCTGATATCACTGATGTGAATCAAGCCGTCGATGCCATCTTCGATGCCAATAAATACACCAAAGTCTGTTATGTTGCGGATTTTTCCACGGATAACATCACCAACATGGTATTTTTCTTGAACAACTTCCCAAGGATTAGGCTCGCACTGTTTCATACCGAGGCTAATGCGGCGGTTGTCAGTGTCTAGAGCTAGAACGACTACTTCAACTTCTTCTTCAACCTGTACGATTTTAGAAGGATGACGGATGCGTTTGCTCCAAGACATTTCGCTCACATGGATAAGGCCTTCAATGCCGTTTCCAAGTTCTACGAAAGCGCCGTAATCAGTCAGGCTAACAATTTTGCCTGAAGTTTTTGTACCTTCTGGGTAGTTAGCAACAACTTCTGCCCAAGGATCTTCTTGAAGTTGTTTGAACCCAAGAGAAACACGTTGGCGTTGTTCGTCGTAGCTAAGAACTTTAACCTGAACTTCTTGTCCCACTTCGAAAAGTTGAGAAGGATGGTTAATGCGGCCCCAAGACATGTCTGTAATGTGAAGAAGTCCGTCGATGCCGCCAAGGTCAATGAAAGCACCGTAATCGGTAATATTCTTCACGATACCTTGAAGTGTCGCGCCCTCTTGAAGGTTCTCAAGAGTTTGTGTACGAAGTTTTTCACGGTCGCGTTCAAGAAGAATACGACGAGAAAGAACGATGTTTCCACGTTTTTTGTTAAACTTAATAATTTTGAATTGCAGTTTGTTGCCGATAAGTTTGTCAAGGTTACGTACGGGACGTAGATCTACTTGAGATCCTGGTAAGAACGCTTTGACGCCGATATCAACAGAAAGTCCACCCTTGACGCGAGCCA
>Ga0222653_1001395_pt1 | contig 11994 bp, 7 predicted proteins | sample AntAcemetagen419_FD_179856 | JGI IMG/M metagenome (GOLD analysis project Ga0222653, IMG submission 179856) | Saline water microbial communities from Ace Lake, Antarctica - #419 | ecosystem: Environmental > Aquatic > Non-marine Saline and Alkaline > Saline | place: Antarctica: Ace Lake | collected...
TTCCCGATATTTATAAAATTGATCTTGGCAGCGGTAGCAAAACACCCATCGCCACTTTTAAAGGCACCAACACTGGCGCGACTTTCAGCCCCGATGGCCGCCAGATCGCGATGACACTCTCTGGAACTGGCAACTCCGAGATCTACGTATCCGATAGCCGTGGCAAAAATATGCGCCGCTTGACGACGAACAAGAGCCTCGAAGCCAGCCCCAGTTGGTCACCCGATGGCCGCCGCCTCGTTTATACCTCCGATGCCCCCGGCAGGCCGCAACTCTTCGAGATTTCCAGCACTGGTGGACCTGCTCGCCGCCTGCCGACCAATATCAGCAGCTACTGTGCGGAGCCTGTCTGGAATCCGACCGATGAGAGCCAGATCGCCTTCACCGCCGCCGTCAGTGGCGGCTTCCAGATCGCGCTCTACGATACCAAGACGCGCACCAGTAAAATTCTCACCCGCGGCGCATCCTCCTTAGAGCCAGCGTGGCTGCGCGATGGTCGCCACATCGTCTTCACCCGCCGCGATGGCGCCAACACACGGCTAATGCTACTCGACACCGTTAGCGAAAAAGTAAGCCCCCTTCACAACCCCAGTTTCGGGGACACCTCGTCGGCCAGTTATGTTTACTAGAACTTACTAGCAGGGCGTAAAGTATTTCAACGAGTTAGAAAAAGACCTCTGTTTCGCCTTTAATGCGGTGTCTGTGGTATTAGTTTATGAAACCGCCTAAAGACGGGACTCCAACCTTGCGCGTCGCTGGGAGGGAGGGCGGTTGTCCCCAACCGCCGCGGTGGCTGTGGTACTAGTTTGTGAAACCGCCTAAAGGCGGGACTCCAACCTTGCGCGTTGCGGGGCGTGGGAGGGAGGGCGGTTGTCCCCAACCGCTGCGGTGGCTGTGGTATTAGTTTGTGAAACCGCCTAAAGGCGGGACTCCAACCTTGCGCGTCGCTGGGAGGGAGGGCGGTTGTCCCCAACCGCCGCGGTGGCTGTGGTATTAGTTTGTGAAACCGCCTAAAGACGGGACTCCAACCTTGCGCGTTGCGGGGCGTGGGAGGGCGGTTGTCCCCAACCGCCGCGGTGGCTGTGGTATTAGTTTGTGAAACCGCCTAAAGACGGGACTCCAACCTTGCGCGTTGCGGGGCGTGGGAGGGCGGTTGTCCCCAACCGCCGCGGTGGCTGTGGTATTAGTTTATAAAACCGCCTAAAGACGGGACTCCAACCTTGCGCGTCGCGCGCCGTGGGAGGGCGGTTGTCCCCAACCGCCGCGGTGGCTGTGGTATTAGTTTATAAAACCGCCTAAAGGCGGGACTCCAACCTTGCGCGTTGCGGGGCGTGGGAGGGCGGTTGTCCCCAACCGCCGCGGTGGCGGTGGTATTATTTTATGAAACCGCCTAAAGGCGGGACTCCAACCTTGCGCGTCGCTGGGAGGGAGGGCGGTTGTCCCCAACCGCCGCGGTGGCTGTGGTATTAGTTTGTGAAACCGCCTAAAGGCGGGACTCCAACCTTGCGCGTCGCTGGGGGGGGTTGTCCCCAACCGCTGCGGTGGCTGTGGTATTAGTTTATAAAACCGCCTAAAGGCGGGACTCCAACCTTGCGCGTCGCGGGGCGTGGTGCTGGTGCGTGTAGATGCGCCCGCTACATTTTATCCGCGATGTCTTCGAGGGGGTAGCTCCAGATCTCGCTCAGGGTGGGGTGATACCAGTGGACTTTGAGCAGGTCTTTGACGGTGGCTTTTAGGGTCACGGCGACGGCCATGGCGTGGATGAGTTCGCCGCCGTCTTTGCTGACGCATTCGGCACCGAGCACGACGCCGGTGGCGCGAGCAGCGAAGACTTTTACGTAGCCGTATTTAGCCTCTATTAGGATCGACTTGCCGTGATCATCGAAGGGGTAGTCGGCACTTAGGTAGTCGATGCCGCGCTGCTTGAGTTGCGCTTCGGTCAGGCCGACGCTGCCGATTTGCGGGTCGGTGAAAACGACGCCGAGAAGGTCGTCGTAGTTGACGGGCGCTGCATTGCGACCGGTGGCATGCTTGGCGGCGAGTTCGCCTTGCATGATGGCGACGTGTACGATCTCGTGCGGGCCGGCGACATCGCCACAAGCATAGATGCGGGGGTTGGCGGTCTGCTGCATGGCGTTGCATTCGATGTGGCCGCTCTTGCGCGTTGAAATTTCGGCGGCTTCGAGGCCGAGCCCCTGCGTGGCGGCTTGGCGCCCGAGGGCGTTGAGCAAGTGCGGTGCTTGAGCGGTGCATGTTTGGCCGTCGTGCTCAAAACTCACGGTGAATTGCCCTTCGCTGTGCGAAACCTTCTGGAGATTCGTATCGGTGTAGAGCTGGATGCCTTCGTCGCGAAAGGCGGTTTCGATCACGCTGGCCGCCTCGGGCGATATCTCTTTGAGAATGTGGGCGCTGCGTTGGATCTGGATGACTTCGCTGCCGACGCGGCGCAGGAATTGCGCTAGCTCGCAGGCCACGATGCCGCCGCCGAGCACGATGACTTTTTCGGGGAGGAAATCGAGATCGAGCACATTGTCGCTCGTCCAGTAGGGCACTTCGCTCAGGCCTTGTATTGGTGGAACGGATACAACAGAACCGGTGGCGATCATGAAATGATCGGCGGTGAGGCGGGTGCCATCATCGAGCTCGATGGTCTTGTGATTAATAAATTGCGCGCGGTTGCGGAAGAGGGTGAAGCGGTCGCTTTGGAGCTGCTCTTGGCGATACTCGGCGAACTCCGCAATGATCGCGAGCTTGCGCCGTTGCAGCGTGGCCATATCGGCAGCGGCGGTGGGAATGTTGAGGCCAAACTGATCGCCCTTTTGCGCGAGGTGCAGCACTTCGGCGGAGTAGATCAAGGTCTTGGAGGGCATGCAGCCTTTTAGGATGCAGAGGCCACCGAGCGTCTCTGCGGCGTCGACGATGGCGACGTGCTCGCAGGTCTCGCGAGCGGTGCTTGCGGCTGCGTAGCCTCCGCTGCCGCCTCCGATTACGATGAAGTTGTAGTGTGTTTGGCTCATTTTTCTTTTTCCTGGTATTGTTTATTAAAGAAGGGCACGCGGCGCTGGCTGTCTGGCGTGACGAGTTGTGGTCGGGCCGCATCGACTTCGTCGACCTTACTACGGCTAACTTCCGCCCAGCGCAAGGCGCTGAAGAAGATCGCAAAGAAGCTGAAGAAGACCGCTGGTGACATGAAGGGCGTGTCGACGAGAGCCAGCACGGCGACCGCGCTACAGCCGAAGAGTAGATGATTCGTGAGGCGGATATTATGCCGCCCGCGGATGTAGCGCGCGATGAATGCGATCAAAAAACCGAGCACTAGTAGGAAGCCGAAAATTCCAAACTCGGCCAGTAGTTGTAATAGATCGGAAGCAGCACGCTCGCTTCTCTGCCCGAGTAAAAAGTCGTTGCTATAAAACGGGAGTAATTTGCCGTAGCTATCAAAACCCCAGCCGAAGAGTGGGCTATCTTTAAACATATTGTAGGCGGCGCTACGGAGTGCGGTCGCATCGGGCGAAAAGGCGTTGTCTTGGAAGATTCTAAAAATGCCGCCGGCGAAGCTTAGGCACGCGGCGAGTCCACTGGTGACGGCGATCGGCTTGCGGTGGATGTCTTTGGAGCTGGCTAGAAAGTCGACGGTGACGATCAGTAGCATCGCTGAGAGCGTGAGCAGTAGAATGGCGGAAGGCAGTGGGGCTTCGACTAAGAAGCCGGATGCGCCCAGCAGTGCGCCGCCAGTGAGATACCACGGCCCTGTTGAGTGGATGAATGTGGGGCTATCTTCGTAGCGGGTGGAAAGCAACGCCATGGCGATGCAAGCGCAGCACCAGAGCGTGGCAAAGGCGGCCCAGTGCCCGTCGTAGGGGAAGAACGCGAAAAAGTCGGTCGCGCCGGTGCCGGGAGTGAAGAGCGGCTGAGCCAATCCGAGGCCTTTTTGAACGTAGCCGAAGACGCCGAGCAGCACCGCGCCGAAGCAGAGGCAGGGCAGGGCGCGTTCAAAAAAGGCGCGTGATTTTGGCACGATGTACAGCGAAGTCAGCATCAAGTAGGTGGCGCAAAACCCGAAGATAGTCAGCCAAGTCGAAGTATCGACGGCCGAGGTGGGGCGCCAGATGTTGATCGGTTCGACGATGTGGTAGATCGTCGAACCGAGGGCGAGTGTGCCCAATGGGTTTTGAGTCAGGCCAATGATAAATTGCAGGGCAAGTATCCAGGCGGGGGCGGTGCAAATCCAAAATTTCGGCCAGAGTAGATCGACGAAAAAGGGGTGCGTCTGCTCGTGAGTTTTGAGAATGACGGGCGTGAGGCTACCGATGATCAGCAAGCTGCCGAGTAGCCAGAACGAGCGCGGATCGCCGATCCAGTTCACGGCGAGCGACGTCAGCAGAATGACTACAAAGAGCGTGGTCTCGGCGGGCGTGAAGCTATCGCGCAGGAGTTTATCGCGAGGCAGAAGTTGAACAGTGTGTTCCAAAGTTTAGATCAGGATTTTGGCGTGTGAAAAAGCTAAAGTGTGTGTGGCCAACAGATAGACTCGGTGATTTCGCGCGCGCAGTCGAGGCCGCAGAGTCGCTCGACGATCGCGTTGCTGAGTTATGGCGTATTTTGGGTATTATTGGTTTATAAATGAAGTCACAGTCTCCCAATACTCGCGACCGGCAACTTCGATCACGTTGCCGTGATGGGCGCCTTCGACGAAGAGCTTATACTTCGATCCTTTGATCCGCTCCCAGTTTTTTTCGGCGTGGCTGAAGGGGACGATGCGGTCGTGGGTGCCGTGGATAATCAGGATGGGGCAATCGATCTTCGGCAGGCGCGCGTAGTTATCAAACACATCCCATGGTAGGAGTTTGACGCCGGTCATTACGCGGAAAGTGGAGGTGAAGGCTCCATCGAAAATCAACCCGGAGACGGGCTTTTGCGCCGCCAACCATGCGGAGGGGCCGCTGCCGAGCGAGCGGCCGTAGAGGGTGATGTTTTCCGGCTTGTAGCCGAGGACTTCGATGGCGTGTTGATAAGTCGCTTCGATGGCGGCATAGCATCCATCCTCGCTCGCTTTGCCCGTGCTGGTGCCGTAGCCGGGATATTCGTAAGCGATCACCGAGATGCCGAGCCGTTGAAAACTTTCTAAAAAGGGGCGCGCCATGCCGATATCTTCCCCGTTGCCGTGGCTGTAGATGAGTAGCTTGTCGGAGTTTTCAGCCTTGTCAGCCTTGTCAGCCTTTTCAGCCTTGAGGTGGTAGGCTGAGATACGATCGCCGGTGCGGGTATCAAGCTTGAAGATATGCGCGTCGTCTTGATAGCTACTGGGCGGCGCGGGGAAGATCAGATCCTGTGCACGCATAAGGGCATACACGTTCAGACCTGCATACGCGATGCAAAAAGAGCAGAGAAGTAAGATAGAAACATTGGTAATCATTTGCTTGAGGCATAGAGGCGCGGCCGCCACGCTGCCTTTTTCAATATCGGTTCGCTCCGGAGATCAAACGCAATTCCCTTAAAATGGCCAATTCAGAGACATCTATTTCCTTTTCACGTCTGAGCCGCGAAATTGCCTCGCCGGTAATCGTCGATCTCATGGCGCGTGCGCTGGCCAATCCGGATCTGCTCTCGCTGGCCGCAGGCTTTACCGATAATGCGGCGCTGCCGCGCGAACTAGTCGGGCGCTTCGCCGCCGAGCTAACGCAGCCGGGGCTGGATGACGAGCCGCTGCAATATGGCCAAAACCAAGGCCGGCAGCGCCTACGCGAGCTGTCTTGCGCGGCAATCGCGACCCACCCTGGCGAACGCGCGGGCGCCTTGGATCCGCGCGACATGTTCATTACCAACGGCTCGCAGCAAGCGCTCTATCTCGCAGTGCAAGCCATCTGCGATCCGGGCGACATCGTGCTGGTGGAAGAGCCGAGCTACTTCGTCTGTCTGGAAATGCTGAAAGGCCTGGGTTTGCGCTCGGTCGGTATCCCTTGTGGCGACGACGGCGGCATTCTACCCGACGGCCTCGCTGCGCGCTTGCAAGAGCTGGATGCCGCAGGCGAGCGTGCCAAGGTCAAGGCGATCTATCTGGTCAGCTATTTTTGCAACCCCAGCAGCCGCTCGCTGGATGCGGATGAAAAACGCGCGGTGGCCAAGGCGCTGCTGGATGCGGGCTACCAGATCCCGGTGATCGAAGACGCGGCCTATCGCGATCTGTATTTCGATACGCCGCACCCCGCGCCGTCGATTATTAGTATGCCGGAGTTTGCGCCTTTTCCAAAACTCTATCTGGGCACTTATACAAAGCCTTTTGCGACGGGGTTGAAGATCGGCTACGGCTATTGCACCCATGCCGAGTGGAAGAAAAAGATACTCGGCATCAAGGGGCATCAAGACTTCGGCTCGGCGCACTTTACGCAGGCCATTATCGAGCGCGTGCTGGATGCAGGGCTCTACCCCGAGCACCTCGCGGGCATCCAAAAGCACTATAAACAAAAAGCGCATATCTTAGACACCGCACTCAGCGAAGGCGGGCTGCGCGAAGCCGGCTGGAACTGGGCCTCGCCCAAGGGTGGACTCATCCTCTGGCTACGCGCTCCGAAGGATATGGACTTACGTATGGAAAGCGATTTTTGCCAGCGCTGCATCGCCCAAGGCGTGCTTTACGTGCCGGGTGATTTGTGCTTCCCGGACGGTAAACCGTGGCATTGCGCCCGCCTATCGAGCGGTGCCTTGCCGGAAGACAAACTGCGCGAAGCAGGGCAGCGATTTGTAGCGCAAGCGCTGCGATGATTGGGTTGTTGAGTGTTTCGTGTTGAGCGTTCGAGCACAGCGATTTCAGCATGTTCGGCTGGCGTCCGCGGACACGCCACGGTTTCGCGAGCGCCTGCGTCTTGCAGGACTGCTCGACGAGCAGACCCTGATGAAGGGGCTTGGGCTCGGCGGGTATGACAAGTCGCGCCCCTACTTTTTATACTTGAGCGCGGCGGCGATGAAATTGGCGAAGAGTGGATGTGCGGCGTTGGGCTTGGACTTGAATTCGGGGTGGAACTGCACACCGACGAACCAGGGGTGTTCGGGGATCTCGATAATCTCGACGAGGTTGCGCTCGGGGTTGATGCCGCCGATGCGTAGCCCTGCTTTGACTAGTTGGTCGCGGTAGGCGTTGTTAAACTCGTAGCGGTGGCGGTGGCGTTCGTGGATATTCTTTTGGCCGTAAGCGTGGATGCTGAAGCTGTCGTCGGCTAGCTCGCACGGGCAGGCGCCGAGGCGCATGTTGCCACCCTTGGTCTTCAGGTCTTTTTGATCGGCCATGATGTCGATCACGGGGTGCGGCGTCTTGGCGTCGAATTCGGTGCTGTTGGCACCTTCGAGCTCGGCGATGTTACGCGCAAATTCAATGACGGCGATTTGCATACCTAGGCACAGGCCGAAGTAGGGGATGTTGTTCTCGCGGGCGAACTTGGCCGCTGCGATCTTGCCCTCGGTGCCGCGGTCGCCGAAGCCCCCAGGGATGAGGATGCCGTCCAGAGAGGCGAGGTATTTCTGAGGGTTGTCCTCGACCAGCTCAGCATCGAGACGAACGATACGCACATTAGCGTCGTTGGCGATGCCAGCATGTACGATGGATTCGTAAACGGATTTGTAGGCGTCTTGTAACTCGATGTATTTACCGACCACGCCGATCTCGACCTTGTGGCTGGGCGCTTTGAGGCGGCGCACGACATCGTGCCAGACCTTCATATCGCCTTCGGGCGCGTCGAGCTTGAGGTGGGCGACTACCAGATCGTCGATGTTCTCGGCTTTGAGCGCGAGAGGGAGCTCGTAGATAGAGGTCTCGACATCCATCTCTTCGATCACGGCTTTAACGGGGACGTTGCAAAATAGCGATAGCTTTTGGCGCATCTCATTCGTCATCGGCTCCTCGGTGCGGCAGACCAGTATGTCTGCCTGAATGCCGATCTCGCGCAGCTTGGCCACAGATTGCTGGCTGGGCTTGGTCTTGAGCTCGCCGGCGGCTTTCAAGTAGGGGAGCAGGGTGCAGTGGAGGAAAAGCACATCGTCGCGCCCGACTTCGAGCGCAAACTGGCGCATGGCTTCGAGGAAGGGCAGGCCTTCAATGTCGCCGGTGGTGCCGCCGAGCTCGGTGATGAGTACATCTACATCTTTGCCGCCGCCCGCGTAAATGCGCTCTTTGATGACGTTGGTGACGTGCGGGATGACTTGCACGGTGGCGCCGAGGTAGTCGCCGCGGCGCTCTTTGGCGAGCACAGTTTCGTAAACTTGGCCCGAGGTGAGATTGTTCAAGCGAGTCAGCTCGCCGGAGGTGAAACGCTCGTAGTGGCCGAGGTCGAGATCCGTCTCGGCACCGTCGTTGAGCACGTAAACTTCGCCGTGTTGGAAGGGGCTCATGGTGCCAGGGTCGACATTGAGATAGGGGTCGAACTTCTGGAGGCGCACCTTTAGCCCACGCTGTTCGAGTAGCGCACCAAGCGCTGCGGAAGTGAGCCCTTTACCGAGCGAGGAGACGACGCCGCCTGTGACAAAAATATACTTCATGTGTTCGAGCTGTGCTGTTTATGGATATCAAAAAAGAGGACGCGTGTTGGCAAGAGAATCGCCGCCGCCGTCGAGCCTGTATTCAATTGTCTGGCTTTCAGGGTTGGCAAACATTTTCCAAGCTTTTACAAAAAGAAGTTTTCGGATAAGGAAAACTACTTAGATTTTATCTTTAGATAAGTTTTATTAATTTAGGGTGGACACCGTAGAGACCAGTGTTTTTAAAAGGCAGCAGTTAATCGTCCAAGGGTTCATTCCTGAAGCCGAGCTTATTGCTTTTATTTCTATCGCTAATAGTTGGATTGCAATCTCCTCGGTGTTTGAAAAGACTCTCGCTCACTATAAATTTATTAAGTTTAATAATAGCCCCTGTTTAATTATGTCTTCACTATGCAGTTTTCTTAAATCGACCATCGGGCGCAAGTTCCTGATGGCTCTCACTGGTCTAGTGCTGGTGCTCTTCGTTATGGGGCACATGCTGGGTAATTTACAGATATTCTTGGGTGCCGAGGTGATCAACGCCTACGCTTACAAGCTGCACAACGTGATGCCTGAGGCAGCGCTCTGGGGGATTCGACTTTTCCTGCTCGCTAGTATCGCGGTACATATCTGGGCGGCGGTCACGCTGACTCTAGATAATCGCAAGGCGCGCCCCGAGGGCTATGTCGACGGAAAGGTGGCGCAAGCGAGTTACTCCTCGCGCACCATGCGTATGAGCGGTATTATACTCTTGGCCTTTATCATCTTCCACATCGCTCACTTCACTGCGCGCGTCGTGCCGACTATGCAGTATGACAAAGCCGGCGTCCTCTCGCCGACCGAAGTGCCACTCGTGAAAGACGGCGAGGCAGTGCTCAAGAACGGCCACGAGGTGATGACCTTTAACGTCAACGATATGATGATCACTGGCTTCGAGAAGCTCTGGGTCTCCGCTTTTTACATCATCGCGACAGGGCTGCTTTGCATGCATCTTACACACGGGGTGAGCAGTATGTTTCAAAGTATTGGTCTTAGAAATTCGCTCTGGCGCTTGCGTCTTGACAGAGTTGCGCTCGTGTATGGCTGGGTAGTCTTCCTAGGTTTCGCTATCATACCAGTGGCCGTCATGGCAGGCTTGTTAGATAAAGATCCTTCCGGTGGTCTGATCGGCTCCGTGGGAGAGACTACCGCGATCACTGAAATACTTCACAAATAGAACCGCTGCATAATGAACCTTGATTCAAAAACACCCGAAGGCCCACTCGCCCAGAAGTGGTCGAGCCATAAGTTTAACATGAAGTTGGTCAATCCGTCCAACCGTCGTAAATACAGCGTGATTGTTGTTGGCTCTGGGCTAGCAGGCGGCGCTGCTGCGGCCAGCCTCGCCGAGCAAGGCTACAACGTGTCCTGCTTTTGCTATCAAGACAGCCCGCGCCGTGCGCACAGTATCGCCGCGCAAGGTGGTATCAATGCGGCCAAGAATTACCAAAACGATGGTGACAGCGTGCACCGCCTCTTTTACGATACCGTGAAGGGCGGCGACTACCGAGCTCGCGAGGCCAATGTGTATCGCCTAGCGGAAGTCTCGTCTGATATCATCGACCAATGCGTTGCCAGCGGCGTGCCCTTTGCCCGCGAATACGGCGGCCTCTTGGACAATCGCTCATTCGGTGGCGCGCAGGTCTCCCGCACATTTTATGCACGTGGCCAAACTGGCCAGCAGCTATTGTTGGGTGCCTACTCCGCGCTCAGCAAGCAGATCGGTCTCGGTAAAGTTAAAATGTACAACCGCCACGAGATGCTCGACCTAGTCAAAGTCGACGGGCATGCCAAAGGCATCATCGTGCGCAACATGGTGACTGGCGAAGTGGCCCGCCACGCCGCCGATTGCGTCGTACTTGCCACTGGTGGTTATGGCAATGTGTTTTTCCTCTCTACAAATGCACAGGGCTGCAACGTCACAGCCGCTTACCGCGCCCACAAACGTGGTGCCGGATTCGCGAATCCCTGCTACACACAGATCCACCCGACCTGCATTCCCGTGCACGGCGACAAGCAGTCAAAGCTCACCCTTATGTCCGAGTCACTGCGTAACGATGGACGCATCTGGGCACCCAAAGATCCCGCAGTCGCTGCCAAAATTCGTAAAGGCGAAATAAATGGAAACCAAGTCGCCGAAGAAGAGCGCGACTACTTTCTAGAGCGCAAATATCCCAGCTTCGGAAATCTCGCACCGCGCGACATCTCCTCCCGCGCAGCTAAGGAAGTTTGCGATGCAGGTCGCGGTGTTGCCACCACCGGCCTCGGCGTCTACCTCGACTTTCGCGATGCCATCGCACGCGACGGCCAGAACACCATCAAAGAGCGCTACGGTAACTTATTTGATATGTATAAATGCATCACCGGCGATAATCCCTACGAGACGCCGATGATGATTTTCCCCGCAGTCCACTACACCATGGGCGGGCTCTGGGTAGATTACAATTTGGAGAGCACCATCCCCGGCATGTTTGTCGGCGGTGAGGCTAATTTCTCCGACCACGGAGCCAACCGCCTCGGCGCTTCCGCGCTGATGCAAGGTCTCTCCGACGGTTACTTCGTGCTCCCTTACACCGTGGGTAATTACCTCGGCGAGCAAGGCGTGGCCGCAGCCGGCCAAGTCACCACCGAGCACCCCGCCTTCGCAGAAGTCGAAGCCGATGTGCAAGCGCGTATCGATAAGTTTATGTCGATTAAGGGCACCGAGTCGCCACGCTCCTTCCACAAGCGCTTAGGCCATATAATTTGGGAGAATTGCGGCATGGCTCGCTCCAAAGAAGGGCTCGAAGGAGCCATCAAAGAGCTGCAAGCACTCCGCAAAGAATTCTGGAGCAACCTCCGCGTAGTTGGCGATGCCGACGGTATCAATCCCGAGCTCGAACGAGCCGGCCGGGTGGCCGACTTTATCGAATTCGGCGAGCTTATGTGCCGCGACGCCCTGATGCGCGAAGAATCCTGCGGCGGTCACTTCCGCATCGAGCATCAGACCGCCGAAGGCGAGGCACTGCGCGACGATGAAAACTTCACCTTTGCCGGTGTCTGGGAGTATAAGGGCGACGAGGTCGAACCACAATTACACAAAGAGACACTCGTTTACGAAAACGTGAAACTCGCCACCCGCAGTTATAAATAGGTCAACCACTTCATACGATGGATAAGACAATGAATCTCACACTCAAAGTTTGGCGTCAAAAAAGCGCCAACAGCAAGGGTAACTTTGAAACTTACAAGATCGACGGCGTCTCCGAGGACTCATCCTTCCTCGAAATGCTCGACATCCTCTCCGAAGACCTCGTCTCCGAGGGCAAAGAGCCCGTCGCCTTCGACCATGACTGCCGCGAAGGCATTTGTGGCAGTTGTTCGATGACCATCAACGGCTTGCCGCACGGCCCCGAAAAGGCCACCACCGCTTGCCAGCTCCACATGCGCCACTTCCACGATGGCCAG
>Ga0222653_1001397_pt1 | contig 11988 bp, 10 predicted proteins | sample AntAcemetagen419_FD_179856 | JGI IMG/M metagenome (GOLD analysis project Ga0222653, IMG submission 179856) | Saline water microbial communities from Ace Lake, Antarctica - #419 | ecosystem: Environmental > Aquatic > Non-marine Saline and Alkaline > Saline | place: Antarctica: Ace Lake...
ATGAAAATACAAGAAAAGAAAAAAGTATATTTGAATGTTTTGAAGAAGAACCAACCCGTAAATTTGCAGTACGTTCAAACCGGACAAATCACACCACTTTCATTTCGGTCCTGACAGTTTGAAAGGGGTACACCGTAGGTTAGCAACCGAGTTGATCATCAAAACCGTAATATTGGGTAAGATTTTGCCAATGGTAAGGTCTTTCACCTCACCTTCGACTACAATGTCTACAGTACAAACGGGTACAACCCGTTGGTCATCACCCCTCCCATTCAAGCGTTCCCAAATTAAGCAAGCCGCTAGGGTCATCTGACATTGACCAAAGATTTGCAACAGACACTGGATGCCATCGATTTCAACCAAACGAATCCAAGCGCTTGGATGCCCTGACACGGTCATTCCGAACAAACCTGCGGAAGCTTTAAGAATAGTAGAATTAGTCCACCAGCTCAGCTTCGAACACTGCGGGGAGAATATGGGCCTGCGGTACATTCCCCTCCCGCTGACTATCCAATTCTGCGATAAACTGATTCAACAACGCATCCATGTCGTAACCCAATCGAGTGACCGGCACGGAGCTGGCTTCCTGCCAAGGAAAATTGGAATGGGTCAAAATCTCCAAATCTTCCGGAATGCATAAACCGGCGTCTAGAACGCCGGACAGGCCCGGCGCGAAAAGATTGTCGTCCATTACGATCAAGGCTTGGGGGCGCGCACGGCGGTCGGCATCAAACAACAACCGCATGCTGTTCTGAGCCCAGTGGACATGATCTAGGGACACGGCCTGCTGGAAATGGCTTGGGCAGGCGATGCCAGCGGTCTCAAGTTCTGCCCGAAGCAGGCGCGTATCATTCCCGGGCTGCTGTAGGAGGCCTACGGACGTCAATCCTTTTTTCGCGAGGTAGTCGACGGCCTTTCCAACAAAGCCCGCGGCGTCCAAACCTACACTACCCATGGACGAATAGAGGGTATCATTCCCCATGACCACGCGCGGAATCCCGGGCTTGTCTAAAATCACCGTGCCACGGAGATCAAACGGTGCTGAGGAAAACATGATCCCGGCTAGGCGATCGTTGTGTATATCATCGAGCAATATCTCGTAATCCTTGCCCGGATTACTCTTTTGAATGCCAGTGTAAATCGTCAACTTAAGCCCGTGCTCCCTGACAACGCGACGTGCTACATCGGCGAGGTTTGTCCAATAGAGGCCCCAGCTGCGACTTTCCGGTTGCATAGAAAAAATTAAGGCAAAATGGCTGAGATGCGGAGGATGGGGCGCCACAAAGGTTCCCCGTTTGCCTTTGGTATAATGAACCCATCTCGTTCTAAGCTCGCCAAGGCGTTCTGCACCGTGTTCAGGGTGGCATCATAGAACGTGGCCAGCTTACGGCGCGTAGGCACGCGTACCCCCGGAGCCAGCTCCCCCGAAACTATACGATCTCGCAGCGAGTGCGCTACCATAAGCTTCTTAACCGGAGGTCTACCTAGCTCGCTCATATCTATATACCTAATCCTAGAATCATGAGGCAAAGATTACCAAGTAAGTGGCGGACAACAAGAGGGAAAAAGGCCTTCATCTTGTACTTCCTATGGAAGATGATCCGTCACCCATACTCAATCGTACCTGAGCCCAAAAGGGCATAGCAGGTAATTTATCGCTGTTGAAAAGGTTGATCGCGGGGCAGTTTGTCCATGCGTAGCGAATGGCGGCCGGTATATCTACTTCGGGTGACTCCACAATGACCCCGCCCTTCTCAATCCGTGCGATGGCAGGGTGGAATGTACCGTCTCCGTTCGTAAGTTCGAAATCGTTTAGGGTGGTTCCTGTACAATGGATACCGTCGGCATGGTCATAGTCGATCAAGACGGAAGCGCCGTCCCGCTTTACGCTCTGGCATACCGGCCCACTGATCTCCAGATCGGGTTCACCGTAGAGCTGGTTCCTTGCGAGACGGGCCAGTCGAGCCCCGACATCTTTCTTGTTGGTCGGGTGAATGTCGTCGGCGATTCCAATATCGATGGCGGTTGCCATCCCTGTAGCGGGTAATGTCAAGGTTTTGGTCTGAGCTTCCCGTAAGTGGGGCCAGTTCCCAATGGGGGCCCCGTCCCAATTGGCGAGCTGTACAAAATAGAAAGGCAACTCCCGGTTCCAGCGCTCGCGCCAGTCGCAAATCATCGCCGAGAAAAGTTCGTGATAGTGGTGGACCTGTGGCTCGTTGGCATTGCTTTGGCCCTGATACCAGATCACCCCCGCAATAGAATATGGGATGAGAGGACGTAGCATCTGGTCGTAGAGATTCGAGGGTGCATTGGCATTACTGCGCAACAGGGGTGCGGGCGGTGCACTTCCGAGGTCTACGAGCCCGAAATTGTGGCTCACATGAAACTTCCACTCTCCGGCGAGGGGTAAGGCTTCGCCTGCGGGACCAAGTAAAGCTAAGCTATCAGGACTACCGCAGATGCCACCGTACCAACAGTGGGAATAGACCCGCACCGCAATTTGCACCGAAGTCTGCGAGCAAGCATTAACCGGGTAGCGCCGAAGAGTAGACCAGCACTCGGGATCCTTATAGTGATCCAACCCACCTACCCAAACCCCATTTACGAAGGTGTCGTCGGTCTTGTCGATGGCTCCAATCAGCAAGGTCAGCTTTTTTCCTAGCCACGCTTCAGGGATGGAGACGTTCTTTCTAAACCAGAAGACCCCGCTGTAATTTTCGCCCGCTGCCTGCCAAGAGCTCGGCAGCGTCATGGTTCGCCAATCGCTATCGTTAAATGCAAGTTGCGTGAGCATCTGGTCTTCGGGACGAACACCAGGATCCTTTTGAAATGTCTCCTCCGTCCACGCGTCCAAACCCTTTTGATAATCGGCCCGCACGGCTGCGGTATTCTCGACATTCTCGTCCAATCGACGCAGCCCATCCGCATAGCGAGGCATACTCAGAAGCTTTTCGCGACTGGTCCAGGTCTCGGCACAGGTACCCCCCCAATTACAGCTGATGAGGCCAATCGGCACGCCGCTGGCCTGATGGAGATCCAAACCAAAATGATAGGCTACGCCTGAGAAATCGCTGATGGTTTCCGGACTGCAGCTCAACCAGCTCGCCTCAATATCGTCCTGCACGTCATCAGAGAGTTCGCGCGGCACAGTAAATAGACGAATCGTCGGATGGTCAGCCTTGGCGATTTCTTCTGCGCCACCGTCGCAGGTTTGGAGGGAAAACTGCATATTGGACTGACCAGAGCAGACCCAAACCTCTCCTATCATGACATTACACAGCGTGATTTCTGAGCTTCCGCTTGCCGTCAGTTCGTGGGGGCCACCGTGAGACTGAGGTTCGAGGGACACCTCAAAACGGCCCGCATCATCACACCGGCCTGTCACATCTTTTTTAAGAAAAGAGATGACGACCGATGCGCCAGGGGTATCCCAGCCCCATAGTTTGATGGGTTGGTTTTGCTGGAACACGAGATGGTTTGAGAAGAGGGAGGCTAATTTCATTTTTGTTTATTCTTTTTCTTTTCGGATGCTTACCCGAGCACGAGCGAACGGCTTTCACCCGCTGCAAGCTCAAGGCTTTCAATATCGCCGCTGACTGGGTTCTTGATGGAACAAATGCCTTCACGGCTTGCCGTAACTGTGACGTCCGTAACCGAACCCGCTGCCCTAGAGGCACTCACGGAAAAGCCTCCACCGCAAGGCATCGGGCCAAAACTACAAAATTTCCACCTTGCGGGAACCCCGGCAAAAATATGAATTACGCCACGACGGGAATGCACCATCATATCTTGAATGGCCGTAACCACACCAAAGCCTGCGTCAAGCTGCATGATTTCATGTCTCTTATCCGACGATCGGCTTGCCAGATCGACGGCTCCCAGCAAGGATAACCCGCTAATATTGGCATCGTGCAAGGTACCGTGACCTTCATTCACAAAGACCTGCTTCCAAATATCAAGAATCAGTTTGGCCCCATCTCCATTATCCAAGCGACTGTGAATCATGGAAGCCCAAGGCATGCACCATCCCGACCACAGTCCCATCCCTTTACCAATCCAATGATTGATGGAGGCACTCACAATCTCGATCCATTCAGGGTCTTCCCAGTCAATGACATCAAAGGGGCACAAGGCAGCCAGATGCGAATGATGACGATGACTCTCTTCGAGGTCCATTCCTTCCCAGAGGGCGATGTGGGTTCGTCCGTCAAGCTTCAACAAAGTGGCCTTTGGCAAATGCTCAGCAATGTGCAGGAAGCTCTCCTTGACATCGGTGGACAGCAACTGGTGAGCCAACTGAATGTCTTCCAGCAGCCGATGAATGGCCGCAAGTTGGAAACTGGCATTGGCCCCCCAGGCATTCATCTCGCTACCGCGGTATTCGGGCGACACCGAGAGTGGTAAGGAATAAACGTCTCCATCCCATTCGAGCATTTCCTCATAGACACGCATGGCACCCGTCATAAAAGGCAAAACGTTTTCGTCAAGAAAGACGACGTCGCCCGTGTAGTCGACATACGCCCACATCATATCCGCGACCCAGGCCGTGCAGGCATGATCGATACAACCCGTCCAAAAGCCCCCCATGCAGGTAGCCCGGTCATCCACCGCATGCGGAAGCAGGAAACCATCCTCAATCCCAATGAATTTCTTCGCATTTTCCCGGAGACTATCTTCCCAGCTGAAGATCATATCAAATAGGGGTTTCAGGTGATCTAATTTGCCACTCTTATAAGCGGGACCATAACACATCTGCAGGTTGATATTGAAATGATAGTCCGCTGACCACGGGGGTAAGGTGTAGTCCTCTATCCAGGGTCCCTGCAAGCCACCGGCGATCCCGTCGGGCTGTGAAAACCCGGCAAATTTGTACATGCCATAGGCATAAAGGTCATTAAGTTCATCATCCGGCGTGATGATTTTTGGAATATCGGCCCAATACGCCGTCCACCATACCGCGGTCTCCGAGGCCACCGTATCAAAAGAATCGGACGCCTCGAGTACTTGAAGAGCGTCGGATTCTGAACGAGCATTCGCGATGAAAAGGCTGTTGTCACTTTCCCGAAAATACACGCCAATGCCCTCATCTACTGGCAGTTTCTGATACCATCCGCTGATGATATCGGACTCATAGCGTGAAGGAGCTTCAAAAGAAAGGGTCTTGAGATCGTCATTCAAGTCGTAATACGGACAAGGGTGGATACGCCATCGTTTGCACACGCTCGTCTCGTCGGATGTGACCGCGGCTCGCTGCGATTTCATGTCTAGGCAAAGGGACAGCGTGTATGGAGTTGAGTCACGCGTATAGTGGATGGCGCAGCAGCCGGTCCTGAAATTGAGTACCGCATCCGTAAGTAGCGCCCCCACCCCAAGATCCAGCTCTAGCCTTCCTACCGGGATCAGGCTTGGTCTCTCCGGTTGACCGGACTGATCTTGACTTGGACAGGTGAAGATAGCCATCAGACCCTCCTGATCGTTGTTTTCAAGCAAACGATAGATGTCCTGGTAGTTATGAGCATCCTGCCAAGGCATGCCTCCGCGATGGTCCCACAGGTCGGCACGACCCAAGGTAATATTAAGTTGTGACCCCTCTCCCCAAATCATCAAGCCGGTAACGGCATTGCCAAGCAATATCCCCGTGTGTGTACGCGGCAAGGGAAAGGTCCAGGTCAGTGTATCTGTCATATCTATTTCCTTAGCTCGTTACTTCATGGATGGAATCACAATTCCTCGCAGGATGATCTTCTGGCAGGAAAGAAAAACGATCATAGTCGGGATCGAAATGATAACGAATCCAGCGCTGACCACCCAGGGCATATCCCGCCACCATTGCGAAGCCTGGTACATCCACACCGCGAGGGTCCACATTTCTTTGTCTTGGCAGATAATGAGGGCCCACTGCCAGCCGTTGTAGGCCGCAATGAAAGCGCTAACGCAGTTGATAGCCAAGATAGGCTTGACCATCGGCATAGCAACCATCTTGAAAATCTGGAGCTCTCTTGCACCATCGATGGTAGCGGCCTCATAGAGCTCTTGGGGCAGTGAATCAAAGAAGCCTTTGAGAATAAAGATGGCCATGCCGTTGGCTGCGCCGGGCAAGACCAGCGCAAAGAAGGTATTGAGCAAGCCAAGGTCACGCATCAACAGGTAGGCTGGGATAGCCGACACCATAGCAGGGAAGGCCATTGTCGCGAGCATGAACAGGATGATCTTGCTCTGCCCCGGTAAGTTGAATCGACTCAGAGCATAGGCGCACAAGGGATTGATCGTGAGCGTAGCCAGGATGGTCAGAGAGATCAGCACAAAGGTAACCCATATCGCATTTCCGTTAAGGACCAGAAAATCAAAGATCAACATATAGTTAGCTAGGATCGGTTGGGTCGTAAAGGCACGCTGGTTTTCAAGAAAGGTGATCGTGTAGGCCGTCGCCAGCGGGGGGAAAGCTTCCTCAATCACTCCGAGCTGCCAGGTGTAGGCCGCGTTGATCCCCTCCAGATTTTCGTATCGATCCAGAAGGAACGACTGGTAGGCAATTTCAGATGAACTGACGATGCGGGCTTCGAAAGGCAGGGACTTGACGAAGTTCATCCAAACTGAACGAGTATTCTGTTCATAATCGGTAAAGCCTTCAGGAGCTTCTGCGCTGACCTGAAATTGCTCCCACGCGCTGTAGTCAGTCCCGAGCAACTCATTGGCTACACGCAGCACCCTGATCTCTTTAGCTAGAAAGTCGGTATAGCTCGCCTGAATCGCGTCGTTCACTTCGATACGGGTCAAACGTAACGGGTATTTGTTCTGACGGAAATAGTTCCAGAGCGTCTGGATCCCCGGTTCAAAATACTCAGGAATAGGAAACGGGGTGGTATTGATGTTGGAATAGCTGGTGCCCGCGAGACGGTTGTAGACCTCAACGGTAAAGCGGTCGGTCACTCCGAGACCCGAGAGCTCCAAGCCTTTCTCGCTGGTGGTCAGAAACTTGTACCAGGCAGCACGCATGGCAAAAGGGACAGCCATAGAAGCCGGCGCCTGACGCGCCTTGAATGCCGCCCAAGTATCTCGCACATCAGCGGGTGCGTCATCAGGCACGGGGAAAATTGCTTCAACCCCCTTCTCACGAGCATGTGCCCGCCAGGCTTTTTTGATGCCCGGAACGAACATCTGGCTGCGATAGGCCTCTTTAATCCGCAGGAAATCGATGTATTTTGGATCCATAGCCGGTGGATACCAGCCTTGGAAGGACATCGGGTAGCCCATTTCGGGTTTGAAATCGATTGCGTAATAGGCACTGAACGGCGTGTTCCAGGCTTTCGAGAGTTGCTTAAGTGATTGGCTTCGAAGATCCCTACTACCAAAATCCCGACGGCTCTGCCCAGGCTTTGAGGCGATGACCTGCTTTTCGTAGTAGTCCCGCAGAAACGCAATGCTCTCGGTCTGCTCTGCCACGATCTGTGTATCCATCATGGGATAGCGGTCACTGAATGCCGAATAATCCGCCGCGATACGATTCGCGGTCTGCCGGTCTTGCTGGACGGCCTCAATCTGGTCGCGGGCCAGGGCATCGGAAGCCACCGTGTCTTGACCTATTTTAAGCCAAGCACTCCAGGTTGGCGGTGCGTTCTGGAAGTAGGCGCGCAGTTGCCCGTTCCAGCCACGATAGCGGTTAAAGTACTTCACCAAGCCCTTCATGTAGCGGTCTTCCTCGCTGTGTAGGAAGCGCGGGATCGGCCGGAAGCGTTGGTAGTCAAAATCACTGGTCATGCTGCTACTGATCGTAATCAAGAAAGGAACTACCATCGTCATCCCCATAAAGGACAGCGAGACATATAGAAAAATTACGTACGCCCGGCTTTTCCAATGCTTGCGACCGACGGTTGATAAATGTGACATTACTTAGCCCTCTTGTATTCGATCTTGCCCAAGAACTGGATCTGAAAGTACGTTAGTCCAATGAGGAGTGAACCGAGAATCCATGCCATGGAGGTGGCCATACTGAAGCGCAGGTTGGCGTAGGCCTCGATCCAAATCTTGAGTCCGACTACGGTGGTCGACTCGCCCGGACCGCCGAAGGTCATTAGGAAGATGTTGCCCATGTTCTGGAAGGTGGCAATGAAGGTGCCCACAAAATTAATAATGATCAGCGGATAAATACTGGGCAAGGTCACATGCTTAAATTTACCCAAAATCGAAGCGCCATCGAGCTCGGCCGCTTCATAAAAGTCGCGGGGGATAGAGCCCAGTGCCGCCAGATAAATAAGCGAAGCCATACCCATGCTGGCCCAAACCGTAGGCAGCACCACGCAGATCATCGCCAGAGCGGGATCCTGCAACCACAGTTGCGGGGGGATATCGACAAAGGGTATGTGATTAAGAAAGGCTAGGATCTGATTGAAGAAGCCCTGCGGGGTCGGCTCGTACATCATCTTCCACAGCAGCGCAATCACCAGGCCGCTACTCATCTGCGGCAGAAAGAAAATCGTACGGTAGAAGATTTTAAACCGTGGCATGTCGGTAAGCAACACCGCCAACAAGATGGGAGCCGTAAAAGCCAGCAGCATGTTTAGCCCCACAAAATAGCAGGTACGCAACATTGACATCCAGAAACTGGAATCCAGAAATAGAATAATAAAGTTATTCAACCCGACGAACGAGGAGTCCCCGGCGATCTTGTAGTCCTGAAAAGCCATCACCATACCTCGCAGCAGCGGATAATAGCTCCACAAAGCGATCAGTAGCAAAGCTGGTACTACCATGCCCCAAGCCAACCACTTATTGTAGACGTTACGCCCGCTGACCGGTCCGCCCAGCCCATCACCAGTCTTGGCCTTCTTCATGTTATCGCGGATGATCCGAAACACCAAAAATACCATTAGCAGGACCATGAGAACGAACACCAGCCTAGCCAAAGGACGGTAGCTATCTAATTCCTCCTTACTCATCTCAAACATCAACCCGCTGTTAGCTTTGCGCTCGACCTCTTGCAGACCGCTCTCGTAATCAAAATCCTCCCCCGTCTGGGCAATAATTAGACTGAGGACTTCCTTGTTGATCGCACCATCTAAAACATACCAGAACCCCATGTAGGGCTCGGTCTGGGTGATAATCGTGCCTTCATCAAGTTCCTTAAAGTTCTGGCGCACCGCTAACGGGACATCCTGTAAATACTCATCATACCCTAGGCGCTTCAGATCCTTGGGATTGGCGAAGCGAGCCAGTCCTGAAAGGACCTTCTCGCGAATGGCGTTGTCGCGCACTTGCTCGTCGGTGACCGCCGTAAGGGCTTTCCACACCATGTCCCGTTCAGCCTTAGTGCGATCGCCCACGCCTTCGTACATCACCGCGTAGTGGTTCTGAACTTGAACCACGCGACGCCCGTTTTCTCCGGGGCCAGCTGGAAAAGGGAACCAGGAGAGCAGGTCAGGCGAAACACCGGTCGACTGGCCGATGGCGTTCAGGTCGGACACAAACCATGTCACCATCGCCACCTCGCCTTTGGCCAAGTAATCAAAGGCCCCTTCCCCACGTTGCCCCGTTTGGCTTCGCCCGACGCCGGTGATAACCTCCGATTCCTCAAATGCGAGGGTGCGACCGTCAACCTCCACGGTTCCCCGAACCAGGGCCTCGACGTCCAAATCCACGGACACGCCCGTGGCCGAATCGACTAACCACTTTTTCCAAATGATATCATGATAAAGCTCGGCGGCGGCCACTGCGGCCGGAGAGGTGAAGTCAGCGCGCCACTCGGACGGCTCCTGCGATAGGTCTTCGCCGTCCTCCGTGAAAAAGGTCGTGACTTCGGGAGCGAAGGTCTGTTTGAGACCGGTGGTCGGACTGGTCTTGATCTGCACAATAGGGTCGCCACCTGCAGACTGGATCCAGGGCAAAAACGTGAACCCATGGGGCAGAAGCACAATGCCTCTCTGACCGCGTGCTGTTTTGGCACCTGGGATATCCTTCGCCGGGTCGGTAAGCTTATGGCACCAGACCATAAATTCATCCCATGTGCGCGGTGGGTTATTTGGGTTCAATCCTGCCGCACGCACCATGTCCGTCCGAAAGATGACGCCCATTTGGTAATTGACCGCCTGTGGAATACCATAGACCTTGCCCTCATGCATGGCCACCCGCCGCCAGAGGGGTGGCACTTTTTTCCAGGGCTCCCAGATCGTCTCGTCATCGTCAATCATGCCATTGCCATCGCTGTCTTCGCCGATCCACTCGTTGAGCGGATAGAGGAAACCGTTACGGACCTCTGACCCGATGATATGGAACCAGGATTCGCCAATGTCGGGTGCGGTCTTACCCGCGATGGCCATCATCAAACTCGCCTTCGCCCCGCCACCGGGAAGTTGAATGCCACCCCATTGCTCCAACTCAAGCTCGGGATTCTGCTTAGCGAGATCAAGCAGTCGCCGGGTGGTGGCACCTTCAGGATTGTTCGGATCATAGAAACGAGTGACTGAAACGTTGATTTGCTGAGCGGGGGGCGTCTCGGCATGGCTAAGACCGGAGAAACTGAAAAATAACAACGCCCAACAGCCAAGGCCCAACCCTCCGCGTCTAAGTGGGATCTTTTTTAGAAAACACCTAAGCTCCACCCTCATAGTCAAGATATGAAGCCTCATGGCGCCGAAGAAATGATACCAGAAAGATAAAACAGGCTTTTTCATGGGATCAGGAAGCCTTTTGTAGGGCGGTTATAAGGAGTCGATTTAAAGAATTTCATCATTTATGTTCCTGTATCTAATTTGAAGTATAGCAAACATAAAGAGTCGAATAGATCATGTCAATCTGTTTATCAGGCTGGATGTACTAGTTACGAGGCCGTGGAAAGTTTAAGCTAAATAGCCCACTGGAATCGATATCGGTTCCCCCCCCGATTTTTCGAAATAGACAACGCGCCTACCAATGGTTTCCCCACCAAAGGTATAGGTCCCCAGATCAGAAGCGTCTCCCGGATTATTCATCAACGCATACACACAAACTCCCTCATAGGTATAGAAATATACCTGTCCTCACTCACTGGCCCCGGCGATATAATCGCCATTCACAATCTCAGCCATATTCCAAAAGTGGTACATCGCGCCAGGTGCGGCACCCGTGGTAGCTTTACGACCCACCCTCCAGAGCAACTCTCCTTCAAGAGTAACATTAGCAAGCTTCACTAGATTACTCCGCGAGGTGTGGCCCATGCCTTCCCTAAAACGCTTGACGTTTCGGGATCGGCAAGATCATAATCGCCCCCCTGGCCTTTCAACGCCACAGTGAAAATGGTGTTACTATTTCCCTCGGGTTCCAATCGCGTACCTAACAATCCGGCCAGGTACCCGGTCGAAAATTTACACTTTTTGGGACAAGCTCTAAATAGCCTAGGGGCTGCAAAAGATCGTCTTGAAAGCCTCGGAGACAGGCGCAATGAACAGGACGGCATATTCATTAGTAGGTATTTGTTCCCGCTCCGTGCAGGAAATGCCCCGTGGCATGTTCCTCAAAGGCGGTGACAGGCAGTCCTGCAAGTTGCAGGTCATGGGGGGTGAAAAAGCTGGGGTTCATCATCTCGTGGACGCTGGCACCGACGGGGAACTGGGACATGTGATTGCTGGAGTATGCAACCCGCCATCCTTGGGGTACCTTTACCTGTCCCGACACATGGGCGCTGGCATTGGCCACCACATTGGCTTTGGTCAGAAGTGTTTTCGGTTCATTGTCACTCCAGAATCCCGAGCCAGGCCGTATCCACAGCCACTCACTGGCCACATCGCCCATCTGCGAGAAGAGCTGATTTCATCTACCAGGGCCGAGTGACACCTGAAAAAGGCAAGTAAGTCCCGAACTTTATCGATTGTCTCGTACTGTGGCCAGAAGATTCTCTGGGTCATCACCAAGTCAGTCATATCGTCTCCTCAAGGTTAGCCGGTGTACGGCGTGGCTGTGAAAGAAAAGGTGTCATCTGGGGTGTTTGGGAAATCATCGCAGGACAGATACAGGCGC
>Ga0222653_1001398_pt1 | contig 11980 bp, 8 predicted proteins | sample AntAcemetagen419_FD_179856 | JGI IMG/M metagenome (GOLD analysis project Ga0222653, IMG submission 179856) | Saline water microbial communities from Ace Lake, Antarctica - #419 | ecosystem: Environmental > Aquatic > Non-marine Saline and Alkaline > Saline | place: Antarctica: Ace Lake | collected...
CCTTTGACGCGAGTTCTTCTTGACGAATCTTGGCCCCACCTTCTTTTTTGAAATATTCTTTAGATGACACAGCTGACTCCTTTGTGAGCAGAGATTGTAATGATAGCTGACCTATCGTACTTTACTCGACCCGGATTGATATAAAACGCTAATCCACTGCATATATTGCGATATTTCAGTGTCATTTCGTCACTAGTGGCCACTCTCTGGCTGACTACGATCTTACTACATACAGGTTAAGCCTTTATAAATCAATCTTTATACAGACTTGGCAAACTAATCTAATTTGCTAATCAAACTCTTTAAAAATTAGAAGGGCAAGCACCCGAAGTGGAGTCCATATCACGGTACCCCCCACTTGTTCTTCCAGTAAACCTCAAACCCACCACCTGAAGCAAAGCCTGTCTTATTTTTGCTGCGCGCTTTTACTACATCGCATTGACCAAGCTTCCAAAAGACGTTGTAGCCCTTACTTTTCTCATCGGTCCAATTCCATTTACCCTGCTTGTTATTACACTCACGGTCACCGGCTGCGCCATTTGATATGACCGTGTAGTAGTTGCGGCTGTATAGCTCAGTATTTTTCCCCAATCATCTTGGTAACAAGAATACACACACCAGCAAACTTGTATTTTCAGTATCCTTCTAAAACGCCACCCATGGCCTGTACCATCGACTTGCCAATTATGCGGATCTGATTTGGCCTTATCCAGTTATTGGTGTCGCCAGCTTTGCCAAAGGTCGCCTCTATGGTCAATGCCATAGTCTTTCCTCTTGAAACCTTCCACCACCAAGACTCCGGTACAGATCGTTTTAAAAATGCTCGTGTCCCGTGTTTAGGAATACGGTTAAACCATTCTTCTCCCTGCACATCTTTCATTTTTTGAATGAATGAAACCTGTTTATTCCAAAGATTAACCTCTGCTGTACTATACCCCATAGATTGTGGTCCAAAATGGGGAAAGAAAAATGTTTTGTCTTTAGGCTGTCCATTTGAAGAGTGGATATTCATCGCAATTGATACAGGGGGACCTGATCTTTTCCATCTAAGGATTTGATTGTAAAAAAGTTTTACTTCATGCGGTGCTTCAGCAAATTTTAAACGGGCGGACCGCGGATAGGTATCCCACTTGCCTTCAAGATTGATGCCCTCAGGCGAGACGCGATTGTTACCCACAACAACACCGTCAACATTCAGCATAGGTACAATACGGAAAATATGGTTTGCGCGAGCAATTTTGGCCTCGGGGTGATCGGAAAGTAAAAAATCAATACTGCCCTCTAATAGGAAGCTACTAGCAACCTCTCCAGGATGGGTGCGAGCGTGCACAATGATTTGAGACTTCTTAGCCGTTTTATCTGGATCTGTTATTGTCAGAGTGGGAATATTGCGTTTTTGTAAGGAATCTCCCATACTGCCTATTTTAAGGTATGGATTGCTTTTGTTTCTATCCAAATATTTTTTTAGTTTTGTGAAGGTATAAGGGTAATACCTCGCAATATAAACTTTTGATTTTTCAAATTTTTGGCTGAAAATTAGATCGTTATTTTTAGCCTTCTGAACATCCCTTTCAGCAAATTGTTGCCAGCGAATATTGTCGTAAGAAAATACGGGGACATAGAAATTCCAATGACCACGCCCTTTAAGACGAAATTTAACGGGCCTATCTGTGGGTAAATTATTTACGGAAGTGTACCACCACTGCCGCCAATACTTCGGTAAATCCTGGTCATTGTCCGAACGTAAATTTAGATTATAGGAGTATTTATTAATTCTAACTATTTTGCCTATATTGCCCGATTCCAGAAAGTCCGCACGATTCAAACTACGCCTAAGACTCCCCGAAACTGATGTGGTGGGTGAGTGCAAACTTGTAAATTCTTCAACGAACCCCAAAGGCAACAGGCTCATTATTAGAGATCCCATTGACCATAAGAAAAATGCACCGAGTGTGGCTTGGAAATACCGCAAAAAACCCTCATTTGATTAGCTAGGGTATCGGCATGATCTGCGACATTATTAGTTTACAGACCCCCAATTATTTTAGATAGTTCACATAATATCATGTACTTATGCATGATTATGCACCCTTGGGAATGAAATTTTTTTCACCCCCCTCCTTTAGAATCTTTAAAAGCTATATAACATTTATAACAACTTTTAATATTTGCATTTATAAGATGTTTGCAATATTATTATATTTCATACTAAACCTCTTGAAATACGGTATTTTAGACTAAATGACTCATACTCTTTCTAAGCAAATTTATCCGGGCCAAATTTTGGCTCAAAAGTACGAAGTCGTTTCCCACGTGGGTAGCGCTGACGAAGGCGAACTCTACATGCTCGAAGAGCGTGAAACGGGAATTGAAAGAACGGCAAAATTCTTTAATCCCGCTACTAACAAAGGCAATCGCAACGCCAAGTATTTAGCCCGCAAACTCCATAAGCTGCGCCACTGCAATGTACTAATGCAGTACCGCACGCAAGAAACAATCGAAGTAAATAAAACTCCCGTGACATTTATGGTTTCTGATTTTAGGGAAGGCGAGCCCCTCCGGGATTTCCTCGCTTCTCATGCAGGCAAGAAACTTACAGTATTCGAAGGTTTGCATTTACTGCACGCGATTGCAGTGGGTGTTGAGCCCATGCACCGTATGAATGAGTATCATGGCAATGTTGAGATAGATAACATCCTCATTCGTAGGCGGGGAATTTCTTATCAGATAAAACTGATGGACCTCCACAACAACGGTGCTTCTAGACCAGAATTAATTAAAAATGATATCATTGATATGATACGAATTTTATACAATGCCTTAGGTGGTTCGAAGACATACAGCAAACACCCTCAGGTGATAAAAGATATTATGTGCGGACTTAGAAAATCACTTATTAAAGAACGATTCAAAAATGCTGGTACATTGCGAGCGCACTTAGAATCAATTCACTGGAATTAAATGCCGTTGGAATTACTCACATCTCCAAAACTTTATTGTGACAAAGATTTTTCTGATGCTGAATTGCACCTTTTTGCCGAAGGCGAAGTAGGCGTATTTAACAAAAAATGTCCTGGCAAAGATTCTCCCAACGAAGATTCCGCAGCCATCATTCCCTTCGACAAAAACTCCGGTATTTTAGTAGTTGCTGATGGTGCCGGCGGAATGCCCTCAGGTGCAAGAGCTTCTGAGGCCACGGTAAATGCCCTTCAAAAATCCCTTAAAGAAGCGACCAAAAAAAACCTGCCACTGCGTACGGCGATTTTGGATGGCATTGAAAACGCCAATAAAGAGATAGTTAGCTGGGGAATAGGTTCCGCAACAACCGTTGCTGTAGTGGAATTTACTAAAAATACCATCCGCACATACCATGTCGGTGATTCGCAAATAATGGTCTTGGGTCAAAAAGGCAAATTAAAAACACTAACGCTCCCTCATTCCCCCGTCGGCTATGCTGTAGAATCCGGAATAATGGGCGATCAAGAAGCTCTTCACCATGAAGAACGCCACCTTGTAAGTAATCTACTCGGTGATGCTAGCATGCGCATCGAAGTCGGTTCGCAGATGGAATTAGCTGCCAAAGACACTGTTGTTCTTGCTAGTGATGGGCTCTTTGATAACATGAAAATAGATGAGATTATTGAACACTGCAGAAAAGGCTCTCTGCTTTCGATCTGCGAAAGTATCGCAAGTATTTGCAAAACCCGTATGGAAGTCCCCGCAGAAGGACGCCCCTCAAAACCCGATGACCTAGCATTTCTAGTCTACCGCCTAAGAGAATAAAAAAACCAAGGCTTCGGCAGATTTCTACCAAAGCCTCAATCATTGCAAATCTAAATATCAAAATTCCGCGTAACTCGGGAACGTTCAGAAGTGCTGCCCGGCAAGGAAAAGCCGAGCAGCGCAGCGTACTTTAGTACGTGAGCACCATAACTATTATACGCTGAGGCTTTGACGCCGTCCGGGTAGTGCTTATGGACGTTCCCCGCTACAATTAAAATTTGTAGTAGGCTTTTAGGTTGATCAGAAGGTTCTTAGATCCATAAGTGTTCTTAGCACGTATTGTTTCATATGAATCAACGTTCAGGCTAAGAGGTATTCCATAATCTAGACCAGAAACGCCAAAGCCATAAAGCATTGAATAAGATTCTGCTCTTGCTGAATCAGCTTCACCATCAACTCGTGCTTGAGCATCAACTTTATAAACATACTGAGTGTAAAGTGAAATTGATTTTAAAGAATCATGGATTTTAGCTGCTGCAAATGCCATTTGAATAAAGCCTTTGTTGAGCGCTCCTTCGCGTTCGAAGTCAAACTCTTCTTCGCCAATCTTCTTTGTCCCTTTTACTAACATAAACTCAGTTTGGTTCTCCCAAGATAGTAAGAAGAAATCTAACGGAGCATAGTCTAAGTTCAAACGGAGACCTAAGTCAGTTGTACCCCGACCGGTAGGTTTGCCATCTGGATCTGTAAATTTGCCTGTTGCAAAACGAAATCCGCCCCCCAAAGACCATGAAACACTATCTTGATTGTAAATATTGTAAAGTACGCCAACTTCGATATCACCCAGACCAGTGTCGCCGTCAAACTCATATTTTGATTTTTCAGATGCGATTTGTTGGTCAACTCCCCCTTGAATAGCTGAAAGAATAGAAGTTCCTTTAGTAATAGTTCCCAATGCTCCTGCAGAAATATCACTAGGTGCTGCAGGATTCGATTTTATATAAGCCTTACAGCCGTTCAAATCACCGCAAGCTGCACCTTGCTGTACAAAGCCTTGTGCTAGTGTCGTTACTGCTTTATCGATCAAGGCGTCTCTATCGATATTTTTAAGTTCGCCTTTTTGAGAAAGCGTATAAGGCACCAAAAGTTGCAATGAGATTTTGTCGTTCAATCCGTACTCCGCAACAAATCCTGCGCCTGACCCTGAAATATTTAAGGGCAAATCTGAGTCATTGCCATCTTTGTCATATAGTTTGCCATTGTCTTGAGTGGACAAGTGGCTTGCACGCACACGAAGTACTCTTTCAGGCAATGTTTTGCCTGTGGGTATAATTGCATTGCTCTTAAGAAGAGTGGTGCCCGCCCCCATTTTGATATCTGAAGCATCAGATACTTGTGTATCTTCACTCATGGTATCAGTATCTTCTTGAGCAAGCCCGACTGTTGCACAGACTACAAGCCCTAAAAAACCTGCTAATAATTTACGATAAACCTTCATACACAAAACTCCTTCTTAGTTTCTAGCGCCAAATTTTGGCTACATTACATTTGTTTTTTCAATCGATCTAGTGGATTTTTGACGGTCATAAATGCCTTCTTGGTCACCCATCTCGCCTTCATTATTGAGAAATTATAATCACTTAGTTAGTCATTGGCGCGAAACGCGCAAATGACGTGTCCTGAGCAAAGCGAAGGGTCTTCCTCAAGTTTCTTCTGAAATTTTTATTAGTATTATCATTTGTTTGTAAAAGATCCATTCGTCACTTCGTTCCTCAGGATACGTCTCTGGCGCTTTTCGCGCCAGAGACTAGTTATTTCCTAATTAAGCGGCAAATTTCGTCAATGGCGTAATCCATTTGATCAGCCGAGACTTGCAAGTGAGTCACTACCCTCAACCATCCTTCCCCGAGATGATTAAGTAAAATATTTCTTTCGCGAAACTTTTCAACCAATGCGTCGCCGTTGTTCTTGTCGGAGCGAAAGTACAGCAAATTCGTTCCTGGATTCGGATATTTGATTTCTATATTGTCATGTGCCCGAGCCAAAGATGCCAATTCTACGGCTAATTTTTTTACGTTTTTGTGATCAGTTGCGAGTTTTTGTCTGTTGTTGTCCAAAGCAAAAACAGCTGCTTGAGCTAGATAACCCGACTGTCTCATGGCCCCACCCCATCTTTTACGAATTTTACGGGCTTTTTCGATAAAATCTGCACCACCTACAAGAGCCGAGCCTACTGGTGCCCCCAGTCCTTTGGAAAAACAGCAGGCAATAGAATCCAAACCTGATGATAGATCTGCCTCAGAAGTTCCCGTTGCAACGGCAGCATTCCAAATGCGCGCGCCATCGCAGTGAACCTTTAAATCTAGAGATCTTGCATGGCTACTAATGCGCTGCATTTGGTCTTTATCAAAAAATCTTCCCGCAGCACGATTATGAGTGTTTTCAATTACTAATAATTTGCTTGTAGAATAGTGCATCCACTCAGGCTTGAAGGCGCCATCTATGGCATCATTTGAAAATCCTGCAGACCAAGGAACAAACTGGAATTGAACGCCTGATAACGCCGCAGCTGCTCCGGCTTCATATAGGTAACAATGGGATTCTTCTTCGGCAATAACCGAATCGCCATGATCGGTGTGTAAGGCAATGGCAATTTGATTGGCCATTGTTCCGCTGGGTACAAAAAGAGCCGCTTCTTTGTTAAATATTTTGGCTACCTTTTGTTCTAACTCATTAACGCTTGTGTCCTCGCCGTAAACATCATCGCCCACAGGGGCATGCATCATAGCTTCAAGCATATCTTTGCAGGGTTTGGTTACAGTATCTGAACGTAAATCTATAAATCCTTCGGTGCTTTGGGACATATTATTTCTCAGTCGCTCTTGTGAAATCTAAGGTTTTATTGGGCAATATCAATATTCTGAATTATCAGGTTTGCCGAAGGGCACATAAATAACATTACTCATGTCATCTTCTTCTAACAGGTCCTCGCCATCGTCAAATGGCAAGCTAGAAGCGCCCTTGCGACCATTGCCGTCCTGATTACTACGGTCTGCTTTATCTGACTTGCTTGAATGATTAGATTTGACGAACATAGTTGCTAAGCCATCACCTTCAAGCAAACGACCGGCTGCAAGTCCCGCCCTCACAAGGTGAGCTGTTTTTGCATCTAATTCTGCCAAGCCCGGTAGTCTATCGATTCCAAGATTTTTCTTGGCGCGTATCACAACGTGCATGGCATCATCCATATGTCCTGCATGCAGATAGGCCCTTGTTAATAGAGTGAAGAGATCTTCTAAAACATTGAGGCGCGTATGAGATTCTGGTTTTTGCATGTAATAGACTTGCGTGTGATCAATTAAGGATTCTAACTGTCCTATTGCTGCGTCGAAGTTGCCCAGGCGCCAATCAATAGTGGTTTTTACAAATCTGCTTAGCAACCCTTGAGGAAGGAGAACCCACATATACATTGAGATACGATCAAGGCTCAAAGGTCCTCGTAGCACGCCAAGTGGTCCAATGATTAATGCCCAAATAGCAAAGAAAAATGCTGTGACTACATCAAATAATGCTGCAAAAATATTCACTTTTTTAATCCGCGTAAACAAGAAATTATATCCTTTAATTTCATTTAAAGAGGGGCTTTTAGACTTTTAGCCCCATCTCGAATTTGTATAGGTGTATCGCAGTTATCCACAGGACTCAATACCGCAAATAATTCCTACAAGTACCCGTAATTTATAATCTCTTTTAAGGATGCCTTGCAGAAGCGCCACAATATTACGGCGCTGTTGTATTTTTAGACTTTAAAGACAACCAAAGTTACAAATCAAAGGGCGCTCTAGTCCATGAGGATTTGAATTTAAGCAACACTCTGAAATCTTCAATATTTGCTGAGGCTCTAGGGCCGTGAATTTTGACTAGTTCATGGCCTGACTGCGCATTTACCATTTCTTTGTAAATGTACTCAGATTGTGCAGCAGTTACAGCCTAGGGTCAAACCTATTGTTAGGATTTAAGTATTCATAGTTGCTGAGATTTTTAAGGAGTTATAAGATTAATACCAAATACCTACAAATTTCTACCTGAGGGGGAGGAGCTCTATGAATTGGGGATCAAGAACTATAGTTGCATTGCTTTCGTTGCTGGCAATTACGTCTGCTGGTTTTGCTGCTGGCAACAATACGAGTTACGTTGCAAAATATGAAGTGGACGCCAATGGCGACAAAAATCTCATCCAAATTAGTCAATCACATTCAAACATTCAAGGTTTGGAAATTAATGAAGTGCGTTTTCCTCAATCTATTGAAGAACACGGAAGTATTTCTAAAGAAGAAATCGTGATTTTGACAGCGAAAACCGAGGCTCTGCTTCATAAAGAATTAGAAAAGCGCAATGTTCAAAATCAGATAACCGAAATTGGTGAAGAAGTTTTTGAAGAAGTCGTGACTCTTGTGAACAGTGGTCCTTCTGAAAATAGAATTGACGTTACCTTTATGGGTGATGGCTATACTATCGACGAAAGACAAAAATTCTTTGACGATATGCAGAGAATGGTTGATGACATGTTCAAAGACCGCACATTCAAAAGCTACCTACCGTTATTTAACGTACATGTAGTCTTTAAACCTTCGAATCAATCAGGCATTGGGCGCAATGATCGCGCTAAAGACACGGCATACAGACTTTACCGTGCGGGGAATACCTTACGCGCCATTTATCCTGGTAACAAATCCGCCCTAAGATCTTCATGTGCTAAAGCGCCAGGATGTGATTATCCTGTGGTTATCGCCAATGATCCCAATTACGGCGGATTAGGGGGAGAGTTTGCAGTCTCTACTAGTTCCGTAACAAGTGGCACCAAAGTATTGCGCCATGAACTAGGCCACAACTTTGGGCGCGTGGGCGAAGAATATGATGGCGGCGGCTATTTCGGAGCCAACCACTCGCGCTCTGCTTCGCGGGTTAGCTGGCAACACTGGGCCACTGATTCTGTCGTGAGGGCTGAGCCATCACGATCAGCCTTTGTAGCGTGGCCGTGGCATAATCTTGAAAAAGGGCCTTATACGGCAAGCTTCCGCACGGATGGTAATTATCCTTATTTCGATATTACTCTTTCTGCATCAGGCATGCCCCATGACAGCGATCTAAGCATCAGGCTTGACGATCAAGACTTAACATATACAGGGCCTAACACTGAAGACAGGATGTTCCACACCTACTCTTTCACTGAGGGACTGGAGTCGGGCAGCCATAAGTTAGTACTAACCGAAGGTAACGCCGACGGTGACAACTGGGTTTCAAATCTTAAAATTCAAGAGTATAAGGCTGACTATCATTTTGATAACGAATACGTCGGGGCATATCCCATGTTTTCCAAGTCTGGCAGAGTTGACGGATACCGTTCGAATCACGAAAAATGTCTTATGCGAAACATGGATTCTGTAGTTTTCTGCAGCGTCTGCCAAGAAAATAACTGGATGGAATTCTTTGGCCGCATATCAATGATCGACGATGTATCAGTGGCTAACGGCGAAACACTTACTACCGTTAAAGTCGACACACTTAAGATCGGCCAACTTTATCCAAGCTATGAAGATGGTTCGTACATCGAAATTAGATGGTACCAAAACGGAGTGGTTCAGGAAGATTTGAATGACCTCGTTGAATGGTCTCTTCCAATCGATACTGCCGGGGGATCTTGGGAGGTAAAAACGAAATTTACTTCTCCTGAAATCCGCAAAAACTTTAGCAAATTTAGCGATAGCGCAAAATTCAGAATTTAGTATCTCTAAACTGGGCCGCTCAAATGCGGCTCAGTTATTTGCGCAATATGCCATTCTGATCTTCACGCCCCATCGAAACCAAGAACATATTATTAGTCTGAAGATTTTGAAAATCTTGTTTGGTACGCAAACCTTGCCAATTAGCCTCGATCATTATTTGGCCAATCGCGCCCCCTGAGGTGGACCCTGGGCCTAATAATGCGAGCTTTTCTGGCGCAAACTCTTTAAGTCCCGTAGTTATTGCCTTAGTAAAGTCATAGGTTTCTAAGACCTGGTGACCCAATGTGTAATTGCGTAATTCTGCGAGATCTGTTGAGTGCGGCCCCCAAATTTTGCCTCTACCATCTATGATAGGGATTTGCGGAGCACTGAACAATTCTAAGGGAAGAGCAGCAAAAGCCTTTTGCGATGTTTCATGCATTAGCGCGGTGTGGAATGCAGCGTGATTCACTAAAACAAACGGGTAGCGGTCGTCTATAGGGGGAAGCTCTGCTTTGAGATATTTTAAGGCTTTTTCGTTGCCGCCAAGAATTGCGTAGCCACCGAACTTAATGCTCAACTGAACAAAAGAATCTTTTAAGGCGTTTGCTTCCGCTACTTTTTGTTTGATTAGACGTAACTTGTCAATGTCCTTTTGCCAAAGGTCATTAACAACAGGGTAGATCAGTTGTCCTCCGATAACGTTATCGCGCATCATCGAGCCCATTGTATAAATAAGATGGGCCGCAGCACCCGATTTTAAAGCACCAGATAAAGCTAAAGCCGTGTACCAGCCCATGGAATTGCCAGTAATTGCCACAACTTCATATTTTGATTCATCAATATTCAGAAAATCTGCAGCTGAGCACGCATAAATTAAAGTAGACGCATACTCACCCGGTGTGTGGGTTTTGAGTGAAAATCTCTCCGCTTCGTCTAATTCGCTAACAGTAGGTTGATCATGAGACGCTAAATATTGATCGATAGGATCTATCAATGGATCAATTTGCGGGCGATACTTTCTCAAGTACCCCAACTCCATTTTGGTATAGGTTCCCCGGCCCGGACAAACTGCAATAATAGGAATCCGTTTAACCATTAGTATGTTCCTCTATATTCATTGCAACTTGAGTAGGACGGGTATCAATATGCAAAAGCTCCGCAACGGCAGCAACTATACTGTCTTTGCTCGGAAGCACTACCGTGGCACCCGCTCCTAAGGGAATGTAAGAATCTTCAGCGCACAGCCTGCGGATATTAGGTTGCGTCATAGACTTCTCAACTATGGCGGCCACAATCGCCTCGGATTGTGAGCCTGTCTTACGGCACTCATCGACAATAAGAACATTCTTTATATTTTTAATTTCATCTACTATGGCATCCTCGTTTAAAGGAGCGATCCAGCGGTAGTCGATGATCTTAACATCGACGTCGTACAGCTCCGATAGCTCTTTAGCTGCTTGGCAGGATAAGAAAAAGCCATTGCCATAGGTAATTATGCAAATTTCTTCAGAAGTGCCGTTAACAGCAATCTCACCGATTTCAATTTCTTCTTCTATGTCTGGATAAAGACCTGTCCATTCACCGTCCCCGGTTTCGTGCAGATCCTTTGTCATATACAAAGCTATAGGTTCTATAAAAACCACTACCCTTCCCTCTTCTTCGGCAAGACGGGCACAGCGCCTCAGCATCTTGACCGCATCAACGCCATTAGAAGGACAAGCAACTACGAGTCCGGGGATATCCCTGAAGACTGCTAAGGAATTATCGTTGTGAAAATGGCCGCCAAAGCCTTTTTGGTAGGCTAATCCGGCAATCCTAATTACCATAGGGTTGGTAAATTGTTTGTTGGAGAAAAAGCTTAAGGTAGCGGCTTCGCCTCTAATCTGGTCTTCGGCGTTATGTACATAAGCCAAAAACTGGATCTCTGGTATTGGCAAAAAACCGTTGTGACCCATCCCAATAGCTGTCCCTAGAATACTGGTCTCATCCAGAATCGTATTAAAAACACGGCTCAAACCGAATTTTTCGAGCAGACCTTTAGTGACATTGTAAACACCGCCTTTTCTTGCAACATCTTCGCCAAAGATAAGAGCATTTTTATAGCGAGCCATAATATCGGTGAGGGCAAAATTGATAAGTTTGGCCATGTGATGGGGCTTGTCCATGTAACGCCAATCAAAGCCAAACAGCTCTTGCCGTTGTTCCTCTGTTGTCGGAATTTGGGCGGTTCTTCCGCTCGCAGTAGGCTCTATCGCATTCATAATGGCATCGGCAGCCATTAGTTTGGGACGCTTCACTACTTGTTCAGCTATCCGTTCCAAACGAGCTCTGATACCTGTATAGATCTCAATTACTTGCGCGGCAGTCAAGATATGATTTTCAATGGCAAACTTTGCTGAGTGCAATAGGGGGTCATCTTTTTCGGACTGCTCGATATCAGCAGTGGTGCGATACAAAGATTCCACATCACTGCCAGCGTGACCAAGTAG
>Ga0222653_1001400_pt1 | contig 11971 bp, 9 predicted proteins | sample AntAcemetagen419_FD_179856 | JGI IMG/M metagenome (GOLD analysis project Ga0222653, IMG submission 179856) | Saline water microbial communities from Ace Lake, Antarctica - #419 | ecosystem: Environmental > Aquatic > Non-marine Saline and Alkaline > Saline | place: Antarctica: Ace Lake | collected...
CTGAGACAAATTTCTTTCTTTGGTCTTTTGTTTCAACTACATACACATCCAATTCACCCATGTGTTTCCAATTTTGGTTAAGGCTTTTACGAAGCCATCAAGTTGATGAAATTGGGAAATATATGCGAATAAAACAACAAGAATTTTATTTCACTTCAAGGTGCAGTAATTTCTCCCTTTCGAGGAATCCCTCGAGGACATCACCTTTCACTACAGGTCCTACTCCTTTGGGGGTTCCAGTGAAGATGAGATCTCCAATTTTTAAAGTAAAATATTTAGAGACCTCTGACACGATAACGTCGAATGGAAACAGCATTAGAGATGAGTTTCCTTGTTGGACGGTTTCTCCGTTTTTCTTCAACTCGAAGTTGATACTATTCGAATTAGACAGGTCCTGCAGCTTTACGAATTTCTGTCCCAGAGGAGCGGAGTGATCAAAAGCTTTGGCTTTCTCCCAGGGAAGACCTTTCTCTTTACATTTCTGCTGAGTGTCTCTTGCCGTAAAGTCGATTCCTAAACCGACTTCTTCATAATATTTTTGAGCAAAAGCCCGATCTATGTGTTTGCCGACTTTTTTAATTCGAAGCACCAATTCCAATTCAAAATGTAAATCGTTGGTGTGGTCAGGATAAATGAACGGATGATTTTTCGGTAATAGAGCGGTATCAGGTTTGCAAAAGATAACTGGCTCCGAGGGAAGTTCATTCTTCAGCTCTGCTGCATGATCGGCGTAATTTCTGCCAATACAGATTATCTTCATGCGTCCATTCTTTCTTTTATCGACTTCAATACTTTCTTGGTATACAATGGGAAATCACCTTTGATCATCCAGCCATAATAACCCGGTTCAGCACGCAATACTTCCGTCACAGGTTTTCCTTTGTGCTTGCCGAAATTGAAGCATTCGACATTGTCATCGTTGTAAACGAAACGACCCAAAAAGTCAACGTTTCGGTGCCGTTGGGAAACTGTGTGAAGCTGGTCCATATCGTTCACAATTGGAACAGAAATCTTTCCATCTCGACTCTCAAACTCGACATCTTTGTATTTTTCAATTTGCGCCAAGAACACGTCGTATGTGGCCTCCACGTCTGCCATTGCTTCGTGGGCATTGTTCATGTCTTTGCCCGTATAGAATTTATAGCCCGCCTTTAAAGTTCGTTGCTCCATCATATGAAAGATGTTTTGTACATCGATCAAGTTGCGATCTACTATGCTGAAGTCAATGCCACATCGCAGGAATTCTTCCGCTAGGATTGGGACATCAAACTTGTTGGAATTGAAGCCTGCCAAGTCACAATCGAATAAAAACTTGAATATTTTATCAGCTACATCGGCAAAGCTAGGTGCATCCTTTACATCCTCGTCGTAAATGCCATGTATCAATGAAGTCTCAAGAGGTATAGGCATTTGTGGATTGATCAAAAACCTTTCGTTCTCGTCGGCGGGTCTTGTTTCGATTCTTCCGTCTGGGAAAATCTTGAGGATTGCGATTTCTACAATTCTATCCGAGGCAACATTAACGCCAGTCGTTTCAAGGTCAAAAAATGCGAGTGGTTTTTTCAGATTCAACTTCATTCTGTCAATTTGATGAGCTTAACGTTTATGTCTTGTTTCGTGTGGTAATTGTTTACAACCAATACTTCAGTATAGGGAAGGAATCCAGTGGCATCAACGTATAAGAAATACTTACCAGGGTACAGACCCAATACGTATCTGCCTGATATTTTATTGGGCAGGTACCTTCCTACTACTTCATCCAAGTCGTTTTTGATGAGGATTTCAGGTGCTGCTCCATCGATGTTTGCCGATGCTGGGATGTTTATAAGGAATGTAGCAGGATCTTCGCTTTGTGTTCTATTAAAGGTCACTTTGTAAATATCTAACTGAGTGTTGGAGCCAGGTTCCAATCTTGTCACATATGCTACTTCACCATTTTGAGTATAGGATATATTCTTATTGTCAAAGGGAGTGTTTAGAGGGTATCCCAAGTTTTGCGGTTTTGACCAAACCATATTTTGGGTATCCCAGGTAGAAAAAAATAGATCATATCCCCCCATTCCAGGATGGCCGTCGCTACTGAAGTACATGGTAAGTCCATCTCCAGAAAGGGTAGGGAAGTCTTCGTTGAGAGGAGTGTTTATTTCTCCGCCAAGATTTTCAGGATCGCCCCATTCTCCGTCTTGTAATCTCTTCACCATAAAGATATCGAGATTCCCAAATCCGCCATCTCTCTCAGAGCTAAACAACATAATCTTCCCGTTTTTCGATATCGAACAAGAAGATTCTACATTTCCCGAATTCACTTGATCGCCTAAGTTTTTTGGTTTATTAAAACGGCCAACTTCCTTTGCGGCCACGTATATGTCTCCAAAATTCTCGACATGATCGATGTAGAAAAAGATACTGTCGCCTGAGTCGGTTATACCTACTACTTGCTCGTCATAAGGTGTATTTATGGGACGTGGCAATGGGGCTGCCTTTGCCCAGCCCGTTTCTGTTCGCTCGCTCATGAAGATGTCAGAAGGAAAATACCCATCAAATTCTGGCTTGGCACCTGGTTTTAGTTTTCGTCTTGAAGTAAAGTACAAGGACTTCCCATTCTTAGTGACAAAGGGATGATATTCGGGATAGTCCGTATTTATGTTATCGCCTAAGCGGCTAAAGTTGACATCAACAGGGTACTTCAAAAGATCTTGTGCAGCAATACAATCGCTCTTCAGCTTATTGAACTGATTAATGTTCTTTTTTTTGACTCCGCCTTCTTCATCAAACTTATTGAGATAATAAAGAGTTTGATCATAATCCAAGTGATAAGAACTTGCTACAGCTATGTCCATGTATAGGCTTTTATCAAACTTCTCTTTGCTCTCTGCTATGAGAAGGTAGTCTAGAGCCATCAGGGGGTCTATGTATGTTTTAAGGTAGCTTTTCCCCAGCTGTTCGTTGTAGTAAGGATTGTCTGGCTCCTTTTCTACTAATCGCTCGTATTGCTCCACCGCTTCTAGGTAGTTGCCTTTATCAAAGGCATTATCCGCTTTCGCTTGGTTTTGCGCGCAAACTGGGGTTGCAGACCACAAAACAAAAAGAATAAACAGTGTAAAGGGGCGCACTTGTTCTATCAATTCAGTGTTTTACGTCTCTCATTCCAAGTGCGTTTAATCTTGACGTGAGATACTTAGATTAGGGGATACGATACTTAGCAATCACTTCCACGTATTGGAAATTGCGGTAGGTGTCTTTGTTTTTTAGGTAATCTCCTTTGTAGTTTGGTCCTTGAACTTTCCCTTCCACTATTTTGAAAACCAATTCGGTTGGATCAATCTGAAGCTCCTCGGCAAAATTAAGTATTCTCTCTTTCGCATTGTTTGCTCTCAAATCGGCAAGTACTTGATTTCTTACAAATGTCTTTGTGGGAACCTTTGATGCACTGCCTACAATCGTAATCTCAACAGAACCATTTTTGATGGTTTTGACTTTTAGATTATTCATGAAGTCTCTGAAAATAACCTCTTCAAGAGCCACTTCATTCCCATTGTATCCAAAGAACTTCTTAAATGAGATGGGTTCATTTTCTTCTGTTGTTGTAGAAACAAAGACTGTTTTTCCCTTATCTCCGAGGAGGACAGGATTCAGCAAAAGGGTTTTCTCTATTTCGCGGTAAGCACTTTCGCAGTCAATGCTGAATGAATCTGTACCAGCTACATCTCCGTCAATTAAGTACTCCACACTATAATCAAAGCAGGGGGGGAGTATGGCAACGAATACGCCATCGCGTGCGCGAGGAGAGTAATAAGACGTCTCCATTGTTGCCTTATTGGTTACCGCTATCGAAATGTCTTTTGGGAGTTCATCGCCAGGAGCTGGAATAATTATTCCTTTCAGAAGAGCCAATTTCACCTCTTGAGGTTCAGGCAAGTCCAAGATGTAAATATCTTTTTCTCCGTATCCTTCTTTTCTGAATGAAGAGAAATAAGCTCTTTTTCCATCAGCGCTCGTCACGAAAAATATGTCGTCGTCAGTGGTATTGATGGGATAACCAATATTTACGGGTTCTCTCCAGTTGCCTTCAGCATCTTTCGTACTGCTAAACACATCAAAACCTCCTATGCTAGTGTGTCCTTGTGAGCTGAAGTAGAGTGTGTTTTCATCTGGTGAAATGAAAACGGCATCCTCTTCATACGATGTATTAAGAGTAGGGCCCATATTGTAGGCTTCGCCCCATGTATTGTCCGGTAATTTTCTTGACCGCCAGATATCTCTACCTCCTAAACCACCTTTTCGATCGCTAACAAAGTATACCGTTTGCCCATCTACAGTAGCAGCAATATGTGTTTCCCATGCGCTTGAATTAATGGGAGCGGGTAATTTTACTGGATTTGTCCAGGTCTCCCCGACCAATGAGCTTTCAAAAATTGACCCACCGTCTTCATCACGGTAGATATAAAGTGTCTGACCATTGGCAGCTACGTTCATAGTGGCTGTATGTATGTCTGAATTGATATTCAGAATTTCTGGTTTTTGCCAATTCCCTCTTCGATCCTTATAGGATACGTATATGTCATCGTAGTACCCACCAGTATTACGGTCTAATATCGCTATGTTGCTGCTGTCAGCCCGAAGCCTACGTGAGGTGTAAAAAATCGAATTTTCGTCGATCGAAATTACAGGACTGTAGTCTGGGTATGGCGAATTAATGGTATCACTAAGGTTTGTAATATTGAAAGCTACTGGTGCGGCAGTGATCGTTTTGGCATGACCAACTTGCTGAACTCCCAGAGCGGCATCAGAAAAAAGGAAGTGTTTACTGGGTGCTATATCCATGAACTTTTCATAATACACCTTAGCCTCATCAAGGTTGTAATTGAGGTGATGGGCTTTTCCGAGGTAGAAGTAAACCGTGATTGGCGACTTGTCTTCCTGAGGGCTAATAGGATTGTATTTTTCGCTTGTCCCAATATCTTCAGCTCGTTTTAAATACGAAAGCGAGCCTATTTGTTGATTAAAGGACTCCAAATGAGCAAGCCCTGCGCGGTATTGAAAGTTGCCGTTTTCGGGGAAATCAGAGGCGAGAGATGTCCACACATCAAAAGCCTGTCGTTTCTCGCCTTCGGCTTCGAGCCGAACGGCTTCTTCAAAACGCTTATTTGGCGATGGGCTTTGAGCTGGAGCAGTCGCGCAGAATAAACCTAAAAAGAAAATGCTCAGAAGTAACGTTTTATTCATCAAGAAGGAAATAGTCGTTCAAAGCTAATATAAACGGTTAGGATGACTTACTGAAACGTTATCAAATTTCCCTATTGACATCAAAACTCTCGAGAATGTCAGCCACTTTGCGCACAAAACTACCTCCCAAGGCACCGTCAATAATTCGGTGATCGTAGGCATGAGAGAGGAACATCATGTGTCTGATACCAATAAAATCTCCTTCGGGCGTTTCAATTACTGCAGGCTTTTTTCGAATGGCTCCAACTGCCATGATCGCAGCTTGAGGTTGATTGATAATAGGTGTTCCCATCACATTCCCGAAAGTACCGACATTGGTCAGCGTATAAGTACCTCCTTGAATTTCTTCAGGGAGCAATTTATTTTCTCTTGCTCTAGAAGCCAAATCATTTACCTTTTTCGTTATTCCAAGCAGATTTAGTTGGTCTGCGTCATGAATCACTGGTACAATCAAATTGCCAGAAGGCAAAGCTGCAGCCATACCAATGTTAATGTGCTTTCGCTTGATGATATTAACTCCGTCGGTACTCACATTGACACCGCGCATTTCTTTAATAGCTTGTGCAATGGCTTCTATGAAAATAGGAGTGAAGGTTAATTTTTCACCTTCGCGCTCCTGAAATTTGTTCTTCCATTTATTTCTCCAGGCTACTACATTCGTGACATCGGCTTCCACATATGAAGTAACGTGAGGTGACACATGCATAGAGGTCACCATATGTTCGGAGATGAGTTTCCTCATTCGATCCATCTCCACTATTTCATCATCTGCACCAACTCTAATCGTAGGCAATTTGATGGTTATTCCACCAGCCTCAGCCGTGGCGGGCTTTGGTGCTGATTTTTTAGATTCTTCTTTGGGCGCAAGAGCGGGTGGGGAGGTAGATCTATTGGGAATGTAATTGAGTATGTCTTTTTTGGTGACCCTACCTTCTGCACCGCTGCCTTCCAGTTGCTCAAGCTCCTGAAGGGAAACGCCTTCTTTTTCAGCAATGTTTCTAACTAAAGGAGAATAGAAACGACCAGAAGAACCAGTCTTTGATATTTTTTCATCTCCTCCGGCAACCGCGACAACGGGTTTTTCATGGGTTTTAGCAGCACCATTTGATGCAGGTACTGCAGCTGGTTTGCTTTCTGCAGTTGGGGCTGTTACATTGGTGTCTCCGCCTGTAGAAAAAATGGCGATGGGTTTACCTACTTCTATCACATCTCCTTCTTCACAGAGTTTCTTTACCAAGACGCCATCTTCTGGAGCAGGTACCTCACTATCCACTTTATCCGTGGCTATTTCGACCATGGGTTCATCTGCTTCAACAGAATCGCCTTCTTCCAAGACCCATTTGATAATGGTTGCTTCTGCTACGCTTTCTCCCATTTTGGGAAGTAAGACTTCAAATTGTGGCATAAATTTCAGTTCTATAGTGGTGATGCAAAATTAGCGGAAAATTCCCAATACGCAATCAGGTAATAGCTATGCATCTCTTCTGCCTAAACTGCTGAAACCTGATGACACAATGGCTAAATCTTTTCGCAATCCATACTCTCTAGCATAGACTGCATTGAGTTTTTTCGCTGTCTCTTCTGGTGTCTTTAAAAATCGTATTCTATCCATCGGATTTAATACTCCTGTTCTGATTTGAGGCAAGTCGGGCTGGGTTGCTCTTGTCTTGGCATAGCCAACCCATGACTTTTGACCACCTATTACAGAAAGTATATTTCTGAAGAAACCGACTTTTTCCTGAACTCCCCAAACGATAATGAGATAGGAGAAAATAAAGACCAATGCCAAAACAAAGTCCAATGATCTCTTTCTTCGTTTATTGGATGCTTTGTTAACAGCATTCAAATCCATTAAAAAAACGTTTCCTCCTCTTTCTATGGAATTGCTTCCAATAATAAAAGCACTTTCAGGGGGCGCTATTTTAAATTGTAGTCTTTTCGATTCAGTATTGGCCATTAGGCCAATGATTCTTTGAGAGGCTACATCCAGCCCGCTAAAGATGACTGTTTGAAGCTTGTATATGGAAACGATTTCTGTTAGTCGATCGGCATGGGCTTCTTCCCCTCTTTTGTCTTTTTCAGGGGAAATTCGGAGCGGTTTATTTCCACGAAACCCTGACTCGGAGAGTAGCTTTTCTATTCTGTCAAACTCCTTTTCGCTTGCGATTACTCCAATTTTTCCTTCTCTCAGTTGCGCTTCGCTGGGCGACAGCGAATTTAGCAGGCTACGGCTTAATAGGAAATATGCAGTAGTAGTGAATGTTCCCAGTAGGATGAGAGCACGAGAGAAACGAAGGCTTTCGGGTAGTAAGGCATACACCATCAATATGATGAGTGTGCCAATGGCAATCCCGCGCAAATTTTTAAATTTAGAATAAGGTCGGTCATAACCGCCATTAAGAAAACAGCTAATCATCCAAATACTTGTGTAAGCAGTAAAGGCAGCGATAAGCAATTCTGTTTGGTATGTGATACCTGACACGGATACATACCAAGCTTTGAGCAATAGTAGCAGTGCTAGAATGATCGATAAATCAGCTAAGTAGATGAATATACTGGAGATAAACCGCTGAATTATAGCTAGGCCAGCTCGTATGTATATCGCTAGATTTATGAAAAAACTGAATGTTTTTGCGTTCCTTTTTGAGAAATGTTTCTTGGCGAAAATCACCATTGCTCTATAAAATACGAACACATAGTTTACACTACTTTTTTTTGTGCTTTCCCCTTTGTAGTGAATGATTCGGGCATCGTGGAAGTAGTAGTTCTTATAGCCACCCAAGATAATTCTATACGAAAGGTCGATGTCTTCGCCGTACATGAAGAAGTCTTCATCCAATAGACCAATCTTATCCAAAACTGATTTTCTCATGAGCATAAAAGCACCTGATAGCACATCTATGCTGTGGGTCTCTTCTTTGCTCAAGTAGCCGAGATGGTATTTTCCAAAAGCCTTGGATTTGGGAAACAAAGCGCTCAGACCAAATATTTTGTAAAATGCTACTGAAGGAGTGGGAAGGCCTCTTTTGCTTTCGGCAAGAAATCGTCCCTTACCATCTATCATTTTCACGCCCAGACCACCCGCATCGGGATGTTCATTCATGAAAGCTACTGTTTTCGCAAAAGTATCCTCCTCGACCAATGTGTCTGGATTTAATAAGAGGACATATTCCCCAGTGCTTTCGCGAATGGCTTGATTGTTCGCCTTACTAAAACCCACATTGTCCTTATTGGCAATGAGTTTTACTGTGGGAAATTTTTGTCTAACCAGGGCTACTGATCCATCTACCGAATTGTTGTCTACTACTATCACTTCACAGGTCAATTTCCCCGATGCTTTGAGCACACTGTGGAGGCATTGCTCCAAAAAGTAGGAGACGTTATAGCTGACAATTACGACGGTAAGATCAACCATATTTATAGTAGGCTTTTGTCATAGGGGGTGCGCTGTACTATGGACCTTCCTAAGGTAACTTCATCGGTGTATTGCAGCTCATCACCTACGGGCACTCCTCTAGAAAGCGTTGAAGTAATAAGGTCTTCGTTTTTCTCAATTTTTTTGTAAACGTAATAAGATGTTGTATCCCCCTCCATTGTAGCCGATAGAGCCAATATGAGTTCTTTTACTTCGCTCTTTTCCAATCGCTCCAAAAGAGATCCTACGTTTAGATCGGAAGGACCAATTCCATCCATGGGCGAAATCTTTCCGCCCAAAACATGATAAAGGCCCTTGTATTGATGAGTAGCTTCTATGGCCAGTACATCTCTAATGTCTTCTACTACACAGATGAGCGATTGATCTCTATTCGGGCTGCTACAGATATTGCATAGATCGGTATCGGAAAGGTTATGGCACTTCTTACAGGGTTTCACATGTGTTTTCAAATCTTGAATGGATCTGATAAAACGAGCGTTGTCTTCGTCAGACCTTCCCGCTAGATCGAGCACATAACGCAGGGCAGTGCGTTTTCCTACACCTTGAAGTGAAGCCATTTCGTTCACAGCATTTTCGATGTATTTTGAAGATATCATGGCACAAAACTACCATTTCCATTTACCAAGTTGAGCATTTTGTTAACGTGCATCTATGATATTGGTACTAAATATGTTAAAGAAATGCGCTCCATGTTAATCAAAGTTAAAGAACGCAAAAACGAAGATTATCGAGTAACATATCAGGTAGTTTAGTCGTCATACAGTCAAACAAACAAAAAGGAATCAATAGCTCTAAATCAGCTGGAGGATATTAAAAGTTAAACATTAAACAAACTAAACAAATTGGCTATTATGAAAACAATTAATCAAGCATTACTCGCCCTTCTTTTCGTAGCATTTTCAACTGTTGGATATGCACAATCACAAACAACTTTACCAAATAGCACGGTAAAATTAAATGACAACATCCGTTTTGTAGACTATGATAATGATGACGACGATAACGACGATGTCGAAACTACTGTCATTACCGAAGAACGCATTTATTTAAAGTCTTTAAGGCCCCTTAATCCCAGCACAGAAAGAGTATACACAGGTTACTCAATGTGGATGCCTAACCGTGACTAGAAGCACACGCATTGTTGTTCTCTGATTTTCATAGGCTTTAATTTTGGGGCAACATTTTATGATCCCGCATGGTGGTGCGGGATCATTTTTTTGTGGGTATCTCTACCCGAAAATATCTTTGAAGGTATGGGCTTCTTGTAAGCGAACTCCCTTCTCCGTCTCATGAACTCGGATACATTCATTGTCAATATCGTGCTCTAAAAAGATTACCTGCTCTTTTGTTGCAGCATCACCCAAGAAGATTTTTTTGTCTTTGAGAGTTTCCAATGGTCGTACGTCATAACCCATCACAAAAGGCATGGGAATATGTGCGGCAGAAGGCAGAAGGTCAGCAGCATAAATCAAAGTTTTCCCTTTGTATTCGATGTACGGAATCATCTGACTTTCTGTGTGCCCATCTGCAAAAAAGAGGCTGAATCCAGGAAACAATTCTTCTTTACTCCACCTTCCCTTACGGGTCACAAACTTGAGTTGACCTGCCTCTTGAAGAGGCAAGATATTTTCTTTTAGAAAAGATGCTTTCTCACGGTCATTCGGATTTACCGCCCAATCCCAATGCTCTTCGCATGACCAGTAGGTTGCATTTGGAAACGTGGGGTAGTACCTTTCTTTGTTTCGATCTAGTGATACCGCTCCACCGCAGTGATCGAAGTGCAGGTGGGTTAATACCACATCTGTAATATCTTCTTTTGAATATCCTTTTTGCTCGATGGATTTTAAGAGTGTGTCTTCGCCGAAAAGGTAGTAGTAGCCAAAGAATTTTTCACTTTGTTTGTCTCCCATACCGGTGTCGATCAATACCAAGCGGTCTCCATAATCGACCAAGAGACAACGCATAGTCCAACTGCACATGTTGTTTGCGTCGGGAGTCTTGTGTTTTGACCATATTGATTTTGGAACAACACCGAACATGGCTCCTCCATCCAACTTGAAATTTCCTGTTTCGATTGTGTGTATTTGCATAAGGCTTGCTTTGCAACGAATGTAACAATACGCTGTGTAAAAGAGGCCAAACGAAATTGGAGGACTCTCCATAAAACAGGTAAGTTCAAGCTATGAAAATTCACTTCATTGCCATTGGCGGAAGCGCTATGCATAACCTTGCAATCGCCTTGAAAAGAAAGGGTTTTGAGATTAGCGGAAGCGACGATGAAATCTTTGAACCCTCAAAATCGAGACTCGAAAAGGAAGGAATTCTTCCAAAAGAAATCGGTTGGAATGCCGATTACATTCATGCAGAGCTGGACGCTGTTGTTCTTGGCATGCATGCCCGAGCAGACAATCCCGAATTGGCTAAGGCCAATGAGCTAGGGCTCCGCATCTACTCTTATCCCGAATACATGTATGAGCAAACCAGGGACAAGATCCGAGTGGTCATTGGCGGAAGCCACGGCAAAACTACCATCACGGGTATTTTGCTCCACGCCATGAAGCACCTGGGTAAAAACATCGACTATATGGTGGGCGCTCAGCTGGAAGGAATGGACTGTATGGTAAGGTTAACGGCTGATGCCGATGTGGTGATTTTGGAAGGCGATGAATACCTGTCTTCTCCCATCGATAGGAGGCCGAAGTTCCATCTTTATAAGCCGCATATCGCCATACTTACAGGTGTAGCGTGGGATCATATAAACGTGTTTCCAACTTTTGAAAATTATGTCGAACAGTTTTCCATCTTCATCGATTTGATCGAGAAGGATGGAACACTTATCTATTTTCAAGAAGACAAGGAGCTTCGAAAGATGGCCCATCAGCGAGCTGATTTGTCTGTGATCCCTTACGGCAAATTAGAAAGCGAGATTCGAAATAGCCAAACAAGAATCCACTTTGAAGGAAAGGAATTTAGCTCTGAACTCTTCGGTGCCCACAATATGGCTAATCTGCGCGGTGCCATGGAAGTATGCCGAGCGCTGAAAATAGAGCCTATTGATTTTTTGACTGCTATCGCAGATTTCACAGGAGCGTCGAAGAGGCTCGAAAAAGTGGCAGAGTCGGAGTCATCTGTTTTTTACAAAGACTTTGCGCATGCACCCAGTAAACTGAAGGCGACTACATCTGCATTGAAGGAACAGTTTCCAGATAGAGAACTCATTGCCTGCATGGAATTGCACACGTTCAGCAGCCTTAACAAGAAGTTTTTACCGCAATATGATGGCACCATGGCGAAGGCTGATCGGGCTTT
>Ga0222653_1001406_pt1 | contig 11928 bp, 9 predicted proteins | sample AntAcemetagen419_FD_179856 | JGI IMG/M metagenome (GOLD analysis project Ga0222653, IMG submission 179856) | Saline water microbial communities from Ace Lake, Antarctica - #419 | ecosystem: Environmental > Aquatic > Non-marine Saline and Alkaline > Saline | place: Antarctica: Ace Lake | collected...
TTGAGCGACTGCGGATCTCTGCTTCTTCGTCGCTGCTCAGTCGACGCGATGTGATCGTTGTAGCCAGTGTGTCCTGTATCTATGGCCTTGGCTCGCCGGAGGATTTTAAGACAATGATGATCGAGCTGAAGCCGGGCGTGGAGATCTCTCGCGACAGTTTCTTAGAGCAACTCGTCGGCTCGCTTTATAACCGAAACGACATCGACTTTAAGAACGGAACGTTTCGCGTGCGAGGCGACGTGGTCGATATTTATCCTGCCTACATGGAGAGTGCGATACGCGTCGAGTTCTGGGGGGACGAAATTGAGAGTATCTGTGAACTGGACCCTGTGACCGGCGAAGCCGGAGCCCCGTTGGAAATGTTTAGCCTTTATCCGGCCACCCAATACGTCACTCCGAAAGACAAGATTGAGGGTGCGATCAAAGGCATACGTGCCGAGCTTGACGAACGGATCGCAGAGTTTGAATCGCAGAATAAGCTAATTGAAGCCCAGCGCATTCGTATGCGGACCGAATATGATATCGAGCTGCTGCAGGAGATGGGCTTTTGCACCGGAATCGAAAATTACTCCCGTTATCTCTCAGGACGCAAGCCGGACGAGCGGCCCTTTTGTCTGATCGATTTCTTCCCCGATGACTTTCTCCTCTTTATAGATGAGAGCCATGTCACGCTGCCGCAGGTGCGCGCCATGTATAACGGTGACCGTGCCCGCAAGGAACGTCTCGTTGAGTATGGCTTCCGCTTGCCTTCTGCATTGGATAACCGCCCGCAGAAGTTGGAGGAGTTTGAGGAGATAACCAAGCAAACGGTCTACGTATCCGCGACACCAGCTCAACACGAGTATGATGTCTCAAAGACTATCGCTGAGCAGGTTATTCGCCCGACTGGTCTGGTTGATCCTGTCATGGAGATACGTGGGCTCAAAGGACAGGTCGAAGACTTTATTGGAGAAGCTCGCCTAGCAGCAGAAGCGGGCGAGCGGGTCCTAGCGACGACATTGACGAAGCGCATGTCCGAAGACCTTGCGGAATTCCTGCGTGAGGCGGGCTTGAATGTCGAGTATCTACACTCCGATATCGACGCTGTTGAGCGGGTTGAGATTCTACGCCGCCTGCGAAAAGGGGACTTTGATGTGCTGGTCGGAGTGAACTTGCTCCGGGAAGGGCTTGATTTGCCTGAAGTTGCGCTCGTCGCAATTCTTGATGCTGACAAAGAAGGCTTCCTGCGTAGCGCGACCAGCTTGATCCAGACTGCTGGACGGGCGGCCCGCCATGAAAAAGGCCGTGTCTTGCTTTATGCTGACGTCATCACGGGCTCGATTCAAAAGGCGCTGGAAACAACCGGATACCGCCGCGAGAAACAGCTCGCGCATAATAAAGAGCACGGGATCACGCCGAAAGGCGTGAAGCGCGGTATCGATGAAAGCCTGCAAACTCCCGGCAAACGCTATGATCAGGATGAAGACGCTGACTTGATGGTGGGCGAGACTGATGATCGGGATGTCGGCATCGTCATTGCTGAAATGGAAGAGGAAATGCTCGAGGCCGCCCGTAAGTTGGAATTTGAAAAAGCTGCCATGATCCGCGACCAAATCGACACCCTGCAGAGCGGTAAGCATGGCGGTGGCAGCTCCGGATCAGCGCTGTCGAAGCCGAAGAAAAAGCGTAAATCAAAAGCCGTTTATAATGCCAAGGGTCTGCCGAAGCGGAAACGGACCCAGTGAACGCACAAATATGTTATTTCACGAGTTTAGGTAGCAGAGATGTGTATTGACCAGGCGATTCGAAAAATTACCGTGTAGGACATGTTGCCGGAATTATACATTGTAGGAGCAGGTGGCTTTGGTCGTGAACTTTACTGCTGGCTGAAGGATACCAGTGCGTGGGGCCGTGACTGGGAGTTTAGCGGATTTCTGGACGATGACCTGTCGGCGCTTGATTCCTTTAATCACGATGGCAAAGTGGTTGCGAAGGTCAGTGAGTTTGTGCCGAAAGGCAGCCAGCTGTTTGCCTGTGGTATTGGCAATGTAGAGATGAAGCAGAAGGCCTGTCGTGGGCTGATCGAGCAGGGTGCCGAATTTGTTAGCATCGTGCATCCCACTGCGGTTATTGGAGACAGAGTCGCCCTGGGAGCTGGAGTGGTGGTGTGCCCAGGGGTGATTCTGACCTGCGATATCGCGGTGGGCCGGATGGCCATGGTCAACTTAAACAGCACGGTCGGGCATGATGTGACTATCGGGGAATGGTCCACGCTTAGCCCTTTGAATAGTTTGACGGCTGGTGTATCTATCGGAGACGGAGTCTTCCTCGGTTCCGGCGCGCATGTTTTGCCGGGAATCTCAGTGGGTGACGGGGCATTTGTCGGAGCTGGATCCGTCGTGATGCGCGACGTGAAAAACGGGCAAAAGATTTATGGAAATCCTGCGCGAATTTTGCCCTAGTCTTCAGCGTTATACATTAGGCGCTGATTGATTTGTAGGGGCTTTGTTTACGAAGCCCGCGTGCGTTGTGCGGCTCACGTCCTACTCGGGGGCTCACGAACCTACGCGGGTGCCGCGAGCAGCACTCCTACGATCATTCTAGTCCCGCTTCATCCGCGAATTCACGCTGAGGTCATCACTCACCGTCACACTCGAAGGAATTTTCCACGGTGCCAGCTTGCCTCGGCAATGGTTGCGGATGCTGCGTTTCCAACTGCGTAATTCTTGTTCGATACTTGTCACTATTTCGCAGGCCACGTGCTGGCCAGTGATGGGGTCCGGCTCGCCGTAGACGTAGCATGCATCGATGCCCTCGATGTGATGGAGGACCGCTTCGATTTCAGAAGGGTGCACCTTTTGTCCGCCGATGTTGATGGTCGCGCTCTGGCGGCCGATGATGCGGATGCTGCCATGCGGGCCTTCTTCAACAAGGTCCCCGGTGCGATACCAGCCGTCGGCTTCAAGTGAGTTCTCGTCGCAGTTGAGGTAGCCGATGATACGGGACGGAGTTTTTAACCAAAGCTCGTCGTCGACCACTTTCCATTGAGTATCCAAATCTTTGATACGAAAATAGAGGCTATCCTTCTCGCAACTTTCGATGCGAACTGCGCCGGTTTCGCTGGTGCCGAATTTTTGTTGAAGGTCTGCGCTGGGAAAGGCTTCGCTGATGCGCTTTAGCAGTGCTTGCGGCATGGCCTCTGCGCCGTAGGCGATGATTTCAATCGAGTTGCAATCGAATTGTTCGGCCACGCCGTTTATCAACATAAGGTTGAGAAAGGTTGGCGAGGCAGGCAGTATGTTGATCTGATGTGCTTCGATGGCACGTCCGGCAGCTTCTGGGGTGCGGGCCACAGGGATGACGAGCGTGGAGCCGGCGCAGAGGCAGCGAAAGGCGGCGTCGAGCCCGCCGATATGGTCGATGAGTAAGAGCTGGAGCGTGCGGTCGCTACGCGGCGTTACTGGCTCGAAGCGGTTGAGCAGTGCGGGCAGATGATGCAGCATGCCCTTCGGCTGGCCGCTGGTGCCACTGCTGAAAAGGATGAGCCCGCTGCCTTCGAGCTGTTCGTAGAGTGGGGAGCTGGCCGCGACTTCGCGCGTGTGCGCTTGCTCAGCGTCGGGTAGAGAAGGGGGAAGCGGCAGTGCGATATGGTCTGTTGAGGCAATCGCTATAAGCTGAGCCAGGCCCTCTAGAGTGGAGTCCGTTTCGATAGGGATGATGCGCTCGCCACCGAAAGCCGACTTGGCTGTTTCGATCTCAACAAGCAGCTCCGCGTAAGTCCACGCCTTACCACCTTCGATGCAGGCGGTCTTTGAGCCGAATTGCTGAAATCTGTCGAGGATCCAATTCATTGTGGGAATTTAAGTTCTGTATGGAAGCCAAGGATTAAATCGTAGTTAATAATTCACTACCTCATCGGGCGGGAGGGTCCAGCTCCGTCTGGACCGCGCGGGCCAAAACGGCACCGATTGCAAGATCGCGGCCCGGACGGAGCCGAGCCCTCCCGCTACGTAACCCCCCCCAAATAAATCACTTGGCCAGTGATAAAATCGCTCTCGGGGCGGAGGTAGAAGTCGACGGCATTGATCACGTCGCGCACTTCACCCAGCCGGCGAATTGCCTGGCGTTGAATAAGCGCATCCATTTTGCCTTCAGGCACGCCGCGAATAAGGTCGGTGTCGATGGGCGTCGGGCCAAGGGCGTTAACAGTGATGCTGAGTTCGGCGAACTCGCGGGAAAGGATACGGGTGAGGCTTTCGACGGCGGCCTTACTGGCCGCGTAGATGGCTTCGCCTTCGAGGTTGAGCGGGTGGGCGACGGTAGTGAAATTGACGATGCGGCCGGACTTTTTGCGGCGCATAAGCTTGGCCATCTCGCGGCAAAAGAGGAAGGTGCCGGTGACATTGGTCGCGAGCACGCTATTGACTGTGTCAGCCGGTGTGAGGATCGCATGGTTCATCGAGGCGATGCCGGCATTATTGATTAGGGCATCGACTCCGCCAAATTCACTTTTGACGGCACGTGCCATGGCGACAACCGCGAGCTCATCACTGACGTCGAGTGAGAAGTGGCGGTAGTTATCATGGCTGATGCTCGACTCGCCCCGGCTGCAACCGGCGACTTGCCAACCTTCGGCGAGGTAGTGTTCGGCTAATGACTTGCCGATACCTTTGCGGGTGCCGGTAATGACGATACTTTTCACTTCGGCATCCTTTCCGTGATGGCGTTACACAGGTTGGCGATGGAGCGAAAAGGCGAGCGTTTTGCACTGAGCGCCTTTTCGTCGGTTAGAGTGACATTGACGGAATATTCTTCGTGAAGTGCGTCTTCGATATCCGCGACGAGATTGACTAGTGCCATGCTGTCGAGTGGTCCGCCTTCGCCGTAAAGAAGGCTGTCGGTTGTCGGCTCGGTGAGTGCATCGATTTCAAAATCCTTTGCCAGCATTTGAACGGATTTGATGACGAGTGATTCGATTTCAGCGGAGTCGGGCATTTGAATGATGGATGATGACTGATGGATGATGACTGATGGGTGATGACTGATGACTGATGACTGATGGGTGATGACTAATGCTCAGTTGCGTGGACATTGGTCAATCTGTCTTCTGATCTAAAGAGTGGGTGGTTGGTCATGAGCCTGTGAATTCGCTGCGGGTGGCTTCGCCTTCGGCAGAGATGTTTTCGCGGCGAAGGACTGTGAGTAAAGTTAAAGCCAGAATTTTGAGATCGAGCAAGAAGGAACGGTGTTCGATATACCAGAGGTCGAGTTCGAATTGCCGCTTCCATGTTAAGCCGTTGCGACCGTTGACTTGTGCCCAGCCGGTGATCCCGGGGCGAACGTCGTGGCGACGAGCCTCTTGTCGGGAATAGCGCGGGAGGTAGCTGGTCGGGAGCGGGCGCGGCCCAACCAGACTCATGTCTCCGATCAGCACGTTCCAGAGTTCGGGTAATTCATCGAGGCTTGAGGAACGCATGAACTGCCCCCATTTAGTCAGGCGGCTGGCATCGTCACCGGTGCCCCTGCGCATGCTGCGGAATTTCAGAATGTGAAAAGACTGCCCGTTTTTTCCGGCGCGCTCTTGTCTGAAGAATATCGGCCCGCCCAAAAGACAGAGTTGGCACATGCAGAGTGCCGCTAGAGGCAGTGCTAGAATAGTGAGTAGAAGCACTGAGACACAGATATCGATGAGACGCTTCATGTTTTTTAGCAATTAATCCGTAAGCAGAAAGGATGTATTTCGATTTCATCTATCTGTTACATTCAGTCAACCTAGCTTTGACATAGAAACTAGACGCATGTAGGAACAAATCCTGCAAACAATAATCGATCAACCAATACTTACTATGATACTGAACGCTAATGAACGCACATTCGAACCCTTCAGCTTAACACGCCTCTTAACCACATGTTTTGGTCGCGGTAATGGTGAAAAGGTCTGTATTTTAATCGACCTGCCGAATCCGGCTGAAATTGAGGATTTTAAGTTTCTCGCCGATGAGACGCTTTCTATTCAAAACTATGGGCATGAGGTCTTTTACAAGGGATTCAAGCAAGGCGCTCTTGAAGAGATGAACTGGACCGGCGGCGAGATTTTTGCCTACAAAGAGTCTGGCGGAAGCAATTTGGACTTGGAGGACGAGTGCTACGATCCGGACGGCACTCTGCTCAGCCTCGATAAGGATATTTACACGGAATATGATATTATACTTGTAGTTTCTACCTTCTCGGCGACCGCGCCTATGACCTCCAAGTGTAAAGAATTTGGCTTCCGTGGCGCGACACTGCACGGCCTGAACCAAATCATTCTAGATACTGGGCTGTCTGTGGATTATGATCTCGTCTCGGATGAAGCTGAGAAACTCCGCCTCGGTCTGACGAAAGCAGATCGCTTCGAAATCGACTTCGAGGTGGAGAGCAAGGTGTATACTTTGAAGCTGCATACCAATGGACAGGAGGCACAAAAGAGCCATGGACTATGCCCTCCTGGTAAGCCCGATGTTGCGAATTTGCCGGCAGGTGAAGTCTATTTCGTGCCTGAGGGAGCAGAGGGCGTCTTTCCTTTCAAATATGACGAGAGCACCATTGGCCTCCTCCATGTCGAGGACGGTAGGATCGTGAAATCTCAGTTTGTTTACGGTGATTATGCTGAAATCGAAGATCATAACCGTCGCCTTAAGGATGACCCGATGATTGGTGCAATCGGCGAACTTGGGTTTGGCACACAGGTGTTGCCATTCTCAGGCCGTGACATTCAGGACGAAAAAATTCTCGGTACGATTCATGTAGCGACCGGACGTGATGACCACCTAGGGGGCAACATCACCCCGGATCTCTTCAAGGAGCACAAAAACGCTTCGCATGACGATGTTCTCTATGCCCCGCACAAGACACCCGAAATCCGTCTGCAGCAGGCGCGGATGATACGTGGTGACCAGACCGAAATCCTGATTGAGAATTACAAGCCTTCCAAGTATATGGTAGACCTGCTCAAAGCGGAGCTTGCGGTTGAAGCCTAGTTTTTGACGGAGGGTCCGTGCTTTGGCACTCGCCCTCCTCATAAAACCTACGTTTCAGTATCCTCTCTCCTGAATATTCATGAATCCCTACGAGTCAGACGAACTACTCCAGCAGTATCTCGTTTTCCATTACGCCAACAAGGAGGAGCAGTTTCCTTATGGCTTTGGCGGTGCAGATGCTTTGGATTTTCCCAAGCGCTGCGCACTCGACGGGCCTGATTTCGAATGTCTGCCCGCAGGAGCCCGTGCACTCGATCTTGGCTGTGCGGTGGGTCGCTCCGGTTTTGAGCTGGCCCGCCATTGTGGTGAAGTCATTGGTATTGATTACTCGCAAGCCTTTATCGATGCGGCCAATCGGATGAAGGCGAACGGTCAACATAGTGCTACGCGCTTGGACGAAGGCTCAGCGGTCACGGAGCTTGATCTAAAGGTCGAGGAGGGAATTGATCGGAGTCGCGTCACTTTCGAGCAAGGAGATGCGCAGTTTATTCGTGAAGATATCGGTCAGTTTGATCTGGTGATCGCCTGTAACTTGATTTGCCGGCTACCCGAACCAATGCGTCTGCTCGAGCGCTTGCCGCAGCTACTTAAACCGGGCGGCCAGTTGGTCATTACCACGCCTTTTACGTGGCTGGAAGAATACACGCCTTCGGCTAACTGGCTTGGTGACGGGGCTCAGGATTCGTTCGCCGGACTGCGAAATGCGCTGGAGCCGGACTTTGATCTGAATGCACAATGGGACATGCCATTCCTGATTCGCGAGCATGCGCGCAAATTTCAATATTCGATTGCGCAGGCGAGTCGCTGGACGCGGGTTTAAGGGCCTAGTGGGCTCTTGACATCGTCTCTGCTGGCCCTAGTTTCCACCGTTCACTTTAACACCATTCAATTTATTGAAGCGGGCTTCTAGCGCGCTTTTTTTCATTTTTACAGACCTACTATGAGCAACGAGATTCTATCAGTTCTTGAATACATGGAGAAGGAAAAGGGCATCAGCCGTCCTGACATGATTGAGGCCATCTCAGGCGCTATTGCCAGCGCTGCCCAACGCGGAATTAGTTCCGATCAGGAAGTGCGCGTTGAAATTAATCCGAAGACGGGTGCTCTGAAGGCTTGGACGGTATTGAATGTGGTCGACTCTGTCGCCGACGAAACTGTCGATATTCATATTGAAAAAGCCCGCGCGATTCGACCGGATGTTCAGATCGGCGAAACAATCGAGAAAGAGATCGACCCCGCTTTCCTTGGTCGCATTGCAGCTCAAACGGCCCGTCAGGCAATCATGCAGCGTATCCGACAGTTTGAGAAGGATCGCATCTATGATGACTACAAAGACACTGTCGGAGATATTGTGACCGGCACCGTTCGTCGTCGTGAGCGCGGTGACCTGATCATTGATCTCGGTAAGGCCGAGGCGATACTTCCACCCCGCGAGCGTGTTCCCGGTGAGGACTACGCACCCGGTGAGAGCATCCGCTGCCTGCTCCTCAAGATCGAGCAGACCAACCGTGGCCCGGATATAATTCTATCCCGTTCAAACATCAATTTTGTGCGTCGCCTCTTTGAACTCGAAGTCACTGAGATTGCTGATGGCACAGTTACGATTGAGGCGATGGCCCGCGAACCAGGCTACCGCACGAAGATCGCTGTGAACAGCTCAGACCCAAAGGTCGACCCCGTCGGCGCGTGCGTGGGTGCTCGAGGTGCCCGCGTGAAGACAATTGTCCGTGAGCTTGGTGGCGAAAAAATCGACATTATTCGCTACTTTCAGGACCCCTTGGCGCTTCTCGAAGAAGCGCTCAAGCCTGCGCTACCTAAGAACATCAAAGTCAACGAAGTGGATCGCCGGATTCACTTCGAAGTGGCTGAAGATGATCTTTCTATTGCGATTGGCCGTAAGGGCTTTAATGCGAAGCTAACATCCCGCCTGCTCGGCTGGAAGCTCGATATCGGCAAAGAAGAGAAGGAAGCCGTCGGCTTTGATGAAAAGGTGGCGAAGGCCGCCGCTGGCCTAGCCTCGATTCCCGGACTCGATCCCGAACTTGCCGCCCGCTTAGTCACGAGCGGTTTCGCTAGCCCTGAAGTATTCGAAGGGGTTGAAGCCGATGACTTGATGGGTCTTGGATTTACTGCCGACGAAGCTGCGGATGTCCTCTCTAAAGTTGAATCTTTTCTTTCTGGAAACGCATAAGCTACGGCCGAAGCATTTTCTAACTCACCCTTAAGTAATCCACACCGCTAAACAATACACTCAACTATGAGCGTCCGAATCCACCAGCTTGCCAAAGATATAGGAATGGAGAATAAGGAGCTACTTGAGCTCCTGAAAAGCCGCGGTTTTGAGGTGAAGAGCGTCTCCAGCACGGTGGATAACATCAGTGCCGACGCACTTCGCGAAGAATTTGCTAAAAACTCAGAACCTGAGGCTGATACTCCGGGAACTGAATCTGGACCTGTAGCAGATGCAGAGCAGCCTTCCGCGCCTGCGATTCCTGCCGGCGCATTTGTTAAGAGCGCTGCAGATATACAACGCGAGCGTGAGGCAAAGGCCGCTGCTGAAAAGGAGGCGAAAGAGGCCAAGGAACCTAAGTCAGCTGCACCCAAGGCGCCTGCTAAGCCTGCTAAGCCTGAAGCGCCTGCCGCTCCCGAGCAGGCTGCCACGCCACCCGCACCTGCTAAGCCGCCAGCGACACCTCCAGCTCCTCCCGCCGGTGGACCTCCCAAGCCTCCCAAGCCTCCCAGCGCACCTCCGGTAGCTCCGGCTGCGCCTCAGCCGAAAAAGCCTGCTGAAGAGAGTGCTCCTGATTCACCGAAAGCAGAAGGCTCAGAAGCCACAGAAGCCACAGAAGCCACAGAAGGCTCGGAAGCTGTCGAAGAAGCAGAACAAGGACCAAAGACAATTCACCTGAAGCCGCCGATTGTTGTGCGTGACTTTGCTGTCGAAATCGGTCTTAAGCCTTTTAAACTCATCTCCGAACTTATGGAGATGGGTATCTTTGCCTCGATGAATCAAAGCATCGAGGAGGATGTGGCGAAATCTCTCGCTGAACGCCACGGTTGCATTCTTGAAATCCACCACCGCGGTGAGGGTAATGACCAAGCCGACGGTAAGCCAAAAGAAGAGAAGCCGGATGATGATGATCCTCGGTTTCTTGAGCCACGTCCACCTGTTGTTTGCATCCTTGGTCACGTTGATCACGGAAAGACCACGCTTCTTGATACGATTCGTAAGGCCAATGTAACCGAAGGTGAAGCTGGTGGAATCACCCAGCACATCGGTGCTTACCAAATTGAGCACAAGGAGAAGAAGATTTCCTTCGTCGATACTCCTGGTCACGCCGCTTTCTCAAAGATGCGTGCGCGTGGCGCCAATGTGACTGACGTCGCCGTGCTCGTCATTGCAGCCGACGACTCTTTCAAACCGCAGACTGACGAAGCACTCAAATTCGCGAAAGAAGCGAACAATGCGATCATCGTAGCGATCAACAAGATTGACGCTAAGGGTGCCAACGTTGATCGCGTAAAGCAGCAAATGCAGGAAAAGGGCATCGCACCCGAAGATTGGGGTGGCGAAACCATTGCTGTCGAAGTCTCTGCCCTGAAGGGCACGAATATCGACGCCCTGCTCGATATGATCTTGTTACAGACCGAGGTTCTTGAGCTCAAAGCCAATCCCAGTTGTCCAGCGTCAGGCACCGTAGTGGAATCCCAGGTTGAGCAGGGCCGCGGTGCCACTGCGACAGTTATTGTTGAGCGTGGCACCTTGAAGAAGGGCGACGCGCTACTTTGTGGTGAAGTTTACTGCCGCGTTAAGACTATGACAGACGCCGACGGAAATGCGTTAAAGTCTGTTCCCCCCGGCACGCCTGCCCGTGTGATGGGCTGGTCCGACGTGCCTTCCTCAGGCTCAAAATTCACCACTGAGAAGAATGAAAAGATCGCCAAGCGAGCTGCTGAAGGTGCGACACAGACGCGAAAGCTGGTTGATGCTGCCGAACAGGCTGAGAAAAGTGGGGAGGGTGGCGCAGCCACTGTCGAAGATCTTTTTGCGGCCATCGAAAACCAGCAGAAGAAGTGCCTTCGGGTCATTGTTAAGTCCGATGTGCATGGCTCGACAGAAGCACTGGTTGCCGCGCTCGAAGAAATCGAGAGTGATAAGATTGACCTTAATGTGATCAGCAAGGGTGTCGGCCACGTGACGAAGAACGATGTCACACTCGCTAGTGCTGGCGAAGCCGTGATTGTTGGTTTCAACGTGAAGTTGGATAACGGGGTTCAGAGCCAGGCTAAGCATCACAACGTGCGTATCATTCAGCATGATATTATTTATCAACTCATCGACCAAGTCGAAGAGTCCATGGCAGATCTACTCGATGCCGAATTCACTGAGCGCAAGTCTGGTGTGGCTGAGATTCGCCAAGTCTTTAGTGTTGGCAAGGGCCGCAATGTGGCTGGTTGCATGATCACCGAGGGCACGATTAAGCGTAACGGTGTCGCGCGACTCATGCGTGGCGGTGAAATGCTTCACGAAGGCAGAATCGACACGCTCAAGCGCTTCAAGGACGACGTCAAAGAAGTCCGCGCCGGTTATGAGTGTGGAGTTAATATCTCTGACTACGACGATTACCAAGAGGGTGACACCATCGAGTGCTTCGAGGTCGAAGAGCAACGCGCCACACTATAGCCCTTTTGGGCATGCCGCCTGTCAGCTTCCCCAGTCAGGTCCAATCCCTCACTAGTTATGTCACAACGAATTTCACGCGTAAACGCACTGCTCAGGCGCGAGGTGAGCGATCAAATGCGCCGCTACTACCGCAGTGAGACGGCATCGATCACGATCAGTGATGTCGATTGCTCCTCTGATCTTCGCAATGCCCGGATCTATTTTTCCGTGCTGGGGGATGATCAAGCGATCGACGATCGCTTGATC
>Ga0222653_1001422_pt1 | contig 11791 bp, 7 predicted proteins | sample AntAcemetagen419_FD_179856 | JGI IMG/M metagenome (GOLD analysis project Ga0222653, IMG submission 179856) | Saline water microbial communities from Ace Lake, Antarctica - #419 | ecosystem: Environmental > Aquatic > Non-marine Saline and Alkaline > Saline | place: Antarctica: Ace Lake | collected...
ATTCCCCCATCTATAGACCTCCTAATATTGCCCGTCCCACCATCACGGGCAACTAATATTATTGTACCAGTATCAGAAATATCAAAATCTGAAAAATCTAGCGTACCTGTTGTTCCTGCTGTAACGAAGACTAATCCGTCCTTAGATATGAAAAACCTATCCGTTGCCCCTGCGCTATATATAGCATAGAAGTAACCATTTCTACCTAATACCTTACGAAAGCTCCCGTTTCTGGTATCTGTGGTTTGGGTTAATGTAGTATTGTAGCCCGGTGCTAAAGCGTTGTAAGAAGTAAAACTAAGAAGATATGTGTATAAGTCACCTGAGTTGATAAATCGTAAAGAGTCCTCTGTTGGATCTGAATCTAATAATACCTGAAACTCTCCACTTGAATCGTTTATTTCAAATTGATCTGGATTAAAGTCTTGAACATCTGCACCGCTAATCTGAACCCACCTATTTAATGATCCTGTTATTTCAAAATGAATTTTAGCTGGCCTACGGTAAAGGACGGTTACTTCCCTTAAAAACCTGTTGTCGGCTAATGAATCAGTATCTTGACCCGTCAATATTAGTCCTGATTCGTTTTCAGTCCATATCGTTGTTTCCTTTCCGTCTGTATTTGCGTTTATTCCAGAAACCTCAGTAACATCTGCCCCAAAGACAATTTGCCCTATACCGTCGGGCAAAGCAACGTTGTTTAGCTTTCCGGTGCCACCTATTGTCGTAGGGTAGGTAAGGTATAATTCGTCTTTTCTGGTTAGGTATTTTTCTGCTGCGCTCCTTTGTTCTGCGAAAATACCATTGTTATTAATTTCAACTCTTTGTACTGCGTCTGATCCTTGGTATCTAATTATATAATAGTCTGTTAATGAGTCTCCTTTTGCCCTGATTATCATAGAGCCTCGCTGGGTCATGAAAATACCTCCCGGATCTGTAGCTCTATTGTTTTTTATAGAAAATGCTGTCTGAGAGTGAGTATCGTTGTTGAAAGTAACATGATGTGAGTTTCCTACTTGACGAAATGATCCTAGCAAATCAAAAAAACCATTTTGAGTTAAAGTTCCAGTTCTTTCATCATTAGTATCTTTACTCAATGCTTGAATGTTATTTCTTGCATTTGCACGTTGAAGAGGAGTTAGTCCCTGAGAATTGGTATTAAATTCCACAAAAGATGATTCTGCAAAATCAACTACACTCTGAATACCTGTATCATTTGATAGAATGTATACCAATCCTATTGTATTAGCAGGGTCATTAGGAATTATAGCACTAGCCTCTGTTGAATTTGCAGTTCCGGTTACTAATTGGTAATTTCCTGAGTTATTCCCAACTATAGTATCAAATCTAAATGTTCCAGAACCCGGTGGTGTTATTGCGAAAACTTCGGAAGTGATATTTTCATAAGTAGCACCTATTTTCCACATCCATGAGGTAGTAGAACCGTCAACCGTTAAATTGTTTGCTAAAAATGAGGACTCCCCTATTTGTATAACTCCATCAGGAATAATATTTCCTCCACCGCTTACTTCATCCCAGATTTGGGCATCAAAATCCCAAACATACAATGTAGATCCTGCTATAGCTAGGGGTAAATTGATAGGATCATCACCACCATCTATAGCATCAAGGGCTGTCTTAGTTGCGAAAATACCCTTAAAAGAAGCTACCTTCTTTAAGCTTCCTTCTGATAATCTATGTTCCTCTTGTGAAATAGCCATGTTATACGTTTTTTATGTAAACCAATCTTAACTTATCACCATCTTCTAATATGGTATTTATAACTTCAAATTGGTTTGATGCAGCTATAATGTTAAATTGCTCACTCTCTATGTAGTCTATTCCTTGAACAAATAAATGCTTTACTTCGAGTATGTTAAATGATGCATCAAATGTATAACTATCGCCTGTATTCCAAGTAAATAAGCTTTCTTCATTTTCAGATGGCGTTACGACCACTGTTCCGTAAATCCCTACAACCGTTATCTCTGACCCTACAGATATCTCATTTGGAGGTAAAATAGTTAAATCAGTTCCTGTTACAGAAAAGTCAATCTTTTTTAATACGTTCCCGTTTAAGGTAACTATTAAAACACTTAGTACGGATTCATCTAATGTGAATGATTGCGCACCACCTCCATAAACAAATTCTTTAACAAATACATTTGTTCCGGAGTTGTTATTGACAGGCTCCCAAAAGTCATCGTTAATTACCCCTTCAATGAATATGGGGTTGTTTAGGTTGTTATTTACCTTACTCTTAAACCACTTTATCTCTCCATCTACTCTTTGAAATACCGTTGAAGTGTTCTTAAAAGTTATAGCATTAGTCCACTCTCTATAAATTACTTGATCAATGTAAGGATAACCATTTATCCCTTCATCTGCCGTAAAGGCATTTGGAGAGTATATATATGATTCTTCTTCCGAACAGCTTTGTTTGTCCGATATTTTCTTAATCTCAAAAGATAATTGACTTGAAGAACTCATAACTTTACAAATTACATTTTTTTAGTGGTATATGACAGGTTTATTTTACTGTTGCTTGTTTCATTTTAGAGTTTCTAAGTTTTCCATTTAATCAAATTCAAATAAGCCAGTGAGTGTTTTTGCTATAATTTTACTACCTGTATCATTCCAGTGTGAGCCTTCATTAGTAAATGTGCTACCCCCTGTTCCTGAGCCTAAAGTCGCTGTTTTCAGATCTCCAAAAATGGCAAATCCAGCATCTACCCACCTCTTTACCGAATTTATTACGCCAATATCTGCGTCATGGTTTTCTTCTAACCATTGTACTGCCTCATTGTATTTATCCAGCGCAGTCATCATTTTACCTCCTGTTTGCTCTCCTATTTTCAGAGTTCCATCTTCGTTTATCCCGTTAAAATTCCAAGAGATGGAACTTGTAAAAGTAATCATTTCAGGCACGTATGAATTAAGAAATTCACTTCTAGTTATAAATGATAATTCATAAGAAGCGTTGAAAATATAATTATTTGTTAACCTCCCCCAATAGCCAGCGGTGTAGGCTCCCGCTCCTGATGCCCCATCGTTGTGAATAGGGAGTTCAAAAAACATTAAGTCAGGCTTAAAACCCCAAACTTCGTTATCCGCAAATTTAGGAAGTCCATTAGTTGCATCGGCTTGTGTGTTGTGACTACCTCTAGCGGCATTAACGTATGTAATCATGAATTCACGGGAGCTATATTCTACGCCCCAATATAAAAACCTTCCAGATGTTATTTTTTCTAGGGTGATTGTTTTAGATGTTGTCCTACTATCAATAGACCCGCTTTTGCATCTCAATTTAAGCCTTTTTTGATATGTTGTATTTCCCTTGGAAGGAATTGTTCTATTTACAAAGGTGCCACTAGAAGGCTGAGGGACTGAAACAACCCTTGAAACAGGTGCTGATTCTCTCATGGAGAAATCAAAGTTATTAGCTTCTTTCCATGTATCATCTGATGGATCAAGAACTTCAACTTGTTCATTCCCCTCTGTTATTTTAACTCGAACTTGTGTTGATCCTAAACTATCTGTCCTAAATATGTAATTAAATTGAAATGCATTAATAGGTATATCGAAGGAAATAAAATTTCCTAATTCAGCAATATCGGTATACCTAGTTAACCCCTTTCTATATGTGCCATCATCCCACTGAGCAACGTTACTTGCTGTGGTAAACCCTGTTTTTAATTCCGTGAAAAAACTGGCAAAATCATATCTTCTATAAGTCTGGCTATCCCATTTCATTTTATCCCAAAGAATTGATGCCATATTATTACTTTGGAATAATGGAGGTCTATGGTCGGCGTCCTCCTTTAATGTGCAATGCTCGGTTGTCCTTGCCGTTAACGATGTGCCTGTATTCACTACCATTAGATCCTTATCTCTTTTTAACCAGTTTTTCCAGAAAATAGGAGACTTGGTTTTTAGAATATTAGACCTGAATGCTTCGCCCTCTGTATATTTATACCATAATTCAGCGTCAATTGAGGTTTCTGGAAAATTAATTAATGCAGGTTTAATTTCATCTTTTAACTCATAAGGTGTATATGTGGTAGCTGAATTACCAAGCTCTAATTGAACATTTCCATCTAAAGAAGTCGCCCCTGAATTTAATCCTAATTTTTTTAGAGAAATAACTAAATGCGTAATACCAAGATCTATAGGTATCTGAAATGATGTAGAGGTTCCAGAAAAGCTTTTCTCTTCTATATTCATTATTGAAACGATAGCTCCATAAGAGTCAAAAAACCCACCCTGAATGTCTGATATCCCATAAGTACCAAGGCCGCTAATGGTGTAAATCTTACCTTCTACTATCGGGATATAATCACTAGCAGCAATACCTATAGTATCGTTAACTAATCGCCTAGCAGCTTCGCTATACCTTTTTATGTAATTTATTTTTTCCGGATCAATAAGGTTTTTTGACTTTGAATCAAATAAATATGTACCTCTAACCTTTTCGGCTAAATCTGTTACTAATAAACTAACTTTGTGTTGTGGCACTAAGAGTTCATAAGGCTCATATACGGTAACTGAAGCACTAAATTCTATTTGAATAGTATCGTCATAGGTAGTTACATCCTGCCCTTCATTTGTAATATTCAACACTAAGTAATTAGCCCCAGAAGGAGCCGTAAAGGTGATACCTGATGATGTGCCTGAACCTGAATTAGTCCCTATTCCAGATCCATCACTATCAGAACTTAACCATCCAATATTCATACCTGTTTGTGCGCCTTGTACAGAAACATTTTGCCCCGGTGTGACGGGAATAAAATCTGAGCATCTATAAGAGGAAGACGTTCTTATGTCATTATTACTAGGGGAGTAGTATTTCCCTACCCTTATTGTTGATTTATCAAATTTATTTTTTCCGGGAACCAAGTCCAATGATGCTATTATTTCATCTTTGGAGTTTTCAGCCAATCCAGCCTGAGTTGTTGCCACGCCAGCAGAAGTCGAAGCATTAGATTCTGAGGTACTTGCCTCTGATGCTGAATTTAAAGCTTCTAGAGCTGATGCTGCTGCCTCTAATGCTAATGTATTTACAGTTGATGCAGTTACAGCAATATCATTATATATCCCGTCTCCCCAATTGGCTAAAAGTTGAGTGTATAAGGAAGTTACCATAAAGTAATCATCCATCAACTCCCTTTCGTTTCCTTTTGAGTTATCAAGCCTATCTTTTACCTTATCTATTTCTATAATAAGTTGACTAATGGCTATAAAAGCTCTTATATCAAACTCGAATGACTTTTCTTGTATCCATTGTACCTCATGTTCATCTGCCGTGAATAAAGCAGTAGATGTCAATTTTGGCGTATATACACCCTCATAAGACTTCCCGTCCTTGAGCATGAATATTTCATTTGAAGTAGTGGTGATTGTGTCCGTTACAGTAGTTGTTGTCGGGAATTTACACTCAATTACTCTGGTTACACTAGGATTGTAACCAGAATTAACGTACTGTGTTATGTCTAAAAAGGAAACACTTGGAGTAACCAAATTAGAATTGTCACTCATTATAAGTGACGGCTCGGAAAATGATAATGTGAATACCTTTTCTAATTCATAGTCACCAATATCCGTGTATGACTTCTGAGTTATAGAGAACTCTCCTTGAATTATTCCTTGCCTTAATCGTAATGGTATGGTTGTAATTGCAACACCATTTTCAAAATCAGGGTTATCTACATCAGTATTTTCTACTACTACACTATCAGGATAAATTATTTTGTAAAAACCATAATAAGTAGCTACTCCTGTATAGTCAGAGGTATCAGTTAATATAAGGTTCAGTTCATCATTAACCCTATCAATAGAAAACCTTATATTAAACTGTGGTGTCATGTTCTTTTAGTTGCTCTTTTAACTTTGTTATAGATTCATCTGCTGCGTATTTCTCTGCCTCATTCATGTACCCTAAAGCCAAAAGTTTATTTATCAAATCAATAAGTACGCTTAACTCTTTCATATTACTTCTACTCCTAATAAATCAATTACTTTATCTCCAACTTTTACTCTCCACCTAATGTCAGATGCTCCGTCTGCCGTAACTGTGTATTCTCCCATAAATATAGAAGCTTCTGTACCATCGTCGGGTGAAGTTGTTCTTATTGCTCCTTCCACAAATAGCTTGGTATCTCCTGTTATTTTAGATACCCTTATAGCGTCTGTTCCTACAATAATACCTGTCTCAAATTGAGATATACCGTAAGAATATTGCCTCATTGGATATCGGTAACTTGGAGTTCCTGTATTAGACCCTTCATCTGTTACAACTGTATCATAATAGGTGGTAGGTAATCTTCTACCTCCAAACACTGTAATGCCGCCTCTAGTAAAGCCTATCATGTCTCTTGACTTAGGACTTCCTGCGCCAGTATTAGAGGTATAGCTATAAAACCATTGTACCTCCCCTGCTGCAGATTGAACATTTTGAGTGTTCACCAAATCTAGCTTATATAGATTAGCTGAATCTACCTCATAACGCTTTACTATTTGAGCAGTACTCCCATCATTTGCCCCGAAACGCCTTGTGCTTTTGAGTCCTAAAATAGTCTGATCTCCACTTACTCTTAAAACAGTAGCGTCTACTTTAAAGGTTACGTCTCCTTCTGATAATAGCCTGCCAGTAAGAGTTCCTGTTGCGCTTACACCGTCACTGACTAATATGTCACCACCAGTCATTTTAAGCTTGTCTGCGCTTGACATGGCTCCACTTGCATCATTAGTAGCTAGAGCGTTAGAAAGCACTTGTCCTGCCAAAGAAAGGCCGTTCTTGCTCTCTCCTAATGTTAATGGGTCATGTGATGTCCCGGTGGCTCCTATATTCTCTCTGGCTTGTAACTTTTGATCGTCTGTTAATTCTTGAACAGCATCATAGTTCACGAAAGGAAAAGTCCCTGACAATCCAAGGCTCTCCCAAGAAGTCGGTTTATCCAACAGGTTCTCGTATAGAATTTCCTCAACTTGCCAGAGGGGTTGTCTTTTCCTTGCGATTGCCATTTAGCTGCTAATTTTCATTTGGTCTTTCAAGGAAGAATAAAACTTCTCTCCTTCTTTAGATTTTACAAATTCAACAAACTTTTCAGGCCATTTGGCATCTTTTTCTGGTGACCACGTATGTAACGTTTCTCCATTACTGCCAAGTATAGCTCTCTTCTGCATGTTTACATCAATAAAACCTTTGTTTTTTGCTGTAATAGCAATCTCTTGAATTACTAAGTCAGGATTTTCTACTTTAGTCAAGAATTCAATTGGATTGGCCTCTGCATAGGATTCTATTACATCTCTTAATGCTTCTTCTTCCATTTTATCAGGCTCAAGATACCCAATACCAATAGCTACTCTATATAATTCATTGATTTTTAGATTCTCAGCTTTGTTAGCTGCCGTTCTTTTTTCTTTCCTTATACTTCTAGCTATTCTTGCTTTTTCTTTATTATTAATTAGCGCAAACCTAGCCTGTACCTCAGTATTTCTATTTGGGTTTGATTCATTTTCATTACAGGATTCCAGAAACTCAAACTTTTCTTGATTCTTTGAAGATCCACCGATAATTGTAAGAACTCCTGCTGAAGCTTTCATGAATTGAATAACCTCAGTTCTTATCCCGGGCTGGTACCCAATTTCAATATACTCAACCTCTCTATTATCTCCATCTTTAGCCATTTCTTTTTTAGCTTTATCAGGATAAGAGATTCTAACAGTGTCTTTTTTCTTAATGCCAAATCTTTCTGGCATTGCAAGTGTTTTTCCGGTTGTGTCTAATGCGCTTTTCCCTATGTTTATCAACTCATATTCCACCTTTTCACCCACCTTGAGTTGCCTAGGTCTAGTAGTCCAATCTACTTTTCCATTTTCATTAATTAATTCTGGATAGTTATTCATATTTAAAATTTAAATGAGGGGTAGAACCAACTACCCCTCTTTTGCTAGAATGTATTTATAGCGAAATGTTCCAATCCTGTGAACTCAGCACCTTGCCAAGTATTCCAAGATACCTTCATTTTCATCTCGTGATTTGTTTGATTCATGGAAAGACCACCATCAACTACTTCGTAGTATTCTTTAGTGTTATTCAATCCAAGTCTTTGGCCTTTTGGAGCCTCTTTGTATCGAATCCTAAACCTATCAACCATACCCGTGCTATGATCTACCAAAACCTTGTTCATTGGAATCATCATAGAACAAGACGGATAGCTATATCCTGCGGCTGCGGTCACCTTGACGTTATCAAAAGCGTCTAAAGGTTTCTTATGCCATGTTCTTCCCCAAATCTTAAAGGAATCAAATCCCCACTGTACAGATCTGTCTTTCCCGTCTTTTCCATTAAAGGAATTATAAACGATACCACCAGCTTTCAAGCCTTCTTTAGTAGCCAACCAATCATCAAAGAAATTATTCACATCAGGCCCGTTCCACATCCAATATTCTTTCGGCCCTCTTGCTTGATCTAATGCTCTATTAAAGGCATAGAAATCATCCTCAAAATCTGCTTTAGTACTAGTAATATCCAAAGGAAGTTGTGTACCATGCTCTCGTACAGATTTCTCTAAACCATGAGTCATTGGAATGTTCTTACCAGTAGCGGTATTAGTCAATCCTTTTGATCTCTCTCCAAATATCAAAGCAAAGGCTACATCAAGCCTAAACCTATTAAAAGCATCTCCTGATCCTTTAATCATGTAGTAAGGTTGCCCCTCAAACTCCACCTCTACCATGTTGGTAGCCTCTAGGTCGGTTACTGAAAAAGACCCTTTTATAATCTGGATATTGTTTGATTGATCAGATGTTGGATAAATATACCCGTCTTCTACACCAGAACCTTCACCATAAGCGTTTGAGAAGAAAGATATATCTTCTCCACCTGAGAAGGCTTCGTGAGCTATAAGATCTTCATTTACTGGTTTTACAGTAATAGTATTACTTGATATAGCATCTACATAAGCCCTGTATCTACCGGGAGTAAGCATCACATCACCCACTCTAGGTTTAACAGATCCAGATGTTAGTACAATGTCAGTGGCATCTCCTGCTGCTGGTGCTGCTTCTGCTCCTGCTACTTCTGCGGTTGCGCTAAGTCTAGTATTCACATGCAGATTATATACATCCTGTGATGTTGGGACATATTTATCTGTCATTTCCATAATATCTACGATCTGGTTCATCTCATCGTAGATGTCCAAAACGTCTTTTAGTATCTCTCTCTGATCCATGAAGGCCAGTTCAGATACAAATTGCCTATTTAATATGCCTGTTTCCATTTTTATTTCTTGCTTTTATGTTTTGTGGCGAAGGCTTTTGCTAGTCCTTCATTAAAAGGTACCTCGGCATTTTTATCAGTATTGGGCTGACCTTTAAGAGTTGTGTTTTTGTAGTCTTGGTCGATTATCTCAGTCTTTCCAAGTGTTTTGCTATGATCAGACCATGCCTTTCGCACTCCTTCTGGATCATTTGCATAATTCACTACATCAATAAACCCTTTTATATCATGATTCCCATCTGCTTTAATGAACTTATTAATAAGAACTCTATCGTCAGCCAAGGCTTCAAGAATAAAATTAGAGTCTTTCACTGCTAATTTAAAATCTTCATCACCAATCTTGTACGTTATGCTCTTATCTTTTAAGAACGTGTCTACCTCTGGTATTCTTTTAATTGATTCTCTTATTTGTTCTGGGGTGTATTTAGGTGTTTCCACTTTTGGCTCTACCTGAAGATACCCCTCCTGATCTTTTACTCTTTGTTCCCTTATTTCATTAGCATCTCTTTCCATTAATGCTTTTCCTAATTCAATGTCATCATCGTCATCAGAATCAAGGTCATACTTCTCCTTCTCCTTATCCCATAGTCTATTGATATGCTTTTTATCAATACCGCTATACTTATCTTTGAAAGCCTCTTTAAGAACATCTTCTGCTGCCATTTCTTTCCAGTTGACAGCGTGAGCTTTAAAGAAGTCTTTTAAGTCTCCTTTTTGGTTGTACGCATCAACAACCTTTTTAATATAATCATCTTTAAATGGATTCTCAGGCTCTTTTGCCCTTAGTTGTTCTAACTCTTCTATGCTTGAGTTTACTTCATCCCAATTTTTAAATTTTCCATTGAACCTATCTTCTGGAAATCTATCTTCTTTAATAGGGTCTTCTTTTGGAGTATCTGCTTTTTCAACAGGGTCTTCATTAGGAGTATCACTTGATGGCGTGTCCTCAATAACTGTTTCTTCAACAGGAGCATCTTCAACTAATGTGTCAGCCTCATTATCTTTAACTCCTCTATCCCTTAAAATCTGATCAATATCAATTCCCATACTATTTAATTTTTTACTAAATTAATGAATTTATTTTGTTTTATCGTTATCATTGGTAGATTCCATTTGTTTTATAGTCTGCTTACCCTCGTTCTCTAATTGTTTTGTAAATGCTCTTCCTGCTTCTTTAATGTCAGCTTCATCTATTCTTGTTTTTGACTTTAATCTCTCTATTACAAATAAAGCTTCATTCTGCTCTCTTTGAAGTTGAGATTTATACCCATATTCTAACTCTAGTCTCTTTTCTTCCATTTGAGCAGTCATAGCGGCACTCTCTTGTTGTGATTGAGCATTTGCCTGTATATTCTGCATATCCATAGCTTGTTTATCGGCCATGTTTTTCTTAACAAGATAAGCGAGAACCATTGCTTTTTCTTTTACATTATCAATGGTATCTATGTAGGTAGAATCTGCTACAGTTATTTGACCTGCTTGTTCAGCCAACTCCATCCTTCTATTAAGGACTGCTTTTTCTTCATCATTTGGCTTGTCTTCAAATTTAAGTGATAGCTCATGAATGGTTATATTAGATAATACTTTCCAAAATCTTTCTGTATTTATTCCTAATGCTTTCTTATATGCATTTTCTCCTGCCCCAAAAGCATCCTGCAATCTAATTACTATACTGTCCGCTACATTCTCATTTAAGAATTTAGTACCTTGAATAATATGATTAAGTGCATTTGTGGTTGCTTGGTATGCAAGGTTAGCTACCCCGTTAAGTGTTCTAGGATCTGGTGTACTCCCGTCTGTTACTTCATTAAAACCTATATTATCCCTGAGTATTCCCATAAACCCATTAACTAGGTTAACAAAGTTATTAATTTCTACTGCTACGTTATTCTGAATAGGTATAATGGATTGGGTGTTCATTGGTTCCCCGTCTTCTCTTTGTGATCTAAAAGGCATATCACCTCTTTGCCTATACATTTCCAGAGCTTTTCTAGGTAGCCATTTTTCTCCTGAATGCCCTAAGTTTAAATTTTCTAATGCTGATAAGTCAAATGCAATCCCGGGAGGAACAGCGTTTAATAGTAAGTTCTGTATTTTAAGCCATGCCAATTGAATTTGGTCTCCAATTGGAACCATTGCTTCTGTAACCCCAAAAAAGTTCATCTGGTCTTGGTTAGGAGCCATTAGGTGCCAAGAAAATGTAGTTTCCTTGAGTTGGTTTTTTGACCTCTTCATATTAGTGCAAAGCCCATAATCAAATACGTAGTCAGTAGAAATTATCCACTTCCCTTTATATATAACTTTGTACCCGTCTTTTACTATTGTCCTTTTGTCATTGCTTTTTTTATTGTATTCTGTTTTATTTATTTTCTTATTCCCAAAGCTGTTTACTCTTTTCTCATAAGCAGGTTCATTAAAACTTTTTACTTCAAATTCAAGAACAAGAATTTTATTGTCATTGTGTAGTCTTACCCCTCTCCTGTCAAACCTTGTGTTGGAATCACCTCTTTG
>Ga0222653_1001430_pt1 | contig 11748 bp, 8 predicted proteins | sample AntAcemetagen419_FD_179856 | JGI IMG/M metagenome (GOLD analysis project Ga0222653, IMG submission 179856) | Saline water microbial communities from Ace Lake, Antarctica - #419 | ecosystem: Environmental > Aquatic > Non-marine Saline and Alkaline > Saline | place: Antarctica: Ace Lake | collected...
TCTATGTTTTATTTGACGTCCTACGGTGTCTTGAATTTCTCGGCAGGTATAGAAGGCTTGATAGCAAACCCAGCTTGGCGTCCAAGGTTTCGAGTACCGTGGACGATATCGCTTTTGGGATCAATCCTTTGTTTCAGCGTTATGTTTATGATTGATTCGGGCTCCACATTAATTGCTATTTTGGTAGCTCTTCTACTTTATTACCTAGTTTCTCGCCGCGCACTAAAAGCGGATTTTGGGGATTTAAAACGGGGGATACTCCTGGCTCTGGCCAGATATTCCATTTTCCGTCTAAACGCCCTCCCGAAGAACACCAAATCTTGGCGTCCGAACATACTTGTTTTTTCTGGCTCCCCGACGTCAAGGTGGTATTTAATTGAGTTGGCAGAAGCGATTACACACGGCAAAGGATTTCTTTCCGTAGCGACCATTTTGCCCAAAGGAAGCTCCGCAGAAAATCGTATTGCAGATATTCACCGTACTATTACCGATTATCTGTATAAGCGAGGCGTTAATGCTTTAGTAAATGTCTCAGTATCTGACGATGTTATTGGCGGCGTTGTTTCTTTGGTTCGTACCTATGGATTAGGCACCATTGTTCCCAATACAATTGTGTTAGGTGGCACCGAGAAAGAAAGTAGTTATTTAGAGTTTTCAGAGATGATGATCCGCGTATATCAAACTAAGCGCAACATTATGATTATTCGCAAAGGTCAGAAACAAAAAAGAAAACCGAACGACAAGAAACGAGTCGATGTTTGGTGGGGGCGCGAAAGAGAAAATGCCGGGCTTTCACTGACCTTAGGTTATATGCTGCAAAATAGCCCAAATTTGGCGGGAGCAGAACTACATCTGAATTCCATTGTCACTAATCCGGACGAAGAACAAGCAGCGTTAAATTCCATGCAAGAATTTATTAAGAACGCTAGATTCGATGCCCAAGCAAATGTGTTTGTAACTAAACCTGATAAAGGCAAAGTTTTTGAAAAAATTAAAGAGGTTTCTCAGAATGCAGAGTTGGTGTTCTTGGGAATTGACCCACCAAAAATTGAAAAATTTTTGGAAAACAAAGATGCATATGTCAAAGAGTATGCAGACTACTATGTTTCGTTATTAGAAAAAACCGAAGGTTTTCCTCCGACAGCAATTATTTTATCGGCAGAAGACATTAAGTTTTCAGAAATATTCAAATAGTCATGATCTGTTAAGAAAGTACCAGAGCCTAGTTGATAAGTCTCTGATACTGCGCAATGTTGCCGGATACCATGGCCTCAAGTGAAAACTTGGCTCGAACTAATTCTTTGGCATTGCTATTGAATCTAATTTGCATGTCTCTGTCGTTTAATAAAATTTGTAATGAATCAGCCAGCTGTTGCGCATCGCCCGGCTCTATTAATATTCCCGTTTGCTGATGTTGAATTATTTCAGGAATTCCACCGATTTTCGAAGCGACAATGGCGCAACCAGCATGAGTTCCATCTAGTATTATCGTTCCTAGTCCTTCGTTATTTGATGGAACTGCTAACACGTCTAAAGCGGTTAAAAACGTGGGTACTTCTTTGATGAAGCCTAAAAATGTAATTTCTTGGTCCAAATCAAGGTCTCTTCGCATTTCTTCTAATTCAGTCCTCTGGTCACCATCGCCAGCAATAAAGCAATGCATCTTAATATGGGAATCTTTAAGAATTTTAATTGCTCGTATTAAAGTGCTATAACCCTTCTGGTGGGAAAGAGCAGAAGCATTCCCTAAGAAGGGTAGACTACTATCTAGAGAAAATGCTTTGGCAAGTTCTTGTTTCTCCGCGTGTTTATCTAGGTTTTCGAATGGTGTAGAATCCGTTGCACTGGGTACAACGGCGATACGTGACTCACCAATGTTGTTCTTAGTTAAAATATCAGCAATAGCTTGTGAAATAGCGACATATTGATCGACTTTAGAAGTGCGATACTTCCATTGATTGATGAAGTCTGTGCCGGGTAAGTTGTCAACGCGCCTATGCACCAATAATTTGATTTCGGGCATTTTTCTTTTTACAAGTAACCCGATAGTGTGAGCTTTAGATGTTTGGGCATCCAAAATTTGAATGTGATTTTCATGGCAGAATTTAATAATGGTTTTTACATGGCGAAAAATATTTTCATTGGGATCAAGTTCTAAAGTGGGGCAGACTTTGGAAAATCTACCAATTGCTTCATGACCTTTGAGGCCGGCGAAATAATTCTGCACACTTGCCGCGGGACAATTTTCAACAAATAACTTGATTTGATTTTCACCGCCGCGCCAGCCTTTTTCAGTGTTTAAATGTAAAACTTTTATAGGTTTCGAACTCATGGATATGTCCAAAGTAAGGTTAATGAAAGGAATAAATTCTATAACATAGATATCGAGCTTTCCTCATTTTTTTGACTAGTCAGTCTCAGGCGCGAAAGCGCCAAAGACGTGTCCTGAAATTGGGCAAAGTCCTATTTTGCGCCAGCAACTAGTTATATATGCTAATATCGTTAAAATGATATCACACAACCTCAAAGGTACGAGGGTATTGATATATCTTCAAACAATCTGATTAGGAATCTATATGCCTGTTCGCAAATTTGACAAACTTTTAAGCCCCATAGACTTAGGGCCCTTTGCAATAAAAAACCGTGTAATGATGGGATCTATGCACACCGGTCTTGAAGAAGAAAAAGATGGATTCAAGCGTATGGCTGCATTCTATGCCGCAAGAGCTTCTGGTGGCGTAGGGCTTATCGTTACGGGCGGTATAGCTCCGAGTCGGCAAGGCTGGTTGGCTCCATTTGGAGCAAAAATGTCTTCAAAATCAGAATCTAAAGACCATAGAATTATAACCGAAGCAGTTCACAAGGCAAACGGGCGCATAGTGATGCAAATCTTGCATTCGGGACGCTATGGCTATCATCCATTCACTGTTGCTCCCTCGCGAATTAAGTCTCCTATAACCCCATTTACCCCTTGGAAAATGTCCAAAATCGGAATTGTTAAAGTCATGCATGATTTTTGTCGCACCGCTGGGCTAGCAAAGGAGGCGGGGTATGACGGTATAGAAATAATGGGTTCTGAGGGTTATCTGATTAACCAATTCATTGTGACACCAACCAATCAAAGGACGGATTCTTTCGGGGGAGGCTACAAAAATCGCATGAGATTTCCCTTAGAGCTGGTCAAGCGGGTACGAGAAGAAGTAGGAGAGGACTTCTTATTGATATTCAGATTATCAATGATTGATCTTGTAGAAAAAGGCAGTACGTTCGAAGAGGTGATACAACTCGGACTGGAATTAGAAGCAGCAGGGATTAATGTCATTAATACCGGAATTGGATGGCACGAGTCTAGAATTCCCACAATAGCTACCTCAGTACCTAGACGTGCCTTTACTTGGGTAACTGCTGAAGCAAAAAAACATTTAAACGTTCCTCTCATTACATCCAATAGAATCAATGACCCGACAGTCGCCGAACTGATTCTTCAAGAAGGGGAAGCTGATATTGTTTCTATGGCACGCCCCCTACTAGCAGATGCTGACTTTGTTAACAAAGCTGCTGCAGGTCGCGCAGAAACTATTAATACTTGCATAGCGTGTAATCAGGCCTGCTTAGATCATATATTTAAGCAAAAAATCGCAAGTTGTCTGGTAAACCCCAAAGCGTGCTTTGAAACGAAACTTGTTTCTAAGCCTGTAACCAATCCGAAAAAAGTTGCTGTGGTCGGTGCGGGTGTCGCAGGACTAGCCTGTGCAGTAGAGGCTGCTGCTCAGGGGCATTTCGTATCGCTTTATGAAAAAGCAGATCAAATCGGTGGCCAATTTTTGATGGCAGCAAGAATTCCTGGCAAAGAGGAGTTTTCAGAAACCTTGCGTTACTTTAGAAATATGCTTGATGATAAAAATGTCACACTCTATTTGAACAAGTCAGTGACCGTAGAAGAGCTTCTAGAGTTTGAAGAAGTAGTAATTGCTACAGGTGTAAATCCCCGCAGGATTTCGTTACAAGAGGATAGCAGGAGTAGCAATTTTGTATCTTACCCTGACGTTTTGAATGGCAAAGTTAAGATTGGCAATCGCGTAGCAGTAATTGGAGCAGGTGGTATTGGATTCGATGTTTGCGAATTTCTGCTTCACGAGCATTCAGATTTGGCCTTAAATCGTGAAAAATTTATGGATTATTGGGGCGTGGATATGAATCTTAAAGCTCGTGGTGCCATAACCAACATTGAAAGAAATATTCCAGCGCCCAAGCGGGAAATTTATTTGTTACAAAGAAAAACTACAAAATTTGGTTCTGGACTTGGGAAAACAACCGGTTGGATTCATAGGCAAATGCTCAAAGATGGCAAAGTCAAGATGCTCGGTGGGGTTGATTATTTAGAGGCAAACAATATGGGGCTCAAAATAAAAGTTGATAACAAAGAGCAAGTCCTGCAGGTAGACCACATTGTAGTGTGTGCCGGTCAGGTATCCGAAACGTCACTGTGGAAAGAAATTCATGATCGACTACCTCTGAATAGCCATTTGATTGGTGGGGCACATATTGCTGCGGAATTGGATGCCAAGGCAGCAATTAAAGAAGGCATAGAAACAGCGCTAAAGTTATAACAAAAAAATGCCCACCGTGTTGGTGGGCATTTTTTTCGCTCATTAACTTATCTAAGAAATTCTAAGAGTTTGGATGAAATTCACCCGCTTTTAATCTCTTTCTGTAATCATGATATTTATCCATAGTGTATTTGCCCATAATTATCATGATGGGAATATTGGCCATCAACATAACACCAGTTCCTAGATCCGTTAAATTACCCAATTCTTCTGTGGTTCGCACAATGGGCAATGTAGCAACAAATATAGCTACACAGTAAATTACCTTGTAAGGCAAGATGCCTTTTTCTCCAAAGAGATAATGAATACCCTGCTCTCCGTAGTAGCTCCAAGAAATCATCGTCGATATAGCAAAGAGCCAAGAGGCAAGAGTTACCATGATCATGCCCAGTCCAGGGTGCGCCCGGTCAAAAGCATGAGCTGTCAATGAGGCGCCGCGGTACTCACCGAATACACCCTGCTCATTGAAAGTGGGGTTAATTATTCCCGTATAGGAATCCCATTCTTTAGCCATTGGCGTACCATTGTCAAAGCGAACCCGCCCTAATAGTACATGCTTAGAGTCCTTGGTTTCGGCCCTGCTATCGCCGTTAATTACAACGAGAATTTGTTGTCCTTCACGCCATTCGCCATATTTGTTCTCACCTAGTTCGGTAGCGGGTAATGTCCATTCGCCTTGGCTAGATTCTTGAAATTCTGGAGTAGTAACGAAATCTCCTTCGACGCCCCGATTCCAAGCACCAGTCGAAAGAATTACAAGTGCCGTAATGGTACAAACAACGATTGTATCTATGAAGGGTCCCATTCCGGCAAGGATACCTTCACGGACGGGCTCGTTTGTTTTTGCAGCAGCATGAGCAATTGGCGCCGAACCTTGTCCAGCTTCGTTGGAGAACAATGCTCTTTTCATACCCCATAAGAAGGCATAACCAACAGTTCCCCCTAAGAATGCTCCACTAGCTTCTGTTGGGTTAAAGGCAGAGCTAAAGATTAGTCCAAACAAGCTCGGAACTTCGGTAATATTTAGGATGATCACATAGAGGCCAGCAATTAAGTATGTTCCGCACATAAAGGGAACCAATGTACCGGCAACTTTTCCGATTCTTTTAATACCACCAAGTATAACGGCACCTGTAAGTACAGCTAAAATTAAACCGGTTATATATTTGGGGAGCTGAAAGTAATCAAAGGTAATTTCAGCAACGTTCCAAGACTGGAACATGTTGCCACCGGTAAAAGAAGATATGAGGAGGGTGATGCAGAAAATCACACCCAATGCTTTTCCTAAAGGTGCTAATGAGGGGTTTAACGATTTGAGTCCCAGCTTAGCAACCCACATGGGGCCACCGTGTGGTGAATCGGGATCGTCAGTGTTGCGGAACAACATGGACATTGAAACTTCGGTGGTCTTAAGTGACATGCCTACAAGCCCCACTATCCACATCCAAAAAACCGCCCCTGGTCCGCCCAAGGAAACAGCGATAGCAACACCACCAATATTACCCAAACCGACAGTGGCGGAAAGTGCAGCCGAAAGCGCTTGAAAATGATTAATCGCACCGGGGTCATCTTTTTTATCAAATTTCCCGAAAAGAACTTGAACACCGTGAGTCAATGATAAAATTGGTGCGAATTTAGTCCAAAAAGTGAATAGAACCCCGACACCCAAAATAATAAACAATGTAACATCATGCCAAAGGTAACTATTAATGATACCTAGGACATTATTAAAGGCATCTAAAAACCCATCCATAGAGACTCCTCATAAATTTTTATACGTTTCATACGTGATTTGTCTTATACTCTATCATGTTGAGAAAATTGCCAAAACAGTTAATTTTTATTGCTGTGACCAAAACCTAAATGCGAGGACGTTTTGATAAAACTAAAAACAGACAAATCTAAAGAATTATTTGCTACCGCAAAAACGTTGATGCCAGGTGGTGTGAACTCTCCGGTAAGAGCATTTGGCTCAGTAGGTGGTGAACCAATATTTATCGACCACGCAAAAGGTGCGCATGTATTCGATGTAGATGGTAACAAGTACGTCGATTATGTAGGTTCTTGGGGACCAGCAATTGTTGGGCACGCACACCCTGAAGTGTTGCAGGCGGTTAGCGAGACTATGGCTAAGGGCCTGTCTTTTGGCGCACCATCAGTTGGTGAAAATCTGCTCGCAACAAAAATTAATCAAATCATGCCAGCTGTCGAACGCGTGCGTTTAGTCAGTAGTGGAACCGAAGCTTGTATGTCAGCGCTTAGGGTTGCGCGTGGGTTTACAGGACGCGATAAAATTATAAAATTCACGGGCTGTTATCACGGTCACGCCGACATGCTACTGGTGCAAGCTGGTTCTGGTGTTTTGACCTTGGGATTACCCGATAGCCCCGGTGTCCCTAAAGGCGCGACAGAAACTACATTATGTGCGCCTTTTAATGACTTGGCAGCAGTGGAAGAAATTTTCAAAAATAACAAAGACGAAATCGCGGCCGTCATTATAGAACCAATTACGGGCAACACCGGCTTCATTCGCCCGGCACCATCTTTTATTAGCGGGCTTAGAAAGATAACAGAGCAGGAAGGGGCATTGCTAATTTTTGACGAAGTGATGACTGGGTTCCGTGTTGCAATGGGAGGAGCACAAGAGATTCTCAAAATTAAACCTGACTTGGTAACACTCGGCAAAGTTATTGGAGGCGGAATGAACATAGGTGCCTATGGCGGGCGATCGGACATTATGGCCAAGCTTGCCCCCGAAGGTCCTATCTACCAAGCCGGAACACTCTCTGGAAACCCCGTTGCAGTTGCATGTGGATTAAAAACTTTAGAGATACTCCAGCGCCAAGGATCTTTTGAAAAGCTAAATCAAATATCCAAAAAATTAGTCAATGGTCTTAAAACTATCGCAACGGAAAATGATATTCCTTTTTCTGTAGATTACGAAGGCGGAATGTTCGGCTTCTTTTTTGCAAACGGTCCCGTAACCTCGCATGAGCAAGCCACACAAGCTGACCAAAAGCGTTTTGTGCAATTCTTTCAGGCGATGTTACAAAGGGGGATTTACCTAGCGCCCTCAGCCTTCGAAGCTGGCTTTGTGTCTTTGGCGCATACGGACGAGGATATTGAAATAACACTGGAAGCAGCCCGCGCCGCAATGGCGGAGTAAGCATTTGAAAACGTTGATTAATCAGATTATTGACTATAAATAGCAATAAATTCAGTTTATTAGGGTTATTGAGGCTAAGTACACAGCTTCAATAGCCTTTTGATTTTTGTCTTTAAGTCAGTTTGCATCCGGCGTATGTTAACGATCCTTTAAAATATACAGCGATAACTTAAGTTGCTGCAAAACTAATACAGGGCATTAATGGGCACCAGTCCTTTAAAAATTAGACCATCGATTCCTCTAGATTTAGGTTGGATTCCTTATTGGAATTTAAGACCAATGGGAATTGAGCTTAAAAAATTAGCCGGCAACGATATCACATTTCATTCGGGCTCTCCTGCATTAGTGAATCGTATGTTGAGCGAAGGCAAGGTACGCGTTGCGGCCTGTTCAAGTGTTTGTCTTTTGAAAAACAAAACCCATCAACTAGCATACCCATTAGGTGTTTCTAGTACAGGCCCAGTAAAATCTGTTTATATTGGATTTCATCACGGACAAGCCGAATTGCTAGAGACAATTAAGAAACGCCACAAAATAATTAGTGATATTTTTCAAACCACCATCAAGTACTGCGGCCATGATATCCGTAAATCTGCCGACATGATTTGGAATCAATGCGCAAAACTTCCGCCACTAGATATCGATACCCCTGAAATAATTATGACTCCGGCATCAGCAGCATCTGCAACTTTCACCAGGATTTTGATGAGATTGTGGTTCGGTGAACCGGCTATTGAAATATCCCCCAAAGCGGATCATTTAGATTCTAATTCAGGTTCAATGAGTTCGTCGAGACCACTTGAGCTTCTCATTGGTGATGAGGCATTAATTCGCCGCAAATCATTTGTCAGTATTATTGATCTTGGCGACGCATGGACAACTTTGTCGAATTTACCGTTTGTTTTTGCAGTCTGGCAGAATGCTGGTAAAACAATGAGCCCTTACTGGGGCAAAATGATTGGCGAAGCAGCTTCTAGAGCACAGACTAAAATGCGCGTAGATCCCATGCCCTATTATCCAGAAAATGACCCCAAAGATATCACAGGTCATGCCATTGATCTGGGAGCCTACTGGAAGCATATAAACTATAAGTTAGGACCAAGTCATTTTCACGGACTAACCCTTTTCTTGGCTCTCGCGCGCAATTTAAACCCCGCAATAATCGGCGAAACAGCCATGATGCAAGTGCTGAAATGCCAAGAGCTTGCTCAGCCGTCTCTGTACAGTTCTCAATAATTCTGTAACTATTCCCTTGGAGATCATAAGCACAACGAAAATTTATTCTTTCGGCCTAGATTTCTATGAAATTCCTAACATAGGCATTTTAACAAATTGGATTAATGCCCTCTAATTCATTTTTCATCATCTCTTCTTCAGGCGAGATCGCAACCCCGTAATGGTCTAGAGGGTATCTCTTCATAATTCTTCCAGTAGTCGATCTGAGCTTCGCATCTTCCTACTTATCCTAGCGTTTTTACTGGTTAAGCAAAGATGGACGTTGGTTCCAAGCATCAAAAAACTAAGATAAAATCAGTACCCTACTTGTGCGTCGACGCAAATTAATTCATTATAATGTATTAAAATTCTATATAACTACATTGTAATGCATTAAATATGGTCTATTATTGTATTTGTGATATGATACACCAATATAACGTTTAAAAAACTGATAAATATACATTATAATGTACTAGTGGGGTCTTATGAGTGCAGGAAGAAAAGCAAGCTGGAAAAACTTCTTAAGTACAGGGCTGAATATGGAAATGGAAGAACTGGGTAAGCTTTTGAAAATTTCACGAAAACGCCAAGGGAGAAGCCAAAAAATGGTCTCCGCCCTATTAGGTGTAGACCCACGTGTTATTGCCAAGATTGAGAAAGGCTCTCCTGAAGTATCCGTAGGGATCTATTTTCAATACCTAGATGTATTAGGTCTTTTTAAGGGATGGAAAGTACTGTTCAAGCCAGACTTAGATATTGCGTCATTAGAAGAAGAGGTAAAACGGCAAAGAAGATCAAAAAGAATGATAAATAAAATTCCAGATAGCGTGGTTGATTTTTAATGATTGATAATACATTTGTATATATTTTTTTAGCAGAAGATTGGGTGCCGTGTGGCTTTATAAAATTTTATGAAGAAGGACGATTTTCATATTCTGAATTTAGATACGGTAAAAAATATTTAGAGAGGGAAGACAAGCTTTCAATTGATCCTGCACATTTGCCACTAATCGATAAAACATTTCAAACAGAAGAAGGAATCCCAATTTTTAATGGAGTAAGAGATGCTGGTCCTGATAAATGGGGGAGATATCTACTTGATAAAAAATTTGATAGAGGAATTTCAGAATTGGAATATATTGGTTCAATTGGGCCTGATCGTGTAGGAGCAATTGCGTTTGGCCCTAACGCAATTGATGGTCCGAAAAAAATTGGAATAACAGGTTGGGAACCCTACGTTGGAAGAAGATTAAGTTTAGAGGTATGTGTAGATGGAATTGAGGATGCAATCAAGAATGAGAGTACTGAAAAATTGAAAACATATTTGGATTATGGTCCATCATTAGGTGGTGCAAGACCAAAAGCAATTGTTGATTGGAGGCAAAGCTCATATCTTGCAAAATTTTCTTTTTCTTTAGATGAAAAAGATGAACCATTAATAGAGTATGCAACGATGAAACTTGCAAAAGAATGCGGTTTAAATGTTCCGGAACTAGATTACGTCACAGTGTTAGGTAGATCTGTTTATTTAATTAAAAGGTTTGATCGTGACAGCAATGGAAATCCAATACCATTTATTTCCGCATTATCTGCTACTGGTCTAGCTGAAAATGATTATCAGGATTGGAGTTATTTTAAAATATGTGATGCTATTAAAAAATTATCACCTACACCAGAGGACGATTTAAAGGAATTATTTTCAAGATTAGTTTTTAATATTTCCGTATATAATAATGACGATCATATGAGAAATCACGGTTTTTTATATGCAGACAACAATCAATGGAGGTTATCTCCTCTATATGATGTTGTTCCAAGTATTATCAGTACAAATACATATGCTCTTGCAATGACATTCGGAGATGAGGGAAAAAATGCATCCGTTCAAAATGCAATGAGTAGATGTGGTGAATTTTCTTTAGAGAAAGATACTGCTCAAGCCATCGTTAGTAGAATCTCTAAAAATGTAAAGAACTGGGAGAAACATTTTAACTCAGAAGGCGTAAAATCTGATGATATAGAGCGATTGAGAAATAGTTTTAAAGAGAAGAAGTAAGCTTTAAGGAGAAACCATTTGAAACCTGTCTTTGACACATTTTGATTCGATCAATTTCATCAACACCTATATCTATGAAGAGTCCACAATAAAGCTTCACCTGCTGCTCACAGTAGAACTAGCATACCAATTTGCCCAAAGCTTCTCTCCGTTGAAATTTCTCTTCCTTCCTGAAAACTGTCTCGTCACAGCTATTGCGCTCTTGCCCTTGTTGTACCAATGACTTCTGAAACAGAGTGTTTGGGAGGAATTCTAATCAACATATGACAATGACTTTGAACTAAATGACCATCTATGATTTCACTACCTCTTTGTGAAACCAATTCTCTAATCTTTAGTCCAATAAACTTTCTGACCTTTCCATAAAGCACTTTTTTTCTACGGTACGGTACGATACGAAAACCAAATGATATACGTGATCTCATTTTGTATGACTTAATCTTTTGTAGGGCATTATTTCTCCTTGTAAAAGCTCGCCAAAGCTCGCCAAAGCTCAAGGAGGAATGTCCTTCAACTCATTGAAATCGTCAAACATATTAAGTCCAAGGGTCAAACCTTAAGGAGTCACCCTAGCCAAGCTAGGGGTTTACCTATCTTTCAATTATTGATTGGAACCACTTAAAAAAGAATGTCACCAATATCATTGATAAAACGGGCAGGTGCCTGACACCCTGAAACATGTCATTTCCCATAGCAAA
>Ga0222653_1001433_pt1 | contig 11744 bp, 5 predicted proteins | sample AntAcemetagen419_FD_179856 | JGI IMG/M metagenome (GOLD analysis project Ga0222653, IMG submission 179856) | Saline water microbial communities from Ace Lake, Antarctica - #419 | ecosystem: Environmental > Aquatic > Non-marine Saline and Alkaline > Saline | place: Antarctica: Ace Lake | collected...
ACGAGATCACTCCCTACAGTTGCCGCACCTCGCTGGCGAAAAAGTTCGGCGGCGCCGTCTGGTTCAACCAGTGGTATTCCGGAACCATCGAACCCTATCAGAAAAAAATCTGGAGCTACGCGCTCACCGGCGGGCGCATGAATTTCCACATTATCTTTCCCGTGCCCCATAAAGACTACAAGGAAGGGGGCAAGAAGTTGCTGCGCACCTCCGTGCTGCGCGGCGACAGCCGCGTCCGCCTGCTCAACAACATCTCCGACGCGCCGCTGGATTGCCCGGTGGCCGTGGTCTTCGGCCATGCCGGTGTCATGAACTGGGCCGGCCCGGCCTTCGAGGACATCGGCACCGGACTCACCGACGCCTTCTGGCGCGCCGGGTTCTACGCCGATCTGATCCCAACCAGCGAGATCACCAACGGTTCCCTGCGCGTGGACGAAAACGGCGACGTCTGGTATGGCAAACAACGCTACGCGGCGGTGGTGCTTCATCAGCCGGAGTTCGAAAACCCCTCTACCGCGGAGTTTTTCCGCAAAGCCGCAAAGGGCGGCGCGATCCTCAGCCGCATCGGCCCGTGGACGAAAGACTTCGACGCCAAACCGCTCGATGGCGGCGCACTCCTCCCGCAACGCATGAAACTCGCGGCGGATGTGGAAACCTGCGCCCGCGAGGTCATCGCCGGACTCGGCGCGGCGGGTATCGAGGCCCAAACCCCCTCCAGCGGGGAGTTCCACAAATGGGGGGGGAAAGGCAGCACCTCCATCGACATGCCCGCCGCCGGTCGCTCGCGCCTCACCGACGGCACCGTCATCCTCGTCAACGGCGAGAAGGACCCCACCGGCGATCCGATCCAAAAAACCATCGATATCAACGGCCACGAGGTCACCTTCGACGCCCTCGGTGTCGCCGCGGTGCGGCTTTCCAAGGACGGCAAGCTCGAAGCCATGGCGGCCGGCGGACTGACACATTTCAAGACGGGTTCGGTCGAAATCCGCATGGAGACGCCCGCCGACATCGCCCTCTGGAAAGATGAAAAGGGCACCTGGCAAGGCGTGTTGCAGGGCTACGAGGGCGACGTGCCCGAGACATTGCTGGCGCTCACGCCGAACTGGCAGCGCCTGGCGGTGGTGACCCCGCTCGACCCGCCCGCGCCCCCGGCAGAACCGATGCCGCCCAGCGCCAGGTCCGCCACCGCTTCCTCACAATACGATCCCACGACCGGGCCGGAGAAAGCGAACGACGGCATCCTCGCCGCCAATGACATCTCGAATTTCTGGGGCAGTGCCAATGACCAGGACGTCGGTGCCTGGTGGCAGGCGGACATGGGCGAAGTCACCGACATCAAGGGCGTCCAAATCCAGTTCCGCGGGCTGGGCGGAACGTATCATTTCGTGCCGAAATCCATCACCTTCCAGGTAAGCGACGACGGCGAGAAATGGACGACCGCCCTCGAAAAGTCGCAGGACGTGCCCGCGAACATGAGTCCTTACACGGGAAAAATGCATGACTATCCCTTCGACGCGAAGGGAAGATATGTGCGGCTTCTTTTCGAAGAGGGAACCGATCACCGCGTCAGAAATCTCAAGCTCGTCGAGTTGGTGGAAGTGCGGATTCTCAAAGCGGGCGAAGCCGCGGAAACTCCCGCCGCCCCCGCCACATCCAGCGTCGACCCGCTCAAGATCCGTCTGCCGGCGGACGTTCCGCCGGTGATCGGCTGCTGGTTCTGGACCCCCGCCGACGGTGAGCCAGAGAATTTCAAGCCCTTCCTCGACGGCGTCGCAAAACACACCGCCTGGAACCTGGTCACCATGAGCATCCGTATCGGCAACCGCCATATGACCGATCCCGACGTGATCGCGGCCACCCGCGAAGCCACGGCCTACGGCCGCACCAAGGGAATCGGCATCGTGCCGGAGCTGGGCTTCTGGTCCTCGTTCAACCAGGCCTATCCCAATGAGCCGCTCCAGTTGATGCATCTGGTCACCACCCAGCTTTCCGACCAAGGCGAGGTTTATGCGGAAACCGGCTATCAAACGCAGTGGAACCATCTGCAAGGATGGCCCTTCAACATCGGCCCCGCCCGTGTCCACCGGGTGTATTCCTACGTGCGGGGCGAAGAGGGAGCCGTCCCCGAATCCATCGAGGACATCACGGCGTCCTGCAAGGTCGTGGAGGAGAAACCGGGCATGCTCAGGATTGCCATCCCCTGCGACAAGAAAACCGCCGGTCGCGAGGCCAGCGTCTTGTTCTCCATCGATTGGCAGTGGCCGGATATCTTCAACCCGAAACTTCCCGGCCACATCCGCGAGCTGCTGGGGAAATACAAGGACACCGGCATCGCGGGCGCCTGCCTGGATGAGTTCGGGCTGCCCGCCTTCCGCAAGTCGAACGAGTTGTGGTATTCTCCGCACTGGGTATCCGCCTACGCACAAAGAACCGGCGGGCGCGACCTCCTCCGCGATATGTTGCTGATTGTGGTGGGCGAGCAAGGTCGTGCCAGCGAACGACACGGTGCACTCAACCATTACATGGAAATGACCTGGCAACAGCACGCGAAAGTCGAGGGCGCATTCTATCAGGCCACCAAGGACACTTTCGGTCCCGACGCTTTTGTAGGAACCCATCCGACCTGGATTCCCCATCTCGACGACCGCGAGATCCGGCGCAACGGTCTGGACTGGTGGGCCGTACGGCGCGACTTCGGCCAGACGGATGAAGCGGCACCCTACGCCGTGCGCACGGCCCTGGCCAAGAAATGGGGCGGGGCCGTCGGCTACAACATGTATTATAAAAACAGCATCTCACCTTATTACAATGAACTATGGTCAACCGCCCTCGCCGGCCTGCGGGTGAACTATCATCCCTTGTACATGATGCGCGAGGACGGACGCGGCTGGGCGCGCAAGCCGCTGTGGAGCGGCGACCTGATGCGCGGCGACAGCCGGGTGCGCATGCTCAACTTCATTTCCAAAACCCAGCTCGATTGCCCGGTCGCGGTGGTGTTCGGCCACGCCAGCGCCACCAACTGGACCGGCCCGGGCTATGCCAATGCCGGCGACGCGCTGGCTGAAGCTTTCTGGAGATCCGGCTTCTACGCCGACCTGATTCCGACCAGCGAGATCGAAAGCGGCGCCCTACGGATCGATGCCGACGGCTCCGTGCGCTACGGCGACCAACGCTATGCCGCCGTCGTGCTCTATCACCCGGAATTCGAGAAACCCGGCACCGCTGATTTCTTCAGGAAAGCCGCCAAAGGCGGAACCGCCCTCTATCGCATCGGCGACTGGACGAAGGACTTCGATGGCAAGCCCATGGATGGCAACGCCGCATTGCCCCGCGAAATGACCGCGGTCGGAGACCCGCAGGCATGCATCGATCAAGTGAGCGCGAAACTGCGCGACGCGGGCATCGTTCCCCAGACACCCGCCCCGGCCAGGTCCGGCCAATCGCGCCTGATCGACGGCACCGTCATCCTCACCGCCGGGAACAAGGACGCGGCGGGCGACCCGATCCAAAAAACCATCCAGATCCACGGCCATGACGTCACCTTCGACGCCCTCGGCATCGCGGCGGTCAGGCTTTCCAAGGACGGCAAGCTCGAAGCGATGGCCGCCGGCGGACTGAAACATTTCAAGACGGGTTCGTTCGAGATCCGCATGGATACGCCTGCCGACATCGCCCTGTGGAAGGACGGGAACGGCGAATGGCAGGGAGTTTTGCAGGACTACGCGGGCGACGTGCCGCAAGCACTCGCCGCCATCTGCAAGAACTGGCTCCGCCTCGACGTTCCCATACCCCTCAGGTGAAATTCGAACAACGTCGCCATATGAAAATACTGCCCGTTCTCCTTAGCCTGACCGTCGCCATCCGCGCCGCCGAACCACAATCGCCCGCGGCCGCCTACGAGAATCTCATCACGCAGCGCGTGGGCGAGAGCCTGGATTTCCTCCAGGAAAAGGGCTGGCCATCGCCGCACAAAAACATCGACTTCAAGCCGAATCACGCGTTGCTGCTGCTTTATAAAAACGAGAAGGTGGAGGAGGCCAACCGCCTGATCCTTGAGTATTGCGGAGCCGGCCAAATGACCACCTATGTCGGTAAGCCGGTTTCAAAATCCCGCTCCGAGGCCTTGTATCGCATCTATCTGCTGGAGCGGACTCACCGTCTGCTCACTCCGGAAACCAAAGCCGCCATCGAGGATTTCGCGTGGGACATGCTCGTCAACCATACCCGCGGCCTTTCCCGTGCGGATGCTGACAAGTCGTTCTGGGATTTCGACAGCACCGAAAACCATTATGTGAACGACCGGCGCCGCTACCTGCTCGCTCTCGGCATCGTGCGCAAAAGCGGTCGCTACGGGCCGGAAAAATTGTTGGGCGAAGAAAAGGTCGAATCGCACTATCAGGCGTGTATCCGGTTCTGGATCCGCTACTTCCGCACGCGCGCCGGTGAGGGCACGGATCTGGAGATCGCCCACGACGGCTCCTACGGCATCTGCACCATCGGCGTTTATCATGATCTCCACGACCTGATCGACAACTCAGAGCTGCGGGAACTGGCCGGAAAATTCCTCACACTCTACTGGGCGGAGGTGGCCGCAGAATTCGAACCGCGCACCGGCCTGCGCGCCTGGGCGGGCACCCGCATGCCCGGCCACCGCGCGACCGGATACTGGGCGAAACCCTTGCTCTACTGCTACAACTGGCACAACACCGCATGGGACAGCAATTTTCTCGGCATGGTGCCGTTTCTGACCAGCGATTACCGGCCGCCGGAAATCCTCGGAGCCATCGCCCGCAATCCCGACCGGGGCAGCTATCTTTCCACCTCGCGCCGCGCGGGCATGGTGCGGGAAAAAAATTCGAAGGGACTCATCTTCGATGAAAACGGCGACTCCCATTTCCGCCGCGACGTCTATTACACGCCGGACTACACCTTGAGCACGATGACAATCGATCCCGCGCGGGACTACGACGTGCATATCACTCTGGCACAGAGAGCCGGCGCGACTTTCGCCGCTGACCCGACGGCTCGCATCGCGGTGCTCGGCACCGGATATTACGCCCTCCGCGCCACCACTGGCATCACCGGGCCGGGCGTTTCCATCATCGCCCGCGATTCCAAGGCGGAGCTCGGGCTGGCTCGCTTCAAAAGCCAGGGAACGCGCGTGTTCATCAGCAACGGCCCGCTCTGGGACAACCGCATCGAGGATCCTTCCGGCTGGTTCTTCTCCCGCTGCGGCGACGCCTACGCTGCCATCCGCGCCGCCGGGCCGGGCTACGCCCTCACCGACATCACCTACATCTGGCCGAACCGCAAACTCAAGGAGGTGAAGGAAACCAAGGGGATGTTCCTCGAGCTCAAGGACATGTGGGCGCCGATTGTCATCCAGATGGGCCGCACGGCGGATTACGCGAGTTTCGAGGCCTTCCAAGCATCCGTGAAGGAAAACAAGTTTGCCTATCAGGACGGCAAACTCAACTACACCTCCGAAGCGGGCGAGACTTTCGAGTATTACGCCAATAGCAAGACGCTCCCGAAAATCAATGGTTCCACCATCAACCTCAATCCCGCCAAAACCTACGATTCACCGTTCCTCTCGATGGAACACGGCTCGGACCGGGCTGTGATTTCCTATCCGGGATACGGGGATGTGATGCTGGAGTTTTAATCAACTGCCCAATCGTCTCCAACCGACAAACATTCTCTCATTCACCCACATCATGAAAATCCATATCCTTCTCATCGGCCTGTTCGCAGCCGCACAGGCCGCCGCATTTGAAAAACCCAACATCGTCATCCTCTACGCCGACGACCTCGGCTACGGCGATCCGCAATGCTACAATCCCGAGGGGAAAATCCCCACCCCACACATCGACAAGCTCGCCGCGCAGGGCATGCGTTTCACCGACGGCCATTCGTCATCCGCCGTCTGCACGCCCTCGCGCTACACCCTGCTCACCGGGCGCTACCATTGGCGCTCCCCGCTCAAAGGCAGCGTTCTCAACGGCATGGGCAAGCCCATCATACCGCACGATCGTCTCACCATCGCCGGCCTGCTCAAGCAGCATGGATACGCCACCGCCTGCATCGGGAAATGGCACCTCGGCATGGACATGCCATCGCCCCTGACCGGGGGCACGATCCGAAGCGGCCCCACAAGCAACGGCTTCGACCGCTACTTCGGCATCAGCGCCTCGCTCGACATGCCGCCCTACGCGTTCATCGAGAACGACCGCTTCACCGAGCCTCCCACTGCCGTGAAAAACCTCCTAATCCTCTCCGGTCCACGTCCCTTCATCCGCGAGGGCCCCGCCGCACCGGGCTTCGAGTCCGTGCAAGTTCTTCCGGAGTTTTCCAAACAATCCGTCGCATGGATCCGGCAACACAAAGACAAACCGTTCCTGCTTTACCTGCCCCTCAACTCACCCCACACGCCCCTCGCCCCGAATGCGGAGTGGAAAGGCAAAAGCGGCCTCGGCGACTACGCCGATTTCGTGATGCAGACCGACGCGGTGATCGGCGAGGTGATGGCCGCGATCGAGGAAATCGAAGCCACCGACAACACGCTCGTCGTTCTCACCAGCGACAACGGCCCCGCAAGCTATGTCGGCACCAAAGTGAGCGACGACCCGAAGAACTCCCACGAGCGAGGCGCTGCCATCGCGGACCTTGAGGCGAAAGGCCATTTCCCCGCCGGCCCGCTGCGCGGTTACAAGGGCGGCATCCACGAGGGCGGCCACCGCGTGCCCTTCATCGTCCGCTGGCCGGAGGTGGTGAAAGCCGGCGCCGTTACCGATCAACTCGTCCACCAGGCCGACCTGATGCGCACCATCGCCGATATCCTCGGCGCCACCCTGCCCGACAACGCCGGCGAGGACAGCGTCAGCCTGCTGCCGCTGCTGAAAGGCGCGGACAAGCCCGTCCGCGAACACGCCATCAGCGCGAGAAACGTCCCCGCCCTGCGCCAAGGTTCATGGAAACTCATCCTCGCGCCCGACCGGCAATCGAAGGCCAAGGACAGTCCGCCCGTGCAACTTTACAATCTCGCCGAAGACCTCGGGGAAACCAAGAACCTCGCCACGGCAATGCCGGAGAAAGCAGCCGAAATGAAAGCCCACCTGGAAAAACTCATCTCCGAGGGGCGTAGTACTCCGGGCACCAAACAAACCAACGACATAACTCCTGTTAGATTCTGATGATCCGTTTCACCACCACGATTCCCGCGCTCCGGGGCATCCTGTTTTTCCTGATCCTTCCCGGTGCGTGCCTCGCACAGGCGGAGCTTGCTCCCGGCCTGGTCGCGACTTTCCGCGACGATGTCCGTTCGGTCTCCGAGATCGTCGCCTTGCCCGAGCTGGGTCTTGCCGAAGGGGAAACCCCGCATCCGGCGATAGGGCCCGCGTTTTCCGCTCGCTACGAAGGGTTCCTCGATGTCGCGCAAGCGGGAACCTACCAATTCGACACGAAAGGCACGCTGTCCCTGAATGGTGGGAAGGTCGTCGGCCCGATCGAACTTGATGCGGGAAAACACCCCTTCGCCCTCACCTATCAGGGCGAGCAGGGCGCGGTGCGATTCGGCGTTTCCTGGCAGTCCGGGCATTTCGCCAAGGAGCCGCTGCCGCCCTCCGCATTCTTCCACAAGCCCGTCCCGCCCTTTCCCGAAAACGCCGACGGCACCCACCCCGCGCCCTCCCACCGCATCCGCACCACCCTTGCCGCGATGAAATGCGCGTCGTGCCACGATGGAAATTTTCTCCACACGATGCATCACAAGTTCGCGCCGGATTCGCTGCTCGCGCTGATGCGCCACGCGAACACCCCGAAATGGTATGGCGCGATGACCGGCCCCTTGTTCGAGGAAACCGACGCGCTTCGACAACTCGCGAAGGATCTCAGGAAACTGCCGAACGGCGACCGCACGCGCGGCGAAACCGCGGCGGACACCACCCAGGGCAAACGCATGTCCGGCACCCAACAAGGCCTCGCCTGCATCGCCTGCCACGACATCAAGCACCACAAAACCGAGGCCGAATCCAAAGGCCCCAACCTCGCCTTGATGACCGAACGCGTGACCTATGACTGGTTCGTCCGCTGGATGGAAAACCCGCAGCGCCACAAGCCCGGCGTGCCCATGCCCGCCTTTTTCGCCGGACAGGAACCGGCGGTGCGGCAGCAAAACATCGACGCGCTTTGGGACTACCTCGCGCAAGGAGAGAAGATGGAGCTGCCCGAAGAACTGCATGTCGATCCAAACCAGTTCGTATTGAAACCTTCGACGCATCCCATCCACACCCGCACCTACATCCGCCTGCCGGACGGCCGCGAGCTGCTGCGCGCGATCTGCGTCGGTCTGCCCAACGGCATCTCGTATTGCTTCGATGCGGAAACCTGCCAGCTCGCTTACGTCTGGACGGGCGGGTTCCTCGACATGGCTCCCCATTGGCAAAACCAATCCGGCATGCCCACGCCTCCCCTCGGCGCACCGTTTCACCTCGCCGCCAAAGACGAAGGCATCCTGATCGACGGCAAGGCCCCCGCGTTTCTCGGCTATGAGATCGTCGATGGCATCCCGCGCTTCGAGTTCGCCGTCGGCGATGGCGGCGGACGTGGCGGCAGGCACTATCCGGGATTCGATGAGCCTTGGCGCGCTGCTCTACTTGCGCCCCGACATGCGCCACCTGGGCAACGACGCGATCAACCCGCAGTGGATCTGGCGTTTCTCACCGGAGGAATTGGCCGCCTACGAAAAACTTCCCTCCGCCCTGCCCACCACGCTTTCCCACCGCCAGGAGTTACTTCCTGGCGACGATCCCGATACAGTCGCTCTGCGAATCCGTTTCAAGGACGGCCGCACAGATTGGATCGCCGTGGCATCCAAGGAGCGGGAGTTGAAAGCGGGCGAGCAGACGGGCCGGGGTGTCGCGCTGTGGGAGCGCACCGACGCAAGCGGCAAGGTCACCGAGTTGATCCCACTTCAGCCCAAACCCGATAATACCCAATGAAACGCATAGTAAATTACCTCATCGCCGCGCTACTCATGCTTGCCTGCGCAGGCAACTTGTCAGCGGAGGAATCGCCAGCCCAACCACGCGCCCTCGAACCCGCACCGCTCTTCCAGAACGGCATGGTGCTCCAGCAACAGAGCAACGCTCCCGTCTGGGGCTGGGCCGAGCCGGGGACAGCCATTTCCGTCCAAGGCAGTTGGCAGGCGGAGCCTGTGACCGCAACCACGGACGCCGGTGGAAAATGGATGGTGAGGATCCCAACGCCGGCAGCCGGTGGACCGCACACCCTCACCATCGCAGGTGTCAAGACCATCACGCTCACGGATGTCCTGATCGGGGAGGTGTGGCTCTGCGGCGGGCAATCGAATATGGCGATGATCTTCTATCTCAGCCGCCAACGCCCCGGTGGCATCATGGAGCTGAAAATCGTGAACCATGAAGCCGAATTGCAGAATCTTATCTATCCCGAAATCCGTGAGTTCCGCACCCGACGCGCGCAACCCGTCGATGATACCACACCCCAGACGAGGCTGCGCAACCCGGGCTGGGTTTCCTCCACAAAAATGGGCAACGCCTTGCGTGCAGTGCCATACTTCTTCGGTAGACAACTTCACCAAACACTCAAGGTTCCGATCGGTCTGATCGTCAACGCCGAACCCGGAACCAACATCGAAACCTGGACCAATCCCGCTGGCTTTGCCTCCGTGCCGCAACTCAACGCTCCTGAGAATATGGCAATTCCGTCAGGCGGCCAACGACGCTCCAGCCACTACAATATCGTGGTTCATCCGCTCATTCCCTATGCCATCCGCGGCACCATCTGGTATCAGGGCGAGTCGAACATCGGCGACCATATGATCTACAAGGATAAGATGCGCGCGCTCATCAACGGCTGGCGCTCCGAATGGGCGCAGGGCGACTTCCCGTTTTACTACGTCCAGTTGACCCCATGGCGCAGCAGAGTGCCCTTGGGTCTGCCCAAAATCTGGGAAGCACAAGCCGCCGCACTGGCGATCCCCAAAACCGGATTGATCCCCACTTCCGACACCAGCGATATGGAGCTGCATCCCGCCAACAAGCAGGACATCGGAATTCGTCTGGGCAACATGGCCTTGGCCAAAACCTACGGCCACAAGGACATCGTCTGTGAGGGGCCGCGCTTTTCCTCCATGAAACGCGAGGGAAAATCGCTCGTCATCACCTTCGACACCGGCGGCGGCAAGCTGGCATCGCGCGAAGACAAGCCGCTGAGCCATTTCATCATCGCCGGAGCCGACCGCGCCTTCGTCCCCGCCACGGCGGTGATTTCCTCGGACAACACGGTCACCGTCACCTGCGATCAGGTCACCGAGCCTGCCGCTGTTCGCTTCGGTTGGGAGAACGAGGCGCAGCCAAACGTAATGAACTCCGCCGGCCTGCCCGCCTATCCTTTCCGCACCGATGATTGGCATCTCGAAGCTGAGTGACGGCATCTGCCGACCCCGAAAGACATTCCAATGAGTTTCAGAAAATAACCCATGAATCTCTCAAATCTCATGATGCATCCTCATTCCCTGAATCGCAATCCGCCGCATATCGGGCAATTCTTGTGAAAGAGCGCCAGGGGTTGGAAAGTAGCCAGGGGTTGGAAAGTAATATGGCATGGTAACCACCAACCCGCGCTCCGCAACCGATGTACACTAAAAATCCGCATGCCACAGGGCATTCAAAAAGCCTGCGTCCGGTTTTATCCGCATTACTCATGGTTTGGCTGGCGGCGTCCGGGCTGGGCTTCTGCATGGATCAGCACGATTCCGAGAAACGCGACCTCGCCGCCCAGGCGAAGCTGTTCCGCGAACTCGGCTACGACGGTGCGGGACACCTCGCCCAGGAGTTCGGCTACGCGGGCATCGGCACGCGGAACGTCACCGTCGAGCAACGCGCGGCAAGCCTCGCCGCCGAAGGCCTGCGCATGCATCACGTCTATGCCCGCGTCGTTCTGGAAAACGAAAACCCCATCGATCTCAAGCGCGTCGCGGAAGTCATGCCCACCCTCGCCGCGCATCGCAGCCAGCTCGTCGTGCTTCTGTTAGGAAACCGCAAAGCCGACCTCGATGAGCGCGCGGTCACCGTGCTCGCACAGATCGCCGATCTCGCGAAACCGCACGGAGTCCCGGTCGCCATCTATCCGCACCACAATGATTACACCGAGAACCTCACCGAAGCCCTGCGCATCGTCCGCAAACTCGACCGCCCCGATGAAGTCGGTGTCATGTTCAACCTGATCCACTGGCAGAACTGCGACCCGAACCGCGACCTCCGAGCCGTGCTGACCGAGGCCGCGCCCTACCTGAAAGCGGTCAGCATCAACGGCACCAACAAGGACAAGCCCGCCGTGTTGCCACTGTCCCAAGGCGATTTCGACAACGCGGAGCTGCTGGCAATCCTGCGCGAAATCGGATTCCAACACCCCGTCCAGACAACAGGTAGCCCGGGATGCGCAGGAGCGGTTTCATGCAGCCTCCATCACAGGCTTCGGTCTCGGACGCTGCAGACCCTACGCAAAGGCTTGGCATCCCGACTACGGCCTCCTCACAGGCGGGGGCGACCAGACCATCCTGCGTCTCAATGACGCCGGGGATCGCGCCGCCTTCCTCAAGGACATGGAGAGCGACCCCGGCAAGTTGGCCTCTCCCATGGGAGTCGGCCCGCAACTGTTTCCTGTGGTCAAGTCCGTCTCGCTGTCAGGTTCTCTTTCCC